>Ga0224531_1001204_pt1 | contig 11643 bp, 9 predicted proteins | sample CBST100metaG_FD_179876 | JGI IMG/M metagenome (GOLD analysis project Ga0224531, IMG submission 179876) | Peat soil microbial communities from Stordalen Mire, Sweden - C.B.S.T100 | ecosystem: Environmental > Terrestrial > Soil > Wetlands > Peat | place: Sweden: Norrbotten County, Stordalen Mire... | reverse complement strand
GATACGCGGCGACGACATCTTCTTGCAGCAGGGCGAGCGGCGTTACCGCATCCGTGGCCTTCACAAGAATCTGAGTTACGAACTGATGAAGGTCAATGTCCTGCTATCAGGCAAGACGCCGCGCGGCGAGTCGGCCTTCCATGTGGACACTCTGGACCTTTACTCGGCGCGGCAGCGCAGCGGCTTTACGAAACAGGCGGCGGAGGAGCTTGGCATCAAGGAAGAAGTGTTGCGCCGCGATCTGGGCCGAGTGCTGATGAAGCTGGAGGAGATGCAGGACGCGCAGATCAAGCAATCGCTCGCGCCGAAGGAAGAAGCGGTCACGATCAGCGACCACGACCGGGCCGAGGCGCTGGCGTTGTTGCGCGACCCGCGCCTGTTGGAGCGCATCGTCGAGGACTTCGCCCGGTGCGGAGTGGTTGGCGAGGAGACCAACAAACTCGTGGGCTATCTGGGCGTGGTCTCGCGGCACTTGGAAGCGCCGCTTGCGGTCATCGTGCAGTCGAGTTCAGCGGCGGGCAAAAGTTCGCTGATGGAGGCCGTACTCGCGTTCCTGCCCGAAGAGCAGCGCGTTCAATACTCCGCCATGACGGGGCAGTCACTCTTCTACATGGGCGAGCAGGACTTGAAGCACAAGGTTCTGGCCATCGTGGAGGAGGAGGGCGCACACACAGCGGCCTATGCGTTGAAGCTGTTGCAGTCGGAAGGCGTGTTGACCATCGCCAGCACCGGCAAAGACCCGGCGACGGGCCGCTTGCTGACCCATCAATATAGAGTCGAAGGCCCGGTGATGATCTTCCTCACGACCACGGCCATCGATCTTGACGAGGAGATGCTGAATCGCTGTCTTGTTCTCTCCGTCAATGAAGACCGGGCGCAGACACAGGCTATCCATCGTGTGCAGCGTGAGGCGCAGACGGTTGAAGGGCTGTTGCGGCGGCGGGACCGCGACGCGGTGCTTGCCGTGCATCGCAACGCGCAGCGGCTCTTGAAGCCGGTCCCGGTCGTCAATCCCTACGCGCGGGAACTGACCTTCCACGACTCGCAGACGCGGACCAGGCGCGACCACATGAAGTATCTGACGCTCATCCGCAGCGTTGCCCTGTTGCATCAGTATCAGCGGCCACCGAAGACAGTCCAGCACAATGGCCGCGCGGTCGAGTACATCGAGGTCACGGTGAACGATATAGCCGTTGCCAACCGGCTCGCGCACGAGATACTAGGCCGCTCGCTGGACGAGTTGCCGCCGCAGACCAGGCGCTTGCTGTTGACCGTGGACGAAATGGTTACAGCCGAGTGCAAGCGGCAGAAGATGGAGCGGTCCGACTATCGCTTCTCCCGGCGCGATGTGCGCGAGGCGACGGGCTGGGGCGATACGCAGTTGAAAATCCATCTGCACCGGCTGGAGGAACTGGAATACCTGTTGGTTCATCGCGGCGGCCGGGGCCAGAGCATCGTTTACGAGCTGATGTTCACGCGGCCCGCCGACGGCGGAAAGCCGGTGTTGGGCGGGCTGATCGACGTTGAAAAGCTGGGCAACAAATGACTACGACGAAAAGAAGTCGGGGCCGGAAGGCGAGAAGTCGGGGCCAAGTCGGCCCCAAGTCGGCGGGGTGTCGGGTTCACTTTATGCCGGGTTTAGCCAGTGTTCATGCGGCTTCTTGCCACTTCGGCGTTGAAAGCCGGAAAAACACTAATACGGGGCAAGAAGAAACTCCGCTCCGTCGTAACCATGTTCAGAGCAGAAAGGAGGCGCACAAATGGCGCGCATAACCAAAACCCGTAAACCGCAGGCGCTCCCGGAGACGCTGCTTGAATCGCTGATGCTGGACCATCTGCGCACCCTGGCCGTGCAGAACTACTCCATCCACACGGTGCGCAATCGACAGGTCCACATCGGCTTTTTCCTCCAGTGGTGCAAGGAGCGCGGCTTGACCGAGCCGGTCGAGATTACGCGGCCTGTACTGGAGCGGTATCAGCGGCACTTGTTCCACTACCGCAAGAAGAACGGCGAGCCGTTGAGCTTCCGTTCGCAGCACTCGTGCCTGGTCCCGTTGCGCGTCTGGTTCCGATGGATGACCAGGCAGAATCACATCCTGCATAACCCGGCTTCGGAGTTGGAGCTTCCCCGGCTGGGCCGCGCCCTGCCCAAGAACATCTTCTCTGTTCAGGAGGTCGAGCGCATTATGCAACTGTGCGAGATCGAGGAGCCAATCGGACTCAGGGACCGCGCCATCTTGGAGGTGCTGTACTCGACCGGCCTGCGCCGCATGGAGATGATCGCCTTGAAGCTGTACGACCTCTCGCTCGACCGGGGCCTGCTTCTCGTTCGCCTGGGCAAGGGCCAGAAGGACCGTTACGTTCCCATCGGCGAGCGGGCGATAGCGTGGCTCCAGAAGTACATCCGGGAGGGCCGTCCCCTGCTTGCATCGGAGCCGGACGACATGACCGTTTTCCTCACGGCCCAGGGCGAGCCGTTCAGCCGCGATCATCTGAGCTTCGCGGTCAAGGAACGCATCGAGGCGGCGCAGCTGGGCAAGACCGGCTCTTGCCATCTCTTCCGGCACACGATGGCCACGCTGATGCACGAGGGCGGCGCGGACATCCGCTTTATCCAGCAGATGCTTGGTCACGAAGACATCAAGACCACGCAGATTTACACGCAGGTTGCCATCCGAACCCTGCAACAAGTTCATGCCGCAACCCATCCCGGAGCCATGCTCGAAAAGGGCGAGAACCCGGCCACAAAAGCCACAACTCCCGACGCCGAAGCACTCCTCCAGATGCTTGCGGCGGAGGCCGAAGAAGATCGCGAATAACGCGCGCGCAGTTCTTCTTTTAGTAGCTTCTTTAGCTGCTAAAGAGGGGCCGATTCCGTCCCGGAACCGGCCCCCGATGCGCGATCCGCGCTGCAATCCGCCGCGCAATCTGTTCGCAATCCCGCGCACAATCTGCGCACGTTCCGCCGCTCTTCCGCCGTGCAATCCGTTCGCAATGTCGCGCACAACCCGCGCGCAATCCGCACCACTGCCGCCGTGCAATCTGTGTGCAATGCCGCGCACAACCTGCTGCCCAATGCAGCCCCTCAAGTCGTACAATCGGATGCAGATGCAACTTGCCTCCAGCGCCGCGTTCCCGGAACCGCTTCTAGCTGCAATGCCGCAGCTAAAAGAAAAACCGCATATGGGGGTTCCGAGTAAAAATCCTGCACTGCATCAGGGGCACGAAGTCTGCAACTCCACGACTGCATTAGGCTTCCGAGCAGCGTTGCATCTGGAGCGCATCCGATCACGCTATACCGGCAAAGAACGCGATACCGAATCAGGCAACGACTACTTCATGGCGCGGTACTACAGCAGCGCAATGGGCCGGTTCATGTCCCCCGATTGGTCGGCCAAAGTTGCCCCTGTACCGTACGCGAAGCTGGACGATCCGCAGAGCCTCAATCTGTACGCGTACGTGCGAAACAACCCTCTAAGCAGAGTTGATGTTGACGGACACAATGACTACCTGTGGCAGAAGCTAAAGAACTGGGCTGAGGGCAATGGTTACAAAACCAATGCGCAGGTGCAGGGTTTGAGCGTTGCTCAAACAGCGGCGAATCACAAGGGAGACAAAGACTGGGCAATTAACGGCGTCAATCGAAGCGGTGGGGACACCGGTCATCCGCATGATTTCCTGCCAGGGAAAAACAAATGCAACGAGTTTGTCGGAGACACACTTGCGGAGGCCGGAAAGCAGAGACCGGAGATCACGGACGCAGACGGCAAAACGAGAATGCCGAATGCCCACGAGTTGGCCGATCCGAGCGTCAAAATCCCAGGCCTGTCCGATCCGAAGCCGCTCAGTCAAGCACAGCCCGGCGATGTGATCTCACAGGAACATGGGGACACTTACGGTCACACCGGGATCGTCGTCGGCCCCGGACAGACGGCGTCATCAAACTTCAATGAAGGCGGAACGATCACAGTGAACGACTGGGGCTTCCGTCCCGCTGGGCAGAATGGCGAAAGTTCAAGCGATCCCGCTCCAGTTGTGCGTACTCCACAGTAAGGGGGAGATCATGAAAACCGTCATGCAGGTTCTTTTCGGCTTGGTGTTGGGCATGGTTGGTATAGGCGTGTCCCTCAATCTAGGATTTTTGGTGCATGGTCAGCCAGACTGGCGAACGGGTGTTGTTGTTCTCTTTTTTCTGGCGGCCACACAGTGGGTTGCGTATTTTTCCTTCCGCCATCAACTTGCGATACAAGTTCTTTTTGGCTTGGCTTGGTCTGCCATGCTCTCAATCGCATGGCTTTATCTCGGTCCTTTTTGGGAAAGCATGTCGCCTGATGGCAACTCATACGCACTCACCTGGAGATCAGATTTAGCACTTGTCCTTCTGGTAGCCGCCACGCAGTGGATTTCTGTTTTAGTTTTTCGGCGGCGCATTGCGTTACCGGTTTTCATCGGCTTATTGCTGTGTGTAGTCTTGGCAATTCCTCTGCTCCGTTCTGAGGCTGCATTTTCTTGGGAGAAGCACTTGGCAGAAGGAACGTTCACGATAGGCTGGCGGTCAGATATGCTGTTCCTTTTTCTGGTCGCAGCCACGCAGGGAGTTTCGTTCCTGGCCTTTCGCTGGATCAGACGCGATGGGCTAAGGCCTCCCAGCGGAGGAACCGTCCCGCAGCCTCATGGTTGACAACGAGCGATAGTGCAGCCAACCGCGAGCCGTCCTTCGGGGCGGCTTGCTTGCGTCTGTGGCCTCCGTCCGATGCCTCGGCACGACGAGCAAAAGCCCGGCGCTGCTCCGCATCGGAATTAGGGGGACACATCACCCCAGAATGGATGCTGCACAGTAACCGGAGGTTACTGTGCGGGAACCACTTTACAATCAAGCAGCTAAAAGGAAAACTCTCTAAAAATAAGGTGTTTACAGGTTACCGAGCGCGAACCATAAGAAAACAAGCGACTAAAAGTAAAAATGGTGTAATCCGATCTATTCTATAAACACGCGCAGGTTGCTGTCGGGTAACTTGATGATTTTTCTGCCCTTAGCTGAAAACGGCTGTGCGCGGCCACAAATGCGGAGGAATCCATGGGGCAGATGATGGACCAGGCGAAGCCGTTCCCGCCCAGCCAACCGGAGCCAACAAAAGCGCCGCCGCCAGCGTCCAACGAGCGCCCGCGCTTGCGCCGATCGGCGGCGGTGCGGGAGTACATCACGCGGATGGTTGCGGGGATGAACAGCTACAAGGCGAAGGAGTGACGGCATGGTGAAAGCTTCTCTGCGCACAAAATCGGTAGGAACCAAGGTCAGCGACGCGGAGTATGCGGCGCTGGAGGCGCGGGCGCGGGCGGAGAATCTGACGCTCTCGGAGTGGGTCCGGGCGCAGTTGCTTGAGCCGAGCGCGGACGGCGGAGCGGCGGGCGAAGTGGTGCTGGCGGAGGTTCTTGCGTTGCGGGCGTTGTTCTTGAATCTTCGCCCGCTTCCCGATCATGCTGTTCCAGGCGAGGGCGAGGTACGGGCGGAGATCGCGCGGGTGGATGCGACCAAGATGCAGCGGGCGCGGGAGCGGTTGGCGGCGCAGAAAAAGGCGAGCGAGGCGGCGCGATGAAGGACTGGTTCGGTCCGCGCCGGTACTGGAAATGGACGCGCTGGTCGCTGATAGCGGCGGGCGTTTTCTTCTGCGTTCTCTACGTTCAGTCTTACCGGAACGAGTGGAGCGCGGCGGAGCGAGTTGACCTGTGGGTTTATCTGGAGAGCGGAGTGTGGGGCAGTCTCTCGGAGCAGTCTCTTACGAGCTATCGGCTGCTTGAAGGGGTGACGGCGAAGAAGCAGACGCTGTTGGTTACGGGCGACGAGATGGAGGCGGCGGCGGGTGAGAATGGCGAGCCGACGTACCGTCTGACGGCGGAGGGAAGCCGCGCTGGGTTCGTGCGGCTGGAGTGGCAGAGGCATGAATACAACGACCGCAAGCTGCATGATTTTATGCGCCAGTGGATCTTCCACGACGATATTTATGAGTCGGCCCGGAGGCCGTTTTTTTGGGCGTTGGCGCTGCTGGCGTTGCTGTTGCCGGTGGCCGTTCCGAAGGATCGTTGGCCGAAGTTCTCCTACGAAAAGCAGGGTCAAAAGCTGATGGATTTTATCGAGCGCAGGCGGCGCGCGGCGGCTCAGGCAAAGGCCGCTGCGCACCCTGTAAAACCGCCGAATCCGGCGCCAGTTCCGCCGCCGGTAGTAGCGGCAAAACCGCCAGAAGTGCGTCCCGCAGCGGCGAAGAAACCACGTCCCCGATTCGAGTAAACAATCATGATTACGATGTCCAAACCGATCAGCGCGAGCCAGGCGCGAGAGTACCACAAAGAAGAGTTCGCCAACGCGCGGGACAACTACTACACCGAGGGCGACCATGTGCGCGGCGAGTGGCAAGGCCAGCTCGCCGTGCATTACGGCCTTGTTGGCGAAGTGAATGAAGAGCAGTTCGCGCGGCTTGCCGAGGGCCAGCATCCGGCGACCGGCGAGCAGTTGGTACGGCATCAGACGGCGCGGGAGTATGTGAACGAGCAGGGCCAGACGGTGCGCACGATGGAGCACCGGGCGGGCTGGGATGCGACGTTCAGCGCGCCGAAGTCGGTATCGTTGACGGCGTTGGTTGGCGGCGACGACCGCGTGAAAGAAGCCCATCGGGAAAGCGTTCGCGTTGCGCTCAATGAAATGGAGAAGTACGCGCAGGCGCGCATCGGCGGCAATGCACCGGCAGAGACGACGGGCGCATGGGTCGTGGCGAAGTTCGAGCACGACAGCAGCCGTCCGGTGGACGGCTACGCCGCGCCGCAGTTGCACACGCACACGGTGATTTTCAATATCGCCGAGACCGCCGACGGGACCACGCGAGCGTTGCAGCCGCAGGAGCTTTACAAGACGCAGCAGTACGCGACGGCGGTTTACCGTTCGGAGTTGTCGGCGCGGTTGCAGACACTCGGTTACGAGATCGAGCGCGGCGAGCATGGACAGCCGGAGATCAAGGGTTACACGCGGGAATACTTGGAGGCATCGAGTCCGCGGCGTCAGCAGATCACGGAACAACTTGCGGAACAGGGCCGCTCCGGGGCGGCGGCGGCGCAGATCGCGGCGCACAATACGCGCGAGGCGAAACTCGATTTAACGCCGGAGCAGGTGCAGGCGCAGCATCGAGCAATGGCCGTTGAGTATGGCCATCAACCGCAGCGCGTGATCGAGGAGGCGCAGCAGCGGCGCGGTGTTGAGTTGCAGCCGGAAGAATCGCAGCGAGTGGCGCAGGCTTCCGTGAGTTATGCGCGGGAGCGCGGCACGGAGCGCGAGGCCGTGGTCGATGAACGGACGCTGATGCGCGATGCGTTGAAGCACTCGATGGGCGCGGCGCGGTTGCCGGAGGTGCGGGCCGAGTTCGAGCGGCGCGTCGCCGCGCGCGAACTGATCGAGGTCGAGCGCAGGCCGGGGCTTGCGGGCCGCGCGTTCACTACGGGCGAGATGCAGAGTTACGAGCGCGAGATCATCGAGCGGATGCGCAGCAGCCAGGGCAACCGTGAAGTGTTGGCCGATGGCCAGGTCCGGCAGCAGGTCGAGGTAAACCATCCGCATCTGAGCGTGAGCCAGCGGCGGGCGGTCGAAGATGTACTCGAAAACCGCGACCGCATGATGGCTCTTGAGGGTGTGGCCGGAGGCGGAAAGACTACTTCTTTAGCCGCCATCCGGGAGGCTGCTGTCAGTGCGGGCTATGAGGTCAAGGGACTTGCGCCCACGTCCGGCGCGGCGAAAAAGCTGGGCGAGTCGGGCATGGAGACGGAGACCTTGCAGCGGCACTTGACGCGCGGCGACCGCGCCGATGACGGACAGAAGCGGCTCTATGTGGTCGATGAATCGAGCATGGCCAGCACCAAGCAGATGCACACGTTCGTCGAGCGGCTAAAGGAAAATGATCGTGTACTGTTCGTTGGCGATGTGCGGCAGCATGAGGCGGTCGAAGCTGGCCGACCTTATGCGCAGTTGCAAGAGGCCGGGATGCGCACGGCCAGGCTTGACGAAATCATCCGGCAGAAAGACCCGGCGTTGAAAGAGGCCGTGGAGCAGCTTGCGCGCGGCGAAGTGAAAGAAGCAATCGCCAATCTCGACAGCCAGGGCCGAGTGCATGAGATCGTGAACCGCAGCGAGCGCATCCGCGAGATAGCCCGCGAGTATGTGCGCCAGCCGGAGAATACGCTTGTCGTCTCGCCCGACAATGAATCCCGCCGCGAGATCAACCAGCACATCCATCGAGCGATGCAGGAGTCCGGCCAGGTCAAACCCAACGAGCATCGCGTCGAACTGCTGTATGCGCGGCAGGACATCACAGGGGCCGACCGGCAACACGCGCAGAATTACGAACAGGGCGACGTGATCCGTTACTCGAAAGGGTCGAAGCCGCTGGGGATCGAGGCCGGAGAGTATGCGCGTGTGGCCCACACCGACCGCGAGAGCAACACCGTAACCGTCACTCGAAAGTCCGGCGAGGAGCTGAGCTACGACCCGCGCCGCTTGCAGGGCGTGACCGTCTACCGTGACACCGAGCGCAGCTTCGCCGAGGGCGACCGGGTGCAGATGACCGCGCCGTACCATGAGCAGAAGTTAGCGAACCGCGAGCTGGGCACGGTTGAAAAGATCGACGGCGACGGCAATCTGAAACTGAAGATGGACTCAGGCCGCGAGGTCGAGTTCAACGTCAAGCAGCATCCGCATCTGGACTACGGGTATGCGGTGACGAGCCATAGCAGCCAGGGCCAGACCGCCGACCGTGTGCTTGTTCATGTGGACTCGGAGCAGGCGCACGGCGAACTGTTGAATAGCCGCATGGCGTATGTGTCGGTGTCGCGGGCGCAGTTCGATGTGCAGATGTACACCAACGACGCCGGGACGCTGGGCCATGCGTTGAGCCGGGACGTGTCGCATCAGTCAGCCATCCAGCCAGAGGGGATGCAGCAGCAGATACCTACCCAGCCGGACACGGCGCGGCAGATCGAGCCGGTGCCAGCTCACGCGCATGAGTTCGATCAGGGATACAGTCTTTAGCCGCTGACGCGGCTATATCCTCCGCTCCGGCATCCGTAAAGGCTCTCCGCTTCGCTCCGCCCGCTGCGGCGGCGCTTCGCGGCCTTGACTGATGCCTCCGCTGCGGATGTTTTTCAGCTAGAAAAGCATATATGCTTTTCATGTTCTAAAAGAACCTGAATCCAACGGTTCCCGCTCTCAGCCTGTTGCAAGCCGCGCAGAGTCGCTGTCCAAAAGAAGAAACTCGAAGATCAGCGAGCGGGCCGCCGCTTCCAGCGTCACTTCGCCATCGGGGGCAAGGTCCGGGTTACGGAAGAAGGCTTGCTGGCTGCGTATGGCAATCACGCGCTGAAAGATGAAGGGGCAGGGATCGAAGCGATAGAGCACGAGTCCGAGATCGAGTTCGATGCGCACCTGCAAAAGATACTCGCTAGCGCCCACGCGATAGATAATCTTGTGTTCTGTCGGGCATGGTCTCTGGCAGAACAGCCGAGCGTCTTGCGGAAGGTGGAGCCAGTCGAGGCCTCCGCCGCCGTTGAGCGTGTCGCAGATTTCCTTCATGTAGCCGAACAGATCGACCCAAGCCAGCCGTATCAGTTCGCTCTCTGTGAGCGGCCCGTCGTTCAAGTCAATCTGCAATGTGTCTGGTTGGGGAGGGTGCTCACTCATCGTGTTGCGGTCTACCCGGCGCTACTGCTGAGAAAAGCGTCGATGGTCGTGAGCAAGGCATCTTGCTTGCGGCGGGGCAGGCTCTCGATCTGCTCCAGGCGGCGCAGAACCTTGCGGCTGGGCTTGCGGCCCGGCAGTGCGCTTGGTTGTGAGCGGAGCAGTTCATCGGCAGTGACTCCAAGAACCTCGGTAAAGCGCAGGATCATGTCGGCGTTGAGGCGGAGCTTGTCGTTTTCGTAGTTGGAGACGAGCACCGGGATGAGACCGATACGGTCGGCAACTTCCTTCTGTGTGTAACCGCGTTCCTTGCGAATACGGGCAATGCGCTGGCCTATCGTCTCCGAACCGGAGTCGATGGGGATGAGCTTGAGTCTGGAAACCCTTGGCATACGAGACCAGTCTAAAGGCAAAAAATCTGTACCGCCCTAAGATTAGTATGATACATATATTTCTAAGCAGTGTTTTTCTTAAAAAAGCACTTGACAGGTTTTTCGGCGGAGGGCTGAAAATGGCGAGAATCCCGGAACATGAGGTCGAACGGCTGAAACGGGAGGTATCGGTGCAGCGGTTGGCCGAGGCGCGGGGCATCAAGTTGCACCGGCACGGTGCCGACCTGTTGGGCCTCTGCCCGTTCCATGACGACCGGAACCCGTCACTTGTCATCACTCCGGCAAAGAATCTCTGGCACTGCCTTGGAGCCTGCAATGAGGGCGGGACGGTGATCGACTGGGTAATGAAGGCCAACGGCGTGAGCTTCCGCCATGCCGTCGAGCTTCTCAGAGAGGACCATCTTCCTTTAGTTGCCGATTCGGTCCAGCCGGTCAAGCATGGCACGGTGCGCAAGTTGCCGCCGCCCGTGGCGCGGGACGCGGACGACCGCGAGTTGCTGTTGCAGGTTGTGAGCTACTACAGCGAGACGCTGAAACAGTCGCCGGAGGCAATGCGGTATCTGGAGTCGCGCGGCCTGAAATCTTCCGAGATCATCGACCGCTTCCGGCTTGGCTTCGCCAACCGGACGCTGGGTTATCGCCTGCCGGCGAAGAACCGCGCCGCCGGCGCGGAGATGCGCGGACGGCTGCAAAAGCTGGGCATCCTGCGGGAGAGCGGTCACGAGCACTTCAACGGCTCACTGGTTATCCCGGTCCTCAATCCAGCCGGGGACGTGATGGAGATGTACGGGCGGAAGGTCACGTCGAACCTGCGCGAGGGAACGCCGAACCACCTGTATCTACCGGGCGAGCATCGGGGCGTGTGGAACGAAGAGGCGCTGTCCGCATCGAAGGAAATCATCCTGTGCGAGGCGCTGATAGACGCCTTGACCTTTTGGGTTGCGGGGTTCCGCAACGTCACGGCCAGTTACGGGGTGAACGGCTTCACAGCCGACCATCGCGCGGCCTTCGCCCAGCACGGCACCGAGCGCGTGTACATCGCATACGACCGTGACGAAGCCGGAAACAACGCGGCGGCGAAGCTGGCCGAGGATCTGATGCAAATGGGAATCGAGTGCTTCCGTGTGCTCTTCCCGAAAGACATGGACGCCAACGCCTACGCCTTGAAGGTGCAGCCAGCGGCGAAGAGTCTGGGCGTGATGCTGAATAAGGCGGAGTGGCTGGGCAAGGGGCAGCGGGCAATGGATGGAGAGGGGCCGCGCGCGTTGGAGCCGGTCATCGAGGCCGAGCCGGAGCTGAGCATGGAGCCGGAGCCAGGCACAATGCCGGAGCCAAGCATCGAGCCACTGCCAGCAGAGACAAAAGCAGCAGCTAAAGAAAAAATCATCGAAGCAACTCCAGAGCCAGCCCCCGCCGCATCCATCCCCGCCGCAATCGAAGAACAGGTTTTTTCCTTAGCCGCCACGCCGGAGCCGGTTGCGCCGATAGAGCCGGAGCCAGGCCCAGCAGCGCCCGCGCCGACGATAGATGTTCCGGTCG
>Ga0224531_1001203_pt1 | contig 11644 bp, 15 predicted proteins | sample CBST100metaG_FD_179876 | JGI IMG/M metagenome (GOLD analysis project Ga0224531, IMG submission 179876) | Peat soil microbial communities from Stordalen Mire, Sweden - C.B.S.T100 | ecosystem: Environmental > Terrestrial > Soil > Wetlands > Peat | place: Sweden: Norrbotten County, Stordalen Mire... | reverse complement strand
CCGAGCATATTCACCGCATTGAAGGGGAACTGGAGCCGGATGCAGCGGCCGCGCGCTACGAGTCGGAGTTGCGCAACCGTTTCAGGCTGGAAGGGGCGGAATACCCGCAGTTCGACCTGGTCGCGCTCGGCATGGGCGCCGATGGCCACACGGCGTCCCTGTTTCCCGGCACGGATGCGCTCCACGAGCAGAGCCGGCTGGCGACGGCCAACCACGTCCCGCAGAAGGACACCTGGCGGGTTACGCTCACCTGGCCGGTGATCGATCGCGCCTGTTCTGTCTTCTTTCTGGTTGGAGGCGCGGATAAAGCGGAGATTCTCAAGGAAGTTTTCACCGGACCGCTCGATCCAGGGCGGCTGCCGAGTCAATTGATAAGGCCCGCAAGCGGTATACTCACACTTATTCTGGATAGGGCCGCAGCCGCGCTGCTGCCTGCAACAGATAGCGAAGGTTGCGGCTTTTTGGAGAGATAAGAATGATTTTGGCGGGCGATGTAGGCGGCACCAAGGTACATTTGGCGCTGTATGACTTTATTGATGGCAAACTCAAGTACACCCGCGATAAACAGTATCCAGCCAAGAACTATGCGGGGCTGGAAGAAATCGTGCAGGAATTTATTGTTGCCGAAAAGGTGACGGCTGCCTGTTTTGGCGTGCCCGGGCCGGTGCGGGAGGGGCGGCTGCGCCTCACCAATCTGCCGTGGACCCTGGACAGCCGTGAACTGGCCACCCATCTCAAAATTGATTACGTCTTTTTGATCAACGATCTGCAGGCCAACGGCTACGGCATTGCCGAGTTGACCGCCGAGCAGGCTTACACGCTCAGCGAGGGCGATGCGCGGCAAATTGGCAACCGGGCCTTGATCTCGGCGGGAACGGGGCTTGGCGAGGGCTTCCTCATCTGGGATGGCCGCGATTACGTGCCTTACCCCTCCGAGGGCGGGCATGCGGACTTTGCGCCGCGCAACGAGGACGAGTTTGATCTGCTGCGTTTTCTCCGGCAGAAGTACAACGGGCGGATCAGCACGGAGCGCGTGGTCAGTGGGCCGGGCCTGACCAACGTCTTCGATTTCCTCAGCGAAGTGCGCGGCTTGGAAGTTCCAGCCTTCCTGGCGGAGCGGATAGCCAACGAAGATCCGAACGCCGTGATTACCGATCTGGCGCTCAAGGCCAAGAGCGAGATTTGCGAGAAGGCTCTGGATATGTTCGTCTCGGCGTACGGTGCCGAAGCCGGCAACCTGGCCCTGAAGGTCCTCTCTGTGGGCGGACTCTATGTGGGCGGCGGCATTGCCCCGCGCATTCTGGAAAAGCTCAAGGATGGCACGTTCATACGGGCTTTTACCGACAAGGGCCGCATGAGCCAGTTGCTGGTGAATATGCCAGTGCGCGTGATTCTGGAGAGCCGCACGGCTTTGATCGGAGCCGCGGCCTACGCCGAGGCGCGTGCCGCCGAACTGAGCGGAATCTCTCCGCGTGCAGCCTCGGTAAAGTTCAACGTGTAAGACCGCGATTCTGCGCGTTGAACTGCAATTCTGTACAAAACAACAAAAAGGGCCAGCCGCCATCGGCTGGCCCTTTTCGCATCAACTCCAGCGCCTTTTTCTTCCCCAAAGAAACGCGACAAAGGCAACGATAGGCAATCGCTCTACTCGTAATAGGTCGCGGTGGTAGAGTCGGTTTCCCACACCGTGCAGTCCTTGATGCGCACGCGGCCCGCGGTCATTCCAACAAGCTGCTCGCTGGTCTCGTCATAGAGGTATTTGGCAATGTTCTCGGCCGAGGGGTTCAGCACCGTGAAGGGCTCCAGTTCGTTCAGCATCTGGTGGTCGATGCGGTCGATGACCGGCCGCAACACCTGCTTGAGCAGTTTGAAGTCGAGCAACAGACCGGCTTCGTCCAGCGTGGCCCCGGCCAGGGTGACGCGGACCTTGTAGTTGTGCCCGTGCGGATTCTCGCACTTGCCCCGGTAGTTGCGAAGGTAGTGGCCTGAGGAGAAACCGGCCTCCACTGTGACTTCATACATCGGTGTTTGCTCGATCCTGTGCGGGAAAGCGTCCCGCACTTCTTATTTTACCGGGGACAGGCTGCGGTAAGGTGGTTCTTCCAAGCCGCAACCGGATTTGCGGCGATTCTACAAGCCTGCAATTTCCGCGCTGTCGATAACCGTGACGCCAGCCTGCGCAAGCTCGGCATCCATCCGGGCCGCCGAGCCGTTCAAGTCGATGGCGCGGCAAGCGTCGCGAACGACAAACGCGGGCAAACCAAGGTGGCGTGCGTCGAGCGCGGAAAATCCAACGCAGAAGTCATACGCCAGCCCGACGAAGAAGGCGCGTGCAAGTCCGCGCTCGCGCAGATAACCGCCCAAGCCGGTGGGCGTGACGCGATCATTCTCAAAGAACGCGGAATAGGAATCGATCAGCGGCAGGAAGCCTTTGCGCAGGATGAGTTCGGCCTGGGGCAAGTGGAGCGCGGGATGAAACTCCGCTCCCCGGCTGTCTTGGATGCAGTGCGAAGGCCACAGTGTTTGCAGGCCATAGTCAAGCTCGATGGACTCGAAAGCCTGTTTGCCCGGATGAGCCGTGGCGAACGAAGAATGATTGCTCGGATGCCAGTCCTGGGTAAGAACGATGTGGCTGAAGCTGAGCACAATGCGATTGATGGCGTCGATCACGGCGTCGCCATCGGCCACGGCCAGCGCGCCGCCCGGGCAAAAGTCGTTTTGCACATCGATGACAATCAGAACGTCGTGCGTGGTGATCCGCAAGGGGACTCCTATGCCAGAAATTTTGGTGTTCGGTCTCAGAAGTTCGTTTCATGAATGCAGTCATCCTGAGCGAGCTTGAGCGAGTCGAAGGACCTGCATTTTCTGCGATCCGCACATCCATTCTCTCAAAGTCGAATCCGCGAGAACCAATGCCCCGGAACTGCTCAAGTTACGCCAGGAACACGTCTGTTCCATTGGCGCGGAGCCGGTCGACGTATTCTTGCGCCAGTTCCTTGTCGGAAACGACGACGTTGGCGGCGCTTAGCGGCGCCACGGGAATCATGCCACCACGGCCGAACTTGGTGTGGTCGGCCACGATGATGACCCTGTCTGCAATTTCGATCATCTTCTGTTCCGAGCCGACGACAAGCGTGTTGTTGTTGCTGAATCCGGTTTCCGAAACGCCGCCAATGCCCATAATCACCGCATCTGCGCGAATGGCGCCCAGCATCTGTTCGCAGAACGGCCCCAGCATGACGCGATGGCGCGGGTCCAGATAGCCGCCGGTCAAGGTCAGCTCGATATTGCGCAGCGATTCAAGGCTTTCGGCAATGGGCAGGGAATTGGTGATGATGTGCAGCGACTTGGAAGCCAGCTCCCGGGCCACGGCTGCAACCGTCGAGCCGCCATCCAGAATCACGGTCTGTCCGTCTTCGATAAGGCCCACCGTTAGTTGCGCAATGCGGTTTTTCTCGTCGCTCAGCCGCACGCTTTCCACCGCGTAGTCGAAGGCGCGGCTGGGCGGAGCCTGCACGGAGACAGCTCCGCCGTAGACGCGGCGCAGCGCCTTATCCTGTTCAAGAATGTCGAGGTCGCGGCGGACGCTGGATTCGGAGGCGTCCAACTCACGGCAAAGCGTCTCCAGGTCAACAAAGTCCCGGGTCTCGAACATCTGGCGGATTTTGAGTTGCCGTTCAGCAGCCTTCATCGTCTGGTGGCTCAGAGGTACGGCCTCGCCACATTTTGTGAAATGTCACGAGGCCGATTCCGTTGGAGTTACTTGGAGCCAATCGCCTCCATCACCGCGTCGGTGACGGACTTCACCAGTATGTCGATATCCGATCCCCCGGTTTTGCAGGCGCAGGTACTGCACTGTTTGCTCGTGCAGCCGTCGCACGAGGCTGGAGTCAGCGCGATCGAATTCGAAACCTCAAGATCGGAGAGTTGGCACTCCTTCAGCCTTAATGGATCGAAGCGCGCGTCGGGCAGGCCCAGCTTCTTTTTGTTGGCCAGCAGAGCTGCGCCTTGCTGTTCCGAGATATGCGAGATCGGAACGCCCAATTGCGCGGCCAGCATCAACGTCCAGCAATAGGTGTCCAGCACCTCGGCGTACCACTCGGCATGAGTCACCGTATCGCCCCAGCAGACAATGCCGTGATTGGAAAGCAGCACAGTGTTGTGATGCTTGACGTAGGGAATAACGGTCTGCGCAAAGGCAGCCGTGCCCGGCGTTTCGTAAGGCGAAATAGCCACCTTGCCGACGAAGATTTCAAACTCGGGAATAACGAGACTCGGCGGCACCTTCCCGGTGATGGCGTACGCGGTTGCATGTGGCGGATGGCAGTGAACACAGGACTTCGCCTCCGAAACCGCCTTGTAGATTTCCAGATGCATGAAGATTTCGCTGGTGCGCGGCCGCGTGCCGACAATCTGATTTCCTTCCAGATCGACCAGGCTCAGATCCTCGGGTGTCAGGTCGTACTTGCTCATCAGCGTCGGCGTGCAGATTACCTCGTTCGGGCCGATGCGATAAGAAATGTTGCCGCCGTTTCCGTCTACGAACTGACGCATCCAGAGCTTGCGTCCAACCGCGCAAATCTCCTTCTTGATGGCCTCCGCTTCCGGCGTGTAAAAGAGTTTGGGATTGGCTGCGCTGTGGCCCTTGCTGCCCGCGGCGATAGACGAACCGGCAGGCTTTGCTGCGGGTGCTGTCTTTCCTTTTCCGCACGTCTCCAGCGTAATATTGCGCTGCTGCAGAAAGTCGCGCGCCGAAGGCGTCACCACGCTGTTTTCGGCAATGAGTATGCGGGTAGCGCCCGCCGTGGCTGCTTCCTGGACATCGCGCATCGCCACGACTTTGCGGCTGGAAATATCAATGCTCTTCTCTTCGTTGTTCACTTCCGCACCTCAGATCCTTTAGGAAAGCTGCTTAGGTTAATTGAGTCCACAATCATCGCGCAGTACGCATCCGCGGGCACTTGGTTGGGCCAGAATGGATTTGTGGCTTCCCGGCCTTCAGTAAACGCCACCATCTGTCCCTCGGCGGCGCCCAACTCATCAATCGCAATCAGAGCCTTGCCTCCGCCCAATCCATTCCTTGTGCGCAGGTTCTTCATCGTAACCACTTCGACCACCACGAGCCTCTTGCCGCGATAGGCCTCGACCGCCGGATTAAGGACCAGATGCCCGCGAACCATGCCGAGTCTCATGCCGTCCTCTTTCCCGTGGCCTGCGCCTCATCCACAATGCCCACCACAACCATGCGCGCCGGTGTGGTGTTGCCCAGCTTCGCGCGCGCAATGTCTCCGTCGGTCGAAACAATGACCGTGGAGCCTGCTGCCGCGCCCAGCCAGTCGATCACAATGATCGGCTCCACCCCAGCGCTGCCGTCGGCTTCCAGCCGTTGTGCGACCAGAAACCGGCATCCATCCAGCGTGGGATGTTTGACTGTTGCGACGACGGTGCCTTCAATGCGTGCCAGAAACATGGGTTACACAATCCGCAATGCGTTGGCGATGGTGATGCGCCGTTCGCGCGTAAATGTCAGCGGCGTGGTGATTCCTTCGCCCGTCGGAGTTGCAATCGTGTGGCTGAAATATCCCGGAGCGCCAATGCCAAGCGAAACCAGCGATGCGGCGTTCTGGATAAACAGCGTTGTGTTCATGGCGCGCGCCATGCGGGTCACGTTGTCCAGATTCTGCGAGTGCATGATGGCCGTGTGCCGGTAACCGTGCTCGGCCTTCACCGCGGCTGCAATGCCCGCGTCCACATCCCGCACGCGCACGATTGGAATGAACGGCATCATCTGTTCTTCCACAACGAAGGTTTGGTCCTCGTCGGTTTCGCCGAACAGAAGATCGGTGCCGGCCGGCGCATGTACGCCCGCTGCTTCCGCCAGAACCGCCACATCCTTGCCGACAAATTTCTTGTTGACGTGCGCCTTGGCGCATCCGCCGCCGCTGCCATCAAAAGTGAAAGCAGCTTTGGTCAGCCGCTCGATGGCCGCTGAATCCAGTTGATACGCGCCCGCGCGCCGCATGGCGGCGATAAAGGCGTCGGCAACTGAAGCCACAACGAAAACTTCCTTTTCGCCGATGCAGAGCAGGTTGTTATCGAAGGCCGCGCCCGCGATAATGCTTCTTGCCGCTTGATCCAGATCGGCTGTTTCGTCCACAACCACCGGCGGATTGCCAGGGCCGCCGGCAATCACGCGCTTGCCGGATTTGGCTGCTGCCTTGGCCACTGCCGCGCCGCCCGTTACGCAGATCAGCGCAATTTTCGGATGATTGAAGATCTTTCCGGCGTTTTCGATGCTTGCATCTTGCACAGCCGTCAGCACGTTGGCAATGCCGAACTGCCGCTCGATCTCGTGGTTGAACAGTTGCAGCGCGTAGCGCGCCACCTTCGCGCCCGATGGGTGCGGCCCGAAGACCGCGGTATTTCCCGCGGCCAGAATGTTGATGGCGTTTGAAGCCATCGTGGGCACAGAGTGCGTGACGGGCAGCATCATGCCGATGACGCCCCACGGTGCGCGCTCGATAATGCACACCCCCGTGCGATCGCTGAGAACCTCGCTGCGCAGGGCTTCCACCCCAAGCACAAAGCGCATGTTCGTCAGCTTCGCAATCTTGTGATCCACGCGGCCGACCTTGGTCTCCGCCATCTCCATGCGGCCCAGTTCCTCGCGGCGATCCATGCAGATGTCGCGGATGATGCCGACCATCTTTCCGCGTTCTTCGAGGTTCAGCTCGGCCACTTTTTTCTGCGCCTCGTAAGCCGCTTCGACGGCCTCGTCCACGGTCGCAAAAACTCCGTCGTGCAGCTCGGCGCGGTCTGCCACGGGGGCTGCGGAAGCAATCTGCGGCTGCATCTGGATGCGCAGCCGCGCCACAACTTCCTTGGCGATCTCCGCAATCACCTGTTCCTGTATTTGCATTTAAGGCTTCTCCAAAATTGCGCCTTCGACTTCGAGTGCATCGACGATGCCGACGATCACAGCGTCAACAGGCGTATCTTTCGTTGTGGACGTCAGGCGGGCGGAACTGCCCTGCGTAAAGAGCACGCACTCGCCGACGCCGGCTCCCACGCTGTCCACCGCGACCACGGAACTGCCGGAAATCTGCAGCTTGCCGTCCCTGCTGATGTAGGGCTGGACCAGCAGCAGCTTCATCCCCTGGAACTTCGCGTCCTTCTGCGTGGAGACAACATTGCCGATGACTTTCGCTATAAACATGCCGGCTCACCTCGGTGTGCCCGCGGCAGACCTATGCCTGCCACGGTTGCTATTTGGGCAGTATGGCCGTCAGCGTGTCATGCGGACGCGCGATCACATGCACGCTCTGCACTTCGCCGATTGCGCGGGCAGCGCTGGCGCCCGCATCCACAGCGGCGCGCACCGAACCCACATCGCCGGTAACAAAAACCGAGCACAGACCGCTGCCGACTTTGTTCCAGCCCACAAATTTAACGCTTGCCGCCTTCAGCATTGCGTCCGTCGCCTGGACCAGGGCCACAAGGCCCTTGGTCTCGATCATTCCAACCGCTTCATTCGCCATTTCGGTTCTCCAAGAGCTTCGTGTTACTTCAACATGCTTTCGACAAGGGCGTCGTGGGGACGGGCGATGACGTGTGACGACACCAGCTCTCCAACCACTTTGGCGGCTGCGGAACCCGCGTCCACCGCGGCGCGCACGCTGCCCACATCCCCGCGAACAATGGCGGTCACGTATCCGCCGCCGATCTGCACGGTTTTTACGAGTTCTACGCTGGCGGCTTTTACCATCGCGTCACATGCCTCGACAAGTCCGACGAGGCCCCTGGTTTCAATCAATCCGATTGCCTGACTCATTTGCTCTCCTCTGCTTACTTGCGGGGGGCCGTCTTGCTGCTCTGTTGAACAAAGGACGGCAGTTCATCGTGGGGACGGGAGATCACCTGAACGCTGACCACCTCGCCAATCCGGGCCGCTGCTTCCGCGCCCGCATCCGTAGCAGCCTTCACGGCGGCCACGTCTCCTTCCACAAAAGCTGTCACCAGTCCTGCACCTACGGACTGCCAGCCTGTGAGGGACACGTTTGCGGACTTGAGCATGGCGTCGGTCGCCTCAAACAGCGCAACCAGGCCTTTTGTCTCAATCATTCCAAGCGCTTGTTTCATCGCTTCCTCTCTCGTTTCTTAGCGTTACCTGTAAATTTTTGTTGCTTGCCTTACTTGAAAAGCTCAATCTCTTTGGTCAGATGCAGACCGCAGGCGTTGGCCTCGTCCGTGTCCATGTGGACGTTCAGGCGAGATGTGGGCGCAATGCGCACATACACGTTGTTGAACGTCAGCCCCGCCGGACCGCCGATGCGCAGCTTCATGCGGTCGCTCTGTACCACGCCGTACAGTTCTGCATCCGCCGGGCTCATATGTACATGGATGGCCGCGCGAATCAACCCTTCTTTCAGCTCCACCACGCCCTTCGGCCCAATGATCACCGTGCCCGGTGTGCCCTTCAGGTCGCCCGAAAGCCGTACGGGAATGTCCTTGAAGCCCAGCATGATGGCGTCCGTAAAGGCCAGCTCCACCTGCGACTGCTTGCGCATGGGCCCAAGAATGCGCAGGTTTGAAATCAGGCGGTTGCGCGGTCCCACAATTGTCACCGTCTCCTTCGACGCGAAGTTCCCCGGCTGATATAAATCCCGGTCATAGGTCAGCTCCGTGCCCGGCCCAAACAGAACGTCCATGTCTTCGCGGCTCACGTGCATGTGGCGTGACGAGGCCTGAACCACGAGTTCCGGCGTCTTGCCGTCCTTCCCGCGCCCCAGGTATTCCAGCGCGACCTGGCGGACAATCCGCTCAACCGCCGAGCGATCAATAGAGCCAACCGGATTTGCAACTGCTGTGCTTGCCATAAAAGATCCTGTCTTACCTTGTCTTACGTGTCTTACATGTCGTAATACGTTTGCCAGACTTGCTGCTTACACTGCGGCGTTTGCGCGGTTCACCACAGCCACCGTTTCGCGCGCTACAACGATCTCTTCGTTTGCCGGAACCACCAGAATCTTCACTGCGGAGCCGTCCGTCGAAATCGGTCCTTCGCCCTTGATTGTGCGGTTCCTGTCCTCGTCAATCTCAATCCCGAATCCTGCGAGATTCTTCACCACCGCCGCGCGAATCTCCGCGCTGTTCTCGCCAATGCCGCCGGAAAATGTCAGCGTGTCCAGCCCGCCCAGTTCCAGCAGAAACGATCCAATGTAGCGGCGAATGGCGTACACAAAAACGTCCAGCGCAAGCTGCGAGCGGCTGTCACCAGCCGCCGCGGCCTCGCTCAGGTCGCGCACATCGCCGCTTTTTCCGCTGACTCCCGCCAGTCCGGAGCTGCTGCCCAGCAGCGTCGCCATCTGGTCCGGGTCCAGCCCGAGCTTCTTCATCATGTGCAGCAAGGCGAAGGCGTCAATGTCGCCGACGCGGTTGTTCTGCGGCAGCCCGGACTGCGGAGAAGTCCCAAAGCTCGTGTCGACCGCAACCCCGTTGCAAAATGCCGCCACGCTCGAACTGCCGCCCAAATGGCAGGAGATGTGGCGAATGTCGTTGCGTCCCAGCAGCGCCCGCGTCCGTTCGCTCGATGAGCGGTGGCTGGCGCCGTGGAATCCGTACCTGCGAATCCCGAACTCCTGCAGCCATTCGTAGGGAACCGCGTACGTTGTGGCGGCCTCGCTCATGTTCCGGTACGGGCTGGTCTCAATCACCGCGACCAGCGGCACCCCGGGCAGTTCCTGCTGGAACGCGCGAATCGCTGCAAGGTAAGGAGGATTGTGTGCCGGTGCGATGAATCGGAACTCTTCCATCGCGGCCAGAATTTCGTCGCCGATAATCTGCGGCTCGTTGCGCGGCCCTGCATGGACTGTCTTGAAGCCCACCGCGCCAATCTCCGACAGGCTCTTGAGCGCCTTGCCCGGCCCTGCAATCTCGGAAAAGCACTTGCGAATCGCAGCCGGATAGTCGGCGCACTCACCGCCCGGCTGGCCAATCCGCTCCACGCGCCCCTGCGCCAGAACGGTTTCTCCTGGCATGTCCAGAACCCGGTACTTGAACGAAGTACTGCCGATATTTGGAATTAAACACTTCATTGTTGAATGTTCTTGATTGAAGATGAAGGATACGATACATTATCTGGCAGAGTCAATGACAATTTTTGACGGATTTTGGGGGTAAGCCCAAAAATGATGGCAAAAGCGGGCAACTCGCGGTTGGCCCCGGCGCGCAGTGGTTCCTCCACTGGCCGCATCGAGGAACTTGGCGTCGTAGGCGCGGGCGGCGGCGGCTTTCCCACGGCCGTGAAGCTCAACACCACGGTGTCTCTGGTAATCGCCAACGCCGCAGAGTGTGAGCCCCTTCTGCACAAGGACAAGGAGCTTCTGCTCCACCACGCCGAGCCTTTTCTGCGCGGCCTCCGCATCGCCATGGAGTTGGTTGGCGCGCGCCAGGGCGTCATCGGCATCAAGGAAAAATATCAGGACATTATTGCTGCGCTGGAAAGCCAGTTGCCTGCCGGTGTCCGAATTGCGTCCCTGCCGGACGTTTACCCGGCGGGTGATGAATTCATCCTCGTCAACATGGTTACAGGCCGTGTGATTCCTCCCGGCGGTTTGCCCAAGGACGTGGACGCGGTCGTCTCCAACGTCGAAACCCTGATGAACATTGGCCTCGACCGGCCCGTCACGCACAAATACCTGACCGTCGCCGGAGCCGTTCAGATCCCCGTCACCTTGCGGGTTCCCATCGGCATCACGATCGGCGAAGTGATCGCGGCTGCGGGCGGACCCACGGTTTCCGATTTCGGCGTTCTGCTGGGCGGCGTAATGATGGCGCGCCCGGCTGCGAACCTGGACGTGCCCGTGACCAAGACCACCGGCGGCATCGTCATCCTGCCTGCCGAGCACGCGGTCATCCAGCGCCACAACGCCCCGTGGCTGCACTCGCAGCGCATCGGCCGCGCGGCTTGCGATCAGTGCCGTTTCTGCACTGAGTTCTGCCCGCGTTTCCTGCTCGGGCATCCCATTGAGCCGCACATGGCCATGCGTTCCTTGGGATTTTCCAGCAGTGCGGATGCCATGGTTGCGGGAACGCTCTACTGTTGCGAGTGCAATCTCTGTACGATGTTTGCCTGTCCTGAGGGCCTCGATCCCCGCGCGGTTTGTGTGCACTCCAAGCCCGTCGCGCGTGAGCGCGGGCTGGTCTGGAAGGGAACGCCGGAGTCTCTGACGCCGCATCCTTTGGCCGAGTTCCGCCGTGTGCCCATGCGCCGGTTAATCGCCAAGCTGGGGCTGGGCGGGTTCAACAATGTGGGTCCGTTGACGGAGTACGCCTTTGCGCCGCGCCAAGTGACTGTGCTCCTCAAGCAGCACGCCGGAGCGCCCGCGGTTCCAGTGGTAAAAAGCGGTGCCCGTGTGCGTGTGGGCGATCTGCTGGCCAAGCCCGCCGAGGGCAAGCTCGGCGCCCGGATTCACGCCAGCATCAACGGCGTGGCCACGGTAAAAAGCGACGCGGTTCTGATTGAAGCGTAGTGAGCGGAAGGAGCCAAAGAAGTGCCTGATATCGACTCAATTGGATTGATCGAGCTTTCCAGCGTGGCCACCGGATTCGGGGTCGAAGATACGATGCTGAAGGCGGCTTCCGT
>Ga0224531_1001199_pt1 | contig 11655 bp, 7 predicted proteins | sample CBST100metaG_FD_179876 | JGI IMG/M metagenome (GOLD analysis project Ga0224531, IMG submission 179876) | Peat soil microbial communities from Stordalen Mire, Sweden - C.B.S.T100 | ecosystem: Environmental > Terrestrial > Soil > Wetlands > Peat | place: Sweden: Norrbotten County, Stordalen Mire... | reverse complement strand
TCGACCATGAGCGCTTTGCCGCTCACCGTGAGCTGGAAGCCCTGCTGAAAAAGACCGTTCGCGGCGAGGTTCGCTTCGACCTCGGTTCCCGCGCCCTGTACGCCGCCGACTCCTCGAACTACCGCCAGCTTCCGGTGGGGGTGATTGTGCCGCGCGACGCGGCGGACGTTGAGGCCGCGCTGGCCGCTTGCCGCGCCACGGGTGCCGCCGTTCTGCCGCGCGGAGCCGGCACCAGCCTGGCTGGCCAGTGCGCCAACGTGGCTGTGGTCTTCGACTACTCGCGCTTCATGAACGGCCTCACCTCGATGGACCCGGAAGCAAAGTTGGCCACGGTTCAGCCCGGAATTGTGCTCGACCGGCTGCGCGACGCCGCCGAAATTCACCACCTGACCTATGCGCCCGACCCCGCGACTCACTCGCGCTGCACACTGGGCGGCATGATCGGCAATAACAGTTGCGGCGTTCACGGACTGCTGGGTGGCAAGGTGGTGGATAACGTTGAGTCGCTGGACATCGTGCTCTACGACGGAACCAGGCTCAAAGTAGGCCCCACCAGCCCGGAACAGCTTGAAGCCGCCATCCACTCCGGTGGGCGCGTGGGCCGGATTTATGCGGGGCTTGCCAGCATCCGCGACCGCTACGCCGCGCTGGTTCGCGAAAAGTTTCCGCACATTCCGCGGCGCGTTTCCGGCTACAACCTGGACGAATTGCTGCCGGAAAACGGTTTTAACGTGGCCCGCATGCTGGTTGGCTCCGAGGGCACCTGCGCCAACATTGTTTCCGCCACGCTGAACCTGACCGCCAGCCCGCCCTTCCGTGTGCTGACCGTACTGGGCTTCAACGACGCATTTCTTGCTGCGGACGCCGTGCCGCTGGCGCTGAAGCATCACCCCATCGGCCTGGAAGGCTTTGACCATCTGCTAGTTGACTTTATGCGCCGCAAGGGACTGGCGCTGAAGGATCTTACGCAGTTGCCGGCTGGGGTCAGCTTCCTGCTGGTGGAAATGGGCGCGTGGACGGAAGAAGAGGCCCGCGAGAAGGCAGAAACTTTGGCGCGCGACTCCCAGGCTTGGCCCATCGCGCCCGTGGTGAACATCTGCGACCCGGATGAAGCCGCAGCCGTATGGCGCGTGCGCGACTCCGCACTGGGCGCCATGGTTTTTGTTCCCGGCGAGCCGGACCGCTACGAAGGCTGGGAAGACGCAGCCGTTCCTCCCGCGCAACTGGGCAACTATCTGCGCGCCATCACAGCCCTGATGCGCGAATACGGCTACCGCAGCCCGCTTTACGGACACTACGGGCAGGGGTGCGTACACACGCGCATTAACTTCGACTTCAGCAGCGAAGAGGGGCTGCGCTGCTTCCGCGAGTTCATTGAGAGAGCGGCCGACATCGTGCTCGGCTTCGGCGGCTCGCTGAGCGGCGAACACGGCGACGGGCAATCGCGCGCCGCGCTGCTGCCCAAGATGTTTGGGCCGGAGCTGATGCAGGCTTTCCGCGAATTCAAGGTTCTATGGGACCCGGACAACCGCATGAATCCAGGCAAGCTGCTCGATGCGGTCCGCGTCTACGACCCAGTGGAGAATCTGCGCTACGGAATTTCAGTCGATGCGCAGGAACCCGCGCCCACACTTCGCGCGCTGGAAACGCATTTCGCTTTCACGGCGGATGAGGGGTCGTTCGAGCGCGCCACCGAGCGCTGCGTGGGCGTGGGGGCCTGCCGCAACACCACCGGCGGCGTGATGTGCCCCAGCTACCGCGCCACCGGCGACGAACAGAACTCCACACGCGGACGGGCCCGCCTGCTTTGGGAGATGCTGGCCGGAGCCCTGCGCAAGGAAGGCTTCCAGAGCAAAGCCGTATTTGAAGCGCTGGACCTGTGCCTAAGCTGCAAAGCCTGCAAATCCGAGTGCCCGGTACAGGTGGATATAACAGCCTGGAAGTCCGAATTTCTGGCCCAGCACTACAAAGGACGTCTGCACCCGCTGCACCACTACATCTTTGGATTTTCTGACAAGCTGGCTCAATTAGGCGCGCTCTTTCCCGCCCTGACCAACACAGTGCTCAACAGCCCGCTGACAAGCCCACTGGTCAAGCGCGTTGTCGGAGTGGCAAAAGAACGCACGTTCCCAAGCCTCGCCGCCAAAAGCTACACAAAGTCGAGGAAAGCTGCGCCGGAGACCTCCAACGTGCCACGCGCTGCTGGTACTTCCACAGCTCTCGACCAAAAGTCCGCCCCACCGCAGGTGGCGCAGGTGGTGGTGCTGTGGCCGGATACGTGGAACAACTACTATCATCCGCAAACCCTGATCGCCGCGGAGAAGGTTCTTATGCAGGCAGGGTTCCGGGTGCAGGTGCCGAAGGGGCACATTTGTTGTGGCAGGCCGCTTTACGACTTCGGGTTTCTGACGGCGGCGCGCTCGTATCTGGTGAAAGTGCTGGACCGCATGGCTCCGCAGATTGAAGCGGGGCTCCCGTTCATCTTTTTGGAGCCAAGCTGCGCCAGCGTTTTCAAGGACGAGCTGCTGGAGATTTTCCCGAACGATCCCCGCGCCAAGCAATTGAGCAAGCAGGTGTGGCTGCTGGCCGACTGGCTTGCCGCCAAAGCTCCCGACTGGACCGCCGGACGGCTGAAGGGAGCGCACATTCTGATTCACGGCCACTGCCACCACAAAGCGGTTTTTGGCGGTCCGGCGAACGAAATCGCGCTGCTGTGCGCGGCGGGAGCGACGGTGGAACCGATCCAATCCGGCTGCTGCGGCATGGCCGGGCCGTTCGGCTTCGAGGCCGACAAGTTTGAAGTGTCGAAGACGATTGCAAATGCGGGCCTGCTTCCGGCTGTGCGGGCCGCCGACCCCTTGACGATGATTGTGGCCGACGGCTTCAGTTGCCGCGAACAGATTGCGCAGCTATCGGACCGCGAGGCCGAGCACTTCGCTGAAGTTTTGGCTCATACGTGCGGATGCGACGGGTGATACAGCCGGTGCAACTCGAACGACACGACTTGCATCCAATGCTAAGAACGTATATGCCGAGTTTCACGCTTGCGGACCGCCATTTGCGGTGTACCACATACATTTGATACGCTCAGGCATTCTTCAAGCTCAACGAAAGGAGAGTTTTTCGTCATGGCAGAGGAAAACAAATCATACGGATTGGCCTGGTTTTTGGCCGGATTGGGTGTTGGCGCGCTGGTGGGGATTCTTTATGCCCCCAAGAGCGGCCGCGAAACCCGGGATGAACTGGCTAACAGCGCCCGCGAAGGCACCGAATATCTGCGCAAACGCACCAAGCAGGCCGCAGAAGAGGTCAGCGCCCTGGTGGACAAGAGCAAGGAGCAGGTCAGCGAATACGTTGATCGCGGCCGTGAGGCTGTGGATCGCGGCCGGGCCCAGTGGGAAGAGTTTGTGGAGCGGGGCAAGAACCTCGTGACCGAGCAGACAGGCCGGGTTACAGCGGCCGTGGATGCCGGACGCCAAGCCTACAAGACCACCACTACGCCCGAAATCAAGGAGTTCTGAGGAACCGCTTCTTCTTCGGCCTCAAACGTCCTTTGATCTTCCCGCCGGAGCCGGACATGTGCGCGGCTGATTTGCCCCGCACGATGGTTTTGTGTGCAAAAACTTTTCTTGCCTCGGGGAGCGTGTTCAATAATGGGAACCTGAGTGGTTCTCCAACTGGTGTAAAAAGTTCAACCGTACAACGTGGCTTTTTCCTTGAGAAAGGGCTACGTTGTACGACGCCAGAGACACCACTGGAATTGGCGAACTGCTCCAGAGTCCCCGGATGTACCGCGCGAGATCAATCCAATGCCAAATTTCGATAGTCAGACCATTCTGCTTGCTTTTGTCGCCGTAGTTACGCTGGCCGTGCTGCTGCAAGCCATCGTTATGCTGGCAATTTACTTGTCCCTGCGCAAGGCCGCGCGCTCGATCAAAGAAGAGTTTGAAGACCTGCGCGACTCCATCTCGCCGATCATCGACAACACCCGCACGCTGGTTGCCCGCGTCGCGCCCCGAGTTGAAAGCACAGCCGACGACCTGGCGGCGATGGCGCACGGGATGCGCGCACAAACCGCGGACATACAGGCCGCGGCCACGGAGATTCTGGAGCGGCTGCGCGCTCAGACCGCCCGCATGGATGGCATGATTTCCAGCGTTTTCGACACCCTGGACCGGGTCAGCAGCTTTTTGACCGAAGCCGTCGCCAAGCCCATGCGCCAACTGTCCGGCATCCTGGCTTCCGTCAAGGCCGTGGTTGAGTCGCTGCGCAATGCCGAGTCCAAGACGCACACATCTCCCGCCCCGGAAGACATAAATAGCGACAAGGATATGTTCGTCTAAAAGATCTCTGTGCTTTGAAGAGGCACGGACTTCAGAAGTTCAATCGTAGAGAAACTGCCGCGGTGGGATGCTTTCCTCCGCTACTGCTTCCGCCCGGCCCTCCCGGCGCACTGCCTGCGGGGCCACCGCTCGGACGACCGCCGGCTTGAGAGCCGCCGGCTGAGCCACTGCCCGCCGTCGAGCCAAACGAAGACATGCCGCCCGACTGGCTGCCAAAAGAGGACATACCGGCGCTCATGCCGGAACCGCCGCTCATTGAGCCGTCACTCACTGACGCTGCCGCCGAAAAATCCACCTTGCCAGTCCGCACATGGGAACTGGTGAATGAGGCGGACGGGGAGCCCAAGCCTGGTCTGCCGCCCATGGCGCCGCTGCCGAGAAGATCCCGGTAAGACAGGCGGAAATTGCCGATGGAAGTTTTCGAGGACAGGTTCAGGCCACCACCGGTCAGTTGACTGAAGGCGGGCAAGACGCCCAGTGCCGTGCCCAGGGCTCCGTGTTTTCCCGCGCCCAAATCGCGACTCAGGCCGCTCGCCATCCGAAAAAGTGAATCGAGGTCTGCGGGATTTCCACCCGGAACGGCGCGGTTGGGCTGGCCGCCGGGTTGGGATGCGGCTCCACCGCCGTAGCCTTGGCCGCCGCCATTGAAGCTTGTGCCGCCTTGAGGTCCGGAGAGATTGCCGGAGCGCATTCCGAGCTGGAAGGCACCCAGAAGCAGATCGTTCCAGAACGCAGATCCGGAGAACGAGCCACTGGGCGGAGTTCCAGCCCGACCGAAGCGGGACGGCGCCGCTGTTTCCGCGCTAGGAGCGGAAACAGCGGTGCCGTCCTGTGCATCCATGCCGCCAGACACGGATGCGCCCTGCCCGCGGGTGGTAAGCGCACCTTGCGCGTGCAGGAATCCTACGCAGGAAAAAACCAGAAGGATGACAGTTTGCCGCAAGCTGCGAGAAGAAAATAGAATTCCGGAATGCAAGACACAGCGCACAGTCATAGCCCTCAGCGGCCTGACGCATCACAACGGCAAGCCCTCATCAACCAGTGAGACGCGTATAAGGACGGCGGCGATTACAAGACAGGGCTAACAAAGTGGAATGAAATCTGTATTTTCGCTGGAGCGACGACGGCTGATCAGAGATGCCCGGCGGCAAAGCTACGCAATCCAGCCGCCGCCCACGACCTCGTCGCCGTCATAAAACACGGCGGACTGACCGGGTGTGATGGCGCGCTGCGGCTCGTCGAAGGTGGCCAGCACCTCATCGGCACCCGCCGGCTCCAGAGTGGCCCACGCCGGCTCATGGCGGTGGCGAATCTTAATCCGCACACGCATGGGCTGCGTCAGCTCAGGAATGCTGACCCAGTTCAGACGCCTTGCGTGCAGGGTGCGCGTCGCCAGTTCGGCGTCCGCGCCCACGGTGACGCGGTGGCTTGCCGGATCGATGTTGAGCACATAAAGCGGCGTGGGCGAGGCGACGCCCAGCCCCTTGCGCTGACCGACGGTGAAGTTGAAGATTCCGTCGTGACGGCCCAGCACCTGACCGCTGGAAGTCACCATCTCGCCGGCTGTTTCCGGAACCGGCCGGCCCTGCTCCTCCATGTAGGCGGTGAGGAACTGCTTGTAGTCGCCGCCGGGGATGAAACAGATTTCCTGCGAGTCGGGCTTTTCGGCCAGCTTCAACCCATGCTGGCGCGCAATTTTCCGCACCTCGGGCTTGGTCAGGCCGCCCAGCGGAAACAGCGTGTGCGCCAATTGCTCCTGCGTCAGGCCGAAGAGGAAATACGTCTGGTCCTTGGCCAGGTCGGCGGGCCGCTTTAAAATCCATCGGCCGCGCTTGGGGTCGAACTCATTCACAGCGTAATGGCCGGTGGCGATGCGCTCTGCACCGATGCTGCGCGCCGTCTTGAGCAACTGATCGAACTTGAGGCAGTTGTTGCAGAGCGAACACGGAATCGGCGTGCGCCCGGCAAGGTACTCGGCGACAAACGGCCGCACCACATCCTGCTCAAAACGCTCTTCCTCGTTAACCACGTAGTAGGGAATATGCAAGTGCTCGGCCACGCGGCGCGCGTCGTACACATCGTCCAGCGAGCAGCAGCGGCCAGCCCCAGAAGTATTTGTTGCCGCGTCGGGAATGCCGTTTCTCCCGGCCAGACGCGTCTGATCCCAGAGCTGAAGCGTCAGCCCAACCACCGTTTCGCCCGCGTTGGCGAGGATTGCCGCCACCGTCGAGGAGTCCACCCCTCCGGACATGGCTACCGCAATTGTTGTGTGCTCATTCATGGGGAAGATACCTGTTTAACCCAGTGTTCCGGCGACCTCCGGCGAAAGTGCGCGTAAATGTTTCACCGCCTCCGGAAGCACCTCAAAAACATGATCCACGTCCGCTTCAGTGGCCATCTTCAGCAAGCTGAAGCGCAGACTGGCGCGGGCCGCATCCTTGTCGAGCCCCATCGCCATCAACACATGGCTGGGCTCGGTTGAGCCGGAGCTACAGGCAGACCCGCCGCTTACGGCCACGCCTTTCAGGTCCAGCGCAATCACCAGCGCTTCGCCTTCCACCTGGTCGAAGTGGATGTTGGTGGTGTTGGCCGTGCGCGGAACGCGCGTACTGCCGTCCCACGCGCCATTCACGCTTGTGCCTGCAATTTCAAGAATTCCTGCTTCCAGACGATCGCGGAGGGCGGCCAGCCGTTCGATCGCGCTGCTTTCCAAGCTCTCCATGGCCAGTTCCGCGGCTTTGCCCAGGCCCACAATGCCGGGCACGTTCTCTGTCCCCGCGCGCCTCCGACGCTCGTGGTTTCCGCCGACCAGCAGCGACTCAAGCGGGGTTCCGCGGCGCACAAACAGCGCGCCTACGCCCTTGGGGCCGTACATCTTGTGCGCGCTGATGGAGAGCAGATGACAGCCGAAGCGCCGCACGTCCAGCGCGATCTTCCCCGCACCCTGCACCGCGTCAATATGGAAAAAGGCCCCCGCATCTGCGGCAATTTTGCCGATCTCATCGACCGGCTGCAACACTCCTGTTTCGTTGTTGGCCAGCATCACGCTGATAAGCCTTGTTTCAGGCCGGAGCGCATGCAAAATGTCCTCGGGATCGATCAGGCCGCAGGGCCGCGGAGCTACAAAAGTCGTTTCGACGCCGTGCTGCGTCACACGTTCCGCGGCACGCAAAACAGCCGAGTGCTCAATCGACGTGGTGATGAAGTGGTCGCCGGGATGCAACATGCCGATGATGGCGGTATTGTCTCCCTCGGTGCCGCCGGAGTTGAAGACCACTTCGGCGGCATGGCAGTTGAAGAACCGCGCCAGGGTTTCGCGCGCCTGATCCACGGCCATGTGCGCCCGCTGTCCGTCGATGTGAATCGACGATGCGTTGCCGAAATTCTCCATCCAGTACGGGCGCATCGCTTCCATCACCTCCGGCAGCAGAGGCGTGGTGGCATTGGCGTCCATATAAACCCGTGACACTGCGAACATCTCCTAATGGTAGATTGTATGGTAGTTGGGAATATGCCGCAGGATGCGAATTGCACCCTGCCTGGTTATCTGGAGCAAATCATTCATGGTTGAAAGTCGAAACGTAAATCCATGCCGCATTCTTATCGTTGGCAGTGCAGGGCAGCTCGGACTGGAACTTCAGCGCAGTTTTGCTGATTTTGGTTCCATCGTGGCCGTCGATCGTGAATCCATTGATCTGGCAGACGCGGAACAGACGCGCGAACTGGTGCGTCGCGTAGAGCCTGATCTGATTCTCAACGCCGCGGCGTACACCGCCGTGGATCGCGCTGAGTCCGAGCCTGACGTGGCCATGGCCATCAACGCCGAGGCTCCGCGCGTGCTGGCCGAAGAGGCGCTGCGTCGCAATGCGCTGTTCGTGCACTACTCCACCGATTATGTTTTTAACGGACAGAAGGACGAGCCCTGGGTCGAGACAGATGAGCCGGACCCGCTGAACGTTTATGGAGCCACGAAGCTGGCCGGCGAACGGGCCGTCCAGAACGTCGGCGGACGGTATCTGATCTTCCGCACCAGTTGGGTTTACGGCCCGCACGGCAGCAACTTCCTGCTCACCATGCTCCGCCTGGGACGCGAACGGGATCGCATCTCTGTGGTCGACGATCAATTGGGCTCCCCAACCACCTCCATCGAGCTGGCTGACGCAACGCGCACAATCGTTAGTGGAGTGATGGCGGGCAGATGCGGAGCGCCGCAACTCTGGGCCGGTCTTTACCACATGACGTGTTCGGGCACGACCAGTTGGCACGGATTTGCCGCGGCGATTTTTGCGCGGGCTGGCAAGCTTCTCGATGGCAAGGCGCCGGAAGTTCTCCCCATCGCCACCTGCGACTATCCCACCCCAGCCCAGCGCCCGCACAACTCCGTTCTGTCCAATGCCAAGCTGCATGACCAGTTCGGCGTTCGGCTTGCCTCGTGGCAGGCCGCCCTCGACTCCGTTCTGCAGATTCTGAGTTCCGCGAAGGCTGCAAACAAATAGGCCCGACTATAGATCCGGCAAATAAATACTGCCTTCGTGCTACCCCCATCCTAGCCACAAAAACAAAGACGTGGCGAGGATGGGGCACCCGAATATTGTTGGTATTTATTTGCCGAAGCAATAGAACTGAAGGCAACAGAAGATAGCGGCAACTGACGAAAGTTATTGCCTACGTGGTGCTTGTCTTGTGCACAAGGAGCCGCTCCTCGGCAAGCTCCTTGTAGGCAGACCCAAGAGTCGACCTTCGCGCAATGAGCTTTGGAGGAATAAGGCAGCATTTTTCCGTGGGCTTTTGCTTCCGCGCGATCAGGGACAGCGCCAGTTTGGCCGCCGCTTTGCCCTGTTGCTGGGGGGACTGATCGATGGAACTGAGAGAGACCTCAAGGTATGAGGACAGGAGCAGGTTCCCGCAGCCGATCACGGCCACATCTTCAGGAACGCGCAGCTTGTTTGCAAGCAGGCAACGAATAGCGCCCACGGCCGTGAGGTCGTTGTAGCAGAAGACCGCGTCCGGACGCTTCTTCAATTTGAGCAGCTCTTCCATTGCGCCATATCCGATCTGAATGCCGGCCTCTTCAAGGCGGGAGCGAATTGCGACAAGATCCTGGCGGAACGGAATGTGACTTGCAGCCAAGGCCTCCTTGTAGCCACGCAACCTCCCAACCGACGTACTGATCAGCTTGCAACTGATATGCGCAATATTTCGCCGCCCCAGACTGATGAGGTGCTCGGTTGCCAAGCGTCCGGCCGCGACATCATCGGTGCCCACAAAACATGTATTGAGTCCGGCAAGATTCCGATCAATCAGGATGTAGGGAATCTTCGACTTCAGAAGTGACTTGTAGCCACGCGCATTGTTCTGGCAGGACGCAATCAGCAGAGCGTCGACCCCGCGCGCGAGCAGATGCTCAATCTCCTGCCGTTCGATCCCGGGCTCTTCCTCAGCCGAAGCAATAATCAGCTGATACGATTCCGATCGCAGGCCTGCGCTGACGCCCTTGGCCATTTCAGCAAAGAAGGTGTGGAGCAGGTCAGGAACGACCAAGCCGATGGTATAGCTCTTGCCCGAAGCCAAACCACGCACCAGCATGTTGGGCTGGTAATCCAGTTCCCTGACCCGCTTGAGGACGCGTTTGCGCGTAGCGTCACCAACGTCCGGCTTATTACGGAGGACTTTGGAGACCGTAACGAGGGAAACACCCAGATCCTCGGCGATGTCTTTCATTCGAACTGCCATGCGGACATTTCCTTCGTACAAAGTCGGTAAAACTGGAAATACGTAAGCGCCACTTTACCACAATCGATAGCACAACATTATCAATGGGTGGGAATTTTCCATGCTGAGCAAACACTCCCGAAAACTCCATGTTCACAACATCGCATTTTTAGCTCAATTCATCCCCAATTCATCTTCCATCAATCTTTGATGAGATAGTCTGACGGTGCAACAAAAGGGCGCGCACTACAAGCAAAGGCAGAGATCCGGAAGCTTGGTGCGAAAAAGCACCTTAATAGTTGCAGACTCGGGGACAAAGCAATTCCAATCCATCAATCTTTCAATGTGTTAACGAAGGCAAGAAACGACGACAGCAAGGGCAGCACAAATTTTATGAAAATTTCTTGACAGCTCTCGCCCGGTTGAACTAACGTTCTTCCGACGTAAGCGCTAACGCATTTACTGTTCTCTGCAAAAGGCCATCGGAAAACGGGGCGAACGAGGTAGTGTCTCTGTTCGGATTATATTCGTATGCCCTTTGCATTTCTATAATTTGGGCGTTTCCGGTGCTCAAGGAAAGGCGTAATTCATTTGCTCTTAACCAGAGCGTGGAAACAAACCGGAATTTGTTATGCCGCCGCTGAAGCATTTTCACTATCTTCAGCGGACTTTGAGCAGAGTACCAATAGCTTCATCGCAAGCAGTTTCAACGATGTTAGCGGGATGCTCTCCAAATGCCACTCGGAAGCTGCGGTTCCTAGATACAGCAACTCTGGAATCGCTGTAGTCATGGTGAAGTTCTCCGCCGTCGTTATTGCGACTCAGGAGGCCGTCCATTGCACTCAACTCAAAATGAAGACAAAACCAGTACACAGAAAGGAATCCAAAGAGATGACCAGTTCAAGTCTCTTCAAGAATTTTTCCTGTATGCAGGGAAAATTCGGCAGGCTTGCAGTCGGCGCCCTTTTCCTCGTGTTCAGTTTCATCTGCCTTCCGGTTTACGGGCAGTTTGAAACAGCATCAGTCCTTGGCTTTGTTCGCGACAGTTCGGGAGCTGTGATTCCCAACGCCAAGGTCACACTGATCAACATGGCGACGCAGGTGTCAACAGAAGTAACGACGGACACACAAGGGCAGTTCCAATTCACCAGCGTTCGTATTGGCCAATACAAAATCAGAGCCGGTTCGACAGGATTCAGCGACACTGAAACGGCTCCGTTCACCGCTGAAGTCAACGCGCGCCTACGCGTGGATGTGAACTTGAAACCCGGCGCGGCGAGCGAGACGATTACCGTGACCGGTGCAGCCGCACTGCTGAACACGGAAGACAGCGAACGCGGTCAGCTAATTTCCTCGCGCGATGTCGACAACCTTCCACTGAACGGGCGCGCTTATGCCGATCTGGCGCTGCTGACGCCTGGCGTTCGCGCCAACGTTTTGGAAAACCAGTCTGTGACAAGCCGCGACGCTTCATACAACGTAAACGGCAACCGCAGCGAGATGAATAACTTCCTGCTCGACGGTCTGGATAACAACGCTTACGGCACGTCGAACCAGAGCTTCTCCAACCAGGCCATTCAGGCCTCACCGGACGCGATCA
>Ga0224531_1001193_pt1 | contig 11706 bp, 9 predicted proteins | sample CBST100metaG_FD_179876 | JGI IMG/M metagenome (GOLD analysis project Ga0224531, IMG submission 179876) | Peat soil microbial communities from Stordalen Mire, Sweden - C.B.S.T100 | ecosystem: Environmental > Terrestrial > Soil > Wetlands > Peat | place: Sweden: Norrbotten County, Stordalen Mire... | reverse complement strand
TGTCGTCCGCGTACCGCACGACGATTACATCGCCGTGCGCACGCTTCTTACGCCATGCCTGAGCCCACAGATCGAAGACGTAATGGAGATAGATATTCGCCAGCAGAGGCGATGCACTGCCGCCCTGCGGGGTTCCTTCCTCCATGCGTATTCGACGTGATTCGGCTTGAGACCGCTGCTGCCGTAATCCCCGAATGCACTGATCGAGGGCAGCAAATCGGCCCCTGCGGCCTTGCGTTGAGTTTCCGCGATCTTCAGTTCTTTTTCGGCAATAGAGACCTCAACACGATCGATAAGCGCCTGTTTCACTACCACGTTGGCGTCACGGTCCGGCTCCGCGGTCAAGCTCATCTGATCGCGGAGCGTTACGCTGCTCGCGAAAGGCTGTCCACCAACGCCATTGACGATGCGGAGCAAATCCAGCCGAGTGATATCCAGGTTTGTTTGCGCTTGAGATAACTGAACATGTTGATTGGCGAGACGCGTCTCGGCGCGCGCGACATCGATGCCATTGGCAACTCCCGCATCTCTCTGACTCGTCGCCAGCGTAAGCAGTGTCTCCGCCAGTTGAACGTTCGATTGCGCGGCGTCGACCGCCTGATCGGCCTCCAGCACCGCCAGGTAAGAGATGGCCGTCGCTGTAGTGACCTGTTGGACAGCCAACCGTTGCTGCTCGTGGGCCAGTGCTACTCCAGCACTGCCGACTCGGTAGCGAAGTATAGAACTGAGGTTAAAGACGCTTTGAGTCATTTGAAACCGGGCATCGAAGTGATCAAATACGCCCGTGAACGGTGACACCCCTGGTAGTTTGTCCATGGGAAGTCCCATCGAGGCGAGATTGAGTGTCTGACTCGCTTGGTATGCCGATCCTGAAATGCTGGGTAAAAGCCTGGAAAGGCTGATCCCTTTTTCCCCCTTCGCCTGCGCGAGACGCTCTGTGGCGACAACGGATTGCAGGTTATTTTTTAGTGCCAGATCCATTGCGTCGGTAAGACTCAGTGAAATTTCTTCTTTGGGTACCGCCTCTTGCCCATACGCGGCCGGCACAGCAACGATCAGCGCTTGTGTGAACAACACAAAGGCCACGGTGATCGAGATTGCACAGCTGGCCCTCCAATACTTCGTACTTTGCATTTGTGCTCCACGGGTGAGGATCGAGTTCTCGCTTCCTTGACCTGCAATCGTTGGGCCATTAGCGCTTATGGAGTCGAGATGTGAAGGGCATTACCGATAAGCACTACGGGAGAGTGGGCCTTATGCCTTAGTGGAAATGTTGCCGTGCTTCGCCGCGATGAAACGCCTGGTGCCGAATTCCGGCAGATGCTATCGGCACTTGCGACCGCGAACTGCGATGCAGGTTCAACTCGCAGAACGGATTGTGCGCTCCGGGGTTGAGCGAACTAAGTTCATGAGCGATTGTCGCAATCGCCCACGAGTTGGTTAATAGAAGCACGACCTTGGCTGCGCTCTCTCTAGATGGGCGGTCTCCCGCACGCAAGCAGCGCATTTTCATTGATTTGACGTATGAGGATCGACACCGCAAGCCTTTGAATGCGCCCTGACCAGGACAGAATTGAATGCCTGATTGGGACAGGTCAAACGAACGCATGTCCAGCCGTTGCCCTCAAGATGTGGTGTCTCTTGAAACGAGTCTCCACAATTATTGGTACTAAACATGAGCGCCCTGAACCACCGTTGTCCTGTATGTGGAATTGGACAACAAAGTGCAACGGTAGCCGGGCAGGAGGTGATCCGCTATTTTCAGAATCAACAAAATCGAGGGTCGATCTCGTACTGTCGTGACGATTGATGGGCACCTCGCCGGAGAGTACGTTCAGATCGCCGAGACATGCTGCAAAGAAGCGATCTCATTGAAAAAGCGAGTCCACGTCTTTTTGCGTGATGTTTCAACGGTGGACGAGGATGGCCGTAATCTGCTGAGCCGGCTAGTGGCCAGCGGCTGCCGCCTGCACGCAAGCGGCACATACAACTCGTACATTGTTCAAACGCTACAGCCGGTCAAAGGCCAACGAACGAACTCAACCGGCAAAGAAGCAGGCAGAAGACGATGAGTTTGAGCGAAGGAAGGGGCAAGAAGGCTTTTACGAAGACGAGTGGTGCACTGTAGATGCGCTCGATGATTCATTTCGATTCAAGGAGGAACAATGACATATCTGGAAACACTCTCCAAAGGTTCCCTAGCCATGAGCCGTCAGACCGCAATTACGGAGCAATTTTATCGCAACTTTGACGAATTGCGTTGGCTCACTACAGTCATTCTCGGCCACGGACAAGATGCCGAGTTGTGCATCGTTCGTGCGGGTCAACTAATGGAAGAAGGGGGCGTTGTGTCGCAGGATTGGCTTGGCCCTTGGGCGATGCGATGCCTGGCGCGAGCAGCAATAGAAAGGATTCGTGCCGATGTCCAGAGAGTGGGAAGTGACTACACGCATCGCTCACAGCTTACTGTGATACCGCTAGCCTTGAATTTAGAAGAAAAGCAAATTCTTCGATCCATCGGGTCGAAAGAGATTTGCGCGGCTTGTAATGTCCTCGAACGTGCCGCATTGATTCTCCATGCCTATTTGGGATTCTCTGTTCAAGACAGTGCGTTGTTACTGGGGTGTCATCGCTCGGTCATAGAGCCAGCATGTTCAAACTCACTTCAAAAGATCCTCCAAATAGGTCCTGCATCTCGACTTGCCTCGGAGGTTTTTGCTGGTTGCAGGTCACAGGAGGCAAGATGACAACGACCTTACGTGTGCTTTCGATTGGATCCCCGGAGTCGTGCGACGCTGTTCGCGACGCTCTACTTCTGCGCCATAAGTGCCGACTGTGTGCCGTGGCTTCCTACCGGGATCTTTGTAATGTTCCGGCAAATGAAAGCCTCGAAATCGCCATTGTTCACCAGACCCTACCCGAACACGAACTGCTCGTCTCGCTAGAGTATGTCCGCCGCCACTGGCCAAGCGCCCGGATTCTCTTGGTCAGTGCACACTCAGAGGCTGTCGACGATCCGCTGTACGACGAGTGGACGCGGCCCGAAATATCGCAAGATGCATTCCTGTCAATAATCGAGCGGCTCGCGATAGATGCCAAGCGGAACAAACGCCAGCCCTTCGAACGTCAAACGTGCAGTGGTGAGCAACGAAAGTGAGTGCCTCATGATCGAGAACCAAACGAGTTTGCTCAAACCGCCTCGCCTGCCGGACGAAGTCCTGGTTGCCGCAGCCAAGAACGGAGAGCTTTCCGCGATGGAGGAGTTGCTCTCACGTTATCGCGACCAGGTATACGGCGTAGTGCGCCGCCGCACCGACAACACAGAGGAAGTGGAAGACGTAGTTCAGGAGGTAATGTTGCGAGCCTTCGTGAATATCGGAAAATTCAGAGGCGACGCACGTTTCTCTTCGTGGCTCATCACCATTGCTATCAATGTTTCAATCTCAATGAAACGGAAGCTAGGCCGCGCGCAGTGGATCTATCTCGACGACCCGAATGCTCCATACTACCAAGGCAGTTCGTGGATTCTAGCAGATCCTCGTCCAACTCCAGAGGAAAGATTCCTCCAAAAAAGAGCATCGCAAGCTCTTGCAGCAGAAGTTCCTGAAACTTCGCCCGAAATATCGAATCATCTTGCGAACGCACACTCTCCATGAGTCGTCGATTGAGGACACTGCGCAGGCTTTGGGAATTACCTGCGGTGCCGCAAGGTCAAGACTCCATCGCGCAAGGCGGATGTTGTTGAACGTACCTCAAGTGCATGGTTCTCCGCATAGGGAACGAAAGAGCGGATTTGTGGCGATTGCACCTGGCCAATAAGGGAATGCAGATGAGTTCATTGGCACAGTCCGGAATAGCGCGACACGAGGAGACATTGTATGAAGATCCTCTGTTTGCAAAGCGCCCGTCGCGCGGGCTGATCTACCCATTTCTGCGTCCGCGTGAATTTGCATTCACGGCGGAAGAGCGAAGCTTGGTGACGATTCTCTTTGGCGGGCTGACCTGGAAGCACGAGCGTCTGATCGAGGGGCTCTTGGCCGGCGCTGGATACCGCTGCCAACATCTTTCGGAGACCAATCGTGCGGCACACGAACTGGGTAAGGAGTTTTGCGCAAGCGGCCTGTGCAATCCGGTGTATTTCACGGTGGGCAATCTGATTCGCTTCCTCCAAGAGAAGGAAAAAGCTGGGTTATCCCGGGATGAAATTGTTCGCCGCTATATTTACTTCACGGCGGCCTGCGGTGGCCCTTGCCGGTTCGGTATGTACGAGTCGGAGTTCCGCATGGCGCTGAATGCGGCTGGCTTCGGGAGCTTCCGCGTCCTTTCATTCTCGCAGGATCATGGCATTTACGCTTCCACCGGCCATAGCGGCCTGCAGTTCTCGGCCGATTTCGGCTGGAATACGCTCCATGCCTTCATTCTTGGCGACCTGTTGAATGGCGCGCAGCATCACTTGAAACCATACGAAATACAAGCGGGGGCGACGGACAGAGCTGTTGCCAAAGCTGTAGACGGAATCGCCGAACATTTCCAAAGCAATCGCGGTTTTGAACTACAACACGTTGTGCCGAAATTCCTGCTCCCAAACAGAAATTCCCGCTGGTATCGCTATCCCAATTCTCTGGGGAAGGCTTGGTCTCATTTGTATGGCGATGCACTGACGACGATCCTTCCTGTTGTCGCAAACGAATTGAAAAAAGTTGAAGTGGATTGGCTGCGTGTGCGCCCTGTCGTCAAGGTGATCGGAGAATTCTGGGCGCAGATGACCGAGAGCGACGGCAATTTCCGCATGTTGGAGTTTCTGGAGAAAGAAGGGGCGGAAGTCTCGATTGAGCCGATCAGCACATGGTTGCTCTATATGCTGTATCAGAGAAAATCGCGCGTCGCCTACCAACAGAGGATGGCAGCCTATACCGCTCCATGGACTTCCCCAGGGAGGGCTATCGCCGCTCGGGCAGCTTCGTGGGGCAAGCGGATGGGTTTTGCGCTCGGAGCGAAGTTTTATCTACATCACTTCAGACGGCTGGCAAAACTGCTGTCGCTACCCGACCAGATACTGGCGTCGCAGGAAGCACTCGCGTCGTTGGCATCCCCTTACTACAACACGTTCCTGCGCGGCGGCGAAGGGCACTTGGAGGTGGGCAAAACACTTTATTACACGCAGCACAAAGCGTGTCATCTTGTGCTGGCGCTCAAGCCTTTCGGTTGTCTTCCGTCCGTGCAGTCGGATGCGGTGCAGGCATCGCTTGTGGAGAAATTCCCTGAGGTCAGTTTCCTGCCGATCGAAACCTCCGCGGACGGCGAGATCCACGCGTATAGCCGCGTCCAAATGGCGCTGTCGGAGGCCAGGGCGAAAGCATCGCTGGAGTTTGAGCAGGCACTCACGACAGCGCACCATTCACTCGAAGAGATTCGCGCCTTTGTTGTGGCCCACAGGGAACTGCGCTCTCCCCTCTCTGCGATTCCGCGCCATCCTGGTGTCGTCTCTACCGCCGCAAATTTTTTGTTGTACGCGGATCGGTTAATGTCCGCCCGTTTCACCGAAGGCGCCGGACCGCATTCGCAACGAGAACACGAAGTGCACTCTCCGGTTCTCAATCAAATTCATTCCACACAGGAGATGGAGTCATGAGCGAATATCCAAGATCCACAACTGAGCATGATTCTTCGTATCGCATCAGCAGCACCCTTAACGACGAATTGATGAGCGGGCGACGTTCGAAGGTTCCTACGCTGCCTGGAGGCGTGGAGTTAACTTTGCCGGAACCAGTGTTCCCGCAGAAGCCGAAACTCTACGCAGTTCCGGACGAAGCCTATTTCCCGAAGAACGGCAAACGGCATTGGACCGCGCCGCAGATTTGTCACTCAATGCAAGGCTGGATGTTTCCATACTTCCGCTCGCGCCTTGAGCGCGGCGAGTTCCATCCGATCATCGCCTACCTCTTCAACGAATGGAAATGCAATCTGGACTGCAACTACTGTTGGGCCTATGACAACCGCGTCAGCGGAATGACGGAAGACATTGCCAAGCGGTCAATCGACTGGCTGCATTCAACGACGTGCCGCGTTCTCGCGCTGATGGGAGGCGAAGTGCTTCTGCGTCCCGACTTTGCGCACAAGGTCATCTATCACGCCGCCAAACAGGGCTTCTGGGTATATTTACCGACCAATGGCCGGTTGATGAAGCCCGATCTCATTGACCGCGTCGCCGATGCTGGAGTTGCAACTGTCAACCTGGCCGTGGACGCATGGGACGTCAAGCCTGGACTTCCGAAGGCGATGGCTCCGATTCGTGAATACTTCAACCACCTGGTGCGCAAGCAATATAAGTACGGCTATTCGGTCTTCCTGAATATCAACATCTGCCGCAACAACCTGAAGGATGTGCGGATGCTGACCGAGCTAGCCCACGACACAGGTATCGCGACCGATTACCACATCTGCGAATCTCCGATGATGGAGCAGGACGACTTCAAACATCTGGAAGATAATCCTGTCTTCATCCGCCCGGAAGATCACGCCGCCATCGGCGAGCTGATCGACTGGCTGATCAATAAACAGAATGCCGGCTGGCAGATGGTGAACTCTGTGCAGCGTCTCGCTGAGATGAAGAAATTCATCAATAGGGAACTGGACCAATGGGGATGCCGCGCCGGGCAGAACAGCATCATCATTCGCACCGACGGCACCCTCGCGCCTTGCTTTCCGATGTATTCGGCCAACCACGATTGGGGAACCATCGAGGCTCAGAAGATGGACCCAGCCCAATTACAAGCCATGAAACAGGATTGCGAGGCAAACTGTTTCTCCACGCTCAATCACATTCTTGCCTTCTGCTATAACGATGCGCGCGTAATCCGTTGGCTGTTCAGGCAGTCGCTGCATGGCTTCCAGGGCGTGCGAGGCAACATGGAGTAGGACGTGAAGACGCAAGGCACCAAACCGAAGTCCGTGGTTGGCCGTTCGTCCCCTCCTGCGAGCGTACCGGTATCAGGCGCAAAGAAAGTCCTGATCGGAATCGACGTAGGTTCGACGACCGTCAAGACGATTGTGCGCGCCGCCGACACGGAAGACATCCTTCTTCACGACTACCGCCGTCACGAGGGCCGGCAAGCGGAGACCGTGCTGAGTGCCCTGCATCAGGCCAGGAGTGAACTCAGCATCGCCGACGACAATATGCGCCTCTTCATGACCGGGAGCGGAGGGCAGCAACTGGCGGAATTGCTAGGCGCGCGCTTCGTGCAGGAAGTGGCTGCGGTCAGTTTGGCCGTGGAATCCTCTTACCCTGAAGTGCGCTCCGTGATCGAGCTTGGCGGGCAGGATGCCAAGATGATCGTTTTTCAGAAAGGCGATCTCCAGGGTCGGCGCAAGAAAATTGCGTCGATGAATGACAAGTGTGCCGGAGGAACGGGTGTAGTCATCGAAAAGATCGCGGCTAAATTGCATATTTCTCCCGGTGATCTTCTCACCGAGAAATATGACGATGCCCAGATTTATCCCGTCGCTGGCAAGTGTGGAGTGTTTGCGGAAACCGACATCACGGGACTGCAGAAGCAAGGCGTTCCGGTTGGACAATTGATCGCCTCGTTATTTCACGCCATCGTTCTGCAGAACCTCAGCGTGCTTACGAGAGGGCACACGCTGCTGCCTAAGGTGTTTCTGCTGGGCGGCCCCAATGCGTATTACCCCGGTTTGCAGGCAGCGTGGCGCAGAGGGCTGCTTGAGTTGTGGAAGAGAAAGAACATTTCTGTGCCTGAAGGAGCGGCTGCGGAAGAACTGATCGTTGTGCCGCCCATGGCGGAATATTTTGCCGCCATGGGGGCTATCGAATTCGGTGTGACGGAAACCGCCGCGACAACGCAGTACAAGGGGACAGAGGCGCTTGAACAATTGATTCGCACGAGCGAGAAAACTCAAGCTCATGCGTCGAGTGCCGGTGGTTTGTGCGCAAACATAGCGGAACTGGAAGAGTTTCGGCGGGCCTACTCTCCTCCTGCGCTTTCCCTGCCCATTCCTTTGGGACACGAGGCTGAAGTGTATATCGGGTTAGATGGCGGCTCGACTTCCACGAAGGCTGTCGCGCTCTCCTCCCATGGGGCGGTACTTGCTACGTCCTACAGACTGTCTCAATCCGATCCGATCACGGACGCGGTATCGGTTCTTCGCGATCTGCGCGGCAAACTCGAGTCATCGCGCTCCCGCGCAAAAGTCCTGGGCATGGGGACAACCGGCTATTCCAAGGACCTCCTGAAGAGAGTTCTGTCGGCGGATGTCGCCCTGGTAGAAACGGTGGCTCACGCCAAGTCTTCCTTGCGTTTGTTCCCGGATGTGGATGCCATCATTGACGTGGGCGGACAGGACATCAAGATCATCGTGCTCAAGAATGGCGCCGTCAAAGACTTCAAGCTGAATACCCAGTGCTCGGCCGGCAATGGATATTTATTGCAGGCTGCCGCGGAAGGGATTGGCATTCCGGTAGAGAATTTTGCCGATGTCGCATTTACAGCGCGACGCATACCCCAGTTCAGTTACTGGCTGCGCAGTTTTTCTTCAGTCCGATATTGTGAACTTTCAGCGCCAAGGATGGATGCCGGAAGAGATCCTTGCCGGGCTGGCCAATGTGCTCCCTAAAAACATCTTTCTCTATGTTGCGGGAGTTTCCAATGTCGCGACCCTTGGCAGGCGCTTCGTGCTCCAGGGCGGCACACAGAGAAATCTCGCAGTGGTCAAGGCGGAACTGGACTTCATCCAGAAGCACTATCACGGGAGCGGCCATCCTGAGGTGATTGTTCACCCGAACTGCTGCGAGGCCGGAGCAATCGGCGCGGCGCTTGAGGCAATAGAATTTTGCCAAGCGGGCCACTCTACCGTATTTCCTGGCTTCAAGTTCCTCGATACGCTCCACTATACAATCCACAGGGACGAAACCACGCGCTGCCGCTTCTGCGCCAACCACAGTCTGCGCACCTTCGTCGATCTGAAGGCCGCTCACGCGGAGTCAGCGACACTAAGTCTCGTCATCATCGCTACTTGCGAACGAGGAGAAGCAGAGAGCACAGCGGTAGCGAGGAAAATTAGCTCATCATGGAAGGCCCGTCGTCAAAGCTGCCCGAATTACGTGCAACAAGCCGCGGAACAGGCATGGCTATCCACGCAACCGGTTTCTACAGCCACGGGGATTCGCCATAAACCAATCGTGTTTTTCTCGCATCGGAGCCAGGCGACGGAGCAGTATCGCACTAATATGCACATCGGCATTCCGCGAGCCTTGAATCTTTTCACCTATGCTCCCCTCTTCTCCGCCTACTTTGAAAGCCTTGGCATCCCGGCGCAGAATCTGCACTACTCACACTTCACAAGTCCGCGGAGTTACCAGGAAGCGGCGGGATTTTCCGCAGTCGATCCGTGTTTTCCCTCCAAGGTTTCGATCTCCCATGTTTTCGAACTGCTCCGAAACTGCAAGAGGGAGCCACTTGACGCCATCTTTTTCCCCATGTTCGATGTGCTAACGACGCCTCTCGAAGGCTGTGTTGGCTCATGCGCCTGCCCTTCCGGATCGGCGACACCCGAAGCTGTCAAAGCAGCATTTTCCCGCACGACCGATTGGTTCCGTGAAGCGGGCGTCACATACGTCAATCCAGTCCTCGACATGGCGGATCGCGATTTGTTCAAGTACCAGATGTTTTATTGCTGGAAGAAGCCGCTGCATCTCGATTGGCAGGAAAACTCGCGCGCGGTGGACACAGCATATCGCTGTTGGGAGGACTTTGAAGCCAGTTTCCGTCGGCAGGCACGAGTGACGTTGGACGAATTGGAACGCCGTGGCGACGTCGGTCTCGTCATGCTGGGTCGCCCTTATCATCATGATCCCGGCCTGAACCAGGGAATTCTTGAAGAGCTTCAGCGGCTCGGCTATCCCATCTTTTCTCAGAGTCTGCTACCGCTTGATACTGATCTTCTCGACCGCCTTTTTGGAGCGGAGGTCAAGTTCGGTTTCATTCGTTCTCCACTAGATATTTCCGACGTGTGGAAGAACACCTTCTCCGCCAGTTCCAATCACAAGCTTTGGGCAGCGAAGTTTGTGGCGCGTCATCCCAATCTCATCTCAGTGGAGCTATCCAACTTCAAATGTGGCCACGATGCCTTTATCAGCCGGGTCATCGAGCAGATTATCGAGCAGTCCGGCAAACCACACTTCTCCTTCCGCGACTTGGATGAAAACCGCCCCCTGGCCTCTATCCGCATTCGCATTGAGACGATGGACTACTTCCTCAGGCACTACCGCGATCAGTTGCAGGAAGTTCGTGAGAGCCCCTTGGACTCGGCTCACAACTCGCACTTCGTTTCAGAACTGGCGCACATCGCTTGCGTGCCTACACAAGGACAGTCACACATATGAAAAGGCTCTCATTCACACGCCGAATCAATTGTGCGCTTGCGGTTACAGCCGACGCACTTTTCATATGCATGGGTTCTGCACAAATTCACGCCAGTACTTCGCCAGCGTCGTTAAGCGAAGAACAGATCGTAGATCGTATGCAAAAGCACGACCAGACACAGACGGAGATGCTGGGCAGCTATAAGGCTCTGCGGCATTATGCAATCGAGTATCGAGGGTTCTTCAAAACGCTGGACGCCAAGATGGACGTAGAAGTCAGCTACGATGCTGTGTCCGGAAAGAGTTTTCGAATCCTTTCAGAGAGCGGTTCCCATACGCTTTGTGAAAAGGTCCTCCGGCGGGCTGTAGATAGCGAGAAAGAAGCGTCGCTGAATCGAGGCGCAACAGCATTGACAAGAACTAACTACAGGTTTCACTTGGCAGGCAGCGAAATCTTGAACGGTCGGCCTGCCTACATTCTTGATGTCGAACCTATGACCCCTAGCAAGTTCCTCTACCGGGGAAGGCTTTGGGTGGATGGAGTTGATTTTGCGGTGGCCAGAATGGAAGTACAACCGGGCAGGAATCCGTCGTTCTGGATATCAAGGACAGTCATCCATCATGTAAACACGGATATGGGTGGTTTCTGGCTTCCGCAACACAATCGGAGCGAAACAAAGGTCCGCATTGGCGGTACGGCAGTAATGACGATCGACTACGGGACGTATCGGATCGTTCCTCGACAATCGCGGCCGATGGTCTCGGAACTGCGCTGAGAAGCGCAAAACAGTGTGGCCAGCGTGCACCAAGACATTTCCCATAAGTTCCGCGCGCTGGTCAACAACATGGAGAGGAAGGAAGACACATGGTACAACCAACAAAGCTAAAAGCGGCAATAGGGAGCATTTCCGGTACGGAAGACCTTGCTGAACTGGCACTCGATATGCGTTGGTCCTGGAGCCACGCTTCCGACAAGCTGTGGGGAAGAATTGCCCCGGAACTGTGGAAGATCACCCATAACCCCTGGATAGTTTTTCAGACGGCATCACCTGCCACACTCAAACAGCTTCTCAGCGAGAAGAGCTTCCGTAAGGAAGTGGATCGTCTTCGGGCCCATCAGCTGAGAGAGAGTGATGCCGCAGCAGGTAGTGAGTCGGCGACATGGTTTCAGAAAGTTCATCCTGGTTCCACGCTGGGAACGGTGGCGTACTTCAGCATGGAATTTGGGCTGAGTGAGGCATTGCCCATCTACTCGGGTGGGCTTGGCAATGTCGCTGGAGACCAATTGAAATCGGCCAGTGACCTTGGCGTTCCTGTCGTTGGAGTTG
>Ga0224531_1001192_pt1 | contig 11723 bp, 8 predicted proteins | sample CBST100metaG_FD_179876 | JGI IMG/M metagenome (GOLD analysis project Ga0224531, IMG submission 179876) | Peat soil microbial communities from Stordalen Mire, Sweden - C.B.S.T100 | ecosystem: Environmental > Terrestrial > Soil > Wetlands > Peat | place: Sweden: Norrbotten County, Stordalen Mire... | reverse complement strand
GTCGTCGGGGTTGGCGCAGTTGCCGCCCGACAGCGCGCCGGCCAACGCCTCGATGGCGAGATTGAGCGCGTAGCCCTTGTTGCCCACCATGCCGCCGAACGGCAGCAGCGCCGCGACCGGCTCGCGGTACAGTTCCCAGGGATCGGTGGTGGGTTCGCCCGCGTGGTCGATCAGCCAGCCCTCCGGCGTCGGCTTGCCGCTGTTGCGGCACCAGCGGACCTTGCCCTCGGCCGCCACGCTGGTGGCGAAATCGGCCATGAAGGCGGGCTCGCGGCCGCTCGGAAAGGCGATCGAAAACGGGTTGGTGCCGAGGCGGCGGTCGATGCCGCCGAAGGCCGCGACGAGAGGCGACGAGCCGTTGATGTTGACGCAGCCCAGCCCGACCATGCCTTCGGCCGCCGCCATCAGCGTGTAGTAGCCGACCCGGCCCATGTGGTTGCCGTTGCGCACCGTGACGCAGCCGATGCCACTGCCGCGGGCCTTGTCGATGGCCAGCCGCATGGCGAGCCGCGAGGCCGGCTGGCCGAAGCCCCATCCGGCGTCGACCGTGGCCCAAGCCGGACCTTCGCCCGCGACGCGCGGATGCGAGTTCGGATTGATCGCGCCGCTCTCCACCCGTGCGATGTATTCGGGCGTACGGATGATCCCGTGCGAATCGTGCCCGGCGAGACTGGCCTCCAGCAAATGTTCCGTCACCTCGGCGGCGTCTTCCGCCGTGGCTCCATAGGCCCGATACAGCGCCGTCAGGTACGCGCGCAGCGGCGCGACCTGCACGAGAACCGAATCACCAGTTGCACTCATGACACCCGACCCTCCCGTTGGCTGAAGCCGTTTTCAAGTCTTCTCTCCGACAGCGTCCTGTCCGCTACCGCGCACGCGTGAAGGCAACCGTGTCGGCTGCCCTCGTGCGTCAGGCAAAGGTCAGTTGAACCTTGCAGACTTCCTCGGGGTGTTCCTCGATCATCCGCAGGGCGTCCTTGACCTGGCGGAAGCCGAACTCGTGGCTCACCAGCTTCTCCGGATCGACCGCACCACTCGCGAACCAGCCGAGGACCTGCGGGATGAGGCGCCGATTCAACCGCGAGCCCAACAGCGAAAGTTCCTTCTTGACTATTTCCGACTGCGGAATCGCGCTGGTTCCAGGCTGGAAGTTCAGCACCATGATGCGCCCGGCCGGACCGGTCAGTTGCACGGCCTGCTCAAGAATGCCGGGCGCGCCGGAGCCGTCGATCACCAGATTGACGCCGAAGCCGGCGGTTTCCGCTTCCACCACGGCCTCAAGCGACTCGTGCCGCGAGTTGACCACGCGCGCCGCTCCCAGCGTCTTGGCCCGTTCCAGCCGCTTGTCGTCGATATCGGCGACGATGCAGCGGACACCCTTCATCACGGCGGCCTGCAGACTGCTCAGGCCGACCATGCCGGCGCCGTAGATCAGCGCGGTATCGTTCGCATCGGCTTCGCTGCGCAGCATGATGTTGGCCGCGATCGAATACGGTTCCGCCATCACCGCGGCGCGGTCCGAGAGGGTGTCGGGAACCTTGACGGCGTTGGCGGCGGGAATGACGCAGAACTCGCTCATGCCACCGTCACGGTGCACGCCGATCACCTGCAAGTTGCGGCACACGTTCGACCGGCCGATCCGACAGGCGTGGCAGTGCCCGCAGCTCACCACCGGGTCCAGCACCACGCGGTCGCCGGCAGCAAAGCCGTCGACCTCCGCGCCGACCGCGACGACCGTCCCCAACGCCTCATGGCCGATCACGCGTGGATAGCGGGCGAACGGATTGCGGCCATGGAAAATGTGCATGTCGGACCCGCAGATTCCGGCCCGTCGGATGCGCAGCAGAATTTCTCCGGGGCCGGCCGTCGGCTCCGCGACCTGCACCAGCGCGAGTTCCTCGGGTTTTTCGACCCTTATCGCCCACATCTCACCCTCCTCATTAGACCTGATACCGCTGCCGCACGACAGCGGTCTCGCCAGCCGATCCGGCGCGCAGACAGCGGCCCAATGGACGGACCACTAGACCTCCGGCCGGTCGCCGGTTCTAGAACGCTCCGGCAGTGTAGACAAGCATGCGGTGGCGCTGGCGAAGAACGGCGGTCCAACGGTCATGTTTATTGGTTCAAAGAAATAATTATGGAAATTTCAAGAATACAGAAATCGAAGACCAGGGATGCGACCAAAATCAAGACATACTCATGGCTGGAAGAAAAATAAAATCACCGTAAATGTGCCCAATATATCGCCAGTCGGAGTTGGCAATGCTTTAATATCTTGCGGCTCTCCTGGAGATATCCCGCAATGGTCAGTCTGTTTGTCGAGCATGACTAAGGGGATGACGCCGCAGTGGAGAACAACGTCAGCGCCATGAACGCGCGAGCGGCACACGTCCGCCGGGTCGCAGTGGCGAAAGCATCGATGGACGCCATTGACAGCGCATGGCGTCTGGGCCTTCATCGATAAAGGCCCGATACGAAAGGCGCCGTCTTGGCGGCCGTTGCGATGCCTTGCTGGATCGGCCCTGCGAAGGGTGCGAGCGGTCTTGCAACTGTCGCGATCGTCAATGGCGTGCGGACATCGTGCGCGCGCCCGCTGGTCTGAACCGATCTGCCCGAGGCCGGGCCCGGAATTCTGTGTCCGGACTCCGGCGCAGAGAACCGCTGTTTGCGGAGGATGTCGATGGAACGCTTGAGTTTGGCGACGCTAGGCCGGTTGCCGACAACCGTGAGGCGGCCGGGATTCGATCCGCGGAGCCTGGAAGTCGGTATCGTGCACCTTGGCCTCGGCGCGTTCCACCGGGCCCATCAAGCGCTGTACACGCAGGAGGCGATCGCCGTTCATCCGGGTGCGTGGGGCATCTGCGGCGTCATTCCGCGCAGCCCCGACGTCCGCCCTTCCTTGCTGCCGCAAGACAACCTCTACACGCTGGTCGAGCGGACCGCGGACGGCGTGACGGCGCGCATCATCGGCACTGAGCGCGAGGTGCTGTATGCACCGGCCGAGCCGGAAGCCGTGACGGCACGCATCGCCGCTCCGACGACCAAGGTCGTCACCCTCACCATCACCGAGAAGGGATATTGCCTCGATCCGGCCAGCGGGCGCCTCAACGAGGCGCACTCGGAGATCGTGCACGACCTGACCGATGCCGGCACGCCGCTCACCGCGATTGGCCAGCTCGCGCGCGGCCTGGCGGCGCGTCGCCAGCAGCACGGCGGCAAGCTGACGATCCTCTCGTGCGATAACATCATGGAGAACGGCCATGCCATCGACCACGCGCTGACCCGTTTCCTCGAACTCGCCGATCGGGAACTTGGACGCTGGGTGGCCGACAACGTCACTTTCCCCTGCTCGATGGTGGACCGCATCGTGCCGGCGGCGACCGAGGCCAGCCTGCACCAGGCCGAGCAGCAGACTGGCCTGCGCGACGAGGCGGCGATCGTTTGCGAGAGTTTCCGCCAATGGGTGATCGAGGACCGGTTCGCGGCGGAACGGCCGGCGTGGGACGCTGTCGGAGCGATGCTGGTCCGTGACGTGGTGCCGTACGAGACCATGAAACTTCGGCTACTCAACGGCAGCCATTCCGCGCTTGCCTATCTCGGCTATCTGTCCGGCGATCAGACGATCGCGCAAGCCATCGGCGAACCGTCGCTGCGCGCGTTGGTTGCGCGCATGATGGAGGACGAAGTCTCGCCAACGCTGGTGGTGCCGGCCGGCGTCGATCTGGCGGCCTACCGCGGGCAACTGTTGCAGCGTTTCGCCGATCCGGGACTTGCTCACCGCACCTGGCAGATCGCCATGGACGGATCGCAAAAATTGCCGCCCCGCCTGCTGGCGCCGATCCGCAGCCGCTTGGCGAAGGGGCAGTCCTTCGATTGTCTGGCGCTCGCAGTGGCCGGCTGGATGCGCTACGTGATCGGCGTTGATGAATCCGGCAATCCGATCGATGTGGTCGATCCGCAGGCGGATCGGCTGCGCCGCATCGCCGGAGAGGTCGGACGCGACGCGCCCGCGCTAGTGGAACGCTTTGGTGCGATCACGGAAATCTTTGGTGATTTGGGTCGGTCGCCGGTGTTTACGGCAGCGGTTTCCGGCTGGCTTGCTTCGCTGTTCGCGCTGGGCGTGCGCGCAACGCTCGCCAAGGCGGCGAGTGAGACAAGGCATGCCTGACGGAGGGCAGACGGACGTTGCCCATATCGATGCGAGGCGGGGCGGCCCCGGTGGGTTCCTGCAAGATGCGTGCAGTTGTCAGGGAACTTGCTAATGTGCGCACGCGTAACGAAGAAGCGATCGGTTCCTGTCGTTGACAGGAAGATCGGAGCAAGGGAGAAAGTAGCCATGAAGAGAATGCCGAATTTGCTGACCGCCGCCGCGGTTGGCTTGGTAGCGACGCTGGCGTGGAGCGGCGTGCGGGCCGCGGATGTTGGCGAGGCCAAGGGCGACACGTCGATGAAACGGATTGCGCTGAGCAATTCGTATGCGGGGAACTCCTGGCGCCAGGCGATGCTGAAGGCGTGGAACAGCGCCACCGCGGACGCCATCAAGGCGCACGTGATCAAGGAAGTGAAGGTCGTCAACGCCAACAACTCCGCATCCGAGCAGGCCAGCCAGATCCAGAGCCTGATCGTGGAAGGCTGGGACGCGATCGTCATCGACGCGGGCTCGACCACGGCGCTGAACGGCGTGATTCAGGAAGCCTGCGACGCGCACATCCAGGTGATCGTGTTCGACGGCCTGGCGACCGCGCCATGCGCCTACAAGGTTGCCTACGACTACGTGACCATGGGCCGGCAGGAAGTCGACTTCGTGGCCGACAAGGTGGGCGGCAAGGGCAACCTGCTGGAGGTGCGCGGCATCGCTGGCGCCTCGACCGATGACGACATCCACCAGGGCATCGTCGAAGGTTTGGCAAAGCATCCCGATCTGAAGCTGGTCGCCTCGGTGCATGGCAACTGGACGCAGACGATCGCGCAACGCGAAGTGGCGAGCGTGCTGTCCAGCCTGCCGCCGATCACCGGCGTGGTGACGCAGGGCGGTGACGGCTGGGGCGCCTATCAGGCGTTCAAGGCGGCTGGCCGGCCGACGCCGCTCATCATCATGGGCCATCGGCAGGACGAACTGGCGCTGTGGAACGACCTGCTGAAGGCGAACCCGAAGTACGACACGTTCTCGATCTCGTCGACGCCGGGCTGCTCGCGCGCGGCGTTCTGGGTGGCGCAGCAGGTGCTGGCCGGCAAGTCGGTGCCGAAGACAATGACCCTGCCGATGCCGGTGATCCAGAAGGAAGACATCGCGAAGTGGCTGGCGGTGATGCCGGAAGGATCGGTGGCGGTGTCGCCGTATGATCTCGCCTGGACGGTGGCCATGATCGATGCCAACGTCGCGGGCACGCCGCTGCCGGCTTCGCCGGTGGCCAAGGCTGGCGATATGTGATGGTAGGCGTCGAACGGATGTTTCGCGATGCGTGAGGGTACCGGCTCGCTGGTGGCGCTCGAAGGCATCGCCAAACAGTTCGGCGCGGTGCGTGCGCTCGCCGGGATCGATCTGGTGATCGACCCTGGCGAGACGCTAGGTGTGGTCGGCCACAACGGGGCGGGCAAGACCACGCTGATGCACGTGTTGAACGGCACGATTCAGCCCAGTTCTGGGGTGATCCGCATCGACGGAGTGGAAGTCAACGTCGGCTACGATGTGCGGCGGGCATATGCGCTGGGCATCCGTTGCGTGTTCCAGGAGCTGTCGCTGTCGCCCAACTTACGGGTATTCGAGAACGTGCGGCTGCTGCACCGCAGTCTGTCCGGGTTCGGCTGGCCGGGGCGGGCGCGCCGGGTGGTGCGCGAGACGCTGGACGCGATCTTTCCCGGGCACGGTATCGATGCCGACGCGCTGGTCGGCGAACTGCCGGCGGCGCAGCGGCAGATGGTGGAGATTGCACGCGCCTTCAGCGCCACCGACCGGCCGGTGCGTCTGGTGATCCTGGACGAGCCGACTTCCTCGCTTGGCGGACAGGAAGCCGAGCAGTTGATGCGCTACATGCACACGGCGACGCAGGCCGGTGTGTCGTGCGTGTTCATCTCGCACCGACTGAAGGAAGTGCTGGCCAACGTCGAGCGGGTGGTGGTGATGCGCGACGGTACTGTCGTGGCGCAGCAGCGTGCGTCGGAGATGTCGGAAGGGCAACTCGTCGAGCGGATGGGCGTGATGGCGCAGACGGCCGAGAGGGCGAGCACGTCGGCGCGGCCGGAGCGGGCGGCGCGCGAGGGCGGCCCGGCACGGGCGGTGCGCATCGATCTGCGTCCGTCGCCACGGAGCCCGGCGCGGCTGGTGGTGCATGCGGGCGAGGTGGTTGGTCTGGCGGGGCTGGACGGGCACGGCCAGCGCACGGCGCTGCTGGCTGCGTTCGCGGCGGCACAGGGCGGCGGCGGCGAGGCGGTGCAGGTACACGGCACGGTGGCTTATGTCAGCGGTGACCGCCAGGGCGAGGGCTTGTTCCCGCTGTGGTCAGTGGGGCGCAACCTGACCATCGGCTCAATGGGGCGGCTGGCGCACAGCGGCTGGCTCAGCCGGCGGGCCGAGTTGGCCGAGGCGCGGCACTGGCGCGACCACTTGGCCATCAAGACGCCCGACGTCGAGCAGCCGATTCTCAGCCTGAGCGGCGGCAACCAGCAGAAGGTGCTGATCGCGCGGGGTCTGGCGGGCGGGGCCGATATCCTGCTGCTGGACGATCCGATGCGCGGGGTGGATGTCGGCACCAAGCGGGAGATGTTCGAGGAGATCCGCCAGGAGGCCGGGCAGGGCAAGTGCTTCCTGCTCTACACCACGGAGACGGCGGAACTGCAGAACTGCGACCGTGTCTACGTGTTTTATCGCGGTGCGATCACCGAAGAGATCGACCGCGCATCGCTGACCGAGGATCGGGTGCTGCGCGCCTCCTTCGGCGAGGCAGGGGTGCATGTCTGACGAGGTTGCCGGCGGCAAGACGACGCGGGACACGGCGGGCGAGCCGGCCGTGCGGCGGCGGTGGCGTCTGGACGCGCGGGTAATGCTGCCGGCGGTGGCGCTGGCGGTGATGCTGGCGGGGATTTTCGTGCTGCAGCCGCGGGCGATGAGCTACAACGGGCTGCGCCTGCTGCTTGGTCTCGGGTTGCCGCTGATGTTCGCGGCGATGGCGGAGCTTTGCGTCATCGCGGCCAGCGACATCGATTTCGGGTTGGGCACGTTCATCGGGCTGGTGAACTGCATCGCGGCGAAATATCTCGCCAGCGAGCCGCTGCTGGCGGTGGCGGTATTGGCCGGTCTGGTGCTGGCCTACGCGGCCATGGGGGCGTTCATCCAGGTGCGACGGCTGCCCTCGATCGTGGTGACGCTCGGGGCCTCGTTCGTGTGGCTGGGGCTGGCGGTGCTGGTGCTGCCCTCGCCCGGTGGGGCGGTGCCGGATTGGCTGACGCATCTGGTGCGGCTGCGCCCGCCGTTGGTGCCCCTGCCGATTGTGGCTGCGGTGTTGCTGGGGTTGTTCGGGCACTGGCTGTTCATGCGCACCTCGTACGGTGTGGTGCTGCGTGGCGTTGGCAGCACGCCGGCCTCGCTTGAGCGTGCCGGCTGGTCGCTGCTGGTGGCGCGCAGCACGCTGTATGGTTTGGCCGGCGTGTTCGGCGTGATCGCAGGGCTGCTGGTGACCGGGCTGAACACCAGTGGCGATGCCACCATCGGCGCGGCCTACACGCTGCTGGCGGTTGCCGCGGTGATCATCGGCGGGGGCGAGTTCGTGGGTGGCGTCGTCTCGCCGCCGGGGGCGGTGATCGGCGCCTTCATCATGCTGCTCACCGGGGCGCTGCTGTCGTTCATGGACGTCTCGACCGACTGGCAGCTCAGTGTGCAAGGGGCGATCCTGATCCTGGTGCTCAGCACGCGGGCGTTGCAACGGAGGCGGTCGTGATGCGTGCGGTTCCGACGCGGCGCTGGCTGAATGACAACCGCTGGGTGTGGTCGTTCACCGCCGCGGCGCTGGTGTGGTTGCTGACCATCTTCATCGCCGACTGGCGGGGCCCGTTGGCGACGCTGAGCACGGCGCTCGGTTTCGCCACCTTCTACGCCATTGTCGGCATCGGTCAGATGCTGGTGATCTCCACCGGGGGCATCTACATCGACCTGTCGATCCCGTCGGTGATGGTGCTGGCGGGATACCTGTCGATGGGGACGATGGGGGCACGGGACGCCGGGCTGCTGCCCGGGATCGCCGTCGCGCTGGCGGTAGGGTTGGCTGCTGGGGTGGCCAACGTGGTGCTGATCCGTGGCGCCCGCATTCCCTCAATGATCGCGACGCTGGCCAGCGGCTTCATCATGCAGTCGATAACCATTGCATATTCGCATCATTCGACCGCCAAACCGGCACCGACGCTGCTGGACTTCTCGCTTTCGCACGTGTTCGGGGTGCCGACGATCGCGCTGATCTTCATCGTGGTTACGGTGGGTGTCGGCTTCGTGTTGGCGCGCACCGTGTTCGGGCGGTCGGTGCTGGCGACCGGGCAGAACGCCCGTGCCGCCTATCTTGCCGGCATTCCGATTCCGCGCACCATCGCCACCGTCTACATCATCTCGGGTCTGCTTGCCGCCGTCGCCGGGATGTTGCTGGCCGCCTATTCCGGCGGCGCCTCGCTCAACATGTCCGAGGACTTCCTGCTGATGTCGATCGCCGTGGTGGTGCTCGGCGGCACCTCCATCTCCGGCGGCCGGGCCATGATCGCCGGTGTATGGGGCGCTTCGCTGTTTCTCTACCTCATCGTCACCATGCTCAACGTTCTCGGCGTCGGCGCCGGCGTCCGTTACGTCGTCACCGGTATTATCATCATCGTCGTCCTTGCCCTTTCGGATCAGCACGAAAGTGCCTGAGGGCGATGCAGCGCGGACGGCGGCGATGGCATGTTGCCAGCTTGCCCGGCGCCGCGCGGGCCGCGCGCGCGGCGCGGTTCCGGAGCGGGCTTCGTCGGATTGCCGGCCAGTGATTGTGGGCTCATGGCGAAATCGAACATCCTGCAGAAGCGCGCCGCCAACCTGATTCTGGACAAGTTGGCCGCCGAGGCGTGGACGCACCCGCTGCCATCCGAAAGCGAGATCGCGCGTCAGATCGCGGTCAGTCGCACGACCGTTCGTGGCGCCCTGCAGTCCCTGGTCGCGTGTGGCGTGGTGGCACGTCCTCGCGGCGGGCTGGCGATCGTGCGCAAGCCGAGGAAATCGGACTATTTCAGCACGTCGCAGACCAGCGGGCCGCGGACACTGATCGAACGGACCTTCATGCAGCGCATGCTGCTTGGCGATTGGCAGCCGGGGCACCAGTTCTCGGAAACCGACCTGGCGTGCGCCAGCGGCGCCAGCGCAGCGTCGGTGCGGGAGTTTCTCATCGGTTTCTCACGCTTCCACCTGGTCGAGAAGCGGCCTCGCCGCGGCTGGCGCCTGCTCGGCCTGGACGTCGGCCTGGCCAACGAGGTAGCGGACATGCGTGTCATTGTCGAAACCGCAGCCATCGAACGGAGCCCGAAGCAACCTGATGCCGCCTGGATCAAGCAGGTGGATGACCTGATCCGCCGCCACGACGCGTTGACCGAAAAGTTCGAGCAGGACTACCTTTCCTTCCCGTCCCTGGATCAGGATTTCCATCTCTGGCTGATCGCTCACCTGCAGAATCGCTTTGCGCGGGATCTGTACGAAGTCGTCTCGTTCGTGTTCCACTATCACTACCAATGGAACAAGAGCGACGAGCACGAGCGCAACCGGGTAGCCATGGGCGAGCACCTGCGCATCCTGCACGCATTGCGTTCGGGCGACCTCGAGACCGCACGTGCGCGGCTGGTCGAGCACCTGGCAACGTCCCGCGCGAGCTTCGTGCGTTCCGTGCGAAGTATTCCGGCCGGTTCAAATCGCTCGCGCCGGCTAGCCCCGGTTCAGCTCCCGAAGGTTCGAGAGCTTCGTTGATGACGCCGCCGTTCGCGACGACACCGGCAGTTGATGGCAGCGAGCGGCTACCCTATTACGCTGGGTTCGCTCGCACAGATCCCGAGACGTTGACATCGTGGGCGACCGGCATGAAGCTTACCTGCTTGTCGTACATCCGTGCGCCGTCTAGCGAGTCTCGGCGGAAGCGCAGACAAGGACGGCAATGCGGAAACAGTGCAGCATCAGGAGAGCCACATGATGCCCGTGCCGCCTAGCGTTGTCACCAATCCGCCCCGCCAATGGGATCGCTGCGCGCCACCAACAATCTATCCAGATCCCGACATCGTGATCGTCGATCCCGCGTTCAACGACCTGCTGGTCGGTTTGAACGCGATCCACCGCGTCTGGACCGGTTCGATATGGGCCGAGGGGCCGGCGTGGTCGGGCCAAGGGCAGTATCTTGTTTTCAGCGACGTGCAGGGAAACACGCAGTACCGCTACCTCTGGGAGACCGGCGAGGTCAGCGCCCTCCGCAAGCCGTCGTACAACAGCAACGGCAACAGTTTCGATTTCCAGGGACGGCAGCTTTCGACACAGGATTTCTTCCGTCGCGTGGTGCGCTGGGAGAACGACGGGTCGATGACGGTGATCGCCGATTCCTTCGAGGGCCAGCCGCTGAATTCGCCGAACGATCTGGTGCCGCATCCTGACGGTAGCATCTGGTTCACCGACCCGCCGTATGGCGCGCGGTTGTCCGAAGGCCACCCCGACTTCGCCGGAGGACCGACCAATCCCGACGGGCGGCTCAATCCACTGGTCGGGCAGCCGGATGCCGGCGCGATGGGCGGCAAGAGCCGAGTGCTGCCGACCAACACCTACCGCTGGGACCCGAGCGGGAGGCTGGAACGGGTACTGACGGAAGAGCAGGTGCCTGACCCGAACGGGCTTTGCTTCTCGCCGGACTACAAGACGCTGTACGTGGTCAGCACGGGCAAGGGGCCGGGCGACAAGGTCGGCGGCAACAACGTGATCTATGCGTTCGACGTGCAGGGCAGCAAACTCACGAACCAGCGCCTGTTCAGCGACATGATCGTGGACGGCGTGACCTGCGGGCCCGACGGGCTGCGCGTCGACGTCTACGGCAATCTCTGGTCTGGTTCCAACGCGCCGCTTGGCTACGCCGGCGTGACCGTGTGGAATCCGCAGGGCAAGTTGCTCGGGCGAATCCGGCTCCCCGAAGTGTGCGCCAACGTCGCCTTTGGCGGCCCCAAGCGTGACCACCTGTTCATGACCGCGAGCCAGTCGCTGTACGTGTTGCAGCTGCTGACACAGGGTGCGGCACCCGGCTAGGCCGGGTGCCGACGGAAGGCGTTGAGCGTCAGGACGCGCGTTCGCGACACGCGCGCACCACGCCGACGGCGGCGCGGGCCCGTGCGGTGATGTCGGCCCAGCGTCCCTCGCGGATGTCGACGGTGCGGGCGATCCAGGTGCCCCCGACGGCGGCGACGCTGCGCAGCTTTAGCCAGTCCGGCATGGTCTCTACGCTGATGCCACCGGTGGGGACGAAGCGCGCGTGCAGATGCGCGAACGGCGCGGCGATGGCCTCCAGGAACTTCGGGCCGCCGGCGGCACCGGCCGGGAAGAACTTGGCCAGCCGCACGCCTAGCCGTAACGCCGCGGAGAGTTCCGACGGCGTCATCACGCCGGGCGCGAAGGGTAGACCGTGCGCCTGGGCCGCGGCGACGATGGCGGGATCGAAGCCCGGCGCCAGGCCGAACCGTGCGCCGGGCTTCGA
>Ga0224531_1001189_pt1 | contig 11733 bp, 8 predicted proteins | sample CBST100metaG_FD_179876 | JGI IMG/M metagenome (GOLD analysis project Ga0224531, IMG submission 179876) | Peat soil microbial communities from Stordalen Mire, Sweden - C.B.S.T100 | ecosystem: Environmental > Terrestrial > Soil > Wetlands > Peat | place: Sweden: Norrbotten County, Stordalen Mire... | reverse complement strand
GTTTCTCTGTTGCTTCCATGACGGCAGTTCACTGCTCACCAGGCCACTCTGCAAAGTACCTCGCTTGAGACCGAATCTAGTCTGCCAACACCGGCTCTGGAGTAGCGAACTTGTGGGTAATTGAAAGGGCTTTGCCGGAGGTTCTTACTACAGGCTCTCCCCTTGACAGCTAGGGCAGGCGGCCGTATTCTTGCTTTACCCATGGACGTCTAGGGTAGGTGAAGCATGGCAAAGAACGACCTGCAGGGCGCGCTCGATCTTCTCATCCTCAAATCCCTCTCGCAACTCGGATCCATGCACGGTTACGGCATCGTCATGCATATAGAACGAGTCTCCGACGAACTCCTGAATGTCGAAGAAGGTTCTCTTTATCCCGCTTTGCACCGTATGGATCAGAACGGATGGATTCGCGCGGAATGGGCAGTCACCGAGGCCGGCCGCAAAGCCAAGTACTATGCGCTCACCGCCGCAGGCAAAAAGCAGCTGGCAGCGCGCGAAAAGAACTGGGAACAAGTGGTAAAAGGCGTTCAGGCAATCCTGCGTTTCGCATGAGGTGACAGATGGGAATCTTTCGTCGTATTTGGGCGCTAGGCAATCGCTCGAGTCTCAGTCGCGAGAATCAGAGCGAACTGAGCGAGCATATGCAGATGCGCATCGATGCCAACATCAGCCGAGGCATGAGCCAAGAAGAAGCAACCCGCGAAGCCCGCTTGCGCTTCGGCAACCCAGCAGTGTTCAAGGAAAAAGTGGAAGCTGAAGACGCGGCTCTGGGCCTCGACAGTCTTTTTCGCGATGCGCGTTATGCCGTGAGGGGATTCGCGAAGAGCCCGGGCTTTGCCCTCGTGGCCATCCTCACTCTTGCCCTCGGCATCGGCGCCAACACCGCGGTTTTTCAATTACTGGATGCCGTCCGCTTACGCAGCCTGCCGATCGCCGCGCCCAGTGAACTCGCCGAGGTGCGCATCGCAGGTGGCAACCGCGGCTTTGGCGTCAAGAGTGGTGCATTCGCTGAGTTCACCATTCCCATGTGGCAAGAGGTTCGTCGCCACCACGACCCTTTTTCTGGCGTCTTCGATTGGCGTCCGACGCACATGATGGTCGGCAAACGGGGCGATGCCAAGCTGGTCAATGCCATCGAAGTCTCAGGCGAATTCTTCAACGTGCTGGGCGTGACTCCGTTGCAGGGCCGCCTGATCGAACCGCAGGATGAATCGAGCTGCGAGATTTCCAAGGTGGTCGTCAGTTATTCCTTCTGGAAGTCGCACCTGGGTAGCCAACCCATCACGCCGAACACCACCATGGCCGCCGAAGATCGCCTCGTCCAGGTGCTCGGAGTCACACCGCCATCCTTCTTTGGACTCTCCGTCGGTGACCGGTTCGATGTTGCCTATCCCACCTGCACGCCGCCTAATCCACGCCATGAAATTTTCATCGTCAATGTCATGGGTCGCCTCAAACCGGGATGGACCATCGACAGAGCGTCTGCATATTTCAATGCCTTGAGCGGAGGCATCTTCCAGAGCACCGCTCCCACTGGTTACAGTGCTGATTATGTGAAGACTTACACATCCTTCCGCCTTGGCGTCTATCCCGCGGGTGCCGGCGTCAGCACCTTGCGCGACGCCTATGACACCTCTCTGCAGATTCTCCTCGCCATTACCGGGCTCGTGTTGCTGATTGCCTGCGCCAACCTCGCCAATCTCATGCTTGCACGCGCCACCACGCGGCAGCGCGAGATGGCCATCCGCATCGCCCTCGGAGCATCACGCGGCCGCCTGTTGCGCCAGATGCTGATCGAGAGCGGCCTGCTCGCCCTCACCGGCGCGGCGCTTGGTATGGCCATTGCGCAGCCACTCAGCCGCCTGTTGGTGGCGTCACTCAACACCAGCCACAACTCTATTCACTCACCATCGCACCCGACTGGCGCGTGCTGCTCTTTGCTGCCGCTGTGGCCGCCCTCACCGCAGTTGTCTTCGGCACCTTACCCGCTTTGCGCGGCACCCAGGCCGATCCCATCACGGCCCTTAAATCCGGCTCGCGCGGCATGGCCGGCAGCCGCGAGCACTTCTCCATGCAGCGCTTTATGGTGGTCACACAGGTGGCTGTCTCAATGGTGCTCCTGGTCGGCGCACTGCTCTTCGTTCGCAGCTATCGCAACCTGATGACGGTTGACCCAGGCATGCGCGAGAGCGGCATCACTGTCGGCTACTTCAACTTTCACAATTCGAATATCAAGCCCGAGAATCTGGCTGAGTTCAAACGCCAACTTCTGGATGATGTGCGCTCGGCGCCCGGAGTAGAAAACGCGGCCATCACGACAAACACTCCACTTGGCGGCGGTAGCTGGGAGCACAACATCAGGGTCGGCACAATTGAGGGCGCCGCCAAATTCACTTACGTCAGCCCCAGTTATTGGTCCACGATGGGTATTCCACTTCTCACCGGGCGAAACTTCACCGACGCCGACAACAACAGTGCGCCCTTTGTGCTCGTCGTCAACCAGGCCTTCATTCGCAAATATCTTGGGAGTTCGGCGCCGCTCGGCCAGCCCATACACGTGATGCCGGAGCCGCAATACCCCGAGCGGACGTATCAGATTGTCGGCACCATCCCCGACACCAAGTATGGGAGCCTACGCGAAGACACTCCGCCCATTGCCTTTGCGCCCGCGGCTCAACTCCCCGTAACCGCGCAGGCTCCGGGCGCAGCAATGATGATTGCATCCAATACCGGCCTGGACGCAATCAGTGGCGTGCGCCGCGTCATTGGAGCGCGATATCCCAACATGGTTCTGCAATTCTCTGATTTCCAGCAAGGCATTCACGACAACCTGGTGGGCGACCGCATGATGGCCCTGCTCTCCAGCTTCTTCGGCGTGCTGGCCGTACTGCTGGTCGTTGTGGGCCTCTATGGCGTCCTTTCCTTCTTCATCACTCACCGCCGCAACGAGATCGGCATTCGCATCGCACTCGGCGCTGGGCGTCGGCAGGTCATCGGCCTCGTCATGCGCGACACGGCTTTCATGCTGATCATGGGCCTCGCCGCCGGAACCATCCTCGCGCTGCTCGCCGGAAGAACCGCCAGCGCCATGCTCTTCGGACTCAAACCTTACGATCTGCCAACACTCGCGCTCGCCGTCGTCCTGCTTGCCTTGATCTCAGTCCTCGCCAGTTGGTTACCCGCTCTGAAAGCGTCAAGACTTGATCCCGTGGCCGCGCTGCGCGCTGAGTGATGGAGAATTTCTGTCCGAAATCAGGGCAGCGATTGGTCCGTCGATCAGCGAGTTGATCCGCTGCACACGCTTGAATACTCGGGTCCGTGGTCCCAATCGGCGGCATGCAATCCGACCCAGTTCCGTTTGCAGCTTTCGCAAAGGATTTGTAATGGGAAACGCCGATGGCGACTCCGATTTCTCGAGCCACGCCGGTTCACGAGATTCCATATGTCTTATTCGAGAACAAGCGTCATCACTCCGAGCGTAGCGCCTGGATTGGGTCCACACGCGAGGCCCTCCATGCCGGAACGACGCATGTCACCGCCGCCGTGAACAGCAGGCAAGCGACCATTCCAGCGACGACGAGCGGATCGTAAGGGCTCGCTCCGTAAAGCATCGATCGAATCAGCGATCCGGCCACGGCTGCTCCGGCCAGGCCCGCCGCGGCGCCATAGATGACCGGCATCATTCCGTCGACAAGCACAACGCGAAGCACCTCGGGACGCTGCGCCCCCAGTGCGATGCGGATGGCGATCTCGACGGAGCGCTGCGTGACCAGGTACGACAGCACTCCATAAAGCCCGACACCAGCCAGCAGCAGCGAGATGCCTGCGAAGGCGAGCACCAGGTTTGCGGCGAAACCCTGACTCGACGTGGTCTTGTTGAGGATCTGGACCATGGTCAGCGCGTTGTATACCGGCAACTCCGGTTCCAGCGCCGAGATCTGCTGCTGAACAGGTGTCGATATCGCCAGCGGATCGACGGAGGAATGCACCACGATCGTTGCCTCACTGGTGCGGTTGGGAATGCCGGAGAGGATCGGGAAATACATGGTCGCCGCTACCGGCTTGGTGACGTCATAGAGTGTGTCGCCGACTTCACCAATGATCTCGTAGTTTTCCACTTTGTCATCCCAGCCGGTGCGGACGTGCTTGCCGATGGGGTCTTCGCCTGCAAAGTACTGGTTCACGAATTGCCGGCTTACCACGACATAGTGGTCATTGTGGAGGCGTTCGTGCTCTGTGAAAGCGCGGCCGCGCAACAGCGGAATCTGCATGACGCTGAAGTACTGCGGGTCCGCGGTAAGTGTTACGGCGACATCTTGAATGCTGTAAGTTGGAGCAGGCCTCTCCGGTATGGTGAAGACCCGATCGCCTTCGGGGCCTGCGGCGGGGGCTGTCTTGACCAGCGCCGCGCCGCTTACGCCGGGGAGCCGCCGAACGCGTTCGAGCAGCGACTCGTGAAACAACAGAACCTTCTCGCGTGTATTGTATTGAATTTCGGGCAGGCCGAATTTCATGGTCAGCACATGATCAATGCGGCAGCCGATATCTGCAGTACGCAGGCGCACGAAGCTGTGAAAGAGCAGGCCGGCGGCGGCAAGAAGCGTCACTGTCAGCGCGATCTCCGCGGTCAGCATCACCTTGCGCAGACGGGCTCGCGAGGTGCTTCCGCCAATCGAGCGTGAAGACTCCCGCAGCGCAGAGAGCGATTCTCTGCCAGTGGAAGAAATGGCCGGAAGCAGGCCTGCCAGCATCGCAGTTGCCGCTACCAGCCCAAGAGCGAAGGCGAAGACCCACCCGTCCACATGAACGGTGTCGGCGCGCGGCAGGTTGCGCCAGTGAGCGGCCAGCCATTGCGTGGAAGCCAGTGAGAGCAGCAGCCCGAGTCCGCCGCCGGCCACGAAGATCAGCAGGCTCTCGGTCATCTGCTCGCGAATGAGAGAGAGGCGGCTGCCGCCCAGTGCTCCGCGGATTGCGACCTCCTTGCGGCGGGATGCCGCGCGCGCCACCAGCAGGTTGGAGACATTGAGGCAGGCAATCAGCAACATGCAGACGACCGAGCAAAGCAGCACCAGCAGAGGCTTCTTAACGTCTTTGGTCACGTCGTCGATCATCGGACGTGACCAGACATCTTCAGCGACAGGCTTCGAAGCGTTGGCCAGGTGGATTTGGTACTGAAGTGTGCTCACTTCGCGCGTTGCTGTGCCAACATTCACGCCGGGCTTGAGCCGCGCCACCACCATGCTCTGGTGGCCATCGTGTATGCCATAGTCCTGCGGTGCAAAGGTCTGAGCGTACGGCATCCAGAATTGGATCCGCGCATCGGGATAGTTAAACCAGTTTGGCAGCACGCCAACGACGGTGGTCGGGACGGTGTCCAGGTGAATTTGCTTGCCGATGATGGAGGGATCACCGGCAAAGCGGCGCTGGAAGAAACTCCACGTGAGCAGGACCACGGGCCCGGCTTCCGGTCGATCCTCGGCATCCGCGAATAAGCGGCCGTAAACCGGCATTACGCCGAGCAGTGGAAAGAGATTGGCCGAGCCGCCTGCGCTCTGCACGACCTCAGGCAACTCGGAATGCACGCCGGAGACGATGCCTCCGTAGGCGCGCATGGCCGCCATATCTTCAAAGCCGTGAGTCTGGCTGCGCCAGTCGCGATAATCTCCGGGCGCAACGGAGTTGAATCCACTGCCGCTCTTCACTTCCCGGAAGTGCTCGTAGAGCATCACCAGCGTGCCAGAATCGCGAAACGGAAGCGGGCGCAGCAGTACCGCGCGCACCATGGTGAAAAGCGATGTGGTCGCACCGATGCCCAGCGCCATCACCAATACAGAAACGAGGGCAAAGCCGGGCGATCGCAGCAAAGTGCGGACTCCATATTTCAGGTCACGCCCGAGTTTATCGAGGCTGTACCAGTTCCAGGTGGCTCTGACCAGCTCGCGTACCAACCCCGGATTTCCAAAGGCGTACATTGCTGCTCTACGGGCGGCCTCAGGGCTCATGCCGGAGGCGATGTTTTCGCTTATCTGCTGATCGAGATGAAAGCGGAGTTCGTCCTGCAAACGCTGATCAGCCCGCTTGCGGCCGAAGAGCATCCGGATTTGCATGTACAGCTTGTGTCTGGACGGCATGGCTGCTCCTTTTGTGAGTTCGGGTACGATCTGAGGTTTCGTACTCAGGCTTCGGCGACGACGAGGTTGATGGCCTTCGAGAGACGGCTCCAGTTGGCGGTTTCTTTTTCGAGCTGCGCTCTGCCGGTCCCCGTCAGCGAGTAAAACTTGGCCTGGCGGCCGGTCTCGGTTTCGGCCCAGTTGGCGGCGATCCAACCCTGCTGTTCGAGGCGATGCAGGGCAGGGTAGAGTGAGCCCTGCTGGACCTGAAGAACTTCGTTGGAGATCTGCTGGATGCGTTTGGCGATGGCCCAGCCGTGCTTGGGCTCCAGCGAGACGGTTTTGAGGATGAGCAGGTCGAGCGTGCCTTGGACAAGATCGCTTGGTTTAGCCATACTATGTTTATCTACAATACAGCTATGTAGATAGTCAAGGTATCATTTTTAGAATTTGATGAGGCTGGGGAGACTTCAGGAATTCTCCGTGAGACAGTATGCTGCTGCCTTCGATGCGCAGCTCAAGGTAGTTGCCGCAGCACACCATGGCAAGGCCGCGCATTTTGCGCGCAACCTCGGAACCCGGGCAGACGGCTGCGGTGATGCCGGACGAGCCGTCTTCAAGCGGATCCGAGGCTGCAGGTTGAACGCAATATTGCTCGTAGTACAGGCGGGGTTCCAGCCCTCCGTGGGGCTTCCCTGTGTGCAGTGAAGGTTAGATCAAGAGGAATGATCTCACCCTGCTGAAAGGTCGCTTTGTCGCCCAACCTTCCCCGACGTGATTCAGCTCACGTTGGGTCCGCATAGGCGATGACTAGAACGGAGTTTATGGATTGTGCATCGGGAAGATCGGTTGGAAATGAATATGCCTCCCATCCCCAGTTTGCATCGCGCGAAAAAAGACAATCTGCACGTGTAAGACCGGAGGGCGGAGTTATAGTTTCGGTATGCGAAAATTTGGTTTGGTTCTGGCTGCTGTCGCCGTTTTCTGCTTCGCTGCGTTTGCGCAGAAGCCCGTTGCGACCAGTAGCGTCACGGGGCATGTGACCTGCGCGGACACCAACACGCCGGCGCGCCTCGCAATCGTGGTGCTTCGACCCGTCCCGGCAGCAAAGAGTGCCGATTCGACCGCGGCAAGCAATCCCGTCGAAGCGCGACGAGTGCAGACAATGCTTGACGGGACCTTCAATATCCCGAGCGTGGCCCCGGGAACCTACTTCGTTCTGGCATCCATGGCAGGATACATCACCCCACTCGCCGTCCTGGGCGTCAGCAATGAGGATCTGCTTGAGCCCACAGCCGAATTGAGAAAGCGCATTGTCGACCGCGTCCCGACCATTACCGTGGAAGCCACTGGATCTGCATCCATCAACATCTCGCTGGAGCGCGCGGCCGCTGTGAGCGGCACAATCCTTTACGACGATGGCAGCCCGGCTCCGGGAGTTGAAGTGAGACTGCGCGAGCGAAAAGAGGGCAAGTGGGTACCTGTTCACAACGTGGCAGGCGATGGCATGGGTTCCGGGAATTCCGTGACCGACGACCGCGGCAACTTTCGCATCACCGGCCTGCCCCCAATGAAGGAGGCCATTGTCGAGACAGATCTCAGCATTCAGAACTCAACTCTTCATTTCAGCAAGAATGGCTTTAGCACCTATGGAGGGCCGTCGTTTACGCTCGCTTTCTACTCAGGCAGCGCTCTGCGCCTTAGCGATGCGAAGCCTTTTAAGCTCACTCAGGGCGAGGAGCGCCCAGGCGAAGACGTATCGATTCCACTCTCGAAGCTTCACCGGGTTCAGTGTGCACTGCTCGCAAGAAAGGACGGCCACGTCCTGAATAATGGCTCTGTCTCTCTGCTGTTCGCCGATGACCGCACCCAACTCGGCAGCGCCGAGATCGCTGAGGGCAATGAGAATTTCGACTTCCCATTTGTGCCCGAAGGCGACTACATCCTGAAGGTGAACTCCGCCGCCGACGCTCGCTTTGAGGAGATTCCGAATGGACCTGGCTCGGTTCCTCCATCGTGGACAAAGACGACTAAGGTGCACGAATACGGCACGACCGAGGTGCCTCTTCACGTGGATGGCGAGCGCACCGGCGTGATGGTCAATGTACCGGAGAAGGGCTCTGTCCCAAACGATGCTGGACGGCAGTGATTCGGTGTGCTGCGATCCAGGACTACTCGCATAAAGATCAAGGGCGATCCCGTGGTTAGTTGATGTTCGCCCGGTTCAGAATGCGGTCTCTTGGGAGAATTGTCGGCAAATGAGAAGTTGGCCACGCTCTGAGTTGAGCGTATTTGAGGAGAAAGAACGATGAACACGCTGCTTTACGACCTTCGCTACGCCCTGCGCCAGTTGCGCCGCTCTCCGGGATTCGCCTTCACAGTGATCTTGACGCTGGCCCTGAGCGTGGGAGTGGCCACCGCGGTTTTCTGCGTCATCGACAATGTGATCCTGCGCCCGCTGCCCTACGTGCACCCGGAGAAGATTGTCGATATTCAAAGCCGCAGCCGCAACGGTTACACGCAGCCCGCCTCATGGCCCTCGTTCCAGGACGAGCGCGCGCAGACCAGTAAGTTCGCCGCACTGGCCGGCTACGCCGACTACTTCAGCTACTCGGTCGATACGCCTGCAAGCGGACCGGTGCTGTTGGATTCCGTCCGCTCCAGCGACAACTTCTTTCAGGTTTTCGGCGTGCGGCCGATGCTGGGCCGCACCTACCTTCCAGGTGAAGAGCAGGAAGGAAAGAGCGACGTCACGGTGTTGAGCTTTGACGCGTGGATGACCTACTTCAACGGTGACCGGAGCGTGTTGAATCGCTCGGTGAAGATGGACGGCCGCGCGTTCACGGTGATCGGCGTGATGCCTGCGGGGTTCCGTTTTCCGCTGAATGTGCGCAACGCTGTCTACACGCCCATGCACCTGGACAACCCGTGGATGAACGGCCGCGGCAACCACTGGCTGCACACGGTGGCGCGGCTCAAGGACGGCACGCCCCTTGCACAGGGACAGGCCGATCTCTCTCAGGTCTTTAGCAATCTGGGTAAGACGTATACCACGGACGAGGGCCGGACGGTGCATTTGACGCCTCTTGAGGAAAGCGTGAATGCACACACCAAGGGGCCATTGTGGACGTTGCTCGCCGCGGTGCTCGCGGTGCTGGCCATCGGCTGCGTGAACGTGGCCGGACTGTTGCTGGCGCGCGGACTGAAGCGGGAGCGCGAGATGGCCATGCGCACCGCCATCGGCGCGGGACGCGCGCGGCTGGTGCGCCAGGTGCTCACAGAGGGTCTGCTTTTGGCACTGCTGGGAGCAGCCGGCGGGATACTGCTGGCCTGGACGATGCTCCGCCTCATGCGCGCATTTCTCATCCACGCGCTGGCTCGCGGGGCGGACATTCATATCGACTGGACCGTGCTGGCGGCGTCCATCGCAGCCGCCGTTCTTGTCAGTCTGGCTGCAGCGCTCTATCCCGCGCTGCGCATGGCCCATGTCCATCCCAATCTCGCCCTGAAGTCAGGTGGCTCCGCCGGCTCAGCGCGCGGACAGCACAGCCTGCGCGCGGGCTTCGTTGTCACCCAGGTGGCGCTCACGCTGGTGCTGCTGGTGGTGTCGGGGATGTTGATTCGCATGGTCACGCGCTATCGTCATGCCGATCTCGGCTTCGATCCAAAGCAGATTCTGACCGCTGAGATCAACCTCTCCCCTGACCGCTATCAAGGCCGCGATGAGATTGCCGATTTTTACCAGCCACTGTTCAATCGCGTGGCGCAGATTCCCGGCGTCCGCGCCGTTGGCGTCATTGATATTCTCCCCATCCAGAACTGGGGCTCCAACTCCGACATTCATATCGCCGGCCAACCGCCCTACCCGCCGAACCAGGAGATGCTGGCCGAGGGCCGGACGGTGAGCCTTGGCTACTTCGACGTCTTTGGAATTCACTTGCACCGCGGGCGCATGTTGTCGCCCAGTCTCGACCGGCCGGAGAATCCTTCTTCCCCCGTTGTGGTGAACGAGCGCTTTCAAACCAAGTTTTTGCCCAGCGGCCCCGATGCCGTGGGTCAGCGCATCGACGATGCCGAGCAGGAATCCCACTGGACGCGCATCGTGGGTGTGACCGGCAACGTGCGGCAGAGTATCTTCGATCCTCCCATGGCCGAGAGAGACTGGCTGATCGACACGGTGCCCGTCGACCAGCGTGCGGCCCATCTCAGCGGCATGGTGCTGGTGATGCGCGTCGATGGCGATCCGAAGAGCATCATTCCCGCAGTGCACAGCGCGATTCACACGATCGACCCCACAGTACCGTTCAAGGCCCCATTGACGATGACCGAGGTCGTCTCCGAGGTGCTGGTCTTCGAGCGCATGGAGAGCTGGCTCTTCGGCATCTTCGCGGGGCTCGCTCTGGTGCTGGCGATGGTCGGCCTGTACGGACTGGTGAGCCAAGAAGTGGAGCAGGCCACCCGCGATATCGGCGTGCGAATGGCGCTGGGCGCGACCCGCAATCACATCCTGGTCATGGTGATGAGCCGCGTGACGTGGATGCTGGGCGCGGGCACGGTCGCAGGTCTGGCGCTCACGCTGGCGGTGCGCAAGATCATCGGCATGGTCATCTATATTGATGCGCAAAAAGATGCTGGCGGCTTTGCTCTGCTGGCCTCGCTGCTGGTGGTTGCCGGGCTTGTCGCGGCTCTCGTCCCGGCGCGCCGCGCGGCTTCCATCGAACCGATGCAGGCGTTGCGTGCAGAGTGAACCCTGGTCGGCGCCTGCCATGAAGTCCGGAAGGGCGGAACCCGCATGGGGTCGTGTGGACGGTCAACCGCCAGACGTCCAGAAATCGTGGAAAGCAGTCGGGAAGACGACATTCCGGGAGTAATCCAGGGAAAGACAGTGGCGAACGTCGGGTAGTACACAACTGGTACCCTGCTTCAGGATTCTGCGTGTAGGCCATCGCATGTTTTCCTTTGATCGAATGATCGAAACTTGAACGGTAAGAATCGAGAAGCGTTACCTGGCTGCACGCGCACAGCGTCTGAACAGCGACAACTTCATCGGCAAGACGGGTTCTCAATGCGCAAGTTCGGCTGCCACTGGCCCCAGTCGGTCGTTTTCAACATTTGCCGCGCCAGCTTTACCGATGTCATCATCGGCGGATTGTCCATCGACCACAAGATCTGACGCGTTGTTTCTCGAAGCCAAACGTGTAGTAATTCGCTATCGAAGCGAGGGTGCCAGACCACCGAGTATCGTATTCACCGAAATATCTTCCGGCGCTTTCAGGCGTAGCAAGTTGAGTGGGGCTAGCACCGGTCTGTTTTGCCAGCAGGCATAGTCAACGCTAGGTCTGTCGCTTCGAGCGTTCGGATTGCGGCCAGGGAATAGGGCAGGTAAACCGCGCCACGACGCTGCAGGCAAACTTCACCGAGCGAACGGCCGATAAGGCTTTGTTGGCTTGGTAGTGTTTCCACGGAGATACGGCGCTGTCTGCCTTTTCACGATTCTACTGAACATCGCATAATACAGTGACAACTTTCGTCATATAGCAGTAGGCTGTAAGGCATGACACGATCCAGTGCGCCGCGCCGTGACTTCGCAGCCATGCAAGAACGTCGCCGCCGCGCCGCGCGG
>Ga0224531_1001188_pt1 | contig 11737 bp, 5 predicted proteins | sample CBST100metaG_FD_179876 | JGI IMG/M metagenome (GOLD analysis project Ga0224531, IMG submission 179876) | Peat soil microbial communities from Stordalen Mire, Sweden - C.B.S.T100 | ecosystem: Environmental > Terrestrial > Soil > Wetlands > Peat | place: Sweden: Norrbotten County, Stordalen Mire... | reverse complement strand
AGTCTATCGGCTCACCGGCCCCGGAGCCGACCCTGGCACCATCTACATTCCGCAACAAACGGGAGTGGATGTGCGCTTGGCCGCGCTGGCAGAAAAGTTCCCGATCAACATTCAAGCAGCAACGGCAACCCCAACAGGTAGCGCACTGCTGGTTAAACTGCCCCGAATTGCGCTCTATCAGAGTTGGGTGGCCTCGATGGATGAAGGTTGGACCCGCTGGATCTTCGATCAGAACAATATTCCCTATACACGCGTGGTGGATGCTGACATCCGCAGGGGCGATCTCTATCAAAAGTTCGACGTGGTTCTTATTCCAGACAATGCGGCGGGCGCTATCACCACCGGGCATGGCGGATACGGCGAGGGGCTTGGTGGACCACAGGCTCCAGCCAGTGAAACAACTAAAGGAGCGCAGACTGCACAAGGTGCAGGCGGTCGCAGGGAACGTGCGAAGTTAGGACAGGACAGCGCCAATGGCGCGGAGGCGCTTGCGCGCGCTACGAGTGAGAATGCGCGCGGCCCCAAGCCGATCCCCGAGTTCAGCGGAGGCCTTGGTGAAGAGGGAGTGGCAAGTCTCAAGGCGTTTACCGAGAATGGGGGAACCATTATCACACTGAATAAGGCGTCTGAAGTCTACACAACCGCGACCAGCCCGGTCACCAACGCGCTGACATCGGTGAACAAAAAGGACTTCTATATCCCTGGCTCGATTCTGCAGATATCTGTAGATACGACCAATCCCATCGCCTTCGGATCGACGCCGACCGTGCCAATTTTCTACGAGAACGGCCCGACGTTCGCTGTTGCAGGCGATGCCAAGTCGGTGGCATCCTTCGCTACCGACTCACCGCTGTTGAGCGGATGGATTCTCGGAGGCCAATATCTTAAGGGAACGTCGGCGATTGCAGAGGAACGAGTAGGCAAAGGACGAATTGTCCTCTTCGGCTTCCGGCCGCAATATCGCGCCCAATCCGAAGTGACGTATAAGTTCCTTTTCAATGCGCTGCTCTACTCCAGCTCGGCTGCCGAAGCGCTCACGGAGGCTACTCATGGTCAATAGCAAGTTGAATAGCAGCCATCAGGTGATACGCGCTTACACGCGTGTTCCTCATATCAATGCCTCCTGCCCGATTTCCGAATTGCGCCTTTCGGCCCATATCGCTGCCAATTGTTGTTGATTCCATCCCATTGAATTGCTCATTAGAGAACGGCCTTCGATGACGGCTTGCGATCTTCCGCGGAAAGTCGCAAGCCGGAGCCTTCCGCCTAACGTGTGCCGTGATTGAGACACCATGAGCAATTGATTCTGACGGGTGCTTCGCTTGCAAAGCGGCTCTCACTTTATCCCTCCGCGCGAGCACTCCCAAGCGTGGACAGACCTCGTATGTTTTAGGAGATACATCATGACGCAGCATAATCAGTTCCAACGTTTCTGGGTCTGCTTGAGATCCAAAATATTTATAGTCGCTGCCGTTCTCATGCTGCTCGGCACACAGGCAGGACTCGCCCAAACCTCAGCGGGCGGAAGTATCTACGGCCGCATCATCGATGTCTCAGGAGCAGCACTCACGGGGGTGCAGATTTTGGCGCACAGCCCATCTGTCGGCGGTAGATTCAAAGCTGTCAGTGACAGCGTCGGAGACTATCGCTTGAAGGATCTGCCCCCCGGAGAAGGATACATTTTAGAGGCAGAACTGCCTGGCTTCGACAGATTCGTGAGAACAGGAGTGGTTATTCGCGCTGGCCTGAACATTACCGTCGAGATCGCGCTTAAAGTTGGATCGCAGGCACAGACCATCGAAGTAAGCGGAGAAGCCCCACTCCTTGAGACGCAAAGCGCAGAGCAAACGGTGAATCTCGATGGAGAGTTGCTGCGCAATGTTCCTCTCTCAGGACGCCACGACTGGTCCGACTCACTTCAGGTCACACCAGGCATCATCAGCGCATCAAGTGATGCGTACGGCGGTCAAACCTACTTTCTGCGCGGTTCCGAGAACGAGAATCACGCAACGTTGCTCGACGGTGTCGATATCGGCAACTTCTCTCAGAATTGGCCCTCGAATACGATCAGCATCGCCAATGAGTCTCTTGGTGATATCCAGATCAAGACCGGCGGAAACGATGCATCCTCGCCAGCGGCAATGGGGATGGTCATCAATCTGGCCAGCCCGACAGGAAGCGATCAGTTTCATGGCTCCGGGCTCTGGCTTATTGGCCCGGCTGACCTCAATGCGAGCAACGTGCCTGGGGGAGGCGTCAGCGCTGTGAGTTCATCACAGCAGCCCGATTTCTCCTTTGGAGGCCCGATTGTGAAGAAGCATGCATGGTTCTTTCTTTCTGGGCGCTATATTGATCGCGACGATGGCATCAGCCGGACGGGCACACAAATCGCGCAACTGAGTGCCTTGTCCAGTGGGTTCAAGGCTTTTCCCAACCACTCCAGCGGTTTTATCTTCCTGGGCAACTCTTCCATTCAGCTGTCCGAACGCCATCGACTGAACTTCATTGCACAGCAGGACAGCCGCAAGCAGGAAGGTAACTATCAGTGGTATGCGGGCGACTTTGTCAAGAATCAGTATGGCGGAGGAGCCTATGGGGTGCGTCTGATCTCGCAGTGGAATCAGAAACTCACAACGCGCTTTCTAGTCTCCTACAACAATAAAAGCACGAATCCTACTGTAGCCTCGGCGGGCGGTGTGGGCAGCAAACCAGAGATCGACATTTATTCTACGGCCTCCCTCTCCTCAGGGAAGGTCGTCGGACAGGGCTCGTCTCTGGCGACACTCAATAATCTCTCGTCGATTGGCTTGACTCCCGCACGGAAGCCAACCGCGAGCGGCGATCTCACTTACTACATTCCCAAGGCATGGGGATCGCATGAGCTGCAAACCGGATTCTATCTGGAGCCAAACGAGCGCAGCAAATCGACTACGATCTACGCTAACAATGGAACACTGATCCAGGAAGACGGCGTTCTCAATAATTCTTCAGATTTGACCCAAGGATATGCCATCTTCCACAAGCAGTCGGTTAGTGTGGAAAGAAATCTAAGCAGCTATATCAGCGCCAACGACTACGCATGGTACATTCAGGATCACTGGCGTCCGATCCAGAGGTTATCCATCACGGCAGGGTTGCGCCCTGACTGGGTATCCGGATACGACAAGATATTCAAAGTAAGCACCGAACATGCCTGGAATTATGCGCCGCGCGTGGGCGTTGACTATGCGCTGACCAAAAATCTGCGCAACACCGTACGCGCCAGTTGGACTAGGTTGACGGACATTACCAACTCCAGCTACATCGGTACGGCAGGCACGAGTACGGTGACCACAACCGACCAGTATCTTGAAAACGGAGCATGGGTTACCTTTGTGACTCCAGGCAGCTCAGCGCTGACTCCCGGAAAATCCTTCGACCCCAAGCGCCATCAAGGATATGTAAAGGAGTGGCTGGTGGGCTATCGGACGCAGTTGTCCGGACAGGTTATCCTGGATCTGAGTTACATCAATCGCGAGTATCGGGACCGGCCCGCGCAGTATGACACCAATCAGATCTACAACACAACTTCTTCCGGGACAACGTGGGGCGGGTTGGTGAATACTGCGCTCAACAACACCTACTATGTGACCAATAACAAATGGAACTGGTTCGTGTATCAGGGCGTTGAAGTCTCAGCCAGCAAGCAGACCAGCAAAGTTCGGCTTTTCGGAACGTACACTTATTCCCCAGACCACCTTGCGGGCACATGGCAACCAAACGATCCAGCCGCGATCATCGAGCCAACAAAGTTCGCCAACAATGCTGGTCTTGGCTCGGTGCGTGGAAATGTGACCAACGACTACACCGGCGACACACGAGACCGTATGTGGCAGCGCAACCAGTTGCGCACCGGTATCACATGGAAAGCGCCGTTCAAAGTGCGTACATCAACCAGCTTCTCTGCTCAGTCTGGAACGCCTGGCGGACCGGTTGTAACCACAATCGTCTATGGCGGCCAGTATGGTGCAGCCACCCAGAAGGTCACATATAACGGCGTAACCCGCACCGTCTCCAACCCGCTTGCAACAACTTACCGTTTTGCCTATGCGGACCGCGGCAAGGGACAAATCTGGTGCCCATGGCTCTTGCAGTGGAACGGCCTCGTGGGGCGCGAGTTTCGCATTACTGATCGTCAGGTCTTCGAAGTCGATGCGAACATCTACAACATCACTAATCAGGGCACCGCTCAGCAATTTGTGAACGGAAACAATAAAGCGTCAACCACTTTTGGCTCTCTGCAAAACATTCAACTTCCGCGTTCGGCGCAGTTTTCCGTTCGCTATCACTTCTAAGGAGCGATCAAAATGAATCGGATTCCTTGCACGTTTCGAACCCTTGGGTGGGCTCTTGTCGTGCTCACCCTCACCTCGGCCCCTTGGTTGAATGCGGCCGCCAACCAACAAGTAAAGCTAACATTTGAAGATCTTGCGAATGCATCTGGACTGGGGGCAATTGCGTTGTCTCCCGATGGAAAGCAATTTGCGGTTACGCGTGAGGAGCAGATCGCCCTGGTATCTTCCGACGGAGGCTGGCCCATTCTGCTGACAACAACCCAGGGCGGGAAGCAGGGCCTCAAGTGGTCTCCTGATGGGCAGGCTATCGCCTATGTTAGCGAGGGCGCTCTGTGGAAAGTCTCCGTCAATGGAGGCGCACCGCTGCGGCTTACCGAAGGAAGAAAGGGCGGAGGAGATCCGCGCACTGCCGCAGATCGCGACCCCCAATGGTCTTCAGATGGCAAATGGATTCTCTTTGAGACCGGGCGTCGCGGCAATGCGGACCTGGGCGTTGTCAGCCAGGATGGACTCACGTCCACCCTTCTCACCACATCGCCTGCAGATGAGGAGAACGCGGCGTGGTCGCCTGATGGCACGCGAATCGCGTATGTCGAACGCTCGCCGGAGTTCTTCAGTGGCCGCCTTCTGGTGGCGGAGTTTGATGCCGTCTCAGGCCGCTTCAAAGGCGAAGCCAAAGTCATCTACACGGCAAAGGCGGATCGTGGTGGAGGCTGGTCGCTTCGTCGTCCGGAATGGACTTTGGATAGCAAAACGCTTGCCATCGAGCTTCAGGAGACAGGTTGGGACAAGATTTATCTGATCTCGGCGGAGGGTGGAGCGCCACGACCCATTACCAGCGGAGAATCGGAAGATGAGAATCCTGTCTATTCGCCCGATGGCAAGCAGCTTGCCTTTGTCTCCAACCGTAACAATCCTGAGGAACGCCATATCTGGATTGTCAATGCCGATGGCAGCAATCCACATGCATTGGCAAGAGTCAGCTCTGGAGTGGACGGCGCGCCGGTTTGGTCTCCGGATGGGCGTCAGATATTTTTCCTGCATAGCTCGACCTTTGAGACTTCCAGTCTTGCTGTTGCCTCGGTAGAAGGGCAGTCGGCAAGGATTCTCATTGGGACACAGCCGATCAACTTTGCTCATACGGGTTTGGAACAGCCGGAAGTTGTCCACTATAAAAGCAAAGACGGGTTGGAGATAGCCGGCATTTTGTACAAGCCGCTTAATTACAAAGCGGACAAGAAATATCCGGCTGTCTTGTGGATTCACGGTGGACCCGAAGGGCAGGACAACCTCGGTTGGGATCCTTGGGCGCTCTTCCTGGCGCAACATGGATACGTAGTACTCGCCCCCAACTATAGGGGGAGCAGCGGATATGGCGAGAAGTTTCGCAATCTGAATGTTGAAGACAGCGGAGGAGGCGAAGTAGACGATGTCGCTTTGGGCGCCGAGTACCTGGTGTCGAAGGGGCTCGCCGACAAAGCGCGCATCGGCATAGGTGGAGGAAGTCACGGAGGAACCATGGTTGCCTATGAAGTGACCAAACGTCCGGAACTGTGGCATGCGGCCATCGAACTCTTTGGTGTAGTGGATCGCGCGTCATTTATCGATCGCACAAATCGTCCTTCGGCGATTCGCTGGACTGCCAAAATGGGTGGCACACCGGAGCAGAAGCCGGAAGTCTACCGCAAGGCGAACATCTTGGCCGATGTACCGAAGATTACAGCGCCGCTGCTTATCCAGCATGGCGAGGACGATCCGCAAGTACCACCTTATGAATCCATCCAATTCACCGAGGCGCTCAAGAAGGCAGGGAAGCCCTTCCTCTACATTACCTATCCGAAGGAACTGCATGGCTTTTCGCAGCGCGAGCATCGTCTCGACGCCTGGCACAAGCAGCTTGCCTTCTTCAACCTCTATCTTCAGCCCAAGTCGGGCCGCGGCATCACTTCAACGCAAGAGATCGTGCTTGATGAGGGAGGAACGAAATAGGCGCTGCAGGAGGCTTGGCGCGGGATGGAGAATGGGCCATATATGCATGGCCCATTCCTTCGCGCTATCGGTCATTCTTCTCCATAAAAGCAATCAAGCGCTGTCGCACAAAATCGATATGCGCGCGAAGGGCGGCCTGTGCTTCCATGCGGTTTCCATTTTCCAGTGCTTCCAGAATCTCCTGATGCGCATCCGGCGCCGTCGGGGAAGTCAACTCATATGTCTTGCGGCGGCAGAGCCATATCTGGCTCTGCACATTCTCCAACACCCGGCATAATTCATCGTTGCCGGTAGCTGAGGCAATCAAACCATGGAATCGCGTATCTTCTTCGATATGTCCTGGCTTATCGTGGGCCTTGAGATGCTTTATGGTTCGCTGTGTGCTTTTCCTCAGTTCTGCGATCAACTGGGGGCTCAGCACCGCGACGCTGACAGCATAGATTTCCAAGGCCTCGCGCAGGTCGTAGAGGTCTTTTACTTCCTTAATCGAAAAGCGTCTCAGATAAGCGCCGCGCCGAGCTTCGATGCGAATCAGGCCTTCGGTATGGAGGCTATTGAGAGCCTCTCGCACAGGAGATTTGCTGATGCCTAGTTGGTTGGAAAGAAACTCTTCGGTCAGGCGTGTGTCTTCATCGAGATCTTCGCGCAGGATGTACGCCCTAATGCTGTCGTAGGCGAGGGCGGTGAGGTTCTGAGGAGCTTCAAGTTTCTGAATGGAATGCATCATGATCAATTGCATTCTACTTTATCCACTATGTAGTATATGAAATATCACAACAGCTCATTAAGGAACCCAATGCCGTCTATCGCTTTTCTGGAATGCTCGCGCTGTCACGCTAGAATCTCTGCCGAATTGCCACAAACCGTTTGCACGCAATGCGCGGACCAGCCTGCCGGTTCGCTGTTTGTGCGCTACGACCTCTCGCATCTGCAAGGCACGGAAGCGCGCGAGGCGATCACTCGAGATGCTGGTACAGCGTGGAGAGGCATGTGGCGCTACCACTCCGTGTTGCCCGATGTCGTTCCCGTGACTCTGGGCGAGGGCTGGACACCGATGCTGCAGAGCAAGAGGTATCCCGGCGTGGTCGTGAAGGAAGAGGGCGCAAATCCTACGGGAACCTTCAAGGCTCGCGGATTGGCCATGGCTGTGACTATGGCGCGGCATTATGGACTCAAGAAGCTCGCTGTCCCCTCGGCTGGAAATGCGGCAGGAGCGCTGGCTGCCTATGCCGCGGCCGCTGGGATTGAAGCTCATATCTTCATGCCCCACGACGTTCCCTTTGCGAACTACGTAGAGGCGATTGCTTATGGTGCAAACGTCACACTGGTCGATGGGTTGATATCCGACTGTGCCCGCATTGTTGGTGAACGTAAGCAGCAGGAGGGATGGTTCGACATCTCCACGCTCAAAGAGCCATTTCGCATCGAAGGCAAAAAGACGATGGGCTACGAATTGGTGGAACAACTTGGATGGGAGTATCCCGATGCGGTTTTTTATCCCACGGGAGGCGGAGTTGGGCTTATCGGCATGTGGAAGGCATTTGAAGAACTGGAGCAACTTGGATGGGTTAAGCCAGGCAAGCGTCCGCGCATGATTGCTGTGCAGGCCGCAGGGTGTGCACCAGTGGTGCGCGCCTACAACGCAGGCGCCAATGCCAGCGAGATGTGGAAGGGTGCGTCAACATTCGCCGCGGGTCTGCGCGTTCCTAAGCCTTATGGCGATGCCATCATGCTAGACATTCTGCGGGCTTCAAACGGCGTGGCTCTTTCCGTCACGGATGAAGAGATTCTGGCTTCGATCCTCGATTGGGCAAGAAATGAAGGCATCTTCCTCTCGCCGGAAGGCGCTTCGGTCACTGTAGCTTACGACAAGTTGTTGGCGGATGGCACGCTGAAGGCTTCGGATCGCGTCGTTCTCTTCAATACCGGCGCAGGCCTGAAGTATACGGATGTTATCGCGGAAGCAATGAAGCTGCGACGGCCATAGCATCCCTGGACTGGTCGCCCCCTCTGCAAGCGCCGGTAAGAATGTTTATTGGTAGCTTGCGTGGGGCGGTCGTCGATTTGATTGTCGCATAATATAAGCACTCCACAGCAGGCCTGCGTACGATGCGCAATAAGATGTTTCCTACCCAACGCGGCAAGTCTCGCCTCTTCGTCGCCCTCTCCCTGGCTGGCCTGATGCTGTGGTTGATGGGGATTGCTGCAGGTCTGGCGGCTCAAACAACTGCCGGCGTAACCCTGCGCTCGCTCTCCATTCTTCTGTTCTTCATTGCTATTCTTCGCCGCCCCTCTCTGATGGCCTGGACCTTTCTCGCTATGCTGGCAGGAGTCGAACTCGGCATGGACGCACCGAACATAGCCTCCAGGGCGCACTTTCTTGGCGACCTGTTCCTGCGCTTGATTCGCATGATTGTGGCGCCCCTGGTATTTGCCACCATCACCACGGGAATCGCTGGACATAGCCAACTGCGCAACATCGGACGCGTGGCCGTCAAGGCCCTCATCTTCTTTGAGGTCGTGACAACGCTAGGCCTGATCCTGGGCACGGTGGCTATGAATCTCTCTGGAGCGGGCTGGGGCATTACTCTTCCCGCGGCGCAAGTGGGATTGCCCGCTGTGCAATCGATGCAGACTTGGCAACAGATCGTGGTCGGTTTGTTTCCGGAAAACATTGCGCAGGCAGTGGCGCAGAATCAGATATTGCAGGTGGCCATGTTCTCGGTTCTTTTCGGCGCGGCGTTGGCCATGTTGCCCGACCAGAAGCGAGTTCCGCTGATTTCTGTGCTGCAATCGCTGGTGGACACAATATTCCAGTTGACGCGGTTCATCATGGTACTTGCCCCGCTTGCGGCTGGCGCTGCCTTGGCCTATACAGTGGGCGGCATGGGTTTGGTCACTCTTCTTCCCCTGGCCAAACTGGTGCTCACCTGCTATGCCGCGTTGGCCGCGTTTTTTCTGTTGGTGATCCTGCCTGTTATGCTGGTCTATCGGATATCGGTTCGCCGCTTTGTCGCCGCGGTCGGTGAGCCTGCGGCGATAGCCTTTGCTACGACATCGTCGGAAGCGGCATTGCCCTTGGCCATGGAGAATATGGAAAAATTTGGCGTTCCTCGCTGGATCGTCTCGTTCGTGATCCCCACTGGCTACAGCTTCAATATGATCGGATCGAGTGTTTATCTGTCCATTGCAGCGGTCTTCACGGCGCAGGCCGCAGGAATTCACCTGAGCCTGACGCAAGAGATTGTCATGTTGGCCACTCTGGTGCTGGCTAGCAAGGGGGTTGCGGGTGTGCCGCGCGCCGTTCTGGTGGTGCTACTGGCAACAGCCAGCGCCATCCATATTCCTGCCACGCCGATCTTGCTGATTCTTGGTATTGATCCCCTGATGGACATGGGCCGGTCGATGATGAATGTGGTGGGCAACTGCCTAGCTTCGGTCGTTGTAGCCCGTTCCGAGGGGGCTTTAACTCAAACAGTACTTACCCAGTGATAGTACCCTGGAAAATTCGCGGCCGTCTTACTCATTCTTGCTTGCATTTGATTCTCTGAATACAACCCATTGTTACTCAGGAGGCACAGCATGTTCTACAGGATACCGGCGAATCTCTCAGCTGAACTCGAGGAATTGGACTCCTACATCGCACGCTTTCGGAGCGGTGAGATCGATGCTGCAACGCTAAAAGTGCGTCGGGTGCCATTTGGTTGCTACGAGCAGCGTCAGGACGGTTCGTACATGGTGCGCATTCGAACCACGGGTGGCGCACTCACACCACGTCAGTTGCGCGCGATCGCAGAAATCTCATCGCGCTATGGTAAGGAATCGATTCACATCACGACCCGGCAGGAGTTTCAGATTCACGACGTAGCGCTCGAAAAAGTTCTTTCGGTGATGCGTGAACTTCTGCAAGTTGGACTTGCATCCCGCGGCGGCGGGGGAAACACGGTTCGCAATGTTCTTGTCTCTCCGGATGCCGGCGTAGGCATCGAGGAAGTCTTCGACCCAAGTCCATACGCATTTGCGCTGACAAGCCGGTTGATCGCCGAGCCTGACTCCTGGCTGCTTCCGCGCAAGTTCAAGATTGCCTTTTCCAACTCGCTCGCGGACAGTTCCTATGCCGAGTTCAATGACCTGGGATTTGTAGCCCAGATTCGAGATGGGAAGAAGGGCTTTAGGGTTTATGTCGCCGGAGGAATGGGTACCAAGCCTGAGGTCGCTCATCTTCTGCACGACTTTATTTCCGCCGCAGATGTCTACTTGGTTGCCAGTGCGCTGAAGAGGCTTTTCGATCAACATGGCAACCGCAAGAACCGCCATGCGGCACGTTTGCGTTTCTTGTGGACGTCCCTTGGCGAAGAGAGATTTCGAGAGTTTTACACGGAACAGGTTGAGCTTGTTCGCGCTGAACACCCGCCAGAGTTGGAACTTGAAGAAATACCTCAGACCAGCGAACTTCCTCCTTTCGCGCCCATACAGGATCGGTCGCGCGAATTCGAAGAGTGGAAATCGCGCTATGTTGAAGCGCAGAGACAGCCCGGACTGGTGTCGATATTGGTTCCCATCTTTCTTGGCAATCTGAGGAACGACGATGCGGTTAGACTCGCGGATTTCCTTGAACCTTTTGGGAACCATGTGGTGCGCGCAAGTTTCGGTCAAAACCTCCGCCTTCGGAATATTCCCGAAAACTATTTGGGGAACGCGTTTCACCTCATTCGTGAACTGACTGAACTGGCATCTGGCCCTCGGCTGATAGGGAATTCCATCGCTTGCACCGGAGCGGACACCTGCAAGTTGGGCATCTGCCTCTCGAAAGGAGCTCTTTCTGCTACTGCCGAGGCTCTTCGAGCGTCCGGTCTCGATCTAAATCGGATTCCAGGTTTTCGGCTAAACATCTCGGGTTGCCCAAACACCTGCGGTCAGCATATGCTCGCCGATCTCGGATTTTACGGTAATGTCGGGCGCAAAGAGCAGCAGATGTTCCCCGCATACATGGTTGTTGCCGGAGCTGACATCGGCGCAGGCAAAGCACGGTTGGCGCGGCCCATTGATCGCGTCAGTGCTCGCGATCTGCCTGAGTTCGTTCGAGAGGTTCTCAAGACCTGGACTGTGAAGAGGGATAGCTATCCTTCTTTTGCAGTCTATATCGACGCGGAAGGCACGCAAGATATTCGCGACATCGCCAACTGCTTTCGCGAGATTCCAACCTATGCCGAGAACAAGGCTTATTACTTTGATTGGGGTGCGAAGGCATCTTTCTCCTTAGTCGGGAAGGGGGTTGGCGAGTGCTCTGCCGGTCTCTTTGACCTTATAGAGGTTGACCTCAAAAGCGCTAGACAACTTCGCGAAGAGATTCGTTCCGATGATGCCCCAGACGCGCTCTATGCGGTCAGCCTGCGCAGTGCGCGGGCATTGCT
>Ga0224531_1001187_pt1 | contig 11742 bp, 8 predicted proteins | sample CBST100metaG_FD_179876 | JGI IMG/M metagenome (GOLD analysis project Ga0224531, IMG submission 179876) | Peat soil microbial communities from Stordalen Mire, Sweden - C.B.S.T100 | ecosystem: Environmental > Terrestrial > Soil > Wetlands > Peat | place: Sweden: Norrbotten County, Stordalen Mire... | reverse complement strand
ACTGCTCCCCCCACACGACATCCATCCAGCCCGCCCCTTCCGATCCATTCAACATCTTTGGCGCCCGTTCCCTGCCCCTCAACTAGCGCCCAGATCGCGTCAAGTTATCCTGTTCCAAAGGATCGCATCCCCCAAGAGCTGTCATCCTGAGCGAAGCGTAGCGACGTCGAAGGATCTGCGGTTGCATTTGCTCTCCTCCGTGTCAACTCCATCGAGACGGACCAATAGATTGATAGCTTCATTCAAGTTATGAAGTCCCTGCCCGATGACGTCCGGCCAGGAGTCCCGCAGAAGCCACCCGTCCCATGCCGCAATTCCGGGTGACTCCTGTCACATCCGAATTAGACCTAACCTCTCTACAATCCTCACATGTGAGATGCACCCAACGTGGCCCATATTGCCGCTTAAGCTTCAAAGAAAGTCCCTTTGTGCCCAGGCCTGTTTCGCTGCCCATACTTATCTTCCATGGATAAAGAACGGCATTTGCGCCGAAGCTGGCAGCCGTAAAGGAAGCACCTATCTTGTTTGGATCACCGCGCCCAAAAGCGCCGCGGCAAAACTGCGTTGTCAAGGAGAATGCACAGAATGATCGCCAGGGAAATCAAGCCAGAGGTCCTATCTTTAGTAGCTATCGATTGGGATAGAAGACTCTTTGACGAGTTAGTTCCTCTACCTGAGGGCACCACCTATAATTCCTATCTGATCAGGGGCAGCGAAAAGACCGCACTTATCGACACCATTTATCCCCCCAACCGCCCCGAGTATCTTGAAGCCCTCAAGAACACTGGTCTTCGCAAGCTGGACTATATCGTCGCCAACCACGGCGAACAGGATCACTCCGGCTCGATTCCCGCTCTGCTGGCTCTGTTTCCCGAGGCAAAAGTCGTCACCAACGCACGCTGCAAGGGCCTGGTTGCCGAGGCCCTCCTGGTTCCCGACGAAAAATTCATTGAGGTCAAGGATGGAGAGACAATCTCCCTCGGCAACAAGAGTCTGCAATTCTTCTTGACTCCCTGGGTCCATTGGCCGGACACCATGGTGACTTACCTCGCCGAAGACAAGATCCTCTTCACCTGCGATTTCTTCGGTTCCCATCTCGCCGGTAGTGACTTATATGCAACCGATGAAGCTCATGTTGAGGACGCGGCCAAAAGATACTATGCCGAAATCATGATGCCTTTCCGTCCCCATATCCAGAAGCACCTGAAAAAACTCGAGCCTCTGGAAATCGACTTTATCGCTCCCGGTCACGGCCCCGTCTACGCGCGTCCCGCATTCATCCTCGACCTTTACAAGCGCTGGGTTTCAGACGAGACATCGAAGCAAGTGATCATCCCCTATGTCTCCATGTATGACGACACCACCAGGATGGTCAACTACCTCATCGACCGTCTGATGGAGAAAGGTCTCTCCGTCCAGCCTCATAACATGGTGGACGCGGATACCGGCGCCTTTGCTAACTCCCTGGTGCAAGCTTCGACCGTGGTCTTTGCCTCTCCAGCGGTGCTCGCCGGCCCTCATCCCAGCATCGTCAGCGCTGCCTATTTGATGAATGCCTTGCGGCCAAAAACTAAAATGGCCTCAGTTATTGGCTCCTTTGGCTGGGGCGGTTTGATTATTTCCAACCGGATCAAGGAGTTATTGCCCGGCCTGAAAAACCAGTTACATTTCTTCGACCCGGTTCTCATCAAGGGCCGCCCCAAGGAGATTGATTTCAGAGCGCTCGACCGCTTGTCGGAAGAGATTTTCCAAGGCAATCAATAGGAGAACGCCCTAAAACCGCTCGAAAATTCCCGCCGCGCCCATGCCGCCGCCCACGCACATGGTGACCATGCCGTAGCGAACGTGCCGCCGGTGCATTTCGTTCAACAGCGTGGCAGTTAGTTTTGCGCCGGTGCAGCCCAGCGGATGGCCCAGGGCAATGGCGCCCCCGTTCACGTTGACGCACGCCGGGTCCAGGCCAAGGGTCCGCATCACAGCCAGCATCTGCGAAGCGAAGGCCTCGTTGAACTCGATGAGGCCGATCTCGTCGAGCTTCAGGCCAGCGCGGCGCAGAGCCTTGGGAATGGCGGTGATGGGGCCGATTCCCATTTCCTCGGGCAGGCAGCCAGTGACGGCGTAAGCCACCAACCGGCCGATCGGCCTCACTCCCAGTTCGCGCGCGCGATCCACCTCCATCAGCACCGCGGCCGCAGCGCCATCGGAGGTCTGCGAGGCGTTTCCGGCGGTCACCGTTCCCTGTGCGGAAAAGGCAGGTTTCAGCTTGGCCAGCGCCTCGGCGGTAGTGTCGGCGCGGGGTCCTTCGTCCACGGCAAAAATCGTCTCCGTAACGGTGGGCTTGCCGGCCTTTGCGCCCGGAACAGCGGTAGTGACCTTGACCGGGATCAGTTCGTCGGCAAAGCGCCCGGCAGCCTGCGCGGCCACGGCTTTCTGATGGCTCGTAAGCGCGAAACCGTCCTGGTCCTCGCGGGAAATCTGGTAGTGGCGCGCCACCCGCTCCGCGGTCAATCCCATGGTGAGCAGCGCGGCGGGGTAATGCTCCGCGAGCCACGGATTCGGGCTGGGCTTGAGCCCTCCAAACGGAAGCAGGCTCATGGACTCCACTCCGCCCGCCACCACCACCCGGTCGCCTCCCGACCGTATGCGCAGGTCTGCCAGCACGATGGCCTCCAGCCCTGAGGCGCAGAGGCGGTTCACGGTGACGCCGGGGACCTCCACCGGCAACTGTGCCCGCAAAGCGGCAAAGCGGGCGATGTCCCAGCCCTGCTCCCCCTCCGGCTGGGCGCAGCCGAAGATGACGTCTTCGACTTCGGCTCGATCCAGGTTGGGAATCCTGTCCAAGGCCCCGCTCAGCGCAATGGCGGCGAGGTCGTCGGGGCGGGTGGTGGAAAGAGCGCCTTTGGGGGCGCGGCCCACCGGCGTGCGGACGGCGCTGACGATGACGGCTTCCGGCATGAGGCTTGCTCCTTGATATGAGCCCGGGGCTCGAAGCAGTTACTCCGGCATTTCGAGCAGAACCCAGACATTCTTTCTGTAAAAACGGTAGACGGTTTTGCGGTCCACGACCGAATCTTCCAGGGCGTCGTGGTCCACCAGGATCGGGCGGGGAGTCAGGCCCGACTGCGCCTGATGAATCTGCACAGGCGATGCGGGATCGATGCCCCAGTTGAAACCAAGAACGCCGCTGGGGTCGTGCGACTGAAGCCGCACGGTTTCAGGGAAGACAGCCAGGACCAAAACCTGGTCGGGAGTGCTTGAAAAAAAGACCAGAAGCGAAACCGTCCCCCTTGCGGAACAGAGAACGGCCCAATCGGAGGAGCCCGCGCGCTCCAGGCTGGCGTGGACCACGTTTTCCGGTTGACGCGCCTCGTAGGTCTGCGGGATGAGACACCCACGCCGACCCAGCAGTTCCTGGAGTTTTTCGGGCAGCCCGGGAAAAGAACTGACCGGCAGATGGCGGATCAGATAGGGGGCCGCGCGTCCGTCCACCACAACCTGCCCCGTCTCGTCGAGCTCCGTGGCGGCTTGCACCTGTTGCTGAGCGGGAAGAAAAGCACCGGCGCAGAGGAAGCCGCCCAGCCACCACCCGCCCTTTCTCAAGCCAGCGCGAACCATCGAACTTTTCATTCCTCAGAAGCTAGTGTCATAAGTCTCAAGTTCGCTTCAAAGAACAAGCTGTCATCCTGAGCGCAGCGAAGGATCTGCATTTTCAACGCTTTCCGCACAACCACTCGGCCTCTTGTCAGTGATGCTACGAACTTCAGATTCACCGCACTAGGGCCCCTTCGTTTTCCAGCATAGACAGCAAGGCTTCTCAACAAGCCGGAAAAAACTCTCATGCTTGGCACGTTGTGTCAGGGCACGACTTTAGTCGTGCCGCAAGTGGCTGAAAAATAACGTGGGCCTTAGCTCCTGCGGTTTGCCTTTCCAGGTACTTTGCCCCGGGTTCAAGCCTCTGTCCGCAGCATCTAAAGCCGTGTCCTTCCAAACTCACGAGTTTCGCAGCTTGCAAATCACATTGCAACCGGGAGCCATTTCCAGCGTCCTGCAACCCGGTCTCCTATCTTAATTCCGAAGGGGCTTGCCGGTTTTCAAAGTAAAGGCAATGCGCTCCTGGGTCTTGCGCTCGCCGCAAAGGGAGAGAAAGGCTTCGCGCTCCAGGTCCAGAAGGTACTGTTCGCTCACCAGGGTCCCAGGAGTAACCCGGCCACCCGCCAGAATGTACGCCACCCAGCGAGCGACCTTCTGGTCGTGCTCCGAGGCAAAGCCTGCTTCACCCATGAGAAACGCGCCCGTTTCCATGGTCGCCAATGCGCCAATGCCGGGAGCGGGAATCCTGCTGCGGGTCTGGGGCGCCGAGTAGCCAGCTTCGGCAAGCGTGCAGGCTACGGCCTTGGCGTCCAGGAGCAGGCGCTCGCGGTTCAGGGTGATGCGGTCGGCGGGAAAGAGCAGGCCCAGCGGGCGCGCCTCTGCCGCCGATGTGGAAACCTTCGCCATCGCGATGGTCTCGAAGACGCGCCGCAGCGCTGCGCCCATTTCAGCCGACTGGGCAAACCGCGAAGGCGGATCGCGGGGGTCGGGCGGGGCCAACGCAGCCGCGCCATCGATCGCGCGCAACAGCATCTCCTTGGTGCCACCACCGGCGGGAATCAGGCCCACTCCCGCCTCCACCAGGCCGATGTAGGTTTCAGCGTGCGGCTGGCGGCGCACAGCGTGCAGGCAAATCTCTGCCCCTCCGCCAAAGGTCATGCCGAAGGGCGCCACAACCACCGGCCGCGGGCAGTATTTGATGGCCATGGTCATCTGCTGGAAGCCATGAATCACGCCGGCCAACTCTTCCCATTCGCCCTCCTGGGCGGTGAGCAGCAGTTGCATCAGGTTCGCGCCCACTGAGAAGTTCTCGCGATCGCTCGAAATCACAAAGCCGGCAAAGTTGCGCACGTCGTCGGAGGCCGGATTCAGAACCGAGGCAACCAGCGCCAGCACGTCGCCGCCGATGGCGTTCTTGAGCGAGTGCAACTCGATGCAGCCGATACCGTCGCCAAGATCGATCAGCGAAGCTCCGGAGTTGGAATGGACCACCCCGTGCGAACGGCGGAAATCGGCAATGTGGGCGTGGCCGGGAAAGGCGGGAACAGGCTCGAGCTTGCCTTTGGCCGGCTGGAAACACGCTCGCCCGTCGGCAGAGTACCAGGAGCTTTGCCCTGCGGCCAGCAGCGCCTCCACACGCGGGCTCACCGGCAAACCAAGAGTCTTCATACGGGCCACGGAGGAGGCAACGCCCACCGCGTCCCACATCTCAAACGGGCCCAGCTCCCAGTTGAATCCGGCGCGCATGGCCTGATCGATGGAGGCTGCGTCCTCCGCCACTTCGCCGATGCGGTCGGCAGCGTAGCTCCAGAGCGCTCCAAGGAACGGCCACAGAAAGGCCGCTGCTTTGTCTTTTGCCGGATCGTTGGCCAGCAACAGGCGCAAACGTTCCGGAAGCGTAGCGGCGTTCTTGGCCATTTCCAGAGCCGGCAGAGCGGGTTTGGCAGCCGGACGGTACTCGTAAGTAGCCAGGTCCAGAACCATGCGCTGGTCTTTCCCGTCTGCGCCTCGAACCTTCTTGTAGAAGCCCTGGCCTGCTTTGTCGCCCAGCCAGCCGCGCCGCATCATCTCTTCCAAAACCTGCGAAAAGCCGCTCTGGGTCACGCCTTGAGGGTAATTTGCGGCCACATGGGCGGGAATATCGATGCCCACCATGTCCGCCAGGCGGAAAGTCCCGGTGCGGGGCCAACCGATGGCCTGACCGGTCAGCGCATCCACATCTTCAATGCTCAGCCCTTGGGCCAGCATCAGTGCCGCCGCGTTGAACATCACCGCGATGCCCAGCCGGTTGGCGATAAAGTTCGGCGTGTCGTTGGAAAAAACCACCTGCTTGCCGAGAATGCGGTCGGCAAAGGCGGCGAAGGACGCAGCCAGCGCCGCATCCGTCTCGGCGGCGGGAATAATCTCCAGCAGCCGCATGTACCGCGGCGGATTGAAGAAGTGGGTTCCGAAAAAACGTTCGCGGCGCGAGGGCAAAACTGCGGCGATCTGCGAGACAGGCAACCCCGATGTGTTGGTGGTCAACACGGCGTGCGGGGCCAGATGCGGAATCACCCGCGTCAACAGGGCGGTTTTAATCGTCAGATTCTCGGCCACCGCCTCCACAACCCAGTCGCACGCGGCCAGCTTGGGCAGGTCGTCCTCAAAGTTGCCCGGGGTAATCAGCGCCGCCAGCGAAGGCTCGTAGAGGGCTGCAGGTTTGGCCTTGGAAAGCGCCTCCAGGGCCGATTTGGCCAGGCGGTTGCGCTCCACCGTCTCGTCTTTGGGAATCAGGTCGAGCAGCAGGGTAGGAATCCCGGCGTTGGCCAGGTGGGCTGCAATGCGGGAACCCATCGTTCCTGCGCCCAACACGGCGGCGCGGCGAACCAGGAAGGGCTGAACGGCAACGGAAGCCGGTGTTGCCGCAACGGGTGCAACCGGGGAAGTCGTGCTCATGCGGATTCTCCCTGCACGGGCGGAAGTTGGGAAGACGCCCCCGCGCGGAAATGCTGGCAGCATACGCAAGCCCGCCGCTCCAGGTCAAGCAAGGAGTTTGGGCTGATGAAGCTAGCCCAACGGCGTCGTTTCTTGCTCCACGACCGAGCCCTCCAGCCGGTAAAGCACATGCCTCCGCAGCGGATGCCCCGCGAGCAGCAGCGGGTGGTCAAAGTCGTCCTGTGGGTTGTGCGTCATTCCCAGCTTCTCCATCACCCGGCGGGAGCGCACGTTCGTCGGCACGGTAAACGAAACCAGCGAAGGCAGCACCAGATCCTCGAAGGCGTGGCGCAGAACCGCCCGTGCGCCCTCGGTGGCCAGTCCCCTGCCCCAATATTCGTGGGCGAGCCGCCAGGCAATCTCGACGCAGGGAGTGAACGCAGCTTCGAAGCGTGGAACCATGAGGCCGATGTAGCCGATGAACTGCCCGCCCTCGCGCAATTCCGCCGCCCACGGCCCAAATCCATGCTTCAGGAAATGAGCCTCCACGCGGTCCACCAGTTCGTCGCTCTCCACGCGGGAAAGAAAGCCGGGCATGAACTCCATCACCGCCGGGTCCCGGTTCAGGCGCGCAAAGGGTTCCCTGTCGGCCGGCCGCCACTGGCGGAGAAGCAATCGGCTTGTTTCAAGGAAGGGGCTCGTATCCACAGACCCAAATCGTAACGAATGACGAATTCGGCACGCTAGAGCTTCTTGCGCAGGTATTCGAAAGTAACATATCCGACCAGAGACGAGAGCAGGGCAATCGCGAAATTGGTGCGGGTGAAGATGTCCGCCAGAGCAAAGGCCAACGTCTTCCCTGCCCGGCTGGAACCGATGAACTCGCCCATCAGCAGATTGGAGTAAAAGAGAAACACAATAAACGCGATCTCAATCAAAGCCCGCCAGAGACGGGTCAGGCTCCGCCGGTTTGTCTGTTTTGTCTGCATGAAAGCTCCATGGTACCAAGCGGCGAATCAGAACACGATAAAGATCGCCAACCAGTTCGTTACGCTCCCGCCGGATCTGACGCGAAAGGCGCAAACGAAAGCCGCCCAGTCAGCCCGCCGGTTTGACTCACCCGGTTGCGGGCAATAGCTTGGAAGGGGTGGGGAATGCGGTTCTTCCGCTTCCTCAACAAGGAGACTGGATGCAACGCAGAGTCTTTTACTGGTTTTTGAGTGGGTTCCTGGCGACCGCCATGGCGGGGGCAAGCGCCGGAGCCCAGGACCTGAAGAGCTTCGAGCAGAGGATCACCACCAAGGTCCTGCCCAACGGGCTGACGCTGGTCATCTGCGAGCGTCCGGACGCCCCGGTCTTCAGCTTCTCCACCTTCATTGATGCCGGTGACGTGAACGATCCCTCCGGCCAGAGCGGCCTGGCCCACATGTTCGAGCACCTGGCCTTCAAGGGAACCAGCCAGATTGGCACCAAGGATTACGCGGCCGAGAAAGTAGCCCTCGAAAACGTAGAAGTCGCCAACAACGCCTACGAGGCCGAGTACCTGAAGGCCGTGGGCCGGGACGAAAAGAAGCTTGCGGATTTGAAGGCGGCCGTCAAGGCAGCCGAAACCGCGGCGCACCAGTTCGTCGTCCCCAACCAGTTCACTGACGTAGCCGAGCGCAATGGCGCTTCGGGCGTAAATGCCTATACGGCGCTCGATGAGACCGTCTACTTCTGGTCCATGCCGGAAAATCGCCTGGAACTATGGGCGTGGCTTGAAAGCGGGCGTCTCTCGGACGCCGTGCCCAGGGAGTTCTACAAGGAGCGCGACGTCGTCCTGGAAGAACGCCGCATGCGCACCGACTCCGATCCCCAGGGCCGCCTGGTGGAGCAGTTTCTGGCCACCGCCTACGTGGCCCACAACTACGGACGTAGTGGCATCGGTTGGCCCAGCGAAGTCAGCCAAATCACCGCCACCGAAGCCATGGACTTCCACAAAAAGTATTACGTCGGCTCGAACATCGTGGTCGCCGTGGTGGGCGACGTGAAAGCCTCCGAAGCGCTCCCCTTGCTGGAGAAATATTTCAGCCGCGTTCCCGCCGGCCCCAAGCCTGAGGAAATGACCACCGTCGAGCCCAAGCAGTTTGCCGAGAAGACCGTCATTGTGCGCGATGCCACGCAGCCCATGTACCTGGAGGGCTATCACCGCCCCGACTATCGCGACCCGGACGACGCAGTCTACGACGCCATCAGCGACATTCTCTCCAACGGCCGCGTTTCGCGCCTTTATCGCAGCCTCGTCCGCGACAAGCAGATTGCCGTGGAAGTCTCCGGCTTCAGTCCCTTTCCCGGCGACAAGTACCCCGGCCTCTACTGCTTCTATGCGATTCCCGCGCAGGACCACACCACGGCGGAGATTCGCGACGCCATCCACGCCGAAATCGAGAAGCTGAAATCCGCGGATGTAAGCGACGACGAACTGGCCATGTTCAAGACCCGTACCCGCGCCGACCTCTTGCGCGGCCTGGCCGACAATCAGGGCCTGGCCAACACACTGGCCGAGTACCAGACCCGCTTTGGCGACTGGCGCGAGCTCTTCCGGCAACTGGACAAGGTAGACAAAGTGACAAAGCCAGACATCCGCCGCGTGGCCAACCAGGTCTTTCAATCGAGCAACCGCACCAGCGCATGGGTTGAGACCGTAGCTCCCGCAGCGACGGCGCAGAAAGATGGGGGCGCGCAATGAAGAGTGCCATCGTGAAGAGCCTTTTAGGTGTTTCCTTGTCGGTCGCGGTTCTTTGTGCATCGGCCGTTCTGAACGCGCAGCAGAACAAGCCCTGGGAGCAGATTCCCACGCCCAAGCTGCATGAATTCAAGCCGCAGCAGCCCAAGCGCATTCAACTGAAAAATGGCATCGTGGTCTTCTTGCAGGAAGATCATGAGCTCCCCTTCGTCTCCGGGTCCGTGCTCATCCCGAGCGGCTCGCGCGACGAAGATGCCGCCAAGACCGGGCTCGTGGAACTTTACGGACAAGCCTGGCGGACCAGTGGCACAGCCAAGATGAATGGCGACGCCCTCGACGATCTGCTTGAATCCAAGGCTGCGCACATTGAGACCGGAGCCGGTGAAGACTCCACCTCGGTCTCCTGGGATTCGCTCAAAGCCGACGCGGACCAGGTCTTCTCCCTCGCTCTCGACCTGTTCCTTCATCCCAAGTTCAGCGCAGAAAAGCTATCTCTGGCGCAGCAGGCAATCTCCGCGGGCATCGTCCGTCGCAACGACGACGAAGACGGGATTGCCGGGCGTGAGTCGGCCAAGCTGGTCTACGGCCCCAACAGCCCTTACACGCGTCAGCCGGAACTGGCCACCATCGGCGCGGTTACGGTGAAGGATCTCGAAGCCTGGCACCAGCGCACCATCGGCGGCAAGCTGATCGTCTCCATCAGCGGCGACTTTGACCCGGCGGCCATGGAAGCCAAGCTGCGCGCGGCCTTTGAAGGGCTGCCGGCAGTCAAGGCAGAGCCGGCCCGTCATGAGACATTTCCCGGGCCCAAGCCGGGCGTCGCCTTCATTGATAAAGAGGATGTGAATCAGTCCAACATTCAGATCGTCGGCCTGGGCACTGACCGCCACAATCCCGACGTTCCCACCCTGGCCGTGATGAACGAAATCCTGGGCGGCGGATTTGCCAGCCGTCTCTTCCAAAAGGTGCGCACCGAGCAGGGCCTGGCCTACGAAGTAGGCGGCGGCCTGGGCTTCGGCTACGATCACCCTGCCGCCTTCCGTGTGGTGGCGTTGACCAAGAGCGCTTCCACCGTGGACGCAACCAAGTCTGCTCTTGCCGAAATCGCAGGACTCACCAGCCGGCCGTTTACCGAGGAAGAGTTGGCGCGCGCCAAGGACAATATTCTCAACTCGTTCCTCTTCCGCTACGACACCCGGGACAAGGTCCTGGCCGAGCGCGTGCGCCTGGAGTTTTACGGCTACCCGGCCGACTACCTTGAGACCTTCCGCGCCGCTCTCGAAAAGGTGACCGTGGACGGCCTGAATGCGGCGGCCAAAAAGTATATCCACCCCGACAAGCTGGCCGTCCTGGTGGTCGGCAATGGCCCCGAGATCAAGCCGTCCTTGGACGAGCTCAAGCTGGGGCCGGTCACACCGGTCGACATTACCATTCCGATGCCGGGCGCAAAACCCGGTGCAGGGGAGAAGAAATAGTGAGCAAGGCAGCAGAAAGCGCAATCGAACAGAACGGAAAGCTGGCAATCGTCATCATGGCGGCGGGCAAGGGCACACGCCTGAAATCCAAGCGGCCCAAGGTGCTCCACCAGATCGGCGGCAAGCCTCTGCTGGCCCACGTCATCGCGGCAGCCAGCCAGGTGGTCGCGCCCCAGGACATCTACGCCGTGGTTGGCCACCAGGCAGAGCAGGTCCGCACAGCCATGGCCGCCACCGGCATCCGCTTCGTCGAGCAGACTGAGCAACACGGCACCGGCCACGCCGTCCAGTGCGCAGGCGCCGCCATTCAAGGCTACGAGAACATTCTGGTCCTCTCCGGGGACGTCCCTCTGGTCCAGCCCGATCATCTGAAGCAGGTCTTCGCGTTTCACCTCGCCCAGAAGGCTGCCATGACGTTGGTTTCGGCCGAACCCGAGCACCCCACCGGCTATGGACGCCTTATCCGCAAACCTTCGGATCCGCATGAGGTCACGGCCATCGTCGAGCAACCGATGCTCGCACCAGACCAGTTGGGTTTGACTGAGGTCAACATGGGCCTCTACGCCTTCCGGACCGCGCCCCTGCTCGCCCACCTCAACCAGCTCACCGCCGAAAACCCGCAGGGCGAGCTTTACCTCACCGATATGGCCGCAGTCTTGAGCGCCGCAGGAGAGCGCGTCGTGGCTCTCCAGACGCCCAACCCCGGCGTCCTCTTGGGCGCCAACACCATCGCCGAACTGGTCGCCCTCGACGCAACCCTGCGCGCCGCCACCACCAGCCGCCTCATGGCCCAGGGCGTCACCATCTTCCGCCCTGAAACCTGCACCATCGACGCCGACGTGGAAGTCGAGGCCGATACCGTGATCGAGGCGTTTGTCGAGTTGCGCGGCCACACCAAAATCGGCGCAGATTGCCTCATCCGCTCCCATTCGGTCATTGAGAACTGCACCCTGGCAGACCGCGTACTGGTACTCCCGAGCTGCATCCTCACCGAGAGCACGGTCGCCAGCGGAGCCAAGATCGGTCCCTTTTCGCACC
>Ga0224531_1001185_pt1 | contig 11752 bp, 6 predicted proteins | sample CBST100metaG_FD_179876 | JGI IMG/M metagenome (GOLD analysis project Ga0224531, IMG submission 179876) | Peat soil microbial communities from Stordalen Mire, Sweden - C.B.S.T100 | ecosystem: Environmental > Terrestrial > Soil > Wetlands > Peat | place: Sweden: Norrbotten County, Stordalen Mire... | reverse complement strand
CGGCGAAAATGCACCGATGCTCGACCAAGTCAAACTGCTTGCCGCTCATTGGATGGAATGGGTGTGTGATCCGTATTCGGCGAACTTCATGGCTGGGAATGGGTGCAATCGAAGGGACATTTAAACAGATGACCACTGAGGGGATCTTGCCTGATGACTGCCTTCACGCGCTCCGCAAGCCGATCGAATCCACATCGCATCTCTGTTGCTTCGGTCGCGAGCCAGATTCGTGTCGCCTGTGCTCCATCCAACGCTCGCAGGCTCAGAAGCCCAATCATGCCTCGCTCTCCAATACTGCTAGCAAAGCACGCAAATGGCTCGCATCGAAGCCGAGCTCCACAACAACGCTGTGTCCACTTCGCAGCCGGACTTCGACCGCGCTCCCTTGTTGCGAACTTTGTTGCGCAATCTCTGTGGCCGGTGGCACTGCCACTTCCACAAACTTCACCGCATCAGCATCCCGCAATCGCTTCTTCCACTCATAGAACTGCCAGGCGCGCAGGTCACGCTCGGCACAGAACGCTGACACCCTCTTGCCACTCCTGGTCTGCTCCAACACCAGCTCCCGCCTCTTCGCTCCCGCTCCATCCTGTTTTGCTCTCATGCAAACACGATGCTGCAAAAACACACGCTCGGCAAGATGCGGATTACATAGCGCTCACCAAATTGGAAGCTCCTTCATCTGGCTCTGGGCGTAAGATCTGCTCATGTCCAAGACAATGAAATTCACGTCTGATCGCTTGACAGAGGCGCTTCTGCTCGATGGGGTCAAGCCAGAGTCAGTATCCCCGTACTTGGCAGCCTGGAAGTGGGCCGAGTCCGGCAAAACGACTACCGGCCTTTCGGTTGCGACCATCCAGGCATATGAAGCAGATGCCCGCAGAGTCTATCGACTTCTCGGCCAAATCCCTGCGAAGTAATGTTTGGCTATCCTAGGTCCCCGAAAGCGGGGGGCCTGGCCCCGACCAATTCGATCTCGGTCCTGTCAAGTTTCGTCGGCTTGAGATTTTCCTTGCAGACTTGAATCAAAGCGTAGAGCGAAAGCAAAAGGAGGTTGGTGGCTCGCTGAAGCATTTTGTTGAGGCCGCTAAAAAGCATGGCTGGGTTGCCTCCGTGTCGATCCCACGTTGCGCATCGGACGTTTCACGTGCGAGGGCAGAAACCATCGTTGGTGCTGGCATTAACTTCTTGAAGCTTGTCATCGGGCTTGGCCATGCCAAGTCAATGAGGCTTCCGCATACGAGCGCGGCTAGAAATCGTGAGACGTGCGTCCTTTCTGAGGCGAATGGAAAAATTGAATGGACTTGGTATGGCCGTGAATTGGATGGCGCTCTAGTCGGAGGCAATTGGTTCGATACCATTCCTTAGAACTTTCGGTGCTCTGCCGGCCATCTATTATCAAGCTGTTTGAATGGAAGGCAATCGGAGGCAACCAACAGGCTTGTCGATGCGTTGAAGTGGTTTGGAGATGCATCTTTTGAGGAGTCCAGCGGGGTTCAAATCGCAAAATGGGTTACCGCTCTGGAGCGGCTCACTACAACAAGCGGCTTCAGCACGAATGTCTTCTCTGAGCGTGTCGCCATCTTAACTGGAGAGTGCGAAGCAAGACAGCTCGAACGTGCATACCGCGACGCTCAGAAAGCTTACGATCTTCGCTGCGATGTTATGCATGGCACTCGCTCACAAGATGACAGACATTTTGCCATAAACGCAGGGCTTGTTCACGACCTTACGAGGATGGCGATTCTGGGGGGACTCGGGCTACACGCTTTCCTGGAGGATGTTAAGAAAGACGCTCGAGTTGAAAGCATTGCTGACACCTATGTCGATGCAGCTCGCCCATTCCGAGGTGTTGTTGATCCACTTGGGAAGGAGTTTTCGGGAAAGAGGACGGCCATAAGAAAAGCTCGACGCCCAAGCTTGTCAACTCCTTGAAAGATGGCTCCGACCCCTAAGCGTGGCAAATAGTCTTGATCTCAGCGGCGGAAGGAATAATCCTCGATAAGTCGGCTTCTCGTCCACTTGCAAATGATGAGCCAACTTATAAACAGTAGGGGACGAATATCAGGCTCGCCCGCGCTTGAGACTGGCCCTTATCAGCAGCCACGCCACGATGAGAAGGATGATTGCGATCAAGATGCCGGCGATAACCGATCCCACCGCAATCATGGCGATCAGCATGCCGATAGCCAGAGCGCTCACCGCCAGTCCGCTGAGAATGCTCTTTAAGCGTGCAAACAGACTGCGCGGCAAGCCATCATCCAGTGTTCGCTGGTGGGACGAGGCCGCCCGGTTGCTGATCTCGATGTGGAACTCCCGTTTCATAGGGCGGCCCTCCAAAGCTCTTATTTCGCGGCGGCAAGATCCCTGACCAAGTCGAAACGCAGCCCTGACCAACCCGGACCTTTGCCTCGTTCGGCACTGCGAGCCATCCACACAAAGGTACTCCCATCCGACGACCTCGTACGCCGGAAGTATCGATCGACTTGCAGGCCAGAGCGCGAAATGACGCGGTCAGCTACAAAGAATGGATTTGCAGGGTCGAGAATGAGAGCATGGGCCTTTAGTAGCTCAAACCCGGACGAAGTGGGAATCTCCATCGTGCCTCGCCTGAGAAAGAGCTCTCCTTCGGCGGTTTGAACAGGGACCATCGGAATCCAGTTGTCCGGAGCAAAGTTCTCGAGTGTGTAGTAGACCTGCGGTCCGTCGGCCGATGCTGTTGGTGGGCCGGGCGGGGGATCCGCCTTGATGCGCTGCAAATAAAGGTCATATGCATCGAGCGCGCGATCCAGATCACCCTGAAGTTGATGCTCGACCGCCCAGGCCATCGCGGCCTGGTCGTCGCGAAGGAACAAGACTTCCTCGATAGCGTCGGCATCGTCGGTGATCCCAAGCGTGGATGCTAAAACAATGAAATCCGAACGCTGTTGATTGCTACCCGTAAGCTTGAACATTGACCAGGGGGCTTCCCCGGTATTCATAGTCGTCTGCTCCGCTGGTCGTATGAGCGTTCTGATTCCGAAGGTATCGGTCACGACCAGCGTTGTCACTCGCTCGAGAGAACCTAACGGCGTAGGCACTGGAACGCTGAACCAGTCATTGCCGTACACGAGCGCGAACTCCATAACGAGCAGCTTGGCGAGGTCAACGTGTTCCGCATCGAGTTGCCCAAAGTCTGTGACGGCATCTTCGAAGTTCCACCAGCGTGGGTCGGGCATTCCGCGAAACGTCACATGATTGGGAAGAAAGTTGAAGGTCTGCGCGGTGATCTGTGCGGGAGTCGTGGTGGGCAGTTGCCCATCCTGCACAGTTTGCAGATCGAACGAGTACCAGTCGAGGTGTCCGCCTGGAAAGTCCGGGGCATTGAGCACGAGATTGTTTCCAGCTACCGGCGAGCCGAGAGCGAAATCATAATCGAGCGTCTGCTGTTGCCACGCGGAATCGGCCTCCGGCTCGCTGAATAGCGACTGGCGATAGGCGACAAAGTCCTTGAAGACTTCGGCCATGCCGGGGCTGCCGGCTTCGGGGGGCAAAGGAATGGCCGGGACCTGCCCATTGGATATCGCCTGGAGTGAGCTGTAGAGAGCCCCTCCATCTGTCACGCGGCCGGCGGCGATGGCGCGGAAGCGCAGAGCATCATTGTCAGAATAAGTGGGGTCCGCGGGAGCGGCCGGGATGGGGAAGGCCGTGCGGAAAGCCGCGATGACGGTATTGGCGGAGGCAATTCCCTCTTTCCCGACAAGCGCCTCGAAATAGATTCCCATCTGGATGGAACCGCGCATGCGCAACAGGACCGTCTCCCGCTCCACATGTACTTCGACTGGGAGCGCCGGATCGAGAGCGGCGGTTGCGGAGATATTCGGGCCAGGGCGATAGGTGGTGACCGTGCGCTGCTCCACGCCGAGTGTCGCCTGTACCGGCGAGCCCGCATCGTCGCCGAGGAACTCGCCCATCTGCCACTGCCGGGCTAGAAACCATAAGGGATCGCGCACCTGCGCCTGTAGGCTCCGCTGCATCGAGCCTTCGCGAGGAAGAGGTTCGAGCCTGGTCCATGTTGTGATGGACGGAACCCTGAGGCTTGCCTTAGCGAAGGTCGAGAGTGACATGTCCGTACTCCTTCACTGTTGCAAAATTCGTGCTGACGGTGGCGCCCTGAAGGTTGAGGGCGAAATAGAGCGCGGGAAGAATCTGCCCAACCTGTTGAATGCTGTCCAGATCGACGGTGCGGATCTTTGCCAGTTCCAGAGTCTCCTGCAGAATATCCAACAGCAGCGCGTTGTCCCAGGTCTTGCGATCATCGGGGCAGACGCCCAGCAACAGAGCCTGCGGAGCGCGGGCCTTGGGCTCTTCATAGTGAAAGGTGACCGCTGTGTCCTCCTGCGTTGACGGAATTCTCTCGGGCCATTCGTCAATCAGGAGCCCGGCGTATTGGCTGTCGTTCACCGGATCCCCCTGAGTAAGACATGCGAACGCCACCCGGCCCTTAGCCGGTGGGTTGACGGGATCGATGCCAAGTGCGAGCCATTTATCACCGGCCACCGAGGGCAATTGTCCCAGCAGCAAAGATGGCATGGCGGTTCCAGCAGTACCAAGCAACTGCGACAACGTGAGCGCGGCATCGAGGCGCGAAATCGCGGGACGAATTTGTGTGAGTTGAGTCAACCAACGCTGAGGCGCCAATGGGTCGCTGGCCACCAGGCTTGCTGACTGGCCGAAGGCGGTTTTCAGAGAAGCGAAATCGGGCGGAGTGAAGAATGGGAGTACAATGAAGTCCGCTCCGAAGACAGTAGTGAGAACTCCGGTGAGATCGGCGGGCTGCGCAGTGGCAAGGTTCACAGCGGAAGCATTGTTGAGCCGCTGCTGAAGAATGCCCGCGACGGATGTGGCCTGGGAAGCAAGTTGTTCCTCTGCGCCAGCGCCCGTCAAAGGAGTCGAACCCGGCACTCCGTAGAAGCTACAGGACGACAGCGAACTTCGCACTGCAGCGGCGGTACCGGGCAGCCCTGCGGCTGCCGTGGTAAGGGCCCCTAAGTCGCTGGTCAGCGAATTTATGGCGGCGGTTGCTCTTGCTTTCAGATCAGCAAGATTCACCACACCGCCCAGACTGTCGGCGTTTTTCTCAGGTAGGGTCAAATCCTGCGGAGCAAGCGCGCGGGCCGAACCAATCAGCGCGCGCAGAATCTTTGCGAGGTAGAACCCATCAGGAAACAGGACAGACCCTGGAGGAAGTCCCGCGGGGTCGAAGACGATCTGAATATCCGTTGCATCGGCAGGTAGGGCGGCGGCAAATAGGATTCGATTTTCCAGTTCCCCCCGCTGCGATGTCTGGCCCACGTCGGAGATGGCAAGCACGTCGAGAGGCTGAACCTGAAGCTGGCTAAGAGTAATAGTCGCGACCTGAGCGCCACCTTGTTGATAGGTTACGTTGCAGCGAACGGTTGCAGGATCTGGCAGCAGACCACCGAGCCAACTATTGAGCCATGGCTCGGCCTTGGATCGTGGAGTGGCAGGTATCGCGCTCCAGGCCGCCGGTGCCGCTGGAGTTCCCGCAAAGAGCAAATTGACGCGATGAGTCATGTCGAGTCCACCGCGCGGAGTATCCACAATCTCGGGATTCGGTGGACGCGCGCCCTTCGAGACCGCGTCCATCAAGGTTCCGGCCTGGCCGAAATTGCCGCGAATGATCTGGAAGACCGCTTCGGAGATGGAGAGATCGGCAAGCGCATCGGCGTAGTCGTCGAGCGCCTGCAAGACGCCGATCACGCTGGCTTGATCGGGATTGCCCGGCCCGGGGAGGTTCATGCCCCAGTTCTGTCCGGACGCGAACGTTCCGCCGTCCCATGCTGTCCGCAGTGCCAGACCATCGACGACGTTGGAGGCGGCAACCGATTCGCTGGGGTCACTGGATGGGGTCAGCTTGCCGGCTACCACCGGAAAGAGATCGCGGAAGGGCTGCGCATATTTATCCAATTGCACGGCATGCAACCCCTCTTCAAATAGATATCCCAGCAGCGCATTCAAGCTCTGCCCCTGTTGCACGCCTTCCAGCAGCAGCAATGCATTGCGCACACGTTGCGATGAGAGGTCGATTGAGAGCTGACCTTCCTCGGTCGTTCCCTTGTGCGTCATGTAACCGTTGCGAAGTACCGCAGCGACCGCTGCCTGCGCTTGCGACGGCGCGAGGATGAAGCCGCCGTTATCGTCAAAGGGCTGCACCGGAGTAGGCAAAGTGATCGCCTGCTGTTTGAGAGTCGCGGCACGGCGTTGATCCATGAGCCGAACTGCCTCCAGTTCCGTACCCTGCACAAATGCGCGCTGGGCTGCAGGCCGCACTTCCTCTATCCATCCATAGGCGCCGAGATGAACGCCGCCGACCTGTGCGTTGCGACGTCGGTTCAAAATCGAGGATGCGATCCCGGTCGCCCACACGTCCAGGCGATGGCTGCACGCGTCCAGGGTTTCGGTGAAGAGGCGATCCAGTTCGGCTGTCGGAACAGAAGCAAGATGATCCAGACTGGTGCGGAGATCAGCCAGTTGCGCGAATGGAGACTCTGGCGCGGGGTCGACCTGCACCAGGTAATCCGCCCAGCTCAATGCCGGATCAGGGATGGAGGGCCGGGCCAATATCTCCCAGACGCTGTAAGTTGGCAAAGGACCCGCAGGCGTGGGCGCGGGACTTGCAGCGGCCGGAATGACGCCGATGATTTCCTGCTCCTTGACTTGCGAGAATTGCAGGCGCGAAGCAGTTACTTCAGCGAGCGTGGCCAGCTTCGCATAGTCGAGCAGCAGCGACTGGCGCAGGATCTTATACAGCAGGGCCGTTGGCTTTGGACCGGGATAGTTTTCCGACTGCAAGTCGTTGACCGAGGCCTGGCGGAGCCACTGGATGTAGTTCCCTTGAGCGCCACCGCCGAGCGCGGCGTCCGGCTTGAGGGGATCGGTCTCGGAGAGGGGTCCGCTTTGCACGGTTGGGAAAGGAACAAGAGGGGCGTTCTCCGCCATTCCAAGGTGGATCACCCGTGGGTCCCACGCCTGGTAACCGTACGTGTCGAGCAACTGACGGCCACGCTGCAGGTGGTCGCTCCACCACGCGTTCAACACGGGCAACTCGATCTTTTGAAACAGTGCATAATTCCAGAGGAAACCGTCCCCCAGCACTTCACGTCCGCGGAAGGTCATCGAGCTCGCATCCATGCCGAGTACCTGGACTAATTGTGCATCCGGATCGCCGGTGTTCTGCATGTGCGGCGCGGAAGCCGAACTGGCTAGCCAGCTTGGCCACATGCGCAGCAGAAAATTCACAAGCGCGGGTTCGATGGTGCCGGCTTCCCGATTTCCCTGCTGCGGATAGTTGCGGAGCGATGTAACGGGAACGACACCGTAAGGCACGCGCCCCACGCGAAAAGCAGGGACAGGGCCGCGCGGCAGAACGTTCGCCACAGCGTATTGTCTGGCCGTCTCGATCTGCGCTGGAGTGAAGACTTCCGTCATCATCTGCGAGAGGAAATATCCGAGCGTCGCTGGCCACAGGGCGCCCAGCATGTCCTTTCCATTTCGTTCGCAGCTTCCATCCGACTTAGCGACGTGCGCCATCGTGGCAGAATCGATTCCGATGATCGTCGCGAATGCATTGCCATCCGCATCATCATTAACGTTGAGCGGTGCCTGGCGCTCCACTGCAAAGCTAAGTTTGAAATCGAGGTCTTTGCGTGAATAAGCGGAGTCGACGTCGGATGTGTTGTTGGTGGGTGCTCCCTGGGCTAGCAGTGCGAAACCGTCGGAGTAATGATGAGCGTTCAGAAGCGAAGCGAATGTTTGCGATCCGTCGTTGTCGCTCGCGCGCAATCCGTACACGAAGATGCGGTCGAAGCCACCGGCCCGTTGTTCGGCAGTGAGTGTAATTTTCAGCGCCATGCCCGCCTGCATTGCCAGGTCGAAATCGACCAGCCACTGCATGGAAGCGTCGACTGGCGAGCCCGGTGGAAATGCGCCGGCAGGCGGAGTGAGCCCGACCGCCAGATCGGGTGTGATGGCGCTCCCGGTGAATGACGCGGTCGTTGTCCCGGAGACGGTAACGACGGTCCAGGCATCGGGTAGCGCGCTTGCGATAGCGGGCGAGCTCCAGGAAGTGGCGTGCGTGGGAGGCGAGGGATACGCGGGCGCGGGGCTGGGGTCGCTTCCATCCGCAGTGGGCGCAGCGGGTTGCGCGGCCACATTGGTGGGAGTCATCTGCAGCGCAATCCACGCCGCTCGAGGAGCGCCGTAACGTGAGGCCAGTCCCCGCCAGGGAGCTTCAACCGCATCGGCAGACGCAGGCGGATTTCCGGCACGCCACACCGTATCCCAGTAGCTCGTGCCATCAAGAATCTCCTGCGCGGTGAGCTCGGGTTCGTGATTGTTGATCGCGATCTGGTCGGGATAAATTCGCACCCATAGTTCACTCTGCTGGTTTGCCCCGGTCATAAAGCGCGTTTCGATGTTGACCGGAAGCAACAGAATGGGCGTTGCCGCATCGAGCTGCGATGGGCGCGGCGGGACAACTACGGGACCCTGCGCGGGTGCTCCTGGTAAATTCGGGTTTGCGTTTGCGTTCATGATGTGGGCAACATGAGATCTGCGTGAATGAGAATGCGGAACGGCTCGCGCAGCAGTATATGAGCAGACTGCGCACTGTTAACGCCCCAGTTGTTTTTGGCGTCATCCGGGCTGTAATCAGGGTCGGCGGGATTTCCGCCGTCGGCAGGAATCGCGACACGCACCGTCGATAGGTTCGCAGTCAGGAAATCGGGAATGGTGTTGCCGGTAAGCACCAGAGAGAAGACCTGGGAAGCCAGTCGCCACGGGCTCTTCGCAATCGTGAGCCCACGCGTCGTACGGCCGGGATCGGGCAGCGTGTACACACCGCCTCCGCCACCTTTTGCGGCGCCAAAGTTGGTCCATGCCAAATCCGCCCAGTGCGTAACCGGTGTCGCCAACGGATCTTCCTTCGGTTCAAGGCCGAAGCGTGGCTCCGAGGGCTGCTGCTGAAAGATGAAGAAAAATCCTTCAGGAGAGGAAGCGGTGCCTCCACGCGCATCGTCGAGATCCAGGTTGAATCCCAGGAAGGTGATGTCTGTCGGCAGCACGCCGCGGAAGATCGGGTAGCGCTCGTCCGTCTCGTCCAGAATGCGCGTTCCCTTCGGCCCCATCGTCGCCTTGCCCGCGTATACGACCGCGTTGGGATAGCGCTTGAATAACTCGCCACGCACGAGCAGCACCACGTTATTCAGCGGAACATCGGTCCTGTTTGGATGATCTCCGAGCGGGACCGGTTTGGGCCAGGTATGAATCAATGGAATATCCTTGAGCAGTTCGGTGAGCTTTGCCGGATCGGTAGGATCACCCGCCTGCGGGACATACGCGCTCACATCCCAGAACTGCCGGAAATAGCTGCCACGCTGATCGGTGGGGTAGTCGTTCCATAGCAACTGCCGCGCCATCTCGTAATTCAGCCCAACCATGTAACCTTCGATGAAGCCATGGTTGGCCAGCAGCAAACCGACCGTGTCAGGCTTGATCAATTCCACGCCAGGTAGAACATACTCCGCGGAAAGATCGCGTAGCGGCGCATACATCGGCTGAGGAAAGTCAGGAGCCGCCATGATCGGCTCGAGCAGGTCGGGTGCCTGCCAGCTAAGCCGCGAAGAATAGTTGATGAAGTATTGCATGCGCCGCGCGACTGTTGTCACCGGATCCAGCCGTGTCATCAGGGTGGTCTTCAGTTCCGCGAAATCCAGGGCAGGTGCCGGGGCCGGCTCCGCAGGAAAATCCTGAAACGCGGTGAACAGATCTTCCGCCGCGCTGCGGAAGGCGGTTGCCTGCACTGAATCGGCACCGGTGGCACTGCTGGCGCCCGGCGAAACGCCCGGGGCAACCACGGCAAATGCCGCATTGGGTGCTGCCTGCGAGGCAGCCTGCGGCGTAAAGCCTGCCATGGTCAGATCGGCAGCTTCCTGCTTCTGGTGTAAAGCGTCTTGTATCTTCTTCCAGAGTGCGACGCCCGCAGCGACCACTGCGACAATCGCGACGACCGCAGCCGCCACGCCGGCCGCCGCGGCCGCCACGATCACTGCGATTGCCGCCAGCACAATGAACAGGATCAGAACCCAAAGCCAGTTCTTCGCGAGCCACTGCTGTTCTGGGGGCGTCGCCGCGCTGGATACCTGCTCGATGGAGACCATTCCACCCGGCGGTTTGGCCGGGGGCACTACCGGCACCTCTCCCGAGTTCACGCGCGTGATCAGGGATGTACGCTTGACCGGCGAGGTTCCTAGCCGTCGCCTTGGCCGCGTGGCCCGACGGAATGTGCCGGACACCATCCGCTCAGGCAAACGGCTGGCGCGAATCTTGGCAAGAATTGTGATCGGGCTGGCCAGCAGCTTGGCATGCAAGGGAGCGGTGAGCGTCAACACGGTTTCGGGTTGAGCGATCACGAGTTGATGGCGATAAATCTGCTGCAGAACGGAACGCGCAAGCTGCGCCTGATGCAGAACCTCATTTGCCTTGCGCACGCCATCCACTTGTTGCCAGGCGGACGCCATCAACTGCGTCCGTTCTTTCTGGACGACCTGCGTTCCCATACCCGCAGCGGAACGGTTGCGAGGGTCGAGGTTCAGATCATTGACCCAGCCCGCCGCCGTTCGATCGACGCTCTGCACTGCGGCGTGCCAGCGTCCATAGATTGGCGCAGCGATCACCGGGTCGGGCCCTGGATTGGTAACATCCAGGACCGCCGCCAGAGGTTGGTTGATAAACTCCTGCAGCTTGGTCTGAAAGTTCGTCTTGTCCGGATCGATCCATGGCGTCGGAACCGTCAATACGCTGTGCAGTGCGCCTTCGAGTTCGAGCGGAGACCCCGCGGACGGAAAGTCCGCCGCAGGCTGGCTGACATCCATAAGCCGCTGGCCCACGCCCGCGGGCAGCACAGTAGGTGTCAAAGCTCTTACCAGCGATTCGAAATCGCCCTGGTCGCTGGTATTGAATTCGAAGGTGTAATAGAACGGAAGCCGCAGCGGAACCGCAGTTGCAGATGTCCAGGCAACATTCGTCGTTGTCACGGCTGAAACATCCTGCCCCAGGCCAACTTGCCTCCCAATCTCAAAGGCGGGAACCAGAAACACTGTGTAGTGCGTCTCGGGATCAAGCCTTCGCGGGCAAAGCAGACGGGAGATGACATTTCCCGGCGCGCTGGCCATGGAGTCAGTGAGCGAAGCATCGCCGCTCACCTGGGTGTGGGCCCAGTTCCATGAGTCGTCCAGCCACTGCAGAGCTGTTATCTTCAAAACGTCCACACACGCCAACGGGTTGGGAGCGACCGAAGGCAGATTGAACTCATCCGCCTTCAGGGCAATCAATGCAAGCCAGGGCCGGAGCTTGTCCCCATTCGGCTCCGCCGGTGTAAACAGCCAGGGCATATCTGGCGTGTCGAACTCGATGCCGCACAGATAGTTCGGTTCAAAGTTTACGGTCAGGTTGCGAGGTTCGGTCCGGATGATGTGGCGAGGGTCGATGCCGATCACGTCGCCGGGCCCGAAGAGCTGGACGTTGTTGGGAGGTGGCTGCGTTGGCGCCGGCGCATTGTCTACCGTAAGCGCCAGTTGCACATCAAGAACGGCGCGGCTTGGCAATGCACCGCCGCCATCCTTTCCCTTGATGCTCGCGCCGATGCCCCGACGGGCCCACGACAAGAAGTGGTAACGACCAATGACAGGTT
>Ga0224531_1001179_pt1 | contig 11836 bp, 7 predicted proteins | sample CBST100metaG_FD_179876 | JGI IMG/M metagenome (GOLD analysis project Ga0224531, IMG submission 179876) | Peat soil microbial communities from Stordalen Mire, Sweden - C.B.S.T100 | ecosystem: Environmental > Terrestrial > Soil > Wetlands > Peat | place: Sweden: Norrbotten County, Stordalen Mire... | reverse complement strand
TGCAGTTGAACGATCGGCTCGGGAATGGGCAATGTGCTTTTGCGGTTCAATTTCAGCCGACCTCGGCGGCTGATTGAACTTAGCAGCGCGACTCAGATGGCGTCACGCACGCTTGCCGAAAACTCACGAAACAACAGGTTCGCGTTCAGCTCATGCTCACGCGCAACCGTCGCTACCGAGACACCGGAGACCAAAGTCTCCTCCACAATCCGACACCGCTCCTCCGGTGAGCGATATCGCCGCGTCCGCCGGGCTCTAGCAATGATCCCAGTCTCCATCTCCATCGACAACCTCTCCGAGGGCACGAAAAAGACCGCCCCACAGGAAAAGAATGCCCGAAGACTACAGCCAAGTCGACACGGCCCTCAGTCCACGCTTACACATTAGCGATACCCCTCCGCACACGTATGATACTCAGAATGATGTCAAGCATTGAGTGAGGTGGCTCCGTTTGTTTGGACAGTTCTATTGATTGTTAAACGGAAGATCTGTTTTTGTTTTAGGCTGCCAAGTATCCTGGCAGGCGGTTGAAGTATACCTGATCGGGCGTGAACGCTTTCAGGCTGGAGTGCGGTCTGACGGTGTTGTGGAAGTTGATGTAGCGGTCGATCGAAGTTCTGGCCTCGTTGCCGACTCGTAGGCATGCAGGTAAATCTCTTCGTACTTGATGGACTTCCAGACCCGCTCTACGAAGACGTTGTCGCGCCAGCAGCCCTTGCCGTCCATGCTGACGCTGATTCCTTCTTTCTTTAGCCGCCCGGTAAAGGCTTCGCTGGTAAACTGGCTGCCCTGGTCGGTGTTGAAGATCTCCGGTTTTTCATTCATAGAAAGAGCTTCTTTGAGTGCCTCGATGCAGAAGAAAGGCCATGGTGATCGACAGTTGCCAGGCCAATACGCGGTGGCTGAACCAGTCCACCACCGTCGCCAGATAGACGAAGCCACGCGCCATATGGAGTGGAGTAAGAGACAGGGCGTAGTCGAACTATCTCCCTGTCTCTCCTCCCCGAACCGGACATGCACCTCTCAGCGCATCCGGCTCTCTGTTCAAGTGTTGCTCATATCTGATCACTCCGAGTTGACCCTCGCTTTCGCCTGCTCTGGCCCCACCAATATGTCAATTCTGCCAAGTCTGCACTATTGATTGGACCACCAGCTTGTAGTTACAATCCCCATTGCTTGGATCTTTCAATCGCCGGTTGTGTCCCCTGCTCCGGCCAGGCTATACTCCTTCAGCTTGCGATAGAGCGTTGTTTTGCCAATGCCGAGCAGCTTCGCCGCCATCAGCTTGTCTCCGTTCAAATGGTGGATGGTGCCCAGGATCGCCTGCCGCTCTATGTCCGCGATGGGGGTGATGGCGTTGCTCGGGACCGTAGGTCCGTCCATCAGAACATCGCCAGCGTCGTTCGCTGCCATGAGATCAGTCTCCCGGCGATGCTCGTGGAACTCCTGCAACTGCATGGGCAGGTCGATCATGTTTAGCGCCGGCCCCGAAGACAGGGAGCAGGCGCGCTCGATCGCGTTCTCCAACTCGCGCACATTGCCCGGCCAGTCGTATTCCGTCATCAACTGGATCGCGTCCTCGCTGAAGACATGCAAGGTTCCGGTCTCGCGGTGGATCCGCTCCAGGAAGTGCGCCGCCAGCACCGCGATGTCTCCTTGGCGTTCGTGCAACGGAGGCAGCTTCAGGTCGACCACGCTCAAGCGGAAGTAAAGGTCCTTGCGGAAGGTCCCTTGCGCCACCATAGCTCTCAGATCGCGGTTGGTCGCCGCCAGAACGCGCGCCGAGATCGGCACCGCGTGGGTAGCTCCCACGGGGCGCACCTCCTTCTCCTGCAATGCGCGCAGCAACTTAGACTGCAGATCCAGTGGCAGCTCCCCGATCTCGTCCAAAAAGATGGTGCCTCCGTTGGCGGCCGAGAACAGGCCCTCCTTGGATCGGTTGGCGCCGGTGAATGCTCCCTTCACGTGGCCGAACAACTCGCTCTCGATCAGCGTTGGCACCAACGATCCGCAGTCGATCGTGACAAACAGCTTCGCTGCATTCGGCCCGTTCCTGTGGATCGCGTGAGCCACCAACTCTTTTCCCGTGCCGCTCTCGCCCGATATCAGCACCGGATGGGTCGAGTGCGCCACCATGGAGATGAGGTGGTAGACCTTCACCATCTCTGGAGAGGCTCCGATCAGTCCGCCCAGGCCGGTCTGAGTGCCCGACCGCGGCGGAACAGTGCCTGAATGACAATCCGGAAAGGACACCTCTCCTAATCCGTTTCCGATTCTCATCCTCTCCATCGAAGCCGCCGCTGGTCTCCGCAGACTTACTGGCTTAGCCGGTCTCACGAGGCTCCCAACGGCATCAGCTCCAGCAATCCACTCATCGACCCAAAAGGAGGAACCCGCATCCGCCACCTTCGAGCTCGCGTCCTCGGCGAGGACGTCAACTCCCTTCTGCAAGAGCAACTGCATTAAATGTTCGATCAACACTCCTCTGCGTGTGCTTAGAAGACGCAACTCCTCCATATAATGGCGGTGCTCAGGATTTAACACACCCGGCATCGACAGCAGGTCGCAATAGTGTCCGATTGTGGACTTCAGGTAGCGCGCATCGTGCAGCAGTCCTACATCCTTGACTGACTTCGTGCCAGAACACATGCGGCAGCGATCAGGCGGCGCGGGGATCTCGCCGTGAAGAAACGAATCTACGCAGATCGATATGGGGGTTGTGAATGGTCCGGAACTGCGACACATTCCTGAGGCGGTGGAACTCTGATTTGCCCGCATGGATCAGTACTCCAGAAAAGTCTGCTTCTATCCCGTTCACGAGATTTAGATGCAAACGTTATAATCTGACTACCAACCAGCCTAGGGATAAATGCAAGTAATTTATCATCGAATTCCAGAATGAGACTGACGCCGTCTGTTCCAGAGACCACTTTAGTTACAAGACGAGTGGTTCGTATACAATATATGCAATCTATTGTTCAAGCAATGTTAATAAGCAATTCCCATTTTGGGAAATGGACGAACTGGCCGCTTTCCCCCTGCTTGTTCACACGCACCCTTCTAAACCGCATTCCGCTTCTTCCGCCCGATCGCCCGTATCCCACCCATATGATTCAGTACCTCCAAAGCCCACGCTAGTTCAGTCATTTCTGATATAGATCTATGTAAACTATATAGTCTCAATGCAGATAGTACTTTTGTGTTACATCCGAGTTGTTGTTTTGCATAGATGAATGACAAGCGGAGTATAAACTTGTTGAATATGGCTGACCACAAAAACATCCAGCAACTGTTATTACAGATGGTTCAGTCGATAGTGGACCACCCTGAGGATGTTTCGATTCAGGCTGTTCATGAAGATGAAGATAGGATCACGACATTCCAAATCAGAGCGGACCCTCGGGATGTCGGAATGATCATCGGCAGACAGGCCCGAAACGCCCACTCTCTACGCATTCTTGCGGGTGCAATGGGAATGAAGTTCCAGTGGCGATATCTTCTAGATATCGTAGAGGATACCGGTCAAAACCGCCTAAGGAAGCTCTGAATTAGTCCCCGTTTTGAAAGGGCTGGACTTTAGTCCCGCCGCAAGCGCCGCATTTCCAATGCGGCTTTATACTACAGTTGTAGATCGCGGATTTCGGAGGGAGCCGGGGGCTTCAGTCCCCGGAAAGGGCGCGAATTTGCAGGGCCTTCAGGCCCGGGCCTTTGTCGTTCTTCCAGAATCTGAAGGAAGTACAACTGTAGTATTTAGCCGCTGAGGGAATCCCGAACACTTGTGCAGACATTCCCCAGGTCTCTGACCCAATACAGATGTGCCTCATGGGTAGTGGCGGAAGGGGCAGAAGTACCGCATAAGTGTGCCTTCCATCGGGTGCATGTCCAGCTTGAGAAAAGGCCTAGTATTATGTCCCATAAATAACTTGACTAATTAGGCGATTCAGGGTAAGCTTTGATATGTCTCTGGGACACCCTTTGCCTACTCTTGAACTGACTTCGGAGGAGCGGCGCGAACTGTCTGGTTTTGCCGCTTCCCGCAGCCTGCCTCATTCTCTTGTAGCCCGCGCCCAACTGGTGTTGTGGTCTGCCGAAGGCGTCGCCAACGCGGAGATTGGCGAAAACATAGACACTGCCGCAACCGTGATCGCTGCCATCACCAAGGTCCTGTCTCTCTATCCAGACCTGTGATGAAAAGTCTATTCCCAACCGACCCTTTTGATATGACATTCAGTTACGATGCCGACATCCGGTTACTGACCATGGCACAAATCAGGTGACAGCAAGCTCGGGTCATTTGGCCATCCGACCATGATGCACGGATGAACTCGAACACAGAGTCAGCTATACTTTGGCGTCGCATTTGAGCGGCAAAGTCAGATGTGTGCCGGATCGCTGGCGTTTCCCGCTACAGTCCCTGATCGTTTTCCTTGACTGGATTGGAGCGTTTCGGTCGCTCGGGGAGATGGCCGTGTGCTGGCGAGATTGCCTTGGTCTGAGTGGCCGTCTCGCCTGCGGCGTGAAGCATTTTGGCAAGCTCACCGGAGCGTCCGGGGAATACGCGAGCTGCGTAAGACACATTGGTTTTCTCATCGTTCTGGACAATCAGCGTGAACACCCCTTTGATACTCTCTTCGCGTCGTTCGCTGGGAGCAAGCTTCTCGCTGAGTGCCTCGATGATCTTCCGGCCGCTGGGTTCCTTGAATATCGCGTCCATGAGTTGTTCGGTCTCCTCGCGGCCGGAAAGAGTTACCGTCGCCTGGCCACGCTCGATCTGCTTTACCAATACTGCTAGTTTGTCGATCGCGGCTGGCTTCTCCGCAATCTCTTCACCGTCCGATTGAAGGCTTTCGTCGTTTGCATCCACCAACTCCTCGGCATCCTTCACGTCGGGCATCAACTCCTTCTCAACTTGTTCCAGTCGACGCTCGTACTCCTCGACCTTGGCGGTGTAGGGGCTTACCTTCAGCAATTCGCCTTGGAGCCGCTGGCAGCGGTCCAGCTCCGCGACGATCTGCTGTTCCGTTTCGTCGATCTTGGCGGGTAAGTCCCGGCTACGGATCAGCACGGATGTCAGGAGAGAGTGGGCAGTGGTGGTGCCCTCGCCCCGTGGGGCGTCATGCCACTCTCCAGCAAATTGATAGCTGACGAGCATCTCATCCTTGAAGACCTCCAGTTGGCTTTTGAGACTACGCGTGAAGTCGATGGGGATGTTGATGCCGTTGACCTGCAAGGATGTCGTCATGGTCAACAGGGGGTTCGCCTTAAGGTGTTCATTCGCCTCCTTGAGCTGGGAGAACTCCCGGCCATTGAATACGATCTTCATGCTGAGGAGCTTGCCTTCTCCGTTGCGTTGCTCGTGCTCCTTGAACGTCTGTTGCGTCTGGACGATCTTTGGAAGGAAAGACTGGAGCCATGCAACCCGCATCTCTGTGCGGTCAAGTTCCTGGCGGTTGTGGTTATGCGCGAGTCTGTGCGAACGCTCCAGCAGGGAAATCTGTTTGATCTCAAGCTCCAGCTTCAGCTTCTCCATAGCCAGGGGATTTCCAGTTGCCTGGGCCTTTGCAAGAGCGAACATCTGGGGACTGAGGCGAACATCTCCGGCCACATCTTCCAGTCTGCGGCTGAGGGAGCTGCCGGTTTTGAATTGGGTAAGAAAAGTCTGTTTGCGTTCCAGGAGTTGAGCGCGTTGCAGGTCGTGGGCCTTGGGAGAGGTGACACTGCGCGGCTCGGAGATGAGCCGGTAGAGTTCGACCTCCTCGAACGAATTTCCATAGCGCACGATACGGCCCTCTCGTTGCTCGACCTGGTCGGGCCGTTGCGGGAGGTCCATGTGGATCTCCGCTTTCAACCGTGTCTGGACGTTGACGCCGATGCCGAACTTCTCGGTAGTCGAGAGAGCAACCCGGATTCGACCGGCGCACATTGCTTGCTTCATGCCCTCGAATGCCTCACGCTTGGGATAGTCGTGAACAATCGCAATCTCGCTCTTTGGAACCCCCTGAGCAACCAACTTCTGTTTGATCTCTTTAAAGATGTTGAACTTGCCGTCCGAGGTTGCGTAACGATCGGCGAAGATAATGACCGTCCCGCGCTGTTCGTCCGTCCGGTCGAGTACGCTTTTGGCAATCCGGACGGCGGCGTTGACCTTGTTGTCGGGATGGTCCTTTGCGTCTGAGTCGTAGAACCGCGCATCGAGCGAGATGTCGCGGGCGTCGCCGTCGAGCTTGAGCCAGTTGTCTTCGGTGGGGTCAGGGTGACGAGGATCGCCGCGCGGAAGCATGAGACATTCTCCACGCTCTACGATCTCCAATAGCATTGGCTCCTGCTCGGGAGTCACCTTGACAAGCACATCCTCACGAAGCGGACGGGGTATCTTGATGAACCCGCCATTCACGGCCGCTTCTTGCGTCACCACGTCGGCGAACTGAGACCATAGCTGTTGCAGCTCGGGAACATTGACGAACATGCAGAGCGCCGTCTTGGGCCGGATTGTGGAGCCGTCCGTGGCGTACTCCATGCGGGTAACTGCTTCCGCGAAGGTCGCCACCCAATCGTCGAAGTTGTGAATTCCGGCCTTGGCAAATAGTTCGGGTGCGATGTAGCGGGTCATCGTGTACTCTTCGCCAAGCGTATTTGTGATTGGCGTTCCGGTGGCGAAGACAACTCCTCTTCCATTGTGGGTGTCGTACATGAAATCGATCTTGGCGAGGATGCTCTGGGCTCGCTTCGACTCTCTGGTGCTCAGACCGGAAATGTTGCCCATCTTGGTGGCAAAGGGCAACGCCTTGTACGCATGTGCTTCGTCGATGAACAGCATGTCTATCCCGAGATCGTCGAAGTAGACGGTGTTGTCCTTGCGTCCTGAAGACAGTTCCTTGAGCTTTTCCTGGAACTTTTGCTTCTTGATCTCAATCCGGCGAAGGGTGCGTTTCTCGACGCGGTTGGAACCGGCTGTCTCTGACTTCTCCTCCAGCAAATCTTCCAACTCCGCAAGCTGTTTGCGGATGGTCAACGCTTCCCGCTCCGGCGAGATGGGAAGCATGTTGAATTGCGAGTGGGGGACGATTACGGCGTCCCAGTCGTTGGTCGCGATGCGGGAGAACAGCCGATTGCGATTCTTTGCGCTGACAAGATCCTGATCGGTCACTGCAAGGACGTTCGCGGCAGGGTAAGCTTTTTTGAAGTCCTCGCGCCACTGCGGGACCATGTTGTTCGGCACGGCGTACATATTCTTGTTGGACAACCCGGTGCGCCGGCACTCCATGCCGCCCATAATCATGGTGTTGGTTTTTCCAGCCCCAACAAAGTGGTCGATCAGTGCCCGTCCGTCCTGCATGATTCTCCACGCGGTGTCCGACTGGTATGGGCGGGGAATAAGCGCCGGGTTCATGCCTGGGAACTCAAGGTGGCTGCCGTCGTAGACCCGGAGCCGGACCCCGTTGAAGGTGTCGTTATACTTCTTCTCCAGCTCCGGGTGCAGTTTGCTGAGTTTGTCGCTTTTGATCCACTTCGAGAACTCGTCCTTGATCTCCTGGAGTTTTGCGCGCGCAGCGGCGGTGTTCACTACATCCATCTGACGCTTGCCATCGGGGTCGGGAGGAAAGTAGACACTGGGCTGTTGCTGGTTGAGGGCAAACTCAACCAGCTTGTGTCCGCCGATGCCGCCTCCGGCCCACTGGTGCTCCAACGCGAAGCTGTTGTATCCAGCGGGAAGATCGACGTACCAGCGTCCCTCCGGGTCGCGGGAGATCGTCGGCTCGTAGCGATTGTAGGAACTGGTCGAAAGAGCGTCGTTGATGAAGCGGGTGTAGAAGGTATTGGGAATCCACGTCTGCCCCAGACGAAGATCAATATCGACTATCGAAATGGGTTCGGGCTGAACCTCGGTGAGAGCAGTCACGTTCCTGTTGAACGCTGGATCGAGTTGTGCAGCGGATATTGCTTCTTCGAGCTTGATGCGAACGTTGCCGGAGAGGTATTCCTCGGCGGTGCTGTAGTCGCCTGAGACTGGGTCGCGGAAGATCAGCTCCGCTCCGGCAAGGGCCAGTACAACTTCATCCTTGTCCTGTTTGAGCAAGCTCGACATGAGATTGAGGTTGAGATAGCCTTCCTGCGCGAGCACCTTGACCATTGCGGCCTTTGGATCGTCCGGCAACTCTCGCAGCGGTTGAAAGGAGCGCATGGTGCGCTCGGTGAAGATTCCGGCGCGGGTAATCTCCTTCGTCTCTGGATCAATGCTTTCAAGGGAAGCAAGGAGAGGGTATTCGGGATCTTCGCCAAAGAGTTTCTCGGTCCTCCGCTCAGTGAGAGGACCGAAGTTGGCACGGTAATTCTCATATTTTTGCGTGAGGATTGCCTGGAACCGGGCAAGGTTTTCGTCGCCCTCTTCGGCGAGCTGTATCCGCAATGTATCTTTGAGCGCCTCTCTCAGCCCAACGAGTGCTTTCAATTGATAGATCGCGGCAGGGGTTGAGAGTGCGGGAGGCAGGGGCATCCTGGCTCCCGTCTGTTTGATCCAGACCTTGCCCCCCTCGATGAAGTAGGAAGACTCCTTGATGAGGCCGGGGGCCATCTCGGACAGACTATTGCGTTCGCGTTGTCCCGCCGTCAGGCTGTAGCGCTCACGAGCGGTGATGTTGCGAGGAAGACGATGAATGGCATCGTCGAGCAGCTCTTGAAGGTCGCCAACAGGCAGGAGTGTGTATTGCCTGGCGCTATACATGCCATTCCGTGTCGCGTGTTTGCCAAGGACCATCTGAGGGTGGTCGCGGTAATACTCGTTGATTCGTACCGGCTCCTCCCGGTTGTCGAGGGCAACCTCCACCGTGTCGATGAATCGCTGGCTGAGGGGCGACAGGCCAGTACCCGGCGCTCTCTTGCAAAAGAAGAGAATGTCCGTGACCACTTCGGTCCCAGCGTTCTTCTTGAAGGTATCTTCGGGAAGCCGGATGGCACCCACAAGGTCGGCACGGCTGAACATCTCTTCCCGCGCTAAAGTGCTTTCACTGTCGAGGGTGTAGTGCGATGTAATGAGCGTGGCGATGCCATTTTCGCGGAGCTTGTCGAGCGATTTGACGATGAAGTAGTTGTGAATCGAGAGCTTGGGCTGGGTGTAGTTCTTGTCGAAGACTTTGATTTCGCCGAACGGAGGGTTGCCGATGATGAGGTCAACGGAGTTGTTCGGGACCTGCACGTCTTCATATGGTTTTACGATGATGCTGGCATCCGGATAAAGCATCTGGGCCATGCAGCCGCTGAGGATGTTCTTCTCGATCCCCATCAGCTCCGAACGCATAGAGATGGAGGCAGGGATACGCCCGAAGAAGTTTCCAATCCCCATCCCTGGCTCAAGTACGCGGCCACCGGAGAACCCAAGCAGTTGAGCGGCCTCCCATATCTTGTCTACGACCGGAAGCGCCGTGTAATGGGTGTTGATGGAGGTCTCCTTGACGGCCTCTATCTCTTCCGGCGTCAAGATGGCTTCCAGACGCTCCTGTTCGTCACGGAAGCTCCATGACTGGTCCCACATCTGCCGCAGACCGCCGAAGTCGACGTACTGCGCAAGTTCCCTCTGTTCTGCGGGAGTCGCCGCGCGGGCCTCGCTCTCAATGCGCTTCATCAGCTCGAGAGCATCGAGATTGAGCTTGATCTTGGCCCTCGCGCTCCCTGCCCCGATCTCTTCGACCTGCCCGTCTTCGATGCGGTGATTGTTGAGATTGCGCGGCTCGAACGCAACTGGCTCCGGGGCAGGAGAATTATTCCCTACTCCTGCTCCGTCTCGTCCGGCAGCAGAATCATCGGTAGGGCGATCTCCTGCGCTTCGCTCTGAGTGTGGCCGCGCTGCCGCGCCGCGATCATCGTCTCCCAGCAGTTCTTTGTTCGCTCCAGCAGAACGGACGCTAGCTTGTTCTGCTTCTCCAGCCGCGCCGTCTCCTTGGGCCGGAACTTGAATTGGTGCGTCTCCGCTTTGGCCAGAAGATTGATGAAGACCGGGTTCAAAAGCAAAGGATCCGCTCCCAGCATTTTGTCCGCGATCGTGTGGGTCAGCGTTCGGTTTTCGGTCATTTCGGTTCTCCTCGTTCAGTGTAGAGGTTGTGGGCAGCGGGAAGAGAAGGTCCTCAGAGACCGGATTGTCCCAAAGGGTCGGTTGAAGATCGTGCGCTCTCTTTGTCGCCATGATGGTCGTTGTCCTTTGCTCCCACTTGTGGGTCTGAATGGCCCGTGGTGGCGCTCGGCAGTAGCTCCTTCATGGTAGACCATAATTAGCTATATGTAATGTCTATAATGTCTATTTATGAGACTCTGAACAATCCATGACGCAAAAAGAGGGGCGATTGACTCGCCCCGTCTTTTCGCATATTCCCATCCTTACCTATGGTCACGAATTCGTATCCCGCGTGCTTAAAAGGGTGCCGACCAGGGACCGCCGGGCGGCCAGTGCGAAGTGGTGCTGGGTGGAGTCATCAAAGGCACCAAAAACTTACGCAAGTCCTCAAGAACTTGGCCCAAATCGGCAGGTGCGGCATTCATGTGCTCACGTTTGAGGAAGGCTTTCCACCGAGCATTCCACTCTTCCGCATAAAGCCCCGTCAGCCCCGTCGGCACATCCGTAGGCATCGGTGTATCCCGACGTTCAAAAGTCCGCCGCACTGCGGCAGACAAAGCGGCTCCATCGAGCTCAAATGTGCGAGAAATCAGCCAAAGATCATAGAAGTCCTTGAGTCGGCTGTTCGCAATCCCCAGCAGCACGATGGCATTGAGTTTCTCCGCCACAACGGTCTCGACCGGATAGGCGCGAAGCTGCGGCGCGGGAGAATCGAGGAGAACAGGGTAGGCAATTTCGACCGGCCCTGGCGTGATGATGTCGCCAAAGCCGATGTCTACTTGAATGGGGATACGTGCTCCGTCAATGACCGCATGGGTCTGGACCCGCACTCCGCCGTATTCAAAGCCTTCGCGGATGGAGGCCGCAGTAAGGCCCTCAACATCGAAAAGGACGCCATCGTCTGGAACTGAAGTCGAGCAGATAGCTTTGAAGGTGTCCGCCATTGCCTCCGAGTCATCCGCCCCGTAGCCCAGCAGATCCAGGTCTCGCGTTGGGCGGAAAGGATCGTGCAGCCAGGTCACGAAGAGCAGTGCGCCTTTGAGGATGAAGCGCTCCCGATGGGCGGAGACACTGAGCCGGTAGAGCAGTCTTTCGAGCGCGTAGCGAGTCAGCAGAATCTGGTAGTCGGTCTTTTCGGCTCGTGCGCGCGAAAGGAGCCTGGCCCGCACCGATGCACCGACATTGCGAAGTTCACGCGACATGGGCCACCACCGTTTCGACGTAGGGACGCATAACGGTCCAGACGTGCGCTTTCTTTGCATATTGCCAGAGCTGGTCCGGCGTGCATTTGCGCTGCCGGATGCCCTCGCGCAGTCCTTCCATTGCCACATCGATACCGATTTTGTTGCGATACCGGAAGCAGTCCACGATGGTTCGCGCCGGATCAGTGATAGGGACTTGATGCGATTGAATCGGATACCGCTCGACGCCCTCGGTCATGGCCCATCCGCTGAACCGGACAAAACGAATCGGAGGGTAGTTGATACCCGGCTTCCACGCGGTGCGCTCGATTGCCATCCACACCGCCGAGGGCATCTGAAGCGTGAGCGCATGGAACTGGAGAGCGGAGATGAGGCAGACGATGCCCTTGGGGACGAGTGCAGCGTATCCCTCCGGGCAAGACCATTCTTTCCGTGGGGTTTTGAAGATGATTGACTGAAGGCATGAGTGAATATCCCGTTCCAGTCGTTGGTCGTCGTCCTCGTCGCAGCCGCGCGGAGGTGGCGCAGA
>Ga0224531_1001178_pt1 | contig 11838 bp, 6 predicted proteins | sample CBST100metaG_FD_179876 | JGI IMG/M metagenome (GOLD analysis project Ga0224531, IMG submission 179876) | Peat soil microbial communities from Stordalen Mire, Sweden - C.B.S.T100 | ecosystem: Environmental > Terrestrial > Soil > Wetlands > Peat | place: Sweden: Norrbotten County, Stordalen Mire... | reverse complement strand
AAGTTCTTATAAAAATCGGTAGGCAAACTCTCAGCACCCTCGTCAGCACCCTCATCGACCTCTGCTTTTTGGTTACAGACCTCTACCCTCCACAGGCGGTGGTTGCGGGTAGGTCAAATGAGCGAAACCAGCCACGGCAAAGGTCGTGTCCACAAAGCCTCGCCTCAAACTATTTTTTGCTAGGTCAAATCTCCGGCCCCATCGGCGCCTTTCGGGACTGATGCGCTATCCGGGCGACCTGTCCTTCAATCCCATCTTGCTGGCACAACACCATGCCGCAAGGTGATGAAAAGTCGCCATGGCGACGCAAATCCCGGATCGGATCCATCGTCAATGGTCCCCGTTGGGAATGGCGTTATCGGGATAAATGATTTCGAAGAGTTCCTAGCATTCATGCTGTGCTGGCGTTGTCACTCTCTGCACCGCTTTCGGCCGTCTCCGTAAGACCCATGAATAGATGTACTGGTATAGGCAAGCGGTAATGTCGACAAGCAACGAGAACCAACTGCCACCAACCTTGCTGGACGCAGGACAGCTTCCTGAATTGGGTAGACTGATTGCATTCTGAAGAAAGCTGCTTAAGGAGTTCTTTCGGGCCACCCTGCAAGCTGATGTCACACAACGAAACACCGTGCAGATCGCGGTTCGTGTAGAGGTTGTCTTCTGTGGCATCGTCTGGAAACCAGAGCTGAAAATTGCTGTGCGGCAGAGTATCGCTCTGAAGCGAAGCCAAGTCGGCAAAAAGCTTATCGTCCTTAAGCAGCGCCGCAATAAGTGCCAAGAATGGATAGAGAACACTTGCGTTGGTGACACTCTCTCGGTATTTGGTTTCGTTGCTGACAGGGTGCTCAAGTAGGTCGGAATATGACTCCTTGGTGCATGGATAGCGCTCGTTCGTCGCGAATGCGAAGCGGATTCTTTGAATCATTACCCTTAACCACGTGCCGAGGTCCAACCTATCGTTGCCGTCGATCAGTATTAGGCACGCCGCGAGAGCGATATCCGTGGCCTGATCATCCTTAATCGGTGAGTACAGCACCGGGTTATTCGAGATCAACATCTTGACACCAGCTGCAGCGCCCGCAGCGTCGGCAAGAAGCTGATCACTGCGGAATTTGTCATCATCTGCGCATTGGAGCGCCGCCCCGTAGCTCCAAAGACCGCTTATGGCGATCCTTCCCAACAGGTCGAACATCTTAAGATTCACGTCCAGCGAAGATCCGCCTTGGACGGCGGCCGAAAGCGCGTGGAGCGACTGAAGGTGTGGAATTATCTTCGCGAGGTACTCCGTGTTGATTTGCCGGTAGGCCTGAAATACGGAAATGAGCGCATCCCTGCAGGCTTCACTTGCTTTGGTGCTCTTCCCCTCGAAAAATCGAAAAATGTTCCAAGCGTGCAATATCGTCAGTTCGCTCGCTCGGTACGTGCACTCAAGATTGCCGAGCTCGCGTGACCACGAGAACAAGATCCAGAGACAGAAGCTGAGCTGGCGGATCGCTCGAATCCGTTCTGTGTCCTTCAAAGACTCACCGTCGAGAGTCTCCACAAGCACCGCAAAGTAGCCATACGCTGCATCCGGCTCATCGAGTAGCGCGAGAGTTTTGCGCAAACTGGATCGGACGGTATCCGGGACCAAGTCCTCACGTAAGAAGTTTGACTGAATCAGTGAGGCGAGCTTGTCGCCATTCCATTCTTCAAAGGAGACCTTCCCCTTGGTGTTCTTTGCGATGTACCCAACAAGCTGTGGTCTCACTTGTTCTTGCACGTCACCACCAAAAGTGACGCAAATCACGATGTCCTTCTCCTTGTGTTCCTGCGGGATGCGGTTTGGAATGTATGAATCGATAATTTCGTCTAGTGACGGGCGCAGGGATTGAACGCTGTCGCCGTTCCACTCTTTTCTGGAAAGGTCGCCCGCTTTGATGGAGAACAGGTAAACTTTCTCCGGTCCACCATCCAAACAGCCCACGGCTGCCACGTCTACGCCGTCCTGCCGTGTTCCACGTGCCGGACGGGAGTAGACAACCATCCCCATCTGGCTTAACAGATCTGGAAGCACGGCATCCAACTCGTTCCGCTCCTTAAGGCCGGCAATGTACTGACGAATGATCAGCTTCATTTAGCTTTCCGCCCCGCCCGGAAGGACCGAAGTTGCCACTGCATTCCCATCTCGTCGATTTGCCCCATTCTAGGAAACTCCAATTCCGCTCCGAGTGTCTTGAACTTCAGGTCCGCACGGTGCGAGGTCCCATCTTGGTGAACGACTTGGTGAACCGATCCCCGACCATAAAGAACCACGGACCGTTTCACGAGACTGAGAAATGGCATTTCTGCCTGTGCCGTCGCGAATGAATTCGACATCCTCTGATTGAATGATCGATGAAATGCGGCTCTTTGCGTTTCGCTTGGACGAAGCTCTCTCAAGTCAGCGCCAGGGCGGATCTTGGTGAAATAGTCCTCTATTGCTTGCAAGCATTCGTTAATTCCTTCGCGCACCGCGGTAGACTCCGACTTGGAGCGGTCTTGCAAGAATTTCTGCACAGACCCTGGATAGTTTAGGAGTAGCGGGTCGAGGAGTAATTGCTTCAAGGAATTGATCGCGCCAAGACGCATCAGGGATACAACAAACGACGCTGCCGTGACGGGCCAAACAAAGAGGTAGCCAACCGCTCTACTGGCGGTGAAAGCTAAGCTCTCATCGTCCGTCTTGGAGAGTTCGTCCGCATCGGCCTCGACAACTAGCCCCCGGTGGCTGGCTTGCTGAACAAGATCAGCGGCGGCGTTACATAGAGCCGCTTCCCCCGAAGCCAGCCAGCGAGTTAAGGCCTTGGACAGCAAGGCAGGGGAAGCAAGAATCGCAGCTCTGGCACTCCCGAATTTCTTCAGTTGCTTATCTGATGGGCTACGACGCAAGATCGCCTCAAGAAGTGAGAGAACAACATCTCGGCTTGCTGAGTTCAATAGGGACGAAATCCCAAGGTCGATCTTGTCTATAGTGCCGGAATTTGCAAGCGGGACGTCTCTCAAACGCCCCGCCAGTAATTCGATCAACTGTGGTCCCAATCTCTCTGGGCGAGATACGAACGCGCTTGATGCGGCATCAAGTGCCCACTCGCCGCCCTTCTCTAGCGCATCACGAATCACCGTTTCGAGTCGCGAAGCTGCTTTCCGATGCTCTCCAAAAAGGGCTGTCGCAGCCGACAGGACCGCAGCCATAACACCATCATCGTCAACCTCCGCAACCGCCGCCTCCAAAGCTCTGGTCACTTCCTCCGGAACTTCTTCGGGCTCAAGCAACTCGATGCTCCCCAGCGAAAATACTGCTGGCCGACGGAGGTCGATTGATTGGGATTGGGATAACCGTACAACCTCTTTGATGAAAAACGCCCTGTCCCTTGCGAACCCGGCAGCAATCGCGGCCGGCAGGAGCATCGAAAGCGTGGTGGGATACTGTTCGATCTCAGCGATTACCTCCGCGGGTCGTGTCGGTGACGCGTCCAGGAAGAAACGAAACGCATTGATTGGAGTCCCCGCCAAGAAATCTTGACCTCCCTCAGTGATCAAGTGAACTGTGCACTTTGCCGCTTCCAAGGACGGACCTTGGAGGTTCGGAAGGGCTTCTTCGAAAATGTGGCGCGCAATGAAGAAATCGGGCCCTTGCTGGTCATTCCGTAATTTCTGGAATTCCGAAAAGAGGTTGATCTCGCCGGAGTTGTGCAGCGAAACAATTTGCGAAATAAAAATCTTCCGTTCAGTCTCAACCGTGGGTTGCAGCCTCAAAAGCGTACCAAGAACTGCATCATTCCCTTTCGCCCTCTGAAGAACTGCCGACACATCAGCGGGTGGATTCATAGTGGACACAATTCTATACTCCAGCGCGGGAGCTAAGTATCGCTTAGTCTTCTATTTGAGCGCGCCCCTTTTCGGCTTGTCCTTCTCGCGGAGACATTAGTAACGTAAAGTCGATTTCGACTGGAATCGTGAGCTCTGCGGCCGGGCTGGTGTCCGAGCAGGTCCCGCACACTGGGGCGTTTATCCGTGGGAATCGAGGATTCCGCGGTATGATCAAACTGGTTCACAGCTAATAGTTGACGCTTATGAGATTTGGAGGAGTTTACCTTCCGAACGCGCTCTTGGACGCTCAAGCGAATGGTGAGCTTGTCATCTTCGCTGGAGCTGGAGTGTCGATACCCTCACCATCGAAGCTTCCGGATTTCCCGTCACTGGCCAACGAACTCGCAAATGGGACCGCGACGTTGGGGCGAGGTGAAGATGTTGATCGGTTCCTAGGGAAGTTGCCCGACAATCTCAACATTCACGAACGCACGCGACGGCGGCTCTCCGATCCATCTTCCAAGCCAAATTCGCTGCATCGCGACCTGCTGAGGGTCTTCTCTGACCATTCATCGGTGCGCCTCGTAACGACGAACTTTGATGACCATTTTGCCTCTGCAGCACTTGAAGTGTTCTCAGGAAAATGCCCTGAGCTCTTCTTTGCTCCGGCGTTGCCCGTTGGGAACGATTTCGCTGGTATCGTTCACGTGCACGGAAGCGTTCAAAAAGACCCTCGGCGAATGGTGCTTACTGACAAGGACTTTGGCAGGGCTTATCTTACGGAAGGCTGGGCTCGCCGATTCATACAAGATCTTTTCTTGAATTTCACAGTCCTATTTGTTGGATACAGCCACGACGACCCAGTGATGCATTACCTCGCTCGTGGACTCCCTCCCACAGAATTTGGGAGACGTCGATTTGCGTTGGCAAGCGATGAGCCCGGTTCAAAATCGTCATGGGAAAATCGAGGAATCCATCAGATCGCCTATTCAGGGGCTTCGGGACACGTGCAGCTTCGTGAAGCTTGCATGAAGTGGGCCGAGCTGGTGATAGCGACGCCGCTCGAAAAGCGGGATAGGATCAGAACGATAGTCTCAAAGCCGCCGCAGCCAGCCGGCGAGGATATCGATCTGATTGAGGCAGCTCTCACTGACATCGTTCTGCTCCGGTTTTTCAAAGAACACGCCCTCACCGTCGAGTGGCTCGAATGGGTGTCAGGCCGAGACACCTTCAAGCGTCTCTTTAATCTCGGCAACCAAACTACCAAATGTGATCAAGAACTAGCGCATTGGTTTGCGCACAGGTTCTGCGCCTCCCACGCTAATATTGCCCTCAATATTGTCAGAAGAAATGGGTCCGCATTGCCCCCGTCCATATGGAACGCGATAGCGCAGCAAGTCTGGATGGGCATGAAAGGCGGCGATTCTTCCGGGTGCTTAAACAAGTGGGTCCCGCTTTTGATTGCAAACCAGCCCTCTCGTGGCTTCGATTTTCTCGAATACATCCTTTCAGAATGCCGGCTGCCGGAGGATTCTGCATCTGCGATTCTCCTATTTAGCCATCTCGTTCGACCATTAGCTAAACTTGAGAGCGGAATTCCCCTCGAAAAGCTTGGTCCGGATGGAACCACAACAATGGAAGAGCCGAGAGTCGTTATCGAGTGTGAAACGCGAGGAGAGCACACTTCCCTGGAGACGGCGTGGCAACGTTTCTTGGACAATGATTTTCCGAAATATGTTCATCAGCTCCTCTCGATCGTTGTAGCGCACCTCGAGGAAGCTACGCGCCTTTTCACAACGTACGGATTGGAACATGGCTCGTGGGATCCAATCTCAATTAATCTGCCAGATCTGGAGACGCCGAATATCGTACTTTCGCATAGTGGCCTCGCTGTTTTAGTCAGGGCTGCACTTGATAGCTTTAAGTGGCTCGTCGAGAACGAACCGAGTTGCGGAATTGGTCTGATTCGAAGCTGGTCCAAAGGGCAGAGCATTACTCTCCGGCGAATCGCACTCCTCGGGGTCGCGCTCACTAGCGAATGGACAGCGGACGCCAAACTCTCTTGGCTGCTCTCGAGTAACGTCATTTACCAGGCCGAATTCTACGCTGAAATACCACAGGTCCTGGAAGCAGCTTTCCCTGGCGCTTCGGGTGAAGCGCAACAGCGCATCGTGCGCCGCATTGTGGGAGGCCCCCCTCAGAGAATGGAGCCACCTTACAGAGAACACCGAATCTACGTCCTACTCTCAAAGCTGAACGCGTGTTGCCCCAATCATTCAGGCGTCGCTGACGCGCTCGCCCCCATCACGCGGGAGCATCCGGAATTCAGACCGCCCAAGGCACAGCCTGAGCCCAAAGGGGGAGCCTATCTTCGGGGCGAACCACCGTGGGCGACCCCACCGTTTAGTACCGCCTCTCTGCTGGCTCTACCGGCGGCTGAAGCATTGGAACAACTACTTGCGTTCGAGCCCAACGAAACGAGGGATATCGGCGAGGATGACGTAGTATCGATTCTCCAGCGGGCCGCAGGGGAAAAGCCCGATTGGGGTGTCGAGGTCGCAAGGCTCCTTGAGGATTGCGCAATCTTCGATACGTACCTCTGGCGAGGCATTATTGCAGGCCTCGCTCAGACCGAAATCAGCGCGGGAAATTGGTCCGTCGTTCTAAACCTCCTGCTAAATCACCCACGAATCACCGAGATCGCGACCTACGAAGGAGCTTACCTCCTCGAACAGGGCGTCTCACGTGAAAGTGGTGGGATACCCCAGGAGGATTTGCCGCTCGCGGCAACTGTCGGCCGACAGGTTTGGAGTGGCCTGATCCCGCGTGCCTGGCCCAAGGAGCAATCCGACGACTGGCTATTCACTGCGATCAATGATCCGGCAGGTATTGTGGCGCAATTCGAACTTCGCGCACTGAACCGGCTATGGAAGAGTGCCGGTGATGGTTGGAGCGGTATCCCTGCTGATTGGCGTTTGCATTGGCAAAACGTAATTCGCGACGGTTCCTGGACCTCCGCAATGGGGCGTACTCTCCTTGCATCGCAAGTCCATGTTCTATTTGCAATGGACCAAGATTGGACGTCTGCTGAGATGCCCGACGTATTTGCATGGAATGGTAGGTTGGTAGCAGCCGAGCAAGCTTGGCACGGGTATTTGGCTTGGGGAAAATGGAGCGACGAGTTCTTGAAGTGCTTTCTCAGCTGCTATACAGCTACGTTTCCCTATTTGCGCTCGAACCTTGGTAAACATCGCGCACGGTTTTGTGAACATATCGCCTGGATCGCCGTATTCGGTGCAAGAAATCCGCTAACTGATGGCTGGCTTTCCGGCTTTATCGGAACGGTCGATGACGACGATCGAGCATCGTGGGCGTCCTCGGTTGAAATGGCGCTGCGACAAGTGCCAAGCGAAAAGAAGCAGGTCGTTTGGGATAAATGGATGAAAACCTATTGGACAATGCGGAATCAAGGCCAACCGTCATTGCCCTCTGGCCTCGAAGTTTCGCTGATGGCGCACTGGTTACTTCATCTCGGGAGCGCAATGCCAGAAGCCTTAGAGCTACTAATGCAAGGGCCAAGGGCAGCAGCCCGGAACAACTTTAGTAACACATCCATTTATATGCAACTCAATGAATTGCGAATCGACGCGCAATACCCACAGGCGGTCGCACTCTTTCTCCGCTATTTGCTCAACACAGAGACAGGAACTCCGTACCTAGACCCAATCAATGCGGTCGTACGGCGCTTAGTTACGAGCGCCGCAGAGCGGACAGTCCTAATCCAAGTTTGCGAGCAGCTAAGCGTCCTAGGGTATCCGACCGAAGCCGCAGAATTAAGACGTCTTGTCGAACTGCCACGACAGGATAAGTAATCGAAAGTCGCTATAGCACTATCGATTCTTCGGCAAGCGACATACTGTTCAGCTGTTCAGCACCCTTTTGAGCACCCTCAATTGCCTAATTAAATCTTGAAATTCTAGTCAAGACCTCTGCCGTGCAAAGACGGAGGTCTGTTCGGATTGTATAAACCAACGGCATTTATTGGAACCGATCCTCGAAACGCGGCCCAAATGGAGGTCAACGAGTGCATTGGCCTGTTATCACAATTTGACCGGAATAACTCTAGTTTTCGACTGCTGCCATGATCGCAAGTCCTAAATGTCGCAGCGCAAACTTCATCGCCCTAGTCTGTCGGCTGGAGATGCACACGGATGAGATCGCGGAGTGCCTGTCCGGGGTGCGGAGGAGGAGGAAGCGTCTTCGAGTCATCACTCACGGCCACTAATGGAGCGTTACGTTACGCGTCACTACGGCCTCGACAAGGGTTCAAATCTAGATTGCATCTCCCAGATCGAGATCGGCCGGCCGCGCCATCTGTGTTTTCTCGAACTCTCGGTAAGACTTCTTATCCCATTTTCTCCGCCTTACCTTGTGGTCCTCGCTGGCGATGGAAACCTTGGTGATGTGATGAACCCACACATTCTCTTCGGTGAGTCGAAGCGCAGGTTTGCGTTCGTCAACCTCTGCACTCATCTCGGCAAGGAGCTGTGCGAGCGTCGGTTCTTTCGGCTCCGGCGCTACGTACTCGGAGTCGAATTCTTCCTGGACGCTGTACTCGACCTCCTCACGACTTTCGTAGTTCTCGTAATCGCGAACCTCGAACGTGATATCCGCGGGCCGATCAACCTTTGCAACCACCGCTGCCTTGTTGAAGAGAACCACGTTGCGCGTGTCGTCCCCAGCTTGCACAGAGGGGTATAGCATGCCATCCAGTTGAGGGTTTTCCAGCGAAGCGAGGTACTCCGCGATCACCTGCGTGGGGATGTAGTTTAGAGATTCATCATCCGGCATCACCGGCTTCGTGATCTGCTCGCTGAGGTCACTCAGAAACGAGGCCTTTTGTTTGCGGGCCATGAACTGCGGATCGAAGAGACTTCCGCCCACGGAGAGAGACCGCAATGCTTCCACATCCAGCAATCGCAGAGGTCGGATGATATCGAACTGCGCCACCACCACGTTGCTACCGACTGGAGGTCTCACTTCGGCAAGGGCCACGTGGCCATCGGTTGCGCCGTAGAAGACCGGGATGCCGCGAGCGTTCATGCGCCCCGCTGCCGCGATCTTCGGCGGCGGGGGCCCAATCGAGATTTCCGGCTTTTCAAGCGCCGCGATGAGGCTTTCGTCTGACTGAAACACGCGCGCGCGAAACAGCGACGTGAGCGCGGTTCCCGGACCCGCTGCCACAATCACGGGATTGTTTTGATAGGTTCGATGGGATTCGATGCCCTGGAAGACTTTGTCCAGAGTCTTTAGAGCGACCACGCTCATGTAACGCGATTTCGTCTTCAAATTCTTCTCGAAGACCGGCCACTCCTCGCCTAGTTCTCCACCAGAGATCGCACTGCCTTCGTAGTGCGCCTCAGAGTCGAACTCCGTGATGTTTCCCATCTCGTAGTCTTCTTTCGTGGAATGGCGGCTATCTAAAACGTCTCGGATTGCTTCGGCAATTTCGCCACTGCATTCACCAATCTCTTCGAGCACATCCCCGATGGGCTGACCATCTGGATACCACCAGTCTCTGATCCCTTCATGAATCATGGCCTGCTCCATTTCGCTCGGTTCGCTCGGCGTTCGTTCGTAGTGGGTGGCGATGGCTGTTTCGAAGACGTCTGCAATCTCTTCGAGTGGCAGGGTGACGAGCCTCCTCCCGCAAAAGCTGCATTCGCCCTTCGACCCGTTCCGTCGAATCTTCTTCTTGAGTAATTCATCTCCGAAGCATTGGTGGCACACTCGGGTTCCGTCGTCGGCCATTTCGGTTACTCCTAACCTTAATTGTCTCTGAGTTCAATCCTGCCCGCCAGAACCCTTCCTTGACCCACAATCAGAGCTCCAATGCAAGAGAAAGGAACTGAGTTCCCCCGTGCCTTCAGCCGCACGCGTACTGCACCATCCAGCTCGGCGGCCCTTTTTCCGTAGCGCCCACCCTGATTGTGAGCCTGCTCCACACGTTGATGAGAAACCAGCCCCCACTAACCTCAACGCCGATCGCGCGAAGCTGCTAATTGCCGCAATCTGACGCGAGGATTGAAAGAGATTGAAAGGGCTCTGGCCGCCTCATTATCACCGGCGAAAGCACGGATTGACTAAATCTCGAACGCCGGGAGATTCGAGGGGTTGCTGAACTGCATCCGAACGAAGCCTTTGGCCTTCAGATGTTTATCTGCCATCAAGAACCGGCCGGCGACATCGTCCTGAGTACCGTCGTGCTCTTGGTCGCCGTTAATCAAGACAAACCCGCCGCGCATGAAGTTGGACTTCCGAATATAGATCTGTTCGCGCTCGGCATCCGGTCCCTTCTGCTCATACCAAGCGTAGGCTACCAATTCGCGCGCTTCTGCTCCGCGTTCTTGCGCTTGAGCCAGATTTTGCTTGATCTGTGGCGCTATCGGGATGTCGACGGGCGCCCTACCCAATGCCTGCAACGCGCTTCGAACGATGTCAGGTATGCCATCTGTAGCGCTGACCTTCGCTAGGCGGTCCGCTAGGGCCGGGTCATAGTTGACCAAGTCTTCGTGCTCGATCCCATGCCAGATCGGCAGGATGATGAAGCGGCCAACCTTTTCTCGCGCAAACAAGCCGTTGAGCTCATGTTCTGTCCACTTGCGTTCTGCCAGGAACGGCTTCGAGAGAACCACGATCGCGTAGCTACTGTTTATCAACCCCCTGTTGATCGCTGAACGCAAAGACTCGCCCCACGCGATTGAATCCCCGTCAAACCAGACAGCTATGTCGGCTTTCCTCAGTTCAACCACAAGTTGTCGGACGTAGGGCTTGTCCGGCGACGCATGAGACATGAAGATGTCCCATTTTTGAGCTCTCTTCGTTTCCGCAGGGGCTTCTGATGGTACGGCGACGGCCTTCGGCACTTCTGCCACAGGCGGCTCCGCTGATTCTCTTTTCGCGAAACGAACCGGCGTGGCAGCCATCTTCGAGCGATTTTCGATAGACCTTTTCCGCGCGGCAATGCAGTTTGCCAGCGTGATGTTCAGTTGCTGCGTCAAATGCTCAGTCGAACCGCGGAGGATGTTTAGCCGCCAATCGATCTTCTTTAATTCCTCTTCCAGAAGAAGCTCTGGATTGATGTTTGGGTTGCTAATTTGGAAGCGAATCAACACTTCCTGACCGACTACTTCTCCGGCAGCCACGGTTCCGTTGAAGGCAGATGGAGCGATATCGAACACAAACGCGTCGCCCTCGAACGGGACGTGAAACACGTACTCCACGATGTCACGCAGCGATTGTCCGGGCGCACCGAGCATATTCCGGCCAAGAAACTCGTTCGCCGTGACCTGCCGATCGGTCGATTCATATTCGATCTTGTCGCGAAGAAGGGTTGGAACAGCGATTCCAAACGTCTCTTTCAAGGCCTGCGTTTTAGCGCCGTCCAGCGCGTCTTCGTCGGATAGGGATTCGTAGGCGACCTTCAGTCGCCCCTGCTGGTCCTCGACGAAGTGATATATATCTCGTTTCGAAAACAGAAAGCCAGGTGGCACGGTCAAACCCCGCAAAGTGACGCGATTTCTTGATTATAAGTTTAGAGCGGATAGCGCTGTTGGGACATCCTCCCACCGAGAAGGCCTTCCACACGATTCAACGATCCTGGCCCTGGCAATCTCGGGGCCGACCTTGCGCTGATTTCTCGATGGGCGATAAATCGCCAAATCACTCGTCAACGGCAGATCAGTACCCAATGTCGCCATAGCGCCATCAATTCTTCGGCCAGCGAGACCTTTTCAGCACCCTCTTGAACACCCTCAACTGTGCTAAAGCCTCGAATTCGGGCCAAGACCTTTGCCGTGCAACATCAAAGATCAGACGGACTTGGCGCTACAGCGTTTGAAGTAGGTCGCTGCACACAAGCTTTTCTCAGAGATGCAGCCCAATTTCCTCGAAAATGGCCTCCGCGATGGAAGGCTCTGCGATAACGAGATTCGCAGTGTTTGC
>Ga0224531_1001172_pt1 | contig 11882 bp, 6 predicted proteins | sample CBST100metaG_FD_179876 | JGI IMG/M metagenome (GOLD analysis project Ga0224531, IMG submission 179876) | Peat soil microbial communities from Stordalen Mire, Sweden - C.B.S.T100 | ecosystem: Environmental > Terrestrial > Soil > Wetlands > Peat | place: Sweden: Norrbotten County, Stordalen Mire... | reverse complement strand
CCGTCAGGATTGCGCCCAGTGGATTGGCCAGCCCCTTGCCCGCAATGTCAGGCGCGGAGCCGTGGACCGGCTCATAGAGATTGACCTTGCCGCCCAGAGTGGCCGATGGCAACATGCCCAGCGAGCCGGTGATGACTGCGGACTCATCGGTGAGAATGTCGCCGAAAAGATTTTCAGTCAGCACCACGTCGAAGTCGCGCGGCCGGTTCATCAGGTGCATTGACATGGCATCGACGTACTGGTGCTCGACGGTCACAGCAGGGAACTCCGCGGCCACTTCGTTCACCGTGGCGCGCCACAGTTGCGAAACCTCTAGGATGTTGGCCTTGTCCACGCTGGTCAGCTTTTTGCGGCGCTTCATGGCCAGCCCGAAAGCAACGCGGGCTACGCGCTGGATTTCGCCCTTTGTGTAGCGCATGGTGTTCCAGGCTTCGCCGGTCTCGTGGTTCCATTGGCGGGGTTGGCCGAAGTAGAGACCACCCAGCAATTCACGAACAAAGAGAATGTCGGCTCCATCCACAATCTCGGCGCGCAGCGGAGTGTTGGCGGCCAGTTCCTTGAAGGAGAAGGCGGGACGCAGGTTCGCAAAGCCGCCCAGCGCGGAGCGCAGCCCGAGCAAGCCAGCTTCGGGACGCATATTGGAGGGAAGGGAATTAAACTCGTTGCCGCCCACCGCGCCGAGCAGAACCGCGTCGGAGGCCAGCGCGGCCGCAACCGTTTCTGCCGGTAGCGGCGTGCCGTCGTTGACGATGGCCACGCCGCCAAGGCGCTTGGCGTCGAACTCGAACGTGTGACCACCGGCCGATGCGACTTCCTTCAGCACAGCAACCGCTTCGTTCGTAACTTCAGGACCAATGCCGTCGCCGGCGGTGACGAGAATTTTAAGCTTCATTTGTGCTCTTTTCGCTTTCAGTATTTCATTAATTTACGGTCAATGACCCGCATCGTGCCGAGCCTCAAGCGAGCCCGAAAGCCGGTTCCTGGCGCCGTTCGCGAAGCTGATTAGGTAACAGGCCGACCAGGTCATAATCGTAGATGTTCTTTTTGCGGTCGGCCAGCGCCACAAAGCGGGAGTAGACGTGCTGCAACTCATCGCCAGTGAGAGTGAAGCCCAACTCCTTCAGGCGATTTCGCAGCGCCGCGCGGCCGGAGTGCTTGCCCAGCACCAGATTGGTGCGTGCCACACCCACCAGCGCCGGAGTCATGATCTCGTAGCAGAGCGGGTTGGCCAACATACCGTGCTGATGAATGCCGGACTCGTGCGCAAAGGCGTTGTCGCCCACGACAGCCTTGTTGGGCGAGGGGTGGAAGCTGATGATCTGGCCCAGCGCCTGGCTGGCGGGGTAGAGGTTTTCCAGCTTGATGCCATTGCTTACGCCGTAGTGGTCTCCGCGGACATAGAGCGCGGCGGCGATCTCTTCCAGCGCCGCATTGCCGGCCCGCTCGCCGATGCCGTTGATGGTGCACTCCACCTGGCGTGCGCCGTTCCGAATGGCAGCCAGCGAATTGGCAACGGCAAGTCCCAGGTCGTCGTGGCAGTGCGAGGAGAGGATGATGCCATCAGCGTCAATGGAAGGAATGCGCTCGCGTACCTCGGCGAACATCCGGCCGTACTCATCGGGGGCTGAATAGCCAACGGTGTCCGGCATATTGATGGTGGTGGCGCCGGCCTCGATCGCTACGCGCACCATCTCGACCAGAAAATCGCGGTCCGAGCGGGTGGCATCTTCAGGCGAAAATTCGACATCGTCCACCAGCGAACGCGCCAAGCGCACCGACTCCGCCGCCTGGTCAAGCGCTTGCTGGCGGCTGATCTTCAATTTATATTGCAGATGCAGATCGCTCGAAGCCAGAAAAACGTGGATGCGGGCGTGATCGGCGCTTTGCAGGGAGCGGGCGGCCTTCTGAATGTCTTCAGCCTTGGCGCGGGCCAGCGAGACAATGCGCGGCTTGCGCACGGCCTGAGCGATAGCGGCGATGGCTGCGAAGTCTCCCTCCGAAGCTACTGCAAAGCCTGCCTCGATGATGTCCACACCCAGATCCTCCAGGGCGTGGGCCATGGTTAGCTTTTCCTGCGTCGTCATGCTGCAGCCGGGCGACTGCTCGCCATCGCGCAGCGTGGTGTCGAAGAAGACGATGCGATTTGAGATCATGTACCGGCCTCCCAGGGAAGATTCCGCCAACACTTGTAGTGTCCCGCGTTTTGCGATATAAGGCAAAGTTATAATTATTGTGGACATGATTAGAAATGCTTATGATGGTAAGGAGGTAGGGGTTAGGGATTAGGGATTAGGGATTAGGAAAGATCGTACTGGCCTCAACGAATAGCGAAATGCAAAATAATGATTGCTTCTGGCCTGCGGCAATGCGAGTCCGAGTTGGCTTTTCTCGGCAGTGGCCGTCCGTCGCGGGTTTCCTCTTCCTAATCCCTAATCCCTAATCCCTAACCCCTGCTTTTCGGAGGCTCTTATGGACCTGAATCAACTCGAAACCTTCCTGGCGGTGGCCGAGGAGCACAGCTTTTCGCGGGCGGCAGTGCGCCTGCGTCGCACGCAGCCGGCGGTGAGCCAGGTCATTCGCAAGCTGGAGGAGTCGGTGGACGAGATCCTCTTCGACCGCGCGGCGCGGGACGGGGCGCTGACCGCGGCCGGGGTGCTGTTGCGCGACTATGCGCAGCGCCTGCTGGCCCTGCGCCGCGAGGCTACCAGTGCTTTGGATGAACTGAAGAGCCTGGAACGGGGACGGTTGCAACTGGCGGCCAACGAGTACACCTGCATCTACCTGCTTCAGGCTATCGACCGGTTCCGGCGGGAGTTTCCTCATATCAGTGTCACCGTGCACCGTATGTTGGCCTCGCGGATTCCTGAGGAACTGGACTTGCGCACCTTCGAACTGGGGATGCTCTCCTTCCGTCCCGATCCGGCGCAGTACCGCAGCATCGCGGTGTACGCTGACAGCCTGGCATTCATCGTCAGTCCCAGCCATCCGCTGGCCGGAGCCAAGCGGCTCTCCATCAACGACTTGAGCGAGGAGGTTTTCATCGCCCATAACGTGGCCTCGCCGCTGCGCCGCCGGGTGATCGGAGCCTTTCAGAAATACAGGACGCCTCTCAACATGGGGATCGAACTGCCCACCATCGAGGCCATCAAGCGATTTGTGGCCATGGGCAATGGGGTGGCCCTGGTGCCCCATCTGACCGTGGCCAAGGAACTGGAGACCGGGGATTTGGTGTGCGTTCCGGTGGACGAACTGGAGGCCAAGCGCGTTCTGCGGCTGGTCCACCGGCGCCGGGCGACGCTTTCCTATGCCGCCAGGGCTTTTTTGCGCACCGTCAGGACGCTGGCCCAGGAGCAAGGGCCACCGTTCCACTACCAGGTGGAACGGACTGGCTGAATATTTTCAAATTGCTACCATTTTGTGCGGAGTTTTGGCGCGATTTTCGCGCGAAGCAGAGTTGAAGAAGCTGTATTTTCCGGCATATTGGCTAGTGGAAGGCACCCGTTTGGCTCTCGCCGCGTCTATAGCCTCAGATCGTTCCACAGAAACCGTTTGCGCCACGGACCGCCCCGGCCAGTTACAATGCTGAGAGTGGGGCCCGGCTCGAACCGGCGCACCGAAAATCGACAAGCTCGTTGCCAGCCGAACGGTTGAGCAGTGTGAGGTTCAGGACCGAATGAAGAAGATCGCATTATTTGCATTTTTGCTGGTCGTATGCGTGGCAGCAGGCCGCGCTCAGGAAAGCCGCCAGGACATCAGCCTCAGCGGCACGGCGCTTGTTGAGCCGTTCATCGCCTCGTCAACCGACGTTTTTGTCCACTCCAACTACGCTTTGGGCGCATTGCTCAGCTACCGTTTCATGCTGACGCCCTCGAGCGCCATTGAGGCCAACTACGGCATGACCTACCAGAACAAAATCACTTACAACTACAGCGGCCCCTACCATAATCAGGTGCTGACCCGCACCCAGGAGATGTCGGCCGCCTACGTCCGCACCTTCAACTTCCGCAAGTACAACCCCTTTGTCGAGGCTGGGCCCGCCGCATTCATCTTCCTGCCCATCCGCAACTCCGGCACGCAGAACCTGGATGTCAAGCAGCAGACCCAGATGGGCGCGATCTATGGAGCAGGTATTGCCTACGAGATCAGTCCCAGCTTCGACATTCGCGCCGAGTACCGCGGCATGATCACCAAGGTGCCCACCTTCGGCCTGTCGCAGTTCTCTACTAACAAGTGGTACAACATCTACAATCCGGTGATCGGCGTGGCGTACCACTTCTAAGGATTGCGGAAGAATCTGTATTGATCGCTCTTGAGCAAGGGGGACAGGCTACAGCCTGTCCCCCTTGCTGTTGAATGGCCAGATGTGTCAGTGCCGCTGGGGGAGAACCTTCCAGATGGCCGGGTCTTCTTCACCCAGAACCCAGGAGCAGAATCCCTGCAAGCCGGTTTGCTGCGCCAGGTCGTAGCGGTCCTTGAAGGTGCGCTGATCGGTTAAGAAAACCCATTCGCGCATCTGGTCGCGATAAAAGAAGAACCACGCGCTGTGGTCTTCCGCGTCCCACTGGAGCTTGCCGTTGTAGGCCTCGGCCAGTTGCTGGGCGTTCAGTGCGCTGATGGACTCTGCGGTGGGATTCATCTTCACCTTACCAGTGTCAGTCTCTTTGATGGGAGCGCCGGTATACCAGTGGTAGCCGTAGAGGGGAATGCCCAACGAGAGTTTTTCTTTGGGGACGGATTTAAGGGCATAGTTTAGATTGTCCACGGTCCACTGCCAGCCGGCGACAGGGCCGGGCGCGGTTCCGCGGGAGTGCTGATCGTAGGTCATCAGGCAGATCAGGTCGGCGTGCTTGGCCAGAGCCGCGATGTCGTAGGCGCCGCGCCAGTCCGTGAACATCCACTTGGAATAGCCGCCCTGGCCGGGGTAGCCGGGCGCATTGGGCACCGTGGCGATGGTCAACTGCAAACCGGCTCCATGCATCGCTTCAGCCGAAGATTTCACCAGCGCCGTCAACAGATCGCGATCGGTCCAGTCGATGTCCTCAAAATCGAACTGGAAGCCGGTATAGCCGTTGAGCCTGGACTCGCGGATGAGCGCCTCGTTCATCTTGAGCTGGGCCGCGGGGCTGGTAACCAGCGCGTGGAACTCCTTCTTGTTCATCAGGGCCACGATGGGCATCACGGGCAACTTCTCGTCGTGCGCCCGCTTGAGCACTGCCGGGTCGGGGGCGCCGGTGACGAGGCCATTCTCGTCCACTTGGTACCAGGTGGGCACCAGCAGATCGATCTGCGAAGAGTGGGCCAGGAAAGAACGGATGGAATCCGGGGATCTGGTCATGTAAAAAAGAGCTACCGGCGCTGCCTGCAAGCAGGGAACTGCCGCAAGAACTGCGCAAAGCAAAAGAAGAAGTCGTTTCATGGTCTCTCTCCGTTGAAAAATCTGCTGATCGTTTGGTGCCGATGCAATCATATTCGCTTTGCAGCGAATAAGCCGAATGGAGTTCATTCTGTTGTGGCGAGAGTTGGCAAGTTGGCCGCCCTGGGCGTAACCCATGTATTCTCAGCCCATGCACGAGGAGGTTTTTCCCATGCCCTCTGATTCTGAGTCCGGCCACGCCAATCTTCTGGAACACTCAGCCTCTTCCTACCTGCGCTCGGCACGCCACCAGCCGGTTCAGTGGCATCCCTGGGGCGAGGAGGCCTTCGCCCAGGCTCAATCCGAGGACAAGCCCATCCTGCTGGACATAGGCGCCGTCTGGTGCCACTGGTGCCACGTCATGGACAGGGAGTCCTACGAGGACGCGGAGATCGCGGCGCTTATTAACGAACATTTTGTGGCAATCAAGGTGGACCGCGACGAGCGTCCCGACGTGGATGCCCGCTATCAGGCCGCCGTTTCGGCCATTACCGGCCAGGGCGGCTGGCCGCTGACAGCTTTTCTGACTCCCGACGGGCTGCCCTTCTTCGGAGGCACGTATATTCCGCGCGACGACCGCTATGGGCGGGCGGGTTTCGGGCGGGTTCTGACGACCCTGGCCCAGGTGTGGCGCGAGCAGCGCGATGAGGCGCTGGAAACAGCCACGAACGCCATGGCCGCCATCGAGCACAATGAGTCGTTTTCAGGGGGCGGCGGGCAACTGACGCTGGCTCTGGTGGATAAGATTGCCGGTTCGATCCTCTCGCAGTTCGACGCGCGCAACGGCGGTTTCGGCTCGCAGCCCAAGTTTCCCCATCCAGGCGCGCTCGACCTGCTGCTGGAAGTCTTCCTTAATCGAGGCAACCAGCAGGCCAGCCAGGCCTTCGTCATCACGCTTGAAAAGATGGCGCGGGGCGGCGTCTACGACCATCTGGCCGGCGGCTTCCACCGCTACAGTGTGGACGAGCACTGGAGAGTGCCGCACTTCGAGAAGATGCTTTACGACAACACGGAACTGATGCGCAACTACCTGCATGGCTTCCAGAGCCTGGACCGCGAGGATTTTCTGGTTACCGCCCGGGAGATTATGGGATGGCTGGAGACGGCCATGAGCGACCGCGAGCGCGGCGGCTTCTACGCCTCGCAGGACGCGGACATCAACCTGGACGATGATGGCGATTACTTTACCTGGACGCTGGCCGAGGCGCGCGATGCGCTGCTTGCAGCGGGATCTTCACCCGACGAGGTGGAGTTGGCGCTCCACTTCTGGGAGATTGGCGAAGTGGGCGATATGCACCACAACCCGGCCAAGAATGTTCTCCATGTGAAGCAGAGCCTGGAGGAATTTGCGGCAGAGAAAGGCCGGAGCGTGGACGATCTGCGACCGCTTCTGGACTCGGCCCGCCGCAAGCTGCTGGCGGCGCGCGCCATGCGCCCTACGCCGTTCATTGACCGCACGCTCTACACCGGCTGGAACGCGATGGCGGTTACGGCCTGTTTGGAGACGGCGCGCATCCTGAAAATCGACTCGGCACGGGAGTTTGCGCTGCTTACGCTGAACCGGCTGCTGCGAGAAGCCTGGGACGGCGAGCAGACTTTGGGCCACGTGATCGCCTACGGCGTTCAACCTGCGGAGGGTGTGCTGCCGCCGGAAAAAGCGCCGGGCACGCTCGATGACTATGCCTTTACGATCCACGCCTGCATCGACGGATGGATTGCGAGCGGCGAGATGAGCTTCTACGATGCGGCCGTCAAGCTGGCCGACGCCTTGATTGCCCGCTTCCAGGACCGGGCCGCGGGAGGGTTCTATGACGCCGCCGCAGAGACTGGCAGCGCGCAGGCTCTTGGCGCTCTGGCCGCGCGGCGAAAGCCGTTGCAGGACACTCCCACCCCGGCTGGCAACCCTACCGCGGCTTCGGCCCTGCTGCGCCTTGAGGCCCTCAGCGGACGCAGGGAGTATCGCGAGATCGCCGAGGCTGCGCTCGCCTCTTTTGCCGGGATCGTGGAGCACTTTGGCCTCTACGCAGGCTCCTACGGACTGGCCCTGGAGCGGCTGCTTCTCGACCCGGTGCAGGTGGTAGTGGTTGGTCACGGTCCCAAGGCCGAACGCTTCGAAGCGCTGGCCGTGGCCCGTTTTGCCGTGAACAAGACCGTGATGCGGATCGATCCGCGACGGCTGGTTCCAGGCGGCGTTCCCGAGGCGCTGGCCGAAGTCCTGCTTCAAGTCCCAAAGCGGGAAGACGCCCCGATATGGGCCATCGTCTGCCGCGGGTGCACCTGTCTGCCGCCAATCACCAATGCCGAGGCGCTTGCGGAGGCCTTGGATAACCCGGTTTAACATCGACAAAAATTCAGCCAGCCTGCGAGCGGACGAGTTTTCCACAGCCTGGAAGCGCAATTGTAAGTTTCATGCTCGATATAGAGAATGTCGCGCTTTATCGATGTAGTCTAGAAAGTATGACTGTCGCTGGCGATTGTCCTGTGCAAAGGAAGGCATGGAACGGTTCGGTTTAATCCGGATTCTGGCTTGCTTGATAGCGCTATCATCGGTTACGCAGGCGCAGCAGTATGTCTTTCGCTCCTTTCGACAAGCAGAAGGGTTGAATAACCTTGCCGTCAATGCGTTGGCGAGAGACCGCTCCGGTTTTCTGTGGTTGGCTACGGAGAATGGCGTCTACCGCTTTCTTGGTTCAGGCTTTGAAAGGTACGGCGTAGAGCGGGGAGTTGCCGAACTCGATACTCTGGACATAGTTTCTGATCCGAACGGCACCATCTGGGCGGCCACGGAAGGGAACCTGTACCACTGGGACGGTCAGCGGTTTCTTCCCGCCGGACGCGACCCGATTCACATCGAGAGCCAGCGTCGCATCATCGTCGAAGATGCGTATCACTTGCTGATCGTCCAACACGGGCATATTTATCGCTTAGAGCGCGATGCTCAAGGAAAGATGCTGTCTTTTCTACCCCTGTTTTCTGACCGTATGCTGGCCTCCATGCCGGATCTGACGCGCGTGATCAGCCTGAGCGCCGTGCGCGAACCGCGGAATGGCATTCGCTTCTGGGCCGGCTGCGGCGCTAGCCTCTGTTCGTGGCCGGGGCAGGAGGATGGGAACGCAGGCCAGCAGCATGACGGCACGGTGACCGAATGGGGCGCAGACAAAGGCTTGGCCGCCGATCGCTGGGAGGGTGTTCTCTTGGATCGCGCCGGCACTCTTTGGGCCGGGGGTGTCGCTCATGTCTCCGTTCTGCCGCGTGGGGCCGTGCGCTTTGTTGACCGCAGCATTCACGGCTCCGATCCGGAGAGCAACTATGGCCACTCCCCATTGATTGAAGACGGAGACGGCCGTATCCTGACGCCCTCCGGAGAGGGAATTGCCCGCTGGGACGGAGGCGCCTGGAGAATCATTGGCCGTGCGAACGGGATGGAGCGGGCCCGCCGCATCATGGGCATGGCCTTCGATGCGGCGGGAGATCTGTGGTTCGTAAGCCGTGGGGATGGGCTCTTCGAGTGGACGGGCTACGGGGAATGGGAAGGCTGGAATGACGTGCAAGGCCTACCCTCCGCAGGCATTTGGGCCATCACGCCAGATGGCGCGGATCGTGCCTTTGTGGGAACCGAGCGCGGGCTTGCATGGATCGATGCGCGCATGGGTTCGCCCCGTCCGTTGTCAGCTCCGCGGCGGTGGAACTATGGCCAGGTGAGCGGGATGGGCACTGATCGCGACGGTTCCTTGTGGGTTGGGACGCACTCGGGAGTTGTGCTGCGCGTCAATCCCAAGACGGGCCATACGGAACAGACAGCCAAGGTGCCGGACTTGATCTTCAGAGCCTTCGAGGATGCCTCCGGACGCTTGTTTTTCGAAACCCCACACGGCCTCTATCTTCGCGAAGCCGGGGCAGGGAACTCCGCGCCGCATCGGATTCCGGCGGCAGATGCGCTGACGGGAGATTCCGCCTGGGCTGCGGCAAGCTGCGAATCGGCTGATGGTACGGATTGGTTTGGGGTTGGCGACCGCCTGTTGCGCTTCAAAGCGGGCCAGTGGACGGCGCCAGTCATCCAGGGACTGCCCAAGCAGAACGGAAATTTGACGGCCTTGTCCTGCGCTAGAGATGGGGTGGTGTGGCTTGTCGACGGAGAGGGAGGCACATGGCGGTTGACGCCGAGCGGAGATCGGTTGCAGGCTTGGCAACTGGTGCTTCCCCCGGGATTGCGTAACCTGGCTCCCCTGGCCGTTCTGGTGGATCGTCGCGGATGGGTATGGCTGGGAAGCGATCTAGGCTTGGCGGTTTGGAACGGTCATGACTGGCGCCATATGACCCAGGAAAGCGGACTGATATGGGACGATGTCAACCAGGGAATCATGAGTGAAGCTCTCGACGGTTCGCTGTGGATTGGAACCAGCAACGGCGTGGCCCACTTGCGTCATCCGGAGCGGGTCTTTAATTCGATTCCACTTGTCGCTTCGCTGACGGAGATTCAACGCGGCGAGACGAGCTACCTTGGGGCGCGGCAGATCACGATAACATGGGAAGGTTCGCCGTTGCACTTCCGCATCTCTTCGCCTACGATGCGCAACCGTAGTGAATTGGCCGTGAAGGTTCGGATGGTGGGGTATCAGTCGGAGTGGATGGAAACCCGAGACGGCAACGCAACTTTCTCCCGCCTTTCTCCGGGGGAATATACGTTTATGGGCATGGTCTGCAACCCAGGCCTCAATGTCTGTTCCGAGCCGGTGAGGGTTGACGTCAAGGTCCTTCCGCCGTGGTGGAGAACCAACTGGTTTTACGCGTTATGCGTCCTGGCTTTCTTACTTCTTCTGGTTGCCATTATTTATCTTTACACCCGGCAAATGGGCGCCAGAAGCCGGGAACTGGAGATGCTGGTGTCAGAGCGCACGCGGGAACTCGAAGCCAGCCGCGCGCAGTTGCGCATCCAGGCGACCCATGACGGGCTTACCGGGATGTTGAATCGGACCGCCATCCTGCGAACTCTGGGAACGGAGTTGGACCGCGCTCAGCGGGAGAACCTGACCGTTGCCGTGGCGCTGGTCGATCTGGATTTTTTCAAGGGCATCAATGATAACTACGGGCACCTGTCCGGCGACGAGGCGCTGCGCTGGTTCGCCGCCGCGGTCGGAACCGCCATTCGCCCCTATGACCTTGCCGGGCGGTACGGAGGCGAGGAATTTCTGCTGGTTCTGACCAAGCTTCCGCGCGAGATTGTCGAGAACAGACTGGTCAGCCTCCATGGTGCGATCTCCAACCTGAAGATCTGTACACACGGATCTGAGTTCCAGCTCAACTGCAGCATGGGCGCGACCGTCTTCGACCCATCCGATGGACCCGCAACCGTCGAATCACTGCTGGTGATTGCCGACCATGCCTTGTATGCTGCCAAAGCCGAGGGCCGCAATCGCGTCGTTTTTCGCCCGACCGACTACTCGGATTCTTATCTTGACTCGCACGAGCAACCCTTCAATTCCGATTGAAAAAGCGAGCCGCAAGACAGGGAATAGGGAAGAGTACGGCTATTCCCCGTTCTGTGCTCAATGACCCTCACTCGCCGCTGAAGGGATTGCCTTCCCGAGGCTTGAGCGTGGTTGGGTCGGGTTTTAGTGCGGTCTTTACGGATGGCTGGTTGTGGCCATGGGGCACGGTGTCGAGGAAGGTGTTGAAGACCCGGTTGGGGTCGCCGGGCAGCAGGGCTTGCTCCTCCAGCGCCAACCGAACCCGGCGGCGGAACTCCCGCACCGGCGCGTATTGTTGGGTGGCCAGCGTCTTGAAGATCACCGGGAAGATCAACTCCGAGCCTTTGATCGCATCCACGCCCAGGATTTGCGGGTCGGCCACAAAAACCTTCCGAAACTCATCGTTGTTGCGAACCTCCATGGCAATGCCCTTCAACAGCTCCAGTACCCGGTCAGGGTTGGCGGAGAAATCCACGCTCACGTTGACGGTGGCCACCGAGTAGCCCACGCTCAGGTTGGCCACGGTGGTGATCTGCGAGTTGGGAATGACGTAGAGTGTTCCGTCGGCGTCGCGGACCGTAGTCTTGCGCAGGGTCATTGCCTCGACGGTCCCAGACAGGCCGGCAAGCCGCACCGTGTCTCCTACGCTGAACTGGTCCTCAAGGAGGATCAGTATCCCGTTGAGCATATCGCGCACGATATTCTGCGCTGCCAGGCCGATGGCCACCCCGGCCACTCCGGCCGAGGCGAGCAGGGGAGCAAGATTGACCCCCACGGCAGCCAGAAACTGCAAGCTGACGATTGCGCCGATGACGGCCAGCCCGGTGGTGCGAATCACGCTGGCCAGGGTCTTCACCTGCGAAACACGGGCCGGCCCAGGCGCGTGCTGCTCAGCGACGTGGATCATTCTGGCCGTAATCAGATGGAGCAGGCGGCTGAGAACGAAGGCGATGATCGCCACCATCAACAGATGGGGAAGCTTGGCGCGGATGAACTCCTGG
>Ga0224531_1001169_pt1 | contig 11905 bp, 7 predicted proteins | sample CBST100metaG_FD_179876 | JGI IMG/M metagenome (GOLD analysis project Ga0224531, IMG submission 179876) | Peat soil microbial communities from Stordalen Mire, Sweden - C.B.S.T100 | ecosystem: Environmental > Terrestrial > Soil > Wetlands > Peat | place: Sweden: Norrbotten County, Stordalen Mire... | reverse complement strand
CCCATAATAGCGATCAAAGCTAGAATTGCTCTTCGTAGCGTTGACGCTGAGCTACAAGCAGCGAACGTGGGAAGAGGCTGCAACGCCGAATGGGTCAGTGCCAGAGATCGGAATATAAATCGGCAAGCTCGTTCAAATGGTTCCGTGTGAGTTTAAGGCGGCAATCACTATAAGCGACTGGGGCTTGATCTCCGCCTTCCCATTGGGTCGCCATTGAAGTGCAACTCCGATCACGGTACCTTTGCCATGCCTCTTCAGCCACATCGAAGGGGAGCCTCTTCTGTTGCGACTGTGCAGATTCTGATGTTGATGGCAGTCGTAACAAGGCACCCACAGCTCGAATGTAGGCACGATAGTTCTGCTCAGTCTCCTTGGCCTCATCTGATAAGCACTGTGCGATTCGGGCATTGCCACCGTTCGTCGCGTCATTGCAGAGGTTTGCTTTACTGCGCGCTCGTTCCCTTGCAATCGCATCGGTTCCCTGTTGTCGATAACGTGATTGGACGGAGTCAGACCCATCCGATCTCAATCGATGAGCGGACGGCGCCTCCTGCGCTACGGCCAAAGAAGCGCAAAACCAAATTGCAATGATCCATCGCATGGTGAAAGCAGTTTAGCAGGACCAGAGGGGTCTTCCCGCCCAACGCTGCCCTTACAACAGCGCAGAACTGGATTATGGTCGAGTGGTGGCCAATTCGGAAGTAGCACCTCTCCTGCCGCGCTAAAGACAACCGCAGTCCTTCATGGAACGGTGTTCCACCCAAGGTCATGAAAAAAGCAGCCGCGGATCCTTCCCGTTGGTCAGGATGACACCTCTTGTGAGATTGGAGTGTGGTGTGGCCAAGAATTTTCAGGGCAGATTCTTCGCCTCCGGCTCAGAATTAGAGCGCTGCAGGTAGAGATGATGGCCCCGGACGGGCGTTGTGGACGCCCTTGAGCGACGCACCCGTTTCTTGCCGATCGGCATTTGCGTGCTCTACACTGGGGCGGCCAGTTGCACCGCAGAGCACGCCCAGGCAACAAGAGAGAGCGCGACCCGTTCTGGCGCAAGGTTGAATTTTTCATGCCGCGTCGCAACCGCATTCCCGTTTTTCTTCCGTCGTTCCTGTTCGTTCCGGGCCTGACACTGCTGGCTGCACTTTTGCCAGGCATGTGCCTTCGCGCGCAGACGGCGGGAAGCATCTTCCGCAATGTCGATCCCTCGGTGGGCTATGTGGGGTCGAAGAGTTGCGGCGCGCCGGGCTGCCACGAAGAAATCAGTCGCACCTATTTCCCAACGCCGCATGGGCAATCGATGGCGGCGGCCAACTCGGCTGCGGAATTGGCGCGCGTGCCGCAGCCGGTTACTGTCTTCAACGCGAAAAACAACCGCACGTACACGGTCTATCAGCAGGGCGGGAATCTCTATCAGAGCGCGTACGAAGTGGACAAGAGCGGGCGCAAGATTTATTCCATCGCGCACCGCATTGACTACGTGACGGGCGGCGAAAGCGTCGGCTATACCTATCTCTATCGCGTGGGCTCGTGGATTTTTCAAGCGCCGCTTTCCTACTATGTTCGGACAAAGACGTGGGAGCTTTCGCCGGGCTATGCGGCCGACGATGTGGGCTTCAATCGCGTGATGACCACCGGCTGCCTGCTGTGCCACAACGGCCAGCCCGACCCGGTGGCCAAGCGCGACGGCATGTACAAGGAGCCGCCTTTCCGCTTCGGCGAACTGGGCGTGAGTTGCGAAACCTGTCACGGCCCGGGCGCTCTGCACGTGAAAGAGATGCAGGCGAACAAGGGGCGCGTGCTGCGGCCCGGCGAAGTGGACACGTCCATCGTGAATCCGGCGCGGCTGTCGCCGCGGGTGGCCGACGATCTGTGCCGCGAGTGCCACCAGGCGGGCGACGCGGTGGTGGTCTATCCGGGCAAAACGGCGATGGACTACCGGCCGGGAACTCCGCTGACCGAGACCATGGCCATCGTCAAGCGGCCCATCAAGCCGGAGCAGCGGGAGGAGGCCAACAGGCTGGAGACCGCGCCGCCGATTCGCGGCAGCCTGGAGCAGCCGCTGTGGTGGAAGAACTCCACGCTCGAGTTGAGCAAGTGTTACCAGGCGAGCCATGGGCGGTTGACGTGCAGCACCTGCCACTCCGTCCATCATGTGCCCAGGCCGGAGGACGAGCAGGCAGCCTATCGCGCGGCATGCCTCACCTGCCATAAGGCGACCAGTTGCACGCTGAAGCCGGACGACAGCAAGCGCGTCGCGGTCAAAGACAACTGCATTGAGTGCCACATGGAGAAGCGGCCGGTGGCCGGCATTGCGCACTCCAACGACACCAAGCACCGCATCGTTCGTTATCCCGGCCAGCCGCTGCCGGAAGTAGCGTTCGAGCAGCCCCGGGCCGATCTGCCCGGCTTGCTGTGGCTCAATCGGCCGGAAGGCCAGCCGGAGGCGCGGATTCCTGATCGGGCGCAGTTGGAAGCGTATTTCACGGCGGCCCGCAAGGACCCGAGTTTGTGGCCTTACTGGTTCCGAAAGCTGGACGAGTTGAAGAAGACTGCGCCCGACGATCCCGTGGTGCTGAATGCTCTGGGAGCGGTTGAGCTGGCCCAGAAAAAGGACAACGCGCGGGCGGCCGATGACTTTGCGCGCGCACTCAAGCAGGGGTCGGAGGAGCCAACGACGTTTCTGAACCTGGCTACTGCGCTCGAAAATCTGGGCCGGGCTGACGAGGCGCAGGCCGTGCTGGAGCGCGGAGTAGCCGCTTATCCCTATTCCGGGCCGCTGGTGGCAAGGCTGGCGCAGCGGTACTTTCTTGCCGGCCAGAGTTGGCGCGGGCGCGAATTGGTGAAGCAATATCGCGAGCTGTTTCCGGAAGATCCGGCGCTGCGCGAGGTGGAACAGAGCTGGCCGCGCTGACCTCTCCGGCTCCCCATTCAACGTTTCCAGGGAGCGGCGTTTACATTCACCTGGCCGCCTGGGACCAATGTCACGAAGTACGAACTCTACCTGAGCCGCGGGAAGGGGTCCGACAACCTCTATCACTCAGGATATACAACTGCAAAATCGGTGAACGTGACCGGGCTTCCGGTCAGCGGAGAGAAGATATACGCGCGGCTCTATTCGTACGTCGGAAGAGCCTGACAATATGTCGGTTACATCTATACGGCAAAGTAGCCCTTGGATCACTCCATGAATCCAGAGCGACGAGTCTTCGACGGCGCCGTGCACAAGCACGACCGTAGGCTTAGACGATTTCTCTTTGATTTATTCTTGAGTTTCCATGATGAGCTGCTCTCCTTTGTATTGATCCGTTGCGGTCTGACTGCGGTCAGGCAGAGGTGAAGCGATGTCAATCCAGCTCGTGGAGGGTTTGGGCGTATGTCTTGCCGTATGGGTAGAAAAGTTCCTTGCGGCCTTCTTGCCACGCACGTTTCATCTCCGGCGTCGTAATGTCCCAATCCGGCCTGCATTTCCGGGTGACCGCGCGCAAGTCCTGACGCAGTTCGTCCATGGTCGGTCGTCCAAAGAACCAGTAGCCGCTATAGATTTTGTGGATGATGAGACCCGGCTCAAGAACAATAACGTGGGGGATCATTGGATTGTGCAGATGGTCCGTATACTCGGCGATGTCGAGATCCTTTTGAACGACACGTCCCGCGTCGGATAGAAACGGCCAGTGAGCGCCGACTCCGCTGCGGTATTCGTTCGTCTCCGTGAGGTTGTCCGTGCTGATGGTGACGAGCCGACAATATCCTACTTCCATTTCACGGTGTAACTGGATAAGGCCTTCAGCCTGCCGGCGATCTTTTGGGCAGAAGCCTCCGCGACTGAGCACGACGATCATGGGGTCCGTGCCCTGAAGTTCGGACAATTTCCGCCGCGTCGCGGTGTGGTCGGTTAGCTCGTAATCAGGAAAACGAGTTCCGGGTACGATGTCGTTTCGCATGTTCTTGAGAGTCTCCTTTCGTTTGTTGCTGACCGCTATGCAGAGTGAAACTGGGCAGCGCTCGTTTTAGACCTCCGATGGAGGCAAGAGCCCATCGAAAGTCGCGACCTGGCGGCAGTCATCTCACAACGAAGCGCTGCCCCAAGACCTTACTTCTGGGCAACCACTTGAAGCCGATGAACTTCAGGGGTCACGGAAAAAAGTTCCTCTGCCTTCTCCACAAGTTCCGGCCCCGCCTCGCCGTTCAAATGGGCTTCGCGGGCAGCTTCGTCGTCGAAGGTGTCCTTCGGAAGCGGCACTCCTCCTAGCGTTCCGGTAAATCGGACCTAGTCACAGCGCAGGGCTACCATGGGATCGACTCGGGCCGCGCGGCGAGCCGGCAACCAGGCCGCGAGGATGGTCATTCCGCTCACCACAGCGATGGCAAGTGCATACGACATTGGATCCAAAGCGCTGAGGCCAAAGAGCTGCTGCTTTATCAGTCTGCTAGCCGCCAGGGTAAGTGGCAATCCCAGCGCCACACCGATGGCCAGCAGGAGCAACGACTCGCGGAGAATCATCCAAAGGACTGCCGGAGCTTGTGCGCCCAGGGCGAGGCGAATGCCGATCTCGCTGGTGCGGCGCACCACGTTGTAACTCATCACGCCATAGAGGCCGATTGCCGCCAGCAGCAGCGCTAGCAGCGAGAAGACGCTGGTGAGCGTGGAGATGAGCTTGTCGTGGGTCATCAAGTTGGAGAGCTGCTCGTCAATGGTCGCGACATCAAGCAGGGCCAGGTTGGGGTCAACCGATGCGACGGCAGCCCGAAGGTCGGCGATGGATTTGGCGGGATCTCCGGTGGTGCGGACGAGGATCGTGTTGGCGAAACGGTCCTGATTTTCCTCGCGCGGGGCCGACGCGGCGCCGCTGGGCGCGGGTGCGGAGGCGTCGACGGGAATAAGCGGATCAATCTGGGCCAGGGGGATGTAGGTCATTCGAATCGGATCAGGATCGCGTGGATCGTCGGCCCTGGTATCCCGAGCGATGCCGACAATCTGCCAGGGACCCCTGACGGTGTCGATCTCAATGGTGAGAGAGTGGCCGAGCGCATCGCCCTTGGGAAAGAAGTGCTTGGCGATGGCTTGGTTGATGACCGCGACTTTGAGGCTGCTGACCGTGTCGGACGGGGCAATAGCGCGACCAGCAACGATGGGAATGCCGGCGGTCTCAAAGTATTGACCGGAGACCCGATTGAGCGCGGAGTGCATGTCTTCTTTGGGTGCGGGCGTGTAACCCGAGAGTTGCAGGCTGGAGGTCCAGGCGGCGTGGCTGATGGGCGGGACGGCAGAGAGAGCGGCAGAACGGACGCCGGGGAGCGTGGAAAGACGCTCAATCAGTAGCTGGTGGAGGGCTGCAACCTGGCTGGGCTTGTATCCCGCGAATTGCGCGTTGAAGTCGGCAACCAGCAGGTGAGTACGCTCGAAGCCGTAGTCCTGGTTCTGGAGGTTGCGGAGGGTGCGCAGGAAGAGGCCGGCGCCGACCAGCAAAAGCAGAGAGAGCATGACCTGCGCCGTGACCAGCGCCTTGGGCCAGTAGTGGGCGGATTTGCCGCCGCTGCTTTGCGCGGTGCGGGCGGTGGCACCAAGCCCGTTGGCAGCTCCGATGCGCGCCGCCGACAAGGCCGGGGCCAGTCCGAAGAGAAGGCCGGTGAGCAGAGAGACGGCGAGGGTGAAGAGCAGAACCGGCAGGTCCGGCCGGGAACTCATGGCGATATTCGCGTTGCCGTGGCTGACAAAGGCGATCAGGGCGCGGGTGGCGCCGAAGGCAAACCCCAGGCCGAGCAGGCCGCCGGCGAGGGAGAGCAGAAGGGTCTCGATGAGACTTTGGCGGACGATGCGAGCGCGGCTGGAGCCGAGCGCGAGGCGCGTGGAAATCTCTCGTTGACGTGCGGCAGCGCGGGCCAGCAGGAAATTGGCCAGGTTGGCACAGGCGATGAGCAGGACCAGGGCCACCACGGCCATGAGAATCTGGAGCGAGTTTCCATACTGGCTACGAATGGAGGAGACGCCGCGCGCCGCGGAGAGCAAGGGTACGGAGATGTGGTTGATCTCCTGCTGGCGGGCGGGCGTGAGATTGGCGCCTTCGTCGGCGCGGCTCTGGGTGCGAATCTGCTGGTCGAGCCAGCTCTGGCTCTGCGCCAAGCCGGCCTTGCTGGCCGCAGCTTGAGGACTGAGGCGGCCGAAGAGATGCAGAAAGAGGGCGCCGCCTTGGGTGAGGAACGAGGGCTCCATGAAGACGGCGGACTGCATACTGACGGGAGTCCACAGCGCGGTCGGTTCCATCTCGACCTTGAGGCCGTGAAAGCTCTCGGGCATGACGCCGATGACCATGAAGGAAGAGCCGTTGATAGTGATGGTTTTGCCCAGAATGGCGGGGTCGGAGGAGAGCGACTGGCGCCAGAACTGATAGCTGAGGACGGTTACCGCCCCGCTACCGGGCGTGGCGTCGTCGGAGAGGCCGATGGGGCGGCCGAGCAGTGGTTGCGCACCGAGAAGGCTGAAGTAGTTGCCGGAAACCAGATTGACAGGGACCAGAAGGGCAGGCGAATTGGAAGCCGCCGCATTGCCGTCGGACGGCAGGCGCACGCTGGCTTTCCGGGAGAAGCTGCCATAGGAGGCTATGCCCTGGAAAGGTCCGGGGTCGGCTTGGAGCTGGCGCGCGAAAGACCACGGAAACATGCCGGAAAAGCCAAGATCGACGCCTCCCAGAACGCCGCCGCCCTCCGACTTGCCCAAGGTGACTAACTGCTTCGGTTCGCGGACGGGAAGGTTCTGGAGCAGCACCTGGTCGATCATGGTGAAGATGGCCGTATTGCCGCCGATGCCCAGGGCCAGCGAAAGCAGCGCCACGGCGGTAAAGCCGGGGCTTTTGGCCAACATGCGCACGCTGAGACGGATGTCCTGAAGGATGCCTTCCAGCGTGGATTCCCAGCGAGAGGACCAGACCTGATGCTTGACGGCGTTGCGGCTGCCCAACTCCACAAGGGCGGCATGGCGGGCAGCGTCCGGTGTCATTCCTTGGCTCCGTTTCTGCGCCACGGAGGCGGCCAGGAAGCCGTCCAGTTCCTCGTCGAGTTCGCGTTCAACACGCTGCTTTTGAAAGAGGGATTTCAGACCGCTGGTGAAGTTGGTCAACCAACGCATGGCGCTCCTCCTGGGGGCCGTTGCCCGGAACTCCGAATTACGCTTCGAGAATGCGGGAGATGGCCATGATCTGGCGCTGCCATTGCTCGGTTTCAGCAGTGAGCGCCTTACGGCCGTTCGGGGTGAGCAGATAGTACTTGGCGCGACGGTTGTTCTCCGTGGCTCTCCACTCGGACTTCACGCGGCCGGCGCGCTCCATCCGGCTCAAAGCCGGAAGCAGCGAACCGGGATTGACGCGAAAAACGCCGTCGCTGACCTGCTCAATGCGCAGAGCCATGCCGTAGCCATGCATGGGCTCCAGAGCCAAGGTCTTGAGGATGAGCATCTCCAGGGTTCCCTGGACCAACTCGTGGGATTTGGGATCTTGCGGTGCGGTGTCGTTGATTTTGGCAGTCATGGCTACTTCCTATAGATTGTCTAGAGGATGCCATCGCTCCCCTTGATTGTCAAGATGAACGCGCAGGCCGGAGCGGATTGGTGCGAAATGGGGATGTTGTTCGACCGGTTCGCTCGAAGTGCAGTGGGGATGCCCTATCGGAGTGGGCAAGGAAATGCCCGACGCTCGACACAGAAAGCCAAAGAGGCTGGATTCGCTTGTGAGCGAACAATCTGCCGGCAATTACTCCACCGGGGAGATTGTGCACTGGTCTGGGTGAATGCCTGCGGATATGACGCGAATGCACAATACCTCCCAGCGACATGGGCGTTAGTCGCGGCTTCCCACTCTACGTTCCCTGCGGGTGTTTTGCGTACCCATCAGGTCGAAAGCGTGATCGGGATTCTCGGTTGCGCCGGGGAGCCTTGCCCTGAACGCACCCAGTTCCGCTTCTGCTGAAGTCAGACAGCCGCACGCGGCATGAAGCTGGCGCGGTCGCGGTTGATGGAGGTGACAGATCGCCTGACGAGACCTGGTCCAACTCCATGCTCAGACGCGTAGTGCGCCGGGGGTACCAAACGGTCTGCAGTAACCCTCAAGTTCTGCACCTTCCAACTGTGACCTGCGAATTGTGAAGCACGCGTTTCCCCCGGCCTCTGTTGTACACTCCCCTTGATGAAGCCCACCGCACTCTTCACCCTTGTTTTTGTCGCCTCCGCCGCTCTTGTTGCCGCCCAGGAAGCCAAGCCCAAACCCGAGGACACGGAAGTCTGGAAGCCCGCTCCGCACGTGGTCTCGGCAGGCGCCACCTGCGGCGCTCCACCCTCTGACGCCATCGTCCTGTTCGATGGCAAGAGCCAAGACGAATGGGTCTCCGCGCAGGACCATACACCAGCAAAGTGGAACATCGTCCGCGGCCTGTTTACGGTCGCCAAGGGCACAGGCAACATCGAGACCAGGCGTACTTTCAAGAACTACCAGTTCCACATCGAGTGGCGCATTCCGGCCGATATCACCGGCTCCGGTCAGGGCCGCGGCAACAGCGGTGTGTTCCTCGCTTCGACCGGCCCTGGCGACGCCGGATACGAGCTCCAGATCCTCGATCCGTGGAACAATCCCACCTACGTGAACGGCATGGCCGGCAGCCTCTACAAGCAGGCGATCCCCCTCGTCAACCCCGGCCGCAAGCCAGGCGAGTGGCAGACCTACGATGTGGTGTGGACCGCGCCAATCTTCAACGACGACGGCTCGTTGAAAGCGCCCGCCTACGCCACTGTCTTCTTCAACGGCGTCCTGGTTGAAAACCACTTCGAACTCAAGGGCCAGACCCTCTATGTCGGTCAGCCCTTCTATAAGAAATACGACCGCGCGCCCATCAAGCTCCAGGCCCATGGCGACAAGAGCGAGCCGCTCAGTTTTCGCAACATCTGGGTCCGCGAGCTCCCGTGAACCTTCGGGGTCAACCCCGATCCGGCCATAGAGGTTCTTCATCAGATTTGGTGAACCAAGGCAGGCACCTGTCAAACGGCAGACCTGGAAGAAGATAGCTTGCCTATCCGGTTAACGCCCACAATCACGATGGAGAGGGAGTGGCATTTACCTGCTTCAGGGGAGCGCAACCTGTAGAGAAGAAATCCGTAGATCCTGGCTGTCTGTTGATTATTTAATCCAGGCAAGAACATCACCACAACAGAATGTTGTATTCGGATACACCGTCGACAGCGCGCGCATTTTCGTTTGCTTCGCGTCTTGCGACCTCCATTTTGTGTGTAGAGTTGCGGGGACAACTTTCCCGGAAGTCGCTCCACAAAGCAGTCTTTCAGGGCGAAGCAAGGCTCGCTCCTGTGTATGATCTTGCGACCACCTCTGTCTATCTGCCGAAGGACAGCATGGCGCTTACGCTCAACGGCGCTAGAGAATGGGCAAGCGCAAGGGAATCGCAGCGTCTGGGCGAGACGCGCCTGGGAGCCTCCCCTGCCCGCGTCCGAGAGATACTCGGACGCATTGACGCCGCAATTAAAGCAACTTCCGTCGATCTGCGCACCTACATGAAAGACCACATGGGATTTGAGGACATTGGCAACCACACGCTCCAGCAATGGGAGCGAGGCATCGCGCGCATTTGCGAGGCAACGCACTCATCATTCCGCCGGGAAATCACCCTTCGTTCAAATCATGCAATGCGAGCCAGTAATAGCGCCGCCAGCAAAACATGCACCGGACCGGACGGAGCGCGAACATGCTCAGCAAGATGTCGAACGAGCGCAGTTCCGCCCGTTTGAATTTGACCGAATTGCAGCGTGGACACTTTAGCCGAATTCCAAGCGGATGCGGCAGCCAATCGGGCCAGTTTCGGCCTAAACTACTCACTGTTCCCGTCCTTTGCGTGAGGACGCGTTAGAATGCGCGTCGCTCTACTGGGCTCGAATTCGATTCCAACCATGAAAGCAAACCGCGGATGCTGCCGGTTGCCGAGGCAATGCATGAGCCGGCTGCTCCGTAATACATGTGTTGGTCGTGTCGCCGCCGCACACTGCGCATGTCCTTTCGCTACGCCCACCTCGCCGCTGGACACCTGCTCTGGAAGCAGTCGAGAAGATCGTCCCGGCGCGCCACCCCTTCTTCGGCGAATAAGAGTAGTGCGCGACCCTCCGGAAGCGCCGACATCGAAGGCGGCTCCCTGGAGGGCCGATCCCGCCCATCGTTGAATGAGCCCCCGGGACACTTGGTGCACAGCCAATTGTGCGATCATACAAACATTGGCGTACAGTCGGCACAGGCTGTGCGGCGGGAAGCAGTCCACCCGACGGTCTCTGGTGTGGATACCGCATGATTTAGTTTGCCCAAGGGGCAAAATGGAAGTGCGTATGTCAGGGAAGGCCCAAGTTAAAAAAGAGTGACCGTGGTGCAAAACGCAGAAACTTTCACGTCTGCTATTCTATTCATTACGCATCAATTAACTACAATTTAGGGCCTGTAGCTCAACGGTTAGAGCAGGGGACTCATAATCCCTTGGTTCGGGGTTCGAATCCCTGCAGGCCCACCATACAATAGACATCCTCTCCCTCACTCGCAGGGAGCATCCGCTCGCCGGCGGATTGCATCCAACCCCTAGATAGCAACGCGGTATACGGGAACACGCGGTTTTATCCTCGTGTTCTAACGGCTGACCGACCGCAGCCGCCGCCTGCATATATTAGCCACCGTTTCACGGCCCGGTTTCCCTGACCCGAGATTCCCTGAAAGCTGCTGGGCGATAGGGCTTCCGAGTCGCTCCTTGAAGGAGGAATATGCATTTTTTTCGTATACGCCTGGTGGCCGCCCTGCTGCTCGGCATCACGATCATATCGCTGGCTTCCACTTACTTTGACGTCCTGGCGCACAAGCATACCTTGCGTGTTGACCTCGCCCGCCGGACCCAGTGGTTCGGAGCAGGTCTTCAGCCGCAGATTGAGCAGCAATTCTCGATCGGGTCCCGGGAGGGCCTGGCGGAATTGGTGGCGCGCCAACGTCAGCATCCCGATCAGCCCGCCCTGGCGGTTTTCGACAGTGCAGGCATGTTGCTTGCCTCCGCGGGCGATGTGGTCCCCGTCAAGATCGTTCAGTCCGATGTCCTGAGACGGGCCCTGACAACCGGCAAGGAATCGAGTGTCTTTGTCAGAGCGCCGCAGGGTGAAGTTCAGGCAGCAGAGGCCACGGCGGTCCGGAGCAGCCTGGCGATCAACGGCACAACCGCAAGCAGGCTGTGGTACGAAGATGCGATCCCCCTCCACAATGGCGAGCGCACGGTCGGCGCACTGCTGATGGTGGCCGACGCGGAATACATTCGAACCGAGGGGATGGAAGTTTGGAGAAGAAGCTTTCTGCGCATCGCGGCCATGGTGATTCTGGTTGTGTTGGTCACTCTGGCAATGGTGCGCTGGTTCCTGCAGGAGCCGGTCACGCGCGCTGCGGAGTGGCTGCGCCGGCTGCGGCATGGACAGGCCGCCGTCGAAGAGGGCGCTAGCGAGTTCGGCTATTTGCTTCCGTTGGCCCGGGAAGTGACATCACTCGCCGAGAACCTGACCAAGGCCCGCGCCGCCGCTCAAACGGAGGCCCGGCTGCGCGACGCTGCCGAACACGTTTGGACGGCCGACCGGCTGGCCGTGCATGTGCGCGAGCGTCTCGGCAATGGCAAGTTGTTCGTCGTATCCAACCGGGAGCCGTACATGCATGAACGGCGCGGAGGCGTGACCGAATGCCTCGTCCCGCCAAGTGGCCTGGTCACCGCGATCGAGCCGATCCTGCAGGCTTGCGATGGCACCTGGATCGCCCATGGAAGCGGCAACGATGACGCTGCCTTTGTGGACGCGCACGACCGGCTGCGCGTGCCCCCCGATGAGATGCGCTACACCTTGCGCCGCGTGTGG
>Ga0224531_1001168_pt1 | contig 11908 bp, 12 predicted proteins | sample CBST100metaG_FD_179876 | JGI IMG/M metagenome (GOLD analysis project Ga0224531, IMG submission 179876) | Peat soil microbial communities from Stordalen Mire, Sweden - C.B.S.T100 | ecosystem: Environmental > Terrestrial > Soil > Wetlands > Peat | place: Sweden: Norrbotten County, Stordalen Mire... | reverse complement strand
CCGCCGCCTTCCTGCGCGGGCACGCGGTGCCGGCCGGCACCGCGTGCCCGCGCAGGAAGGCGGCGGTGTCCAGCGGCGCCCGGCCGGGCGCCTGCACTCGCGCGAGCCGCAGCGCCCCGGCGCCGGTGCCCACCAGCAGCGCGTCGTCCAGCGTCACCCCGGGCTCGCCGGCGCCTGCGGCGGGTTCCGCCGCCAGCACTTTCAACACCGCCCCGCTCAGCGCCGTGAAGGTGCCGGGCCAGGGGTTGAGCGCGCGCACCCGCCGCTCCAGGGTCGCGGCATCGAGCGTCCAGTCGAGCACGCCGTCCGCGCGCGTCAGCTTGGGCGCATAGCTGGACCCTGTTTCGGGTTGTGCCACGCCGGGCGGATCTTCCTTCAGCGCACGCAGGATCAGCCTGGCGCCGATGCCGGCGAGCTGGTCGTGCAGCGTGGCGGCGGTGGTCCGCGGCGTCAGGGGCACCGCCTCGCGCAGCAGCATCGGCCCGGTGTCCAGCCCGGCGTCCACGCGCATGATGGTGACGCCGCTCTCGGCGTCTCCGGCCAGGATGGCGGCCTGGATCGGCGCCGCGCCGCGCCAGCGCGGCAGCAGGCTGGCGTGGATGTTCAGGCAGCCCCGGCGGGGCGCGGCCAGCATCGGCTCGGGTAGGATCAGCCCGTACGCCGCCACCACCGCCACGTCCAGATGCAGTGCCGCGAAGGCGGCGAGCGCCGCCTCGTCCCGGCGCAGCCGCGCCGGCGTACGCACCTCCAGCCCGAGCGCCGCCGCCGCTTCATGCACCGCCGAGCGGCGCACCGCATGGCCGCGCCCGGCCGGACGCGGCGGCTGGCAGTACACGGCGGCAATCTCGTGTCCCGCCGCCGCGAGCGCCCGCAAGGCGGGAACCGCGAAGGCCGGGCTGCCCATGAAGGCGAGGCGCATGGTCTATTTCGCTTTCTGACGCTGCTCCTTGGCCAGGCGGCGCATGATCATGTTGCGCTTTAGGATCGAAAGATAGTCGACGAACAGCACCCCGTCCAGGTGGTCGATCTCATGCTGCAGGCAGGCGGCGAGCAGCCCGTCGGCCTCGATTTCCCGGCGTGCGCCGGTCACGTCCAGGTAGCGCACCTTGACCCGCGCCGGGCGGGTGACGTCGGCGTACTGGTTAGGCAGGGAGAGGCAGCCTTCCTCGTGCGTCGAAAGCTCAGTACTGGTGGCGACCACGTTCGGGTTCACCATGACCACCGGCGCCGGCTTTTGGTCCGGCATCACGTCCACCACCGTCACGCGCAGCCTGGAGCCGACCTGCGGCCCGGCCAGCCCGATGCCGGGTGCCTTGTACATGGTCGCCAGCATGCACGCGAGCAGACGGCGCACGTCATCGGCGTCGGCGGGTCCGACCGTCCGGGCCGTCGCGCGCAGCATCGGGTGCGGCGCGATCAGGATGGGCAGCAGGTCGGTGGCGGGAGCGAGCAGCGTGTCCGTGATCATCCCAGCCATTTAGCGGTCGAGGCGGCGGCAATCAACGGCTGGCGGACGCGGCTTGCCTCTTGCAACCACGCCGGCCTCGGACAAGATATGCTGTGCCGGATCGCCACAGCGGGATTCGGCGGTGCTTCGCTCGTAGGAGGGGGCCTGAATGACGACACGTATGTTCACGTCGCCGATGTTTCTCGGATTCGATCACCTTGAGCAGATGCTTGAGCGCGCGGCCAAGACGTCATCGGATGGTTACCCGCCCTATAACATCGAGCAGACCGGGCCCATCGGACTGCGCATTACCTTGGCCGTCGCCGGGTTCACCATGGACGACCTGCAGATCACGCAGGAAGACAACCAGCTGGTGATCCGTGGCCGGCAGTCGGACGACACGCAGGGACGGGTGTTCCTGCACCGCGGCATCGCCGCCCGGCAGTTCCAGCGCGCGTTCGTGCTGGCCGAGGGAATCGAAGTGAAGGGTGCCTGGCTCGACAGCGGCCTGCTCAACATCGACCTTGCCCGGCCGCAGCCGGAAAGCCGGGTCAAGACGATCCGGATCACCAACGTCGAGTTGACGAACGGGCAAGCCCCCGTGGCTGACGGCAAGGTCGAAATCAGCCGGTAAAAGGACGTTAGCCCGTGCGAGGCTACACTGCGGTGGCGCAAACTGAACGCTTGGGCGGTGGCGGGTCTCCATCCGATCGGAGGCCAAGACCGCCAGGAGACATGCAATGATCAGCCACACCCCTGACGAAACAAGTACGACGACGGGACTGGTGGTGGTGGACATTCGCCACCTCACGGCCGAGCAGCTCGCGAATCTGGGCGTGTCGCAGATCGCCTATGTCAAGCCAGTGCTGGTGAATGGCGCCGTGGCCTACGCCATCCACGCCGCCGACGGCACGCCGATGGCGCTGGCCGGCGATCGCGACCTCGCGGTGGCGGCGATCCGCGAGCACGAACTCATGCCCACCATGGTGCACTGACCGGCACCAGGACGCTACGGCGCCAGCAGGGTCCGCAACGTACCGGCGGGCACGGCAACACCGCCGGGCTCGCCGAGAAAGGCGCCCACCTCAAGCCCGGCGATGCGCCACCCTCCGGCGCCGTCGGGCAACAGCAGGGGCGCACCGCTCGTGCCACGCGTCGCCACGCAGTCGTGCCGCAGCAGCTTATGGCCGCCCCGGTCGAGGCCAACGCCGGTGATCCGACAGTTATTATCTGCCATTATTATTTCGTCTCTGTCCTGACTGTAGCCGCCGAGCCGCACCGCGGCGGGGCGGACCTGCGGCTCCGGCGCCAGGGCGAGCGGCGGGGCGTTCAGCGCGCTGGCCAGGATCAGCATGGCGGCGTCGAGTCCGCGCGTGCGGTCGGGCTGGGCGGGATCGTAGCCGGCGACGATGCGGTAGCCGACGGCGATGGAGTGTCCGGCGTAGCTGCCGGCGGCGTAGCCGTTCAGCACGTGTACCGAGCCCGGCGGCATGAAGTGGCCGAGACGCTTGCCGTAGAGGCAGTGCGCGGCAGTGAGCGCCATGCGCGGCGCCAGCAGCACCGCGGTGCAGCGCGACACGCCGGGAATCTGTAGCCTCGCCAGCGCGGACCAGGGCGCCTGCCGCACATCTGCGGCGACCCGGGGGTCGTGCGCGCCCACGCCCGGCAGCAGCGGCGGTTGGGCCAACGCTGGGACGGCGCCAAAAACCCAGGCGGCCGCGGCCACGACGCGGACAAGTCCCCATGGTCTGCGGTTTGTCGTTGCCATCCGTCGCTCTCCGTCGCCCGGACATGCTAGAAGCCATTGCGCGGTCGCGCCAATGCCCGGTGCCCGCGCGGAGGTCACATGCAGAACGGATTCCCGCTGATCTGGATGCTGGTGCTGGTGGTCATCATCGTGATGTCCTGCGCCAAGACGGTGCCGCAGGGCCAGGTGTGAACGGTGGAACGGTTCGGCGCCTTCATCCGGAGATGTGTGTAATCGTTGCGGGCCTTGATTGTATCGGCCGTCCGCGCCAGCTACTCTGTCATGGAAATACACACACGGAGGCCTGACGTGCCACCCGAGCTGGATATGACGCCCGAGGGCGAGTTCACGAACCCGCCGGCCTCGCCGCTGGTGACGGGCGTGGTGCGCTGGGCGATCCTGGTCGCGGTGGTGGCGGGCGGGCTGGCCGTGGCGGCGGTAGCGCTCTGGTTCGCGCTGATGCTGGTGCCGGTGGTGATCGCCGCGGCGCTGGTGGCCTGGGGAGCGTTCCGCTTCCAGCTCTGGCGCGCCCGCCGCGCCGCCGCCGGCCGCCCGGTGATCTGGCGGCCCTGATCGGCGCGCCAACGGAGACATCCTCGTCATTCCCGCGCAAGCGGGAATCCAGGGCCGCGGCACCATCTCGGCCTTGCCTGGACCCCCGCTTTCGCGGGGGTGACGCTGTATCCTGTTGAAAGACCAGCCCGCCGTCAGAAGCTGACGTGGCCGAAGGTCAGCCGCAGCACGGCATAGACGACCCCGCCGGCCAGGAAACCGACCAGCGTACCGTTTACCCGCACGTATTGAAGATCCTTGCCCACGCGCAGCTCCAGCTTGTCGGTGATGGTGGCGGCGTCCCAGTGCGCGACCACCGAGGCGATGAAATCCGACATCTGCGCCTGCGCCGAGGGCAGCACACGGCTGGCGATGCCCTCGGCGGCAAGCTGCAGCCTCGCGCGGGCGCCGGGGTCGGTCGCCAGCATGCGGCCGAGGTTGGCGAGCGCGCCTTCCAGGAACGCCATCGTATGCCCGCTCGGCTTGGCCGCGTCGGCTTCCAGTGCCAGACGCAGGCGCGACCAGACGTCCCAGGTCCACGCCTGCACGCTCTCATGCACCAGCACCCGGCGCACGGCGCGGCCGATCTCGGCGGCGCGCGCCGGGTCGGTCTCGATGTGGTCGATCTCGCGACGCATCCACTCGTCGAAAGCGGCGCGCAGGTCGGAGCCGTCGCTCTCCATCTTGCTCAGCTCGGCGTTGATCTGGCCCATGACCCGCCGCGCGATCGAGGCGCCGAGCGCCCAACCGACCAGCCGGCCGCCCTGCTCACGTACCCGCTCCTCGATCGCCGCTCGCAGCGCGTCCTCACGATCGGCGAGCGTGACCTTGAGCCGGTCCAGGATGAAGCTGAACACCTCCTGGTGTCTGCCGCCTTCCATCAGCTTGCGCAGCGCGCGGCCGATCACCCGGCCGGCACCGGCGCCACCGAGCACGCGCGGCATGATGCGGGAGAAGGCGCGGCGGGCGCGGCCGTCCTCGATGGTGGCCAGCAGGCGCGGCATCATGCTTGCCAGCGCCTCCGCGGCTGGACGCGTCGCCGCCGGGTCGGAAAGGAAACGGCGGATGATACCCGCCAGATCCAACCGGCTCAGCGTGCGCGCCACCTCGGCCTCGGTGAACACATGGTTGGCGACGAACCACCCCAGGGCACGGCCGAGCCGGGCCTTCTGCGCTGGAATGATGGCGGTGTGCGGAATCGGCAGCCCGAGCGGATGGCGGAACAGCGCCGTCACCGCGAACCAGTCGGCGAGTCCGCCGACGAAGCCGGCCTTGGCGGCGGCCTGCAGCACCTCGGTCGCGGTGCCGGCGGGCAGCGCATAGCTGCCCAGGGTGAGCAGGCCCATCAGCACCAGGAGGCCGGTGGCGAACGCGCGATGCCGGGCCAGCGTGCGGCGCGCCTCCCGATCGGGGTCGGTGACAGGGGGCGGGGGGAGAGAAGCGGATGCGTCCATGCTGGCTGCACGCTATCACGCCGACCCGGTTTACCGGCAGGGCGTCGTTATGTTATAGTATAACAATGCTTGATCCTCTCGCCGCGACCGCCGGCCTGCCGGCCCGCTTCGCCCTTGCCGCCGTGCTGGTCGCCGTCATCTGGCTGGTCGTTTGGTGGGCCCTGGCATGACTCCGCCGCCGATCGTGCTGCGCAATCTCACCTGCGTGCATGACCGTCGTCCGGCGGTGCATCATGTGAGCGGCTGCTTTGCGTCCGGCAGCCTGACCGCGGTGGTCGGGCCGAACGGGGCCGGCAAGACCACGCTGCTGCGCGCCATCGCCGGCCTGCACCGGGCCGAATCCGGCGAGATCGACCGCGGCGGCCTGCCGGTGCGCCGCATCGGCCTGCTGCCCCAGGCGCTGACGCTGGATCGCTCGTTTCCCATCGCCTGCCACGACGTGGTGGCGCTGGGGGCCTGGGCGCGGCTCGGGCCATTCCGGCGCCTGACCGCGGCGCTCGCCGGCGAGGTGGCGGAGGCGCTGGCGGCGGTGGGACTCGCCGGGTTCGAGCGCCGTCTGATCGGGTCGCTGTCGGCCGGGCAGTTCCAGCGCGTGCTGTTCGCCCGCCTGATGCTGCAGCGTGCCCCGGTGCTGCTGCTCGACGAGCCGTTCAACGCCGTCGATGCGCGCACCGCTGCTGACCTGCTGCAAGTGATCCGGCGATGGCACGAGGAGGGCCGCACGGTGGTGGCGGTGCTGCACGATCTTGACTTGGTCGAGCGTGCCTTCCCGCAGACGTTGCTGCTGGCCCGCCATCTGATCGCCTGGGGCCCTACGGCGATGGCGCTGGCGGCGGAGATGCGCGCCCGTGCCCGTCTGGCGGCGGAAGCCTGGGTCGAGGCGCCCGAATTCTGCCGCGACGCAGCATGATCGGCGATCTGCTGGCGCCGTTCGGCTTCGGCTTCATGCGCCATGCGCTGGCGGGCTGCGTCGCGCTGTCGCTGGCGGGGCCGCCGCTGGGCGTGTTCCTGGTGCTGCGGCGCATGAGCCTGACCAGCGACGTGTTGCAGCACGGCATCCTGCCCGGCATCGCCATCGGGGCAGCCGTCGCCGGGTTGTCGCTGTGGGCCATGGGGTTGGGTGGCTTCGTTGCCGGCCTGACGGTGGCGCTGCTCGGCGGCTGGCTCGCGCGGGCCACCGGCGGGCGCGAGGACAGCCAGCTCGCTGGCGTCTACCTGATCGCGCTGGCCGCCGGTGTCGCGATTATTTCGTTGCAGCGCGGCATGGATCTGACGCATCTGCTGTTCGGCAACGTGCTGGGGGTGGATAACGCGGCGCTGCTGCTGATGGCGGCGGTGGCCAGCGCCGCCGTGTTCGGCCTGGCGCTGATCTGGCGGCCGCTGCTGCTGGAGAGTTTCGATCCGGGGTTCATGCAGGCGGTGAGTGGGCGCGGCGGCGCCTGGCATCTCGCCTTCATGGCGCTGGTGGTGCTGTGCGTGGTCGGCGGCTTCGCGGCGATGGGCACGCTGATGTCGGTGGGGCTGATGATGCTGCCGGCGGTGGCCGCCCGCCATTGGGCCGCGGAACTGCCCGGACAGGTGCGGGCGGCGGTGGCGATGGCGCTGATCGCGTCGTTCTTCGGCCTGCTGCTGTCCTATCACGCGAACGTTCCGGCCGGTCCGGCGATCGTGCTGACCGCGGGCGGCCTGTGGGTAGCCAGCCTGGCGATCGGCCGGCACGCGAGCCTGCTGCGGCGGCTGTTGCGCCGGCCGCACTACCGCGGCTGATCCGGCGCGTTACGTATGGGGAGCGTTGTCCGCCCGCCACTTCCTGATGGCGTCCATCGTGTTCTCGACGTGCTTGTCCGGGTTCATATCGGTGTAGGCATAGATGACCCGGTCATCCGGCGTGATGACGTAGGAGGTCCGGCTGGCGAGGTTCGGGTGGGACTTGAGGATGGCGTCGTATGCTTTCGCGATGCTGCCGTTGTTGTCGGCCGCCACGGGAAACTTGCTCTGGCACTCGCTGACCGAGAAGCGGTTGAGCGTGTCGATATTGTCCTCGGAAACGCCGATCACGGCGGCGCCCAGGGCCTTGAATGCGTCCACGGCCTCGGCGAAGGCGTGCGCCTCGATGGTGCAGCCCTTGGTGAAGGCGGCCGGGTAGAAATACAGCACCACCGGTCCCTTGCCGAGGGCTTGGGCAAGCGAGAAGGTGAACTGCTTGCCGCCAAGGGAGGCCTCGGCCGTGAACGTCGGCGCCATATCGCCGGGATTGAGGGCGGCATAGGCAGGCAGCGCGGCGGCGATGCCAGCGAGCGCGCACGCATACAGAATTCTCATGTCGTGACCTCCGCTTCCAACCCATGGTCATGTTCGATCGGCCACGGCTCAACCGGCGTCGCCACACCCTGACCGGCCACTTGGCACTGTCAACGTGGTGACGCCGCACCGGCGGTCAATGGTGGTATGCCGCCGTGACCCGAGGCAAGCAGGTTTCACCGCCGAGGCCAGCCCGCTTGCGCTTCGGCCAGGAGATCCGGTACCTGGCCGCCGGGCAGCGCCGGGCTGAAGAAGAAGCCCTGCGCCTCGGTGCAGCCGCTGGCGACCAACTGCTCCAGTTGCGCCGCGGTTTCGACGCCCTCGGCGAGGGTGGTGATGCGCAGACCGGTGCCCAGCACCGCCACGGCGCGCACGATGGCGTTGCTTTCGTCGCTGTCGGCAAGATTGTGCACGAAGGAAGGGTCGATTTTGATCTTGTCGAAGGGGAAGAGACGCAGGTAGGTCAGTGACGAATAGCCGGTGCCGAAATCGTCCATCGAGATGCGCACGCCCATCGCCCGCAGCCGATGCAGCATCGACAGCGTCGTCTCGCTTTGGTGCAACAGCACGCCCTCGGTGACCTCCAGCTCCAGTCGCCCGGCCGCCAGGCCCGACTCGTCCAGCGCCTGCCGCACCGATTCCGCGAAGCGCGGACTGTCAAATTGCACTGCCGACACATTCACTGCGATCTGTAATCGCTCGTCGTTCGATTGCCGGGTTTGCCATCCGGAGGCTTCCCTGCAGGCGGTCTTCAGGACCCAGTCACCGATCGGTACGATCAGGCCCATTCTCTCGGCGGAGGGAATGAAGTCGGCCGGCGAGAGGAGTCCGCGCGTCGGATGGTGCCAGCGCAGCAGCGCCTCGAAGCCGTTCACCCGCCGTTCCTGGATGCTGATCATCGGTTGATAGTACAGCTCGAACTGTGCCTCCTTCAGGGCCGCGCGCAGTTCCTTCTCCATCGCCAGCCGGGCCTTGGCGCTTTCTTCCATCTCCGGCGCGAAGAAGCGCCAGGTGCCGCCACCAGCCTGCTTGGCCCGGTACAGCGCGAGATCGGCATGCTGCAAGAGCAGATCGGCGGTATTCGAGCCGGCGTCCGACCCGGACAGCGCGATGCCGATGGAGATGCCGATGATCGTCTGGTGCCCGTCGACGCTATAAGGTAAGGCCAGTACTTCCATCAGGCGCGCCGCGAGCACCTCGGCGTTCATCGGCTGCGCGACCCCCGTCTGCACCACGGCGAACTCATCGCCGCCGAAGCGGGCCACTGTGTCCACCTCGCGTACTGTGTCACGCAGCCGCCGGGCCACCGCCCGCAGCAGAGCGTCGCCGGCGGAATGGCCCAGCGTGTCGTTCACCTGCTTGAAGCGGTCCAGATCCAGGCTCAGCACGGCGAAATCCTCGCCACGCCGGGTCCGTCGCAGGGCGCGTTCGATCTCTTCTCCTAACAAAGTCCGGTTCACCAGGCCGGTCAAGGCGTCATGGCGGGCCATGTGGTCGATGAGGGCCAGCGTCTGCTGTTGTTTGGTGATGTCCTCATAGGTACACACCATGCCGCCATCGTCCATGGGCTGGCGACGCACGGAGAGGATGCGTGCGCTCCGCTCTCCGCGCTGTGGCAACGACAAGGTCTGCACTATGGGCGTGTGGCTGGACAGCTGCCGCTGCAGCATGCCCGTCACCTGTTCCACCTTTGCCCCGGGGTAGCAGCCGACCGCGGTTCCGATTTCCGCGATGTCGGCGAGCGACATACCGGGTCGCAGGTCTTCCTCGCGGCAACCGAACAGCTCGACCACGCGCCGGTTGCTCACCAGCAGGCGTCCGTCCGGGCCGATCATCGCCAAGCCGTCGCTCATGTTGTTGAGCGCCGCGTCCAGCTCACGGTTGGCCTGATCCAGCTCCCGGGCGTTGGCCTGGAAGACCGCGACCGCGGCGGCCATGCGGCCGATCTCGTCGGGGTCGCCCAGGAACGGAATGACCAGGTCGGTCTCCCGGCGCGCGAGGCGCAGCATCGTGGCGGTGACGCGCGCCAGACGTCGTAACGCGCCATATGCCACCGCCAGATTCAGCAGGCCGAGCGCGCCCACCGCCAGACCGATGGCGGCCACCCACCGCACGCTGGCCGTGGCGTGTGCGTTCAACATCGCAGCACCGGCGCGGGCGCGGTCGTGCTGCGACTCCCGCAATGCGACAATATCCCTCTGCACCTTCAAGACGGCGGAGGCGAATGTGCCCTCCACCGTCTTGACCGCCTGCCCGTGCAGGCCGGCGGTGACAAGGTGGAAGACTCGTTCGGCGCTGGCGGCCATGTCCGGCAGGTCCTGTTCCACCTGCCGTGCACTTGGCGATTTGGCTGCGCCGACCATCGTGATGATGGCCTGGATCCCCTCGTCCGCCCAGCGGGCATGCGTCGCGATGCGGTCGCGATCGATCAACGCAGGGGCGGTTTGCACTAGTTGGCGCGTTCGTTCCACCGTCTCGCTGAGATTGCCCGTGTCAATGAGGTCGTCGACGGAAACGACAAACAGCATGGTGGTGGCCTGGGTCCGCCAGGCAAGTAGCACCGTCACGCCAACCAGCACGACCATGCCCGTCAGCAGAACTGCCACGGTACCATAAAGTTGTGTCGCGATGCTGAGCCGCCGCCAGCGCGGAAGGGTGCGAACGCGGGTCCGGCGCAACCATGCCCGAAAGCTCATCGAGTGGTTCCATCAGAAGGGATCCAAATCGCTTCGATCGGGAGCGATTAGGCTTCTCGTGCCAGAAGTTTTCTGTGCGACAGAACACATTCGACGCAATCAGATGAAGACGCAATCAGAATGGAGTCGTGATCGATCCGGGTTGATCCAGGGCCGTTCGGTTCTCCTGCGGCTGATGGCGTCGGTCGTGCAAGGCAGCGAGCCCCCGAGGGGCATGGCCGGCACCGGTTCGCCCTGGGTTCGGCGCTCCGCCGGGTGACAGCGCGGGCGGCTTGCGGCACACTGCGACGAATACGAGTCGCGCATTAACAATGCGGCTGGCTGAGTCGGTGCACCATAGCGGAGCGTCTCCGTGAGACGGGCTAGGCGGGCGAAAGACTTGGTGTGGGCCATCCGGCGAATCGACCGGCATTGGGTCCGTTCTGTTCTGATGACTGGTTCGCTCACGGTGCTGGTGACCGCAGCGATCGGTACCGACTGGCAGTTTGGCGTTGCCACCGCCATCATTTCGACAATCAGCTTTGGCTTTTTCTACCTGTTGTTCCCGGGCGGGATGCAATTCGGCGTCACCATGGCAAACAGCATGGCAGTCTATGCCGGCCTGTTCATGTTCTTTCATGACGCCAATTTCCCCGGCGTGTCGCTCTATGCTGCCGCCGCGGCCGAGGCGATTCCCGTCCTCGCGTTCCTGGGCGCCTGTGTGTTGCGCCGTCGCTATGTCGCCGCGGTACTACGGATGCGGCGGCGGTACGAGCTGACGCATCTGCCGAGGCTGTCCCGTTGGCTGCCTGGGGTTTTCTGCGTCGTTGCCGTGGCGTATGGGGTGCCACGGCTCGATCTGGCGGCGCACGCGCAGGAACTCGTCCTGCTTGTCGTCATGACCCTGATCGGCGCGATCATTGCTTTCGCCGTGCGCGACGTCGTGCTGCTGCTGATGGACGTCACCATGGTGTTCGAGAGCGTCACCGAGCGGGCCGACCGGCTGGTGATGCCGGTGATGGCCTTCCTGACCATCTATTCGCTGGCTGTTGTGGTGTTCGCCTGTCTGTATCGGATTACGGAGGCAACGCTCGGCGCGGCACAGTTCCTCGTCAATGGAGCACGGCACGCGCTCAGCTTCGGCGACGCGCTTTATTTCAGTGTCATCACTATTTCCACCGTCGGCTACGGTGACATTGTTCCAGTCGGCCCGCTGGCGCGGGCGCTGTCCATGATGGAAGTATTGTTTGGCCTGTTGCTCCTGCTGTTCGGCTTCGGCGAAATCATGCGCAGTGGCGGCCCTGATACCGAGCAGCGCCGGCGCCTGCGGGTGCTGCTGAGGCAATCGCCGCCGGAACCCGCGGCGGCGGATGCGGACGGGGACGATGTCGAGCGGGACTCCCCCGCCCGCTCGCCTTGAGCTGGTCGCGTGCCGCGCAACCCTTAGTGTCTGTCCGGAAACTTCCGATGATAATTCAACAAGCTGCACCTTTGTCGTCATTGCCGCGAAAGCGGCAATCCAAAGCCGCGGCACCATCTCGGGGGGCCTGGACCCCCGCTTTCGCGAGGGTGACGCTATCCTCACAGACTGTTAGATTTTCGCTGCGGCATCCTTAGCTTGGCAATTGCGCAGTTGCGGCCGCCCGCGACCGAGGGCAGAGTTCGCGCATGCAGCAAGTGCTCCGGGAAGCAGCCATTCCCACCCATCTCACGCCGACCGTCGCGCGCGATC
>Ga0224531_1001162_pt1 | contig 11976 bp, 8 predicted proteins | sample CBST100metaG_FD_179876 | JGI IMG/M metagenome (GOLD analysis project Ga0224531, IMG submission 179876) | Peat soil microbial communities from Stordalen Mire, Sweden - C.B.S.T100 | ecosystem: Environmental > Terrestrial > Soil > Wetlands > Peat | place: Sweden: Norrbotten County, Stordalen Mire... | reverse complement strand
AATGATGGAGATCAAAAAGCGATCTCCACATTACCACCGCCTCGACGACTACGAGAATAGTTCTTCCACTTAGAAACGCCGAAAAACTGTCCGAACTACCGGGACCACCTCACTCAAAACCCGTCAAACCAAAACACGGAACAATAATGCACAATATCACTACCCAGGTGGACCAAATCAAATGGTCAAAGTGGCCCACGCCGGGCCCCTTTTGATGGCTTGATCTGGCCCTACCTGTAGCCAAGGCCAACACGGGGCGGCGGTGCGGGCCTGGTTCTGCGGTGTTAGAAGGGCGATTCGGGCATATGCTCCTCAGGTTTGAAGACGTGATCGAAGGGCAGCCGTTCGCTGGCTTTGCTGGAACAGAGCCTGACGGCAAACTGGGTTCGGTTGCTGCCCAGGCAATCGAGTCGTACGACCTTTGCCAGTCTGGTTTCCACTTCCCGCCGACCTTCGGTGTGGATGCCCTCGCTCTGGCGTCCGATCTCCAGAGCTTGCTGGAAGGCCTTCTGCTCATCTTCGCTGAGGAAGATGTGGACCGTCAGCTAAATGGCGTCACGAACCCTTGCCGAAAACTCACGGATAATTCACGTCAACCCGCTGGATTCCCAAACAGCGGTATCGTGTGCGGTTCAAAGTCGTGTGAAAATGATGCGCAGGTTTGGCTTAAAGCCAATGAAGAGCAGCTTTACCAGAATGAGTAGCGCGTGTTCAATCTACACACGAACTCCACAAAAGCGGGGATTCCCACCTTCCCACAGGCACGACTACGGCGGGCAGATGAATCAAAAACAAACCCAAAAAACCGGAACAATCTGTAAACCATCTGCTCGGTCTGAAATATAAAGGAAGTGCCCGGCTGGACACAACGCGCAATACGAACGAATCGCTGAGGTTGCCGAGTGTTTTTCTGCCCAGAAAAAACCACTCGGCACACCATGAACGCGAGCACCGGATAAGACGAAAACCGCATGTACTGCAGCTCTTCTCAGTTGTTCTCCTTCTGCTTGCGCAGCTTCTTCTTTGAATGTTCCAACTCCCTGCGAATCTCTTCGGCGTCGTCCATGTCACGCAAGGAAGCAGCTTCTTGCTCGTTTTTGGGTTTGGCGATGCGTGCCTTGGTGGGATCGAAGACTCTAGGATCGGCGGGACGAGTTGTATACGGTGCGGAGTGCAACTCGCGCGTAAAGACGCCGCCCATCTGGCCCGAGAGTGCGTCTTCCAGATTCATCGCATTCAGGCCTAGTAGCTCGTCGATGGCGCGGGTGATGGAGCCCATACTGGTGTGGGTGTGCGAGATGACGCCTGGTTGAACCCAGGGGCTGGCCACCAGCAAAATGCTGCGATGCGCATCGACGTGATCCACGCCGCCCTGTGCATCGTCTTCTGTGACAAAGAGAGCGGAGTCCTTCCAGATGGAGGTTTTGGAGAGGTATTCCACGATGCGTCCCAAAGCCAGATCGTTGTCGGCAACAAAGGAAGCACGGTAGGGATAGCCATCGTCGGAGCGCGGCGTGGCGGTGTGATCGTTGGGCAAGCGAATCACGATCAGCGCGGGAACCTTGCCAGTGGCAAGGCGGTGGCTGAAGTCACGCTTGAACTCTTCCACGCGTAACTGATCAGGAATGCCCAGATTGAAGGTGGGGTAATGACGGTCGGTGGATTCGTAAACAGGCTTGGGCAAAGGCGAATTAAGGACAAGGCGATGCCCCTCGGGCGCAGTGCCATCCATCTCTTCCGCACCTTCCAGCTCCAGACCTTCGCCGTAGTTCAACACGCCCTTTCCACTGGCGGCAATGTGTTCCCAGAGCGAACCGAACTGCGGCTGATCTTCGGGCATGGGCGCATCGGCTCCCCCAAACAGAGCGCGGCGACCAGGCTGCTCTGCTCCTGGAAAGGACTTACGGCGGCCTCCGTAGCCGGAGGTCCAGGCGGTGTTGAAGAAAGGCGTAGGGTTGATGCCAACCACCCAGCGATGCCCATCGGCAGAAACATCGGAGTCGACATAAAAGTTATCGCTGATCGCGAACTGCGCAGCCAGGGAGTGCAGATTAGGAGTGACCTTGAGATGCCTGGCAGTGCCGGATTCCTGCGCCCAGCCATCCATGCCGAAGCGGGCCAGCGCAGGGTCGCCGTTGCTTCCGGTGACATCGCCGAGGACTTCATCGTAAGTGCGATTCTCGCGAATCACGAGAAAGCAGTGCTTGAGCCGGGGCAACGGCGGACGATTGCTGATGGCCGCGGTATTGTTGGCGATCACTTGCGCTGTGAGCACGGAGGGAGCAGGCAGATCGGCAAGCGCAATCACGCTCAAGCTGCCCATCTCCAGCGAGCCAATGTAGCTGGACGTTTTCGGATCGTGCTGCGCGCCTGCATTGGGTCCGGCACCTTTGCCCTTGGCATTGACCACGTAAAGGGTTGCGCCATCAGGGGACAGCTCGACGGCGGAGGGATTCCAGCCCACCGGGATGTGCCCGGCAAGCTCAAGCGAGTTGGCGTCAAGCACGGCCACGGCATCGATGCCGGACTCAGCCACGTAGACGCGGCCATCGCGCACGGCCACGCCGCTGGGCATCACCCCGCGCAGAGGACGTCCTGAGGCATCGTGAAAACGCACCTCGTTGAAAGGTGTGAGCGCCTTCTCCGCAAGTTGCCGTCTGCCATCGGGAGTGATTTTGACCAGAGCATCCTGATGCGCCAGCGTTACGTAGACGGCATCGGCTGTGGCGGCCACGCCGGTCGGGGCGGCTCCACCGATGGTTGCGCCGCGCGCCTCGGAGATTCGCGTGCCTAGACGCAGACGCGCGGTCAGGGCAGGATGCTTTCGGTCGCGAATGTCGTAGGTCCACAGCGAGCTGCCCTGCAGAGAATTCTCATTGCCGAGTGCGGGAATCTTCTTGCCTTCGACGACCGCGCCTTTACGCGCCGCCGCGGAAGGATAAGCAAAGGGAGGGAAGTGCAGGCCTGTACCGATTGGATCCTTGGCACTGACGCCGGGGATGGGTTTGTACTCGAACAGGCCGGTGTTGGTGACGTAGAGCCGTTCTCCATCGGGCGAGAGTGCAAGGCCGAAGGGATAACTTCCGGTAGGAATGGAGGCAATGCGCTCGAGCGTATCTGCGTTCAGGATGACCACACGCCAGTTGGCTTGATCGAGCGCATAGAGCGTCTTGCCATCGATGCTGACAACCAGGGTTGCCGCAAAGCTTTCCTTGAAATCCTTTCCGTCGAACAGGCCGTCCAGCGTGACTTCTTTTTCTTTCTTCCAGTCACTACTCCGGTAGACGTGGATTTTGCCGGAGTTTCCCGTGGCCATGTACAGCAATTTTCCGTCCGGTGAATAGGCGAGGCCTGAGTGGACTTCGATGGCGGGGTCGTTGTCTTCACCTGAGGGCCAACGTTGCAAGGCGGGGCTTTGCGCCGTGGGCTGGTCGATCACATTCAGCGCAAATGGAAAGCCGATGGAAGGCACGGCGATCTGGCAGCCATCGGGGCGCACTGCGAGTGCGAAGGGGTACGGAGCGAGTGGAACCCAGTTGCCGACAGGCTGAATCGTGCGTCCATTGGGAAGCACGGCACGAATGCCGGTCTGCGCGAACACGGCGGGCAGAAGAGCCGCCACGCAAAGGAAAAGACGAAGCGCACGAAGAGACACCATAGACTCCTGAATCTTAGCAACGATTGATCCGGTTCATAAATAGTGCGTTGGCTTCCTACCCATTGCGCGATAAAGCCTGCGCAATGGAGGGGGCACGGTGCTTCTATCGGAGAACAGATCAATCACAATGAAGGAGGGAGAACGAGCAAGTCTTTGCGACGCTCGCAACGCACCCTCATGAAAAAAATGCGGCGTGACCCAGAAGGCCACGCCGCATGAGAGAAGAGAGAGGGTTAGAATTCGGCGCGGATGGAGACCTGGCCGGTACGAGCGCCACCAAAATCCGAGCCGATAGTGTCGGTGATCAAACCGAACTTGCTGGAGCTGAGGTCCATGTTCGGGTTGCCGAGGTTGGTGTGGTTGAGGACGTTGGTAAAGCTGCCTTCCGCCTTGATCTTGAAGCCACTCGTGATGGCAAAGCTCTTGCTGAGACCGGAAGAGAGGTTGAAGAGGCCGGGGCCTTCCGCCGCGCCAACCTGGCTGTTGCCAAAGCGGCCGATGGGGAGCGGATGTGCGCCGGTGCCGCTGCCCGTGGTGCAGGCAGTGCCGGGCGTCCATGTGGAATCTCCAGGGCAAGCAAAGGCTGCCGAGTTGACCCACTTCGTACGATTTCTGTTCACAGGGGACATGCTGACGCCAGAGACCTGATCGGCGTGCTGCGGGCGGCCCGGGGGATTCCATCCAGCAACGCTCGAACTCAGACCAGAGCCGGTACCGGAAGGATCGCCCTGTCCGCCCGGGAAGTAGGCGGTCAAGTAAGGACCGGTCTGCACAGTCAGGATGTTGGACAAGCGCCATCCACCGACAAGCGTATCCGCGAGGCGGGACATGGAACCGCCGATCAGTTTGCCTCGACCGATGGGCAAGTCGTAGAGAGCCGTCGTGTTCCAACGCAGACGGCGTGTGCCGTAGACGTTGCCAAAGTCAGCATGGCGAGCAAGGATGGAGGTCGAACGCCCACTGCCGCCCTCACCGCCAAATTCTGTGGCGTTCGGTCCCTGGTTATCGGCTAGAGCCTTGGCCCAGGTAAAGGTTGAGTGAAATTCCAGACCGTGCTGAAGACGATGGCTGGCCTCCACCTGCAAGGAGTTGTAGCTCTCGTTGGCGCCGGTAGCGCGTGTGTTGATCACACCCCAGTTGGGGAAGCGACGCGCGGAGAAGGGCTGGTTATTGGCCGAAGTCGTGGAGGAGAAGGGCAACGTGTTTTCATCTGGAGCCCAAACCAATTGCCGTGTAACTTCGCCGATGTAGGTTACGCGTGCTGCATAACCAGAGCCGAAGTCATGATCGATACCCAACGCCCACTGCTCGGTGTAAGGATCCTTCCAGTTGGTGGAGTTAGCCGTGCCAAAGTAGTCTTTGCCATACGCCGTGGTGGAACCACCGTCGCCCGAACCGGCATAGACACTCGGCCACTGATAACCGATCGCATGTGTCGTGGAATTGTAGGTGTTGGTGAACTCTTGAGTTGCGGCCTGAATGGTGCCGGTCAAAGAGTAGAAGCTGGAACCGAGCATGTTGATGTTGTACATGCCGAAGCCGCCGCGAACTGACCACTTGTCGCTGGCGAAGGGACGAAGAGCAAAGCCGAAACGCGGCATGAAGCGCAGATGCGGATACTTCTTCAGACCTGCCGGGAAGCCTGCCGTTTCATTGCCCGACACCTGCATGCAGGCAGCGCCATTGATGGTGGCAGTGTTGGTGTTGTTGATGCCGTCCGGGTTGCAGGCATTGGCGCTGGCCAGATAGTTCTTTGCCAGCAGGGATTGCTTGCCCTGAGGGTAAAGAATGCGGCCCGCGAGAGCGACGCTGGTATCGAAGTTGCCGATGTCGCCGCCCTTGTCATAGTAGCCGGGGTGCAGTTCATAGCGCACACCGTAGGTGAGAGTCAGGCTCGGAGTCACACGCCACTCATCGCTTCCGAAGAAGTGATAGTGAGACGAGACACCATCGTTATCCTGCTGAACCACGTCGATGAAGGTCGACTTGGGAGTGCCGAGCAGGAAGTCCGCAAAGTCCACGCCCGTGAACATGCCTGCGCTCTTGGTGGTGTTGAAGGTGTAGGCACCGTAGTTATCCGAGCCGCCGAAACCGAGCGGACTGACCGCTTCCAGCGTCTGGATGTCGCCGCCAAACTTGAAGGTGTGATTGCCCTTGTTCCAGATCAGCGTGTCGCTGTATTCGTAGGTCTTGGATTGACTCAGACCGGTCAAACGATCGGCGCTCAGGCTCTGGAGGTTGTTAAAGTCCATCTCTGGAATGCCGTTGTAGAAGAGATTCTGCAGTCCATTCCAGCCCTGAGCCACCGTCCAGGCCTTGCCGTCGAAGCTGTTGCTATCGCCGCTGGTGTAGCGCGTAAAGCCGAAACCGCCTTCGTTGATCAGGTTGGGTCGGATGCTCCAGTTGGTGTCTACCTTCATGGCACGGTTCTGGCTGAGGGTCAACTTGGAGGGAACCAGCAACTGCGTCGGGTTGGTGGTGGGGGAGTTCTTCCATGTGAACTTGCCCCAGATCAGGAACTTCTGGTTGGCACCGAAGTACTGGTCGCCACGCACGTCGAACTGGTTGGAGTGGCCACTCTTATCCACGTTGGCCTGGTAGTTGGCCACACCATCATCGGTATACGCGGAAGCAGAACCGATATTGGGGTCGGGATAGAACTGCTTGAGGGTATTGAGAGCAATGGTGCTGATTTTGCCGTTAGGAACAGTCGTTCCCCAACTATTGCCTGTGGAAGGATCGGTCAGGCCAGTAAAGGTTGACGATGTGTAGTTGGAGAAATCGCCCTTCTTCATCAGCGTGCTGGGCACGACTTCATTGATCGTGCTCTGGGCCGGGTGACGCCAGCCTTCATAGGCACCAAAGAAGAAGGTCTTGTTGTGGCCATTGTAGAAATGGGGAATGATAACCGGGCCACCAACGCTGCCGCCAAAGGTGTTGCCCGTCTGCTCGGCCTTGGTCTTGGTGGTTGGATAGGTGTAGGGGATAGCGTTGAAGATCGCGTTCTGGTGATACCAGAAACCTGAACCGTGGAATTTGTTGCTACCGCCCTTGGTGGTCACAATCACCTGGCCGGGGTTGCCGTATTCTGCGCCCGCCAGCACGCCATCCGCGCGGATTTCGGAGATCGATTCCGTTGAGGGAAACACATCTCCCATGAAATTGCCTCCGCCTGCGCTCTTTGCCGTAATACCGTCGATGGTCACATCGAGCTGGTAGGGCAGAGCGCCTTGGAGGGAGATGCCGGATTTGTCGGCCTGCATCCCCGGCAGCGTTCCCAAGATGTTGGCCGCGCTGGTACCGCTGAAGCTGGCGCGGGTGTTGACAGGCAGACTCTGCGCTGCGTCGGAGGTAAAGGTGCCGCTGATGGTCGGCGAAACCGTCTCGATGGCGCTGATGCTCTCGCCGGTAACTTGAACTTCCTGTTGTACGGTTCCGATGTTGAGTTCGGCGTCGAGGCGTAGGCTCTGTCGAACCGTCAGCACTACGCCAGTAGCCGACCATTTGTCGAAGTTGGCCGCGTTGATGGAGAGCGCGTAGGTGCCGGGCTTCACGTCGAGGAAGCGATAGTCGCCAACCGTATTGCTTTTGGCCACGCGCACTGCGCCTTCCGCGGTGTTGGTCAATGTAATGGTAGCGCCAGGGATCACTGCACCGGCTGTGTCCGTAATCGAACCGATGATGGAGCCCTGCGTGGCCTGAGCCTGGCCGTGCGTGCAAGCCAGGATCAAAACCAAAGCCACTCCCAGACTTCGAAGCGATTGCCGAGCTGCTTGCAGCAAGAATGCGTGGATATGTCTATACATGAACCACTGTCTCCTGAATTTTTGCGAAGGTGAAAAAAGGCACGTAGTCAGATGGAACTCTCAAAACGCGCGCAGGTTGTCGAACGATTGATTGCGCTGCGAGACCCAGATCTGTATCCGCCCCTGTCGCAGCCTGATGTATTGTGGACGCCCATGCGCAAGCAGTTGCAGGTTGTTAACGGTTCAGCATCGTAGGCATATGCTGAAAACAAAGCATTTAATCTAAAACAATTCGCACTGTGTTCATCCTGGCTTCAACAAGCATTCAGAGGTGCAATGTCCTATTTAACTGTCCTTAACCCAGCGCTTCTACTCTGAACCTGTTGGATTTTCCACAACAGGAGGGATCGATGGCCGCCATCCCTGCACTGCCGCGCAGCTTCGAAGAAGCCTCACGCCTCTCCTTCGAAGTGGAGAAGGAACTGGAGAGCATCTGCCAAAGTCCGTTCTTCCGCTCAAGCAAACGCTCTTGCGAATTTCTGCGCTATGTCGTGCGGGTGGCCCTCGATGGTCGCATTGACTCTCTCAAGGAACGCTCGATCGGAATCGATCTGTTGGGCCGGGACACCTCGTACGATCCAAGTTCCGACGCCACTGTCCGCGTGCGCGCCAACGAAGTGCGCAAGCGACTGGCCTCCTATTACAACGCGACCCCGGCCTTCGCCGCATTCCGCATCGGCCTTCCGGTCGGCGGCTACGTCCCCTGCTTTGCACCCTCCGATGCCGCTTCTGTGCCGCATCCCGCCAATTGGACGCCCACGCCCTTCCAGCTTGCATCCGGCCCCACGCTGCCAGATTCACAGTCGGTTCAGCCTCGCACGACGCCTCTCGGCACTCTGGTCCTGATGCGTCCATCCGTTCTTGCACTGCTGGTTTGCGCGCTATTGTTGCGTCAACAGTTGGAGAGTCGGGATGACCTGCAGCGCTTCTGGGATCACTTCCTCAGTGGCCGCACTTCGGTTCAGCTTACCGTCGATCCATCTGACTCCCTGGAGACTGGGCTCTATCCGCTGGTCTGGATGGCCGGCCACTATGGCGTGGAAGCAATCACTGGCACCACTGAGCCGATGGAAGAATCCCCCACCCAGGTCGTTTCTATCCGCGTGGCACACAGCTCCCCTGCTTCCTGGCATGCGGACGCCGACTTGCACTGGCAGTTCAGCGGTCAGGAACCCCACACCGCCCTGCTTACCATCCTGCCCGAAGATCCCGGCACGCTCTATCTGCAATCGAGCGACAAAGAGGCCTTGCGCCGGCTATGTGAAGAACTCACCTTGCCACGACAGTTTCCTAACAGCCTGTGGCGATCCGTTTCCAACGAAAAACATACACAGTTGCGGATTCACCAGGATGCCTCCGGCCATTGGCGCGATGAAATCTGGCCGCAACAGCCCTGAGCCCCCTCAAGAGGTATCATGCACGCAACCCAAAACCCTTATCACTCTTGGCGCTCAGCCGCCTTCACCGGCAGTTGGCTGCTGTATGCGGGCTACTACCTGTGTCGTGAAAACCTGCGCACGGTCTATTTGTTGCAGGGCAGCCCCTTTCTGGCTGCAAATCTATCTCATTTGCTGGCAGCCTTCGCGCTGGCCTATTGCATTGGACATCTCGTGGCCGGTTCTTTGGCCGATCAGCCTCGTTCTTCCGGCATGAACAAGTGGACGTCTCTGGTCGCCGGCCCGCGTCGGGTTGCCCTGCTCGGTGGCCTGATCTCCGCATGTGCAACCATGGCCATGCTGCTCGTGCACACCCCCCAAGGGCTGATGGGTCTGCAACTGATCAACGGTTTTGGTCAGGGCCTGGGTTTCCCGGCTCTGGCCCGTATGCTGGCCGTCTGGTTCAATCGTCAGGAAAGGCCTGGCATTCTCGCCTGGTGGAGCGCCAGCTATTCGCTCGGCGGCGTGCTGGCCGCCAGCCTCACCTTCTGGTGCGCTACAACGCAGCTCTTTCTACCCGCCTGGGGATGGCGACGTTGTCTGGTCTTGCCACCGGTTCTACTGATAGGGATATCGCTTTGGTTCTATCTTGTCACCCGCGACGAACCAGCCGATATCGGACTCGAACCGATCTGCAATCTCCCTGCTTCCACTCCTCAATGGAAGTCAGGCCCCATTGCAGGCTGGTGGAGCGTGCTGGCATGCAGTCGCATCCGCACCATCTCCGCCATGTACTTCTTCCTCAAGATGACGCGCTACGCGTTGCTCTTTTGGCTCCCGCTCTATCTGGTCCAGACCACACACGCCTCGGCAGGCCGCGCCGGAGCCTCCGCCTCGCTCTTTGAACTCTTCGGCTTCGCCGGAGCCCTTTACGCTGTCCATCTTTCCTCACGCTTCTTCAACGGAAGACGCTTTCCGGTGGCTGCACTGCTGCTTTTTGCGGTGGGAATTCTGGCGCTGCTCGAGCCGGTCATTGCCCAACAAGGCTGGACCGCCTCTGCGGTGAACATTGCGGCAATGGGGATGCTCGTCTACGCTGTCGATGCTCTGATGGTCTCTGTGGCCGTGCTCGAAAGCGTGCCGCTGAGCCACTCCGCGCGCTCGATCGCAGTGGTCAATGGTTCTGGCTCCGTGGGGCAAATGCTGGCACCGCTGCTGGTGAACTGGTTTGCTCAAACCTTTGGCTGGGAAAACCTCTTCAACCTTTTCCTAATTACTTCGTTGATCGCTGCCGCCATTGTCGCCATGCACTGGAACGATGAAAATGATAATGCGCTGGAAGAAGCTGTGCTGGAAGCGTGATCCGGTCCTGCATGACAGAAGTTCCGCATGTTCACCTTATCTAGAAGGCAAATTGGCACAGCCGCAGCTGGTCCCGAGGTGCTCCCGACGGACGCTCACGTACACGATAAGGGCAATGATATAGTTGGCTCACCATCGAGAATGAGGCCGCGTGAGGGAGAGGGATCACCATGGAAAATCCATCAAAGGTACAGATTGTAGAAGCAGAAGACCGACTCAGAACCGCGATGCTCAGTTCGGATATTGCTGCTCTGGACGAGCTTCTAGCCCCGGACCTGATTTTCACGAATCATCTCGGACAGTTGCTCGGCAAAGACGACGATCTTGCTGCCTATCGCTCAGGCGTGCTCAAGGTTGTGAGCTTGGAACCTTCTGAGCAACATGTGAGAGCTTTGGGAGATGCAGCGATAGTATCGGTCCGAATGCAGCTGTCCGGGACGTATGACGGTGCACCTGCGAATGGAGATTTCCGTTTTACTCGAGTGTGGGCACGTTCACAACAGCAGAAATGGCAGATCGTGGCCGCTCATGCGGGTCTGATAGTCCAATAATTGTGGTGAGCCAAGTAAGTTGGTGTCATGATAAGTTATTGATTTATTTGGCGTCCCCGACGGGATTTGAACCCGTGTTATCGCCGTGAAAGCCGTGGCCCAAATCGGAATACTAACGAATCGCTGAGAATCTGAATGCATCGGAACGAATCCTAGCAACATTAACGAACAAGCTAACTGCTCCGCAATCGTCCCCCAGTAACCCCGCGCGGGATCGCGGTAGCGCACTCGGAGCTGCTCCGCTGTGACACTGCACAATATTGAGGAGAATATCATTCCAGAATCGGCAATGGAGTGCTTCCATGCCATGGTGGGCACGAAAACGCAAATTATAGACGGCATTGTACTTACAAGTTGGCAAAACCGGCAAAAATTGGCAAAATTGGCACTATTTGCTGCCAAAATGCTGCCAAATTTTACCCAGCGGGCCAAAGGGCTGATTGTGTGGATCAGCCCGATTTTCTCCTCAGTACCTCATCAAACTTTTGGACCAGAGCGTCCAGATAAGCGATGAGCGTAGCCGACCCCCTGTTCAATTTAGGTCTCAGGAAGTGTCAGAAGCTGATATATACTTCTGACAGAGGTTCACATGGAACGGCTCACGGAATCCATTCTTCAGGAAACGGCCACATTGCCCGAGGGAACACCGATCACGGCCAAAATGTGGCTTCACCTTGGAAACCGAGCAGCTCTCGACCAAGCGCTTTCCCGGCTGGCGCGTCGCGGCAAACTCCTGCGCGCCGGGCGAGGCGTGTATGTCGCTCCCGTTGCCAGCCGTTTCGGGAACCGCGCTCCTGCCGCACAGAAGGTAGTTGAAGAACTGTCTGTACAGCGCGGGGAAACGATTGTTCCTTCCGGGGCAAGTGCGGCCAATGCCCTCGGGCTGACAACACAGGTGCCGACTCGGACGGTCTATCTCACCTCTGGACGAAGCCGCAAAATCACCTTGGGCAAACAGATCATCCATTTGCAGCACGTGCCTGCATGGCAACTCACGCTCGCCAAAGAGCCAGCCGGGGAAATCCTCCGCGCCCTTGCCTGGGCTGGTCCCGAAGGGATCAACCAGGCATTGAAAGAGATTGGAGTCAAAGTGCCACGGTCAGAGTTCCAGCGGATTTCTCAGCAAAGCTCCCTGCTGCCGCTGTGGATGGCAAGCGCACTGAGTCAGGCGGTACATTATGCCTGAGAGCTTCTTTCATCTGAACGTCAAAGAGCAGGAGGAA
>Ga0224531_1001157_pt1 | contig 12004 bp, 11 predicted proteins | sample CBST100metaG_FD_179876 | JGI IMG/M metagenome (GOLD analysis project Ga0224531, IMG submission 179876) | Peat soil microbial communities from Stordalen Mire, Sweden - C.B.S.T100 | ecosystem: Environmental > Terrestrial > Soil > Wetlands > Peat | place: Sweden: Norrbotten County, Stordalen Mire... | reverse complement strand
TTGAGTCATGGCTGATCCTCTCTCTTCTGAATGTGGCCTTGTCCGGAACCCACTCCAGAGTAAAGGGGATCAGCCCCAACCGCACACCTCAAGACGGCAGAGCTATCGGTCTATCTTGGACAGCAATGAAGTGATCTCAGAGTCTTTGGGAAAAGTCGGCCTCGCAGGATTCGAATTGAGGACAGCACGCAGATTATCCGGCGGTGAGAGTCGGCGGGTCGCGCTTACGCGCGCTCTGGCCTGTAGGCCGGAAGTCCTATTGCTGGACGAACCCGTAGCGAATGTGGATCGCGCCAGCGCCGCGTTGTTTGAGTCGCTAGTGGTCTTGCTCGCGGGGGACGGCATGACCGTCGTCATTTCCAGCCACGACGAGCGCTTGGGCGAGAGGCTTGGCGCAAAAATGATCTATCTTGAAGATGGAATGTTGAGCAGCGTGCCGGAAGAGTTTTCATCCGCTGACTTGTTACACGACGCAGAGGGTAGCCATGCCAACTCTTGAAGAAGCGCGGCGGTTGATTCTCGGTCAAGCTCGAACCCTCGGCACGGAGTCGGTGGAGCTGATCGATTCGCTGAACCTGGTGACAGCAGAAGATATCATCGCCCCGTGGAACATGCCGATGTGTGACAACTCGGCCATGGATGGCTATGCGGTCAGAACGGCAGATTGCGTCCCGGCGGCCCGATTGCGCGTTGTTGGAATGATCCCAGCTGGAGCTTTGTCCAACATCCCTGTGGAGCCGGGATGTGCGATCAAGATCATGACCGGTGCACGGATTCCGCCGGGGGCCGATGCTGTCGTTCCTTTTGAGAACGCAGAGACGCTTGGCGAATATGTCCAGTTCAAGGCATCGGTTGAGCGCCATGAACACATCCGATTTGCGGGGTCCGACTTGCGGCGCGATGAAATTGCGATTTCGGCGGGCACCGTCATTCGCGCGCCGGAGATCAGCATGATGGCCTCTTTCAGCATGAGCCGCGTAACGGTCTTTCGCCGGCCCAGGGTCGCCATTCTCTCTACCGGAGATGAGTTGGTCGAGGTAGGAGAGCTTGTTGTGCCGGGCAAGATTGTTGACAGCAACGGGATATCACTGGCGGCTATGGTAAAGGAGTGCGGCGCAACCGTTCAAATGCTGGGCATTGCGCGCGACACGGTGGCGAGCCATATCGAAAAGATGACTGCCGGCCTGCAGGCGGATATCTTCATTACTTCGGCCGGCGTATCGGTGGGTGAGCGCGACTTTGTGCGGCAAGTGCTTACGGATCTTGGCGTTTTGTTGGAGTTTCATTCCGTGGATGTGAGACCCGGCGGTCCGACCACCTTTGGCGTGAAAAATAACTGCCTCGTCTTCTGCCTGCCAGGCAACCCTGTTGCCTCCATGATCATTTTTGCTGAATTGGTGAAGCCTGTCATTCTGAAGGCGATGGGATACCTGCGCGTATTTCAGCCCGCAGTCCGCGCCATTCTGCAGGACAAGGCATCGAAGCGGTCTGGGCGCATTAAAATTCTCAGGGTTCGGCTAGAATCCAGGGGTGGGCAGTTATTGGCGTTCAGTTCTGGTGAACAAACCACGGGCATGTTGAAGACATTGCTTCGGGCCGATGGGTTAGCTATTCTTCCCGCCGAGCGCAGCTCATTTTGTGCTGGCGAAGAAGTCGAAGTGCATTTACTGTCAAGCAACGTACTTATGCAACAGGAGGCGATATGAAAGTTAGCGCGCGCAACACTTTTTCTGGGACTATTGCGAAAGTCACCAAAGGTGCAGTGAATGCCGAGGTGCTTTTGACTTTGCCTGGCGGCGATCAGCTCGTCGCGAGCATCACGAATGGCAGCGTTGAGACTTTGGCGTTGAAAGAGGGAATGGCAGCGGTCGCCCTAGTGAAGGCCAGCTGGATCATCCTGGGCAAAGGCTTGGACCCTGCTAAGATCAGCACCCGCAACGTGCTCAGCGGAACCATCAGCGACATCCATTTTGGTGCGGTGAACTCGGAAGTTGATGTGAAGCTTTCCGGCGGAACCGTTCTTACTGTGATTGTCACCAATGGAAGCGTAGAGCACATGCAACTGGCCGTCGGAGAGCAGATATCGGCAGCGTTCAAGGCATCCAGCGTCATTCTCGCTGTCGAGTAGAGTACTCAGGAAGGGACCAATGAGTGAGTTAACGCACCTTGACAGCCATGGTCTGCCCCGCATGGTGGATGTCAGTAGTAAGCAGGAAACTCTGCGTCAGGCGGACGCAGAGGCTGTGCTTTGGGTAGGCGGCGAAGTCATGAAGGCGATCCGCGACGGAAAGACCCCCAAGGGGAATATTTTCGAGACGGCGCGGATCGCCGGCGTTATGGGCGCAAAACGCACTTCCGACCTGATTCCGCTTTGCCATCCATTGAGCCTTACGCACGTGTCGGTGGACATGGAGCTGCTCGACGACAGTATTGTGATTCGTACCAGCGCACGGACTCTTGGCTCAACAGGCGTCGAGATGGAGGCACTTACCGCAGCATCGGTTGCTGGACTGACGCTGTACGACATGCTGAAGGCGCTATCAAAGACCATGCACCTTGATGGTCTAAGGCTGTTGGCAAAGTCCGGCGGGCGCAGTGGAGACTACCGCGCTGAGGCATCTCATGGCTGATGGGACGCTGCTGCATGTTTGTATCTCCGCGAAGAAGGGCGTCGCCAAGCACGAGGCGCCCTCCGTCACAGTGTTGGTTGAGCATGGCGTAGAGGGCGATGCGCATGCCGGAGACTGGCATCGGCAGATCAGTCTGCTCGCTCATGCAGACATCGAATTCATGCGGGCCAAGGGGTTGAATCTCAAGCCCGGCGCATTTGGTGAGAATCTCGTCATCGACGGTCTTGATTGTGATGATCTAGGAGTCGGTTCGCAACTCAGAGTTGGTCCTGTGCTGCTGGAACTGACGCAGATCGGCAAGGTCTGCCACACGCGCTGTGCCATCTATTACACGACGGGCGATTGCATCATGCCCCGTACCGGATTGTTCGCGCGCGTCCTCGAAGGCGGCGAGTTGCATGCGGGTGTGCCGGTGCAACTGGTTCACAAGGTGGCGCGTTCCACGATCCAGGCGGCAGTGATCACAGTTTCGGATCGCTGTGCGGCGGGTACCACGCGTGACACCGCTGGACCGGCGGTTGCGGCGTTGCTCGGTAAAGAACTCAACGCGCGCATCGCCTGGACCCGAGTGGTTCCCGACGAGGCGGACCAAATTGCAGCCGAGTTGAAGGAATTGTGCGACCGGCGTGTCGATCTGGTGATTACGGTCGGCGGTACAGGCATTTCATCTCGCGACGTAACGCCCGAAGCCACACGAACGGTCATCGACCGCGAATTGCCGGGACTGGCCGAAGCGATGCGCGCTGCTTCCGCGCTGAAGACGCCGAATGCGCTGCTTTCGCGCGCCATTGCCGGAGTGAGGCGCGAGACCCTGATTGTGAATCTGCCCGGAAGCCTGAAGGCGGCAACCGAGAATCTGCAGGCAATCCTCGCTGTACTTCCTCATGCGGTAAAAATGTTGCGCGGCGAGGTTGCCCATCCCGAGCAGGACAAGTCACGCTTGATCTCGATCAAATGAATTGAAGAATTATCGACGCTTCCAGCCATTTAGTGGGTACGGGGTTCATATCGAGCCCGCCGCAGTGGAAGTAGATGGCGTTGATGAAGATCTGCCGGTTGCGAAAGCCACGCGCCGTGTACTTCACCCATTGGATCTTAGCGTTGAGCAATTCGCTGCCCGCATTGGTGATGCGGTGGCGCAGGTAGGTGATGACGTTCTCGAAGCGACGTTTGAGCGTTCCCGCCACGCGCTTGATCGGTTCCAGACGGCTGAGTTGTGCCCAGTTCCACCACCAGCAAAAATGCCTGCGTGCAAACATCCCATAGATGTAGTGGTAAAGTGCAATCGCTGTCTCTTTCAGCACCCAGGCCCGTGCCGTCTTCAGCCCGCCCTGGCGCAGCACATCGAACTGTCGCCGGTCGGCTGATTCCATCGTCGCGCGGTTGCGCAGCCAGTCGTAGCGCGTGCCCGCGAGCAGGTCGTCGCACGCCGCCTTCAACGTTTTTTGCTCGCGCCGCCGCACCTGATCCACGTCTTCGCTCAGATCAAGCCACGCAATAGCGCATCGCTCCAGGACGCGTGGCCGCATTGATTTGCGTCGTGTTAGGTCAAATCTGACCTGTGTGCACTTTAGATCAGTATTCCTGCTTCCTATGCCGTAAATCTATATGAGGCGAAAACTCAGCGTAATCCCGCCTGTTTGTTGATGGGCTGAGTCGCCAGCAGTGTCAGACTGCTTTCTGGTCATTTAACGAATTCTGGAGGAGCAATAAATGCATTATCGTACAACAGGTTTAGCGTGCCGGGCCCTTGCCTTGGCATTTGCAGTGTCGATTCCCATGGCCCTGTCCGCGCAAGACGCACCCAAGCCGACAGCAAAAGCCTACGCGGATAACGCTGCGTCAAAGTGGGATATCTTCCTCGGTTATAGCTATCTGGCACCGAACGGAAAAATCGCCGGCACCCAACAGGGCGTCCCCGGAAGCACCTACGGCGAAATCAACTGGGGTGGAATCGTTAGCGTGTCGCGTTACTTCAATCGGCACATCGGCGTGCAGTTCGAGGGCGACGAGCACATGCAGTCAGAGGATTGGCCAGTTGGCGACAACAATGCCTCTTATAATTCCAATGATGACTTTGCTGGTGGGTCGGCTGGTTTGATCTATCGCATCCCCACGGCGCATTTCACGCCGTTCTTGCATGTCCTCGGCGGTGCAGAGCGCGTGGGCAGCATTTATGTCGCTGACAGTTGGCACCCGGTTGGTACGGGTGGCGGCGGCGTGGATTTCAATACGCCGCTCTTTAACCGCCATCTTTCGGTTCGCTTGTTTCAGGCGGATTATCAGTTCATTCACGGCGACTCGGACGACATCAACGCATTTCGTTTGAGCACCGGCGTGGTGTGGCACATCGGCTCCTTCACGCCGCCTCCGCCAGTGACCCTGGCCTGCTCGGCCAGCCCCGTTTCGGTCTTTCCTGGCGATCCAGTCACAGTGACTGCGACGGCCGGCGATGTGAACCCGAAGTTCAGCACCGTCTATTCCTGGACGGGAACCGGCGTGACCGGTAGCGGCAATACGGCTACTGTGGCTACGTCTTCGCTTGCAGCGGGAACCTATACCGTGTCCAGTGTAGTGAGAGAAGGAAAGCCCGGTAGGGAAGGCGCGAAGCCTGGCCAGACCGCTACTTGCTCCGCTACCTTCACGGTCAAGGCCTTTGAGCCTCCGACCGTCAGTTGCTCCGCGAGTCCTTCCACCATCAAGCCTGGCGATAGCAGCACGATCTCCGCTACTGCGACGAGTCCGCAGAACCGCCCCTTGACCTACACCTACACCGCTGCGGCTGGTACCATCAGCGGCAATGGCTCCTCAGCAGTCTTCGCGTCGGCTGGCGCTCCTACGGGTGACGTCATCGTTACCTGCAATGTGTCGGACGACAAGGGACAGGTTGCAACCTCCAGCACTCCGGTGAGCGTTGTGGCTCCGCTTGCAGTTGCGGTTCCGCACACTCAGGCTCTTTGCTCCGTTTCCTTCCAGAAGGATGCAAAGCGTCCGGGGCGTGTGGACAACGAAGCCAAGGCCTGCCTCGATAGCGTGGCTCTGAGCCTCCAGAAACAGTCCGACGCCAAGGTGGTTGTGGTTGGTGAAGCGACTGCCAATGAGAAGTCCAAGCGGCACGAGAACCTTGCCGCGGAGCGCGCCGTCAACGTCAAGTCGTACTTGGTGTCCGACAAGGGCATTGATACTTCACGCGTCAGTGTCGCCACCGGCAACAGCGATGGACAGACGGTGGAAACCTACTTGGTTCCCGCCGAGGCAAACTTTAACGCAGACGTACAGGGAACCACTTTGGTCGACGAGACCCAGGTAAAGTCCCATGCACGCAAGCCACTGGTCCACAAACACGCACGCAAATAGCTCGCAAAGATAGCAAAATCGGACAAAACAAACAAACGGCACGGTGCAATCAACATTGCACCGTGCCGTTTGTATCTCAGTGTCAATGCAGATAGTTATCGATCCTTGGTGTTCACTGCTGAGACGATCGTCAAGACCGCATAAGGTTGAGGGGGCAGGGGCGTGGAAGCACTTCCTCTTGGGACATTTGATCCGGTACTGGAGGTCCAAATCGTCCTCCAGGTCTGCTCTGTACGGTTGAAACGATCCTGCCATCGCGAGCCGTTGGTTATCTGTTCAATCGGATACATTCAATTCCGCTTGACAGTTCGACAATAGCACTGTGCGATGGAAGCCCTTCACGCAAGAGGCTTTTGCAGTTGTTTGGCAAAGATAAATTCGCTAATCCAGCGAAAATTACCACGAGATATTCGGCACTTTGACGCTTTCTTTGGAGAACAATGCCCCTTGTTGAGCGCAATGATGTGACACCCGGTCGCCGACTGCAGGCCGCAGTGATCGTTGCCCACCCGGACGACGAGATGCTGTGGTGCGGCGGCTACATCCTCACCCATCCGGAGTTTCATTGGCGCATCATAACTCTTTGCAGAGCTTCCGATCCTGACCGTGCGCCAAAATTCCGGAAGGTTCTGAAGCGACTGGGGGCCGAGGGCGAGATGGAAAATCTCGACGACGAGCCCGAGCAGGTTCCGATATCAAATGAACTGGTTCAAAAAAGCATAGTGCGGCTGCTCGCAAAAGGCCACTATGACTTGGTCCTGACCCATGGCCCGTGGGGCGAGTACACACAACACCGCCGGCATCAGGAATGCTGCCACGCTGTTGTCGAGCTTTGGCAATCTGGCCGTATCAACACTGCGCAACTGTGGTCGTTTGCCTACGAAGATGGGGGGCGAACATATCTGCCGCGGGTCCGTGATGACGCGGATCGGCGGGATCTTTTGACAGAGAGCGTATGGCTTGAAAAGTACCGAATTATTACGGATGTCTACGGGTATGACGCCGACAGTTGGGAAGCACAGACCACCCCACGAGAGGAAGGATTCTGGTGTTTTGACTCGCCACAAACAGCGATTGCTCGAACTGGATTATGGGAGCAAGAATTATGAAAGTACTTGTGCTGACTGAGTATCCTGCGCCTGCTTCCGGCTTGGCGCTGCAAGGTGAACTGCTGTGCCGGGGCCTGCGAGAGATGGGTGTGGAAGTTCATCCGGTTCATCTGGAATCGCCTTTGGAAAAGGAATGGTACTATCGCTGGTTCAAGCCGGACGTGGTGGTTGGCGTGGGGTTTTGGGGCCACCTTCCTAATCTGGTTCTGCATCCGCAGAAGTTCGGAATGAATGCCGTGCCGTGGCTAGTTGCCGATGGATACGTCGCGGAACACCGTGATGTGCTCAACGCTTTGCCGCTGATTCTGGTCACCTCCAACTGGGTGAAAGAGGTGTATATCCGAGATGGCATCAAGGGCGACAATATCGTCGTTTTGCCTGTAGGTTGTGGCACGGACCTTTACGCGCCGCACAGTCGCCATGACTTCAAAGTCCAGACGATCCGCGAGGAACTGGGAGTTGCGGATGACCAGTTGATGATTCTGACTGCCGGCGGCGATGGCGCGTCCAAAGGCGCACAGGAGGTTATGCGGGCGCTGGCGTTGATCGATAGCGAGGTGCCCGACTGGAGATATGTTTGCAAGGTGTGGCCTCAACCCCGCACCGCAAAACAGAATATTACCGACCTCAAATTGGCAGAGGATCTGGGCATCGGCAACAAGGTCATCTACTCAACCAATGTTGTCTCGCAGAACTTCATGCCTTACTTGTTGGCCGCTTGCGATATCTATGCTGCTCCATCGCGGCTGGAGGGCTTCGGGATGATTCAGGTGGAGGCTAACGCCTGTGAAAGACCGGTGATTGCGATTGATGCCATGGCATTCCGCGACACCATGGTGCATGGTAAGACAGCATTTTTGGCGAGCGTGGCCGAGGAGAGGAAGATCACCGAGGCGCAATTCGGAGAAGGCCACGATTACGAGCAGAGCCGTCACATCGTGTTTCCAACTCCCCGCACAGCAGAGTACCGGGCCAGTGTGCCTGATATTGCCAAGTACCTTCTGCTGCTCATGCAGGATCAAGCTCTTCGCAAGCGCATGGGAGAAGCCGGACGAGAACGAGTGGTCGAGTTGTTTGACTATCGCCGGGTTGCCAGGCAATTCGTGGAGATCGTTTCCGACCGATTAGGTCTCCAGTAGAAAGTAATTAGGCTTTAACGCTAACCTCTAGTTTGGAACGCCATCGAGGAGTCTATGTCTATCGACAATAAATCACTCATTTCTATAGTGCAGGCTAAAGATGCCGCTCTTCAAATCCTGCTGCATAACGCACACGGACCGTATCAGGGGCTGCCTCGCACCGCAGGTTGGGGATACCCAGAACCCTACACTCGTGATTTGATGATTTCAGCTCTTGGTTTTCTGGCTACGGGCAACAAGGAGCTTGCTGAAGCTCTTGAACGCACACTCGTTGCGCTGGCATCCAACCAGACATCGCACGGCCATATCCCATCTCTCGCGCACGATCCGGATAATCGGGGTTCCAGCGATTCGACGCCGCTTTTCCTTTTTGGTCTGGCAATCTACCGGATCTCGACGAATCAGCCAGACTTTCTCCTTGATGCAGAAGAGAAAGCCAGGCGCTGGATGCTGTACCAAAGCCCGGATGACAGGGTGATGGTGAGCCAGTTACCCACCAGCGACTGGCGGGATGAGCAGTATGTTATAGGCTACGGGCTATACGTGAATATGCTTGTCTATGCGTATCTTCGGCTTTACGGCGATCACGAGTCTGCCGATCAATTGCGAGGATTGATGAGTCGTCTGGAAGTCTCTGGCGATCAGAAAAAAAGTTATGAGCAAGAGGCTCTTGTGGAACCAACCGCGCCTTACTACGCGCTCTATTCGTACAAAATTATGAGTAGCGACCGCTTCGATCTGCTTGGCAACAGTCTGGCCATCCTGACCGGAATTGCTTCGCCACGCCTGTCTATGGACATGCTGACCTGGATTGAAGCAGAATGCGAAGCCATGCGTGGTCGAGGCGAACTTGCCGTGGATCTGCCGCCCTGTTTGTTCCCGTTTATCCAGCCTCATCATGCGGATTGGCTGCCACGATACGAGCGCTATAACCGGCCTGGCGATTATCACAATGGCGGTGTGTGGCCTTTCATCTGCGGTTTCTATATCGCGGCGTGCGTCGCGGCAGGGCAGATGGATTTGGCCGAGAGCAAGCTCTTGGCGCTGACGGAAGTGGTCAAGCCGTGGCATGAAGACGAAGCGGAGTGGGGATTCAACGAGTGGATACACGCGCAAACCGGAAAACCAAGTGGCCGGGATTGGCAGACATGGTCAGCAGCCATGTACCTCTACGCTGCCGAGTGCGTGCAGCAGCAGAGAACTCCGTTCTTCAGTTACATCCGTGAGCACTGCAGTCCGAGATAGCGAGGGTGTTTTGATTTTTGTGTAAGCATCTGTTCCTCGATACTGGAGGGAAGCAGATGCTTACACAAAAATCAAAACACCCTCTTTTAAACAGGCTTTGCGTTTGTCCTGCTGAACACCTCAGCTCAAGTCCCGAGTCTTCCTCTGTCTGAGGAGCCTCGGTAGCCTCGCTGCAGGCAGATTCGTTACCATTGATTCATGCCGCAATTCTCTTCAGGCCAGACCCTGCTCATTGACGCCGACGATACGCTGTGGGAAAACAACATCTACTTCGAGCGCGCCATCGCCTCGTTCATCAGCTACCTGAACCACCACAAGTACACGCCTGCCGAAGTGCGCAAGACCCTCAACGCCGTGGAGCGCGAAACCATTCTGGCCCATGGCTACGGCCTGACCAGCTTTACCCGGTCCCTGGTTACGTGTTTTGAGCGTCTCAGCCCCGCGCCGGTCACGGAAGAAAAGACCCAGCGCATTCTCGGCTTTGCCCGCTCTATCGAGGAACAGGAGATCGAGTTGCTCCCCGGCGTGGAAGAAACTCTCGCCGAACTGGCCACCCGCCACCGTCTCATCCTCATGACCAAGGGCAATGAGTCTGAACAGGCCGACAAGCTGGCCCGCTCCGGACTCTCCAGCCACTTCTCCGCCGTCGAAATCGTTGCAGAAAAGGACCCTCCCACCTATCGCGAAGTTCTCCAGCGCAACGAACTCACGCCCCACACCAGTTGGATGATCGGCAACAGCCCGAAGAGCGACATCAACCCTGCCCTGGCCGCCGGCTTGCACGCCGTCTTTCTCTTTCATCCCAGCACCTGGATTCTGGAGCACTCTGACATTGCAGCCGCGCCGCAAGGTCAGCACTTGTTCGAACTGGACTCCTTCTCCAAGCTCTGCGACCTGTTCTAGAGCGAGCATTGCTTGCGCTGGCCTCCCCGTCCAGCGCAAGCCCAACGTCTCTTCTCCCCCGATTGTTAATTTCGATTCGCCTCCTCGCCTTCCCGCTTGACCTCCGCTTCCACTCCATGCGTTAATGGGACCGCTCCATGCACGTCCTCGGTTGGCTCTCCTGCTGCCCGATGCTTCGAGCTGCAATTCAGATCCCCCAGATTCCGGATCGTCCAAAATTCAGACCTCTGTGAAAGGAGTGTGACTGAACCCATGGCAAAGAGATTGGCAGTCACCGTCGCGGGAGCCGTTTCGCTCGGCAGCTACGAGGCCGGCGTTCTCTACGAGGTTCTCGATGCAATTCACCAGCACAACTCCAACCCCGCCACACTTCCCGGCAATCAAATCCAGATCGACGTTCTAACGGGCGCGTCCGCCGGCGGCATGACCGCAATCATCCTTGCACAGAAGCTTCTTTACAACGCGGATCAGTTTGCCGGCCCCTATAACAACCCTGTCTACAACTGCTGGGTCAAAGGGATCAGCCTGCAAAGCCTGCAGCAAACACAGCCCGACGAGCCGGCCCTGCATTCGCTGTTTTCCTCCGACCTGATTGAGCGGATCTCGAACGACATGCTCATGGCTCGCTATCGGACGGCTCCCCCATCGCCTGCAATCCGCCACTCTGCCGCAGCGGAAACCATCCGCGTCGGTGTGGCTCTCACCAATCTCAACGGCGTAGATTACGGCTACCCGGTCCGGCCCGACGGCAAATTCATCTATATCCGCTACTGCGACCAAAGGACCCGCGTGGCCTCCGCCGCCACGGACAATGCCGATTTCTGGGAGCCTTTGCGCCAGGCCGCCGTGGCCTGCGGAGCTTTCCCCTTCGCCTTCCGCAGCCAGGACGTGCAGCGCTCGGCAAAGCTTGAGCCGCAGGACTATCCAGGCGCCAACCTCGAACCGTGGGCCAGCGATCCGCAAACCTTCACCTACTCCGACGGCGGCATCCTGCAGAACCAGCCTCTGGGCATGGCCAAGAATCTGGTCGATGAGGTCGACGGCCACGACGATCAGGATTCCCGCTACTACCTGTTCGTCTCTCCCAACGCCAAGGACGCTACGGCCAACGACAATTTCCACGAAGCCAATGCCGACTACCTGCACCTGTTGCAGAGACTGGTCAGCGTCGTCATCGGCCAGGCGGAGTTCCAGGATTGGATCACAGCCGAGCATCTCAACAACAAGATTAAGCTTCTCGATGAAAGAGCCACCGGCCTCAAAGACGCCATCCTCGCGGGAAACATCGACGTCCCGGCCCTGCAAACCACGGCCGATGCCCTGCTCGCTCTCTTCTTCCCCGGCGGTGCGCATACTTCCCCGGGGGCGTACAGCGCGGAGACGCTAGACGACGCCAAGGCTCGCATCGCTCGCCAGTACAGCGCGGAATTGGCCGCCCTTGCCGCAGATCCCGCCCAGCCGCAGGCCTTCTGCGATTCGATTCTGGCCTTTGAAACCGCTGCCGGCCTGGGTGCGCGCGACCATATGGAAATCTACGGCGTCACCGCCATGGACAGCCAGCTTGCCGGTGCGGGACTCAGCGCCTTTCTGGGCTTTTTCGATCAGTCCTTCCGCGACCACG
>Ga0224531_1001155_pt1 | contig 12013 bp, 8 predicted proteins | sample CBST100metaG_FD_179876 | JGI IMG/M metagenome (GOLD analysis project Ga0224531, IMG submission 179876) | Peat soil microbial communities from Stordalen Mire, Sweden - C.B.S.T100 | ecosystem: Environmental > Terrestrial > Soil > Wetlands > Peat | place: Sweden: Norrbotten County, Stordalen Mire... | reverse complement strand
GCGGATGTGGAAGTAGCCGCCCACAAGGCGGCCGCAATAACGTCGGGGCCGCGTCAGCGACCCCGCCCAAGCCGCTTTGAGCGGCTCACATCCTAAAGCCTCCGGCTCTGCCGGAGGATACTTACAAATGAAGAATGGTCGGGGCGAGAGGATTCGAACCTCCGACCCTCTGCTCCCAAAGCAGATGCGCTACCAGGCTGCGCCACGCCCCGACACTCTTCGATTGTAGCGCGAATTTGTTTCGTATTGGACCTTGAGCTGGCGCCCATGAGCGAGTGAGGGGCCAAGGTAGGAGCAAATAAGGAGCCAAACCACCAACGCAATGGGTGCGGCAAACCCAATCCCACCAGCGCAGCCAATGGCGGAAAGGACTCAGTCTTGCATCATGTGCCGACGAACTCGCCCGGAACTGTCGGGGGCGGCGGTTCGAGCAAGAGCGAGTCGGCAGTTCGGATGCCACCTGGGTCCTTTTGGCTGTCGCGACGGCCATGTCTCCAGTCCGGTTGTTGCCGAGGTGCATTGGTCCCTTTTGGGCCCGCTAGCCTCCTCAGAGAGGCCAAGTTTGCCAGCCCGGTTTCGATGCTACAATTGGAACGGAACATGGCGGCTATAGTTCAGTGGCAGAACGCCTGTCTGTGGCACAGGATGTCGTGGGTTCGATCCCCACTAGCCGCCCCAAATGTTCGACAATATTTAAGCCTGATCTATCCCTCCCAGCGTGCAGTAGCACTCAAATTCTCCCCTGAAAGCATGGCAGGGGAGAATTTGATGGCGTTGCAGCTCTGTCAAGACTTCAAAGCGCGGTATTCACGGAGAACGCCTGAGCGACACGTTCGCGTCGTGAGAAAGACGACGCCGGGCGTGGTAACGCACCCGGTTCTGTTCAATCGGTGCCAGAAGAGGGCGCCAGGATGTTCAGGCTGGTAGCGGCCGCCGTTTGTGTCTCGTATTGCGGCAGGAGCAGAGTGAGCAGAGCGCCAGCCAGGCAGGGCAGGGAAAGCAGCGTGATGAAGCTGCTTTGATAAGCGCCGGCGTGGTCGAACGCTCTTCCAGTGACCACCGGTCCGATTGCGCCACCGATGGCATAGGCGGTCCAACTCAGACCATAGAGCATGGAGAAATTCTTCAGTCCGCAATAGCGGGCAATCAGGTAGGGCGTGACGTCGGCCTCGCTGCCGAGGCCGAAGCCCAGCAGCGCGGCGGCAGTAATGCCGATGCCCGTCGAGTGCGCGTGAGCCAGCAGGATGAGGCTTCCACTGCAGAGCAAGAGCATGCCCATGGAGACGCGCGGCGCGAAGTAGCGGTCAAGCAAGTGGCCGGTTACGATGCGACCCACAATCCCCGAAGCACCCAATACGGAAAGCGCGAGGGCTGCGCTGTGCGCCGCAACGCCGTAGCCGGTAAGGATGGCGGAGAGATGCGCAATGGCGCCGTTGGCGCTGAGCGCATAAAGCAGGATGGATGGCATCAGTACCCAGAAAATGCTGCTGCGCATCGCCTGCCGGACGGACATGCCCGTCGCGGAAGGATGATTGGCTGCGCGGAGGGCGGCTGGCCTCTCTCGAACGAGCAGCGCCGTCAGGGGAAATCCAACCAGCAGCGCCAGGCCGCCGAGGCCAAGATAGGCTGCGCGCCACCCATATGCCTCGATCCAGTGCTGAGCCAAGATCGGCAGCAGGATCGAGCCAACGCCGCCTCCCGCCAACATCAGTGCGAAGGCCAGTCCTCTCCTTTCAACAAACCACGTCGAGATCGCGCGCGAGTATGCAAGCTGAGCGGTGGCGTTGCCCACGATTCCCAACACGAAATAGGACAAGTAAAACTGCGCAATATGGGGCCCGAGAAACGAGAGAGACGCCACTCCGGCTGAGAACACGACAACTGCCGGCAGGATGATTCTGCGCGGCGGATAGCGGTCGAGCAGATGACCGATGCCCGGCGAGCAGAGGGCGATGGTCATCGCGGTGATTCCGAATGCCATCGAGATGGCTTCGCGCTGCCATCCAAACGCCTCATGCAGCGGAGCGAGGAACAGGCTGAACGTATACGGAACCAGGGCGCCGAAGCCAACCATTACGCCGAAGAATGCCGCAGCAACAACGCGCCATCCTTGGTAGTGCAGGGAAATCTCTGGAACTTCCACAGGAATAATGTCAGGCAAGCATGCGTCCCTTCTGTGCGTGAGTCGAGGCTTCAAACTGCGGGGGGCGTCTGATCAAGACGACGGGCCATGGTGGTCAACAGCTTGGGGCGCACGGTCGGCCGCGTCCAGGGGCATTCGGCGATGCAGATTCCGCACGATGCGGCCTCCGCGAAGAAGGGGATGCACTTGTCGAAGTCCACATACCAGCGCTCCACGCCGCGCACCAGTTGCTTGTTCTCTGAAATGGCGCCGGGAGGACACGCATTGGTGCAGACCTGGCAGGTCTTGCAGAATTCGTCCGCACCGAACCGATCGGGCTTCGTCGCCACAAGTGGCATGTCGGTGGTGACACCAGCAAGACGCACGCCGGCTCCGAAGTGCCGGCTGATCAACGAGCCGTGTTTGCCGAGTTCTCCGAGGCCCGAGGCAATGGCCGGCGGAATGAGGACGAGTGCGCCGGCCGAGGGGCCGGGATAGGGATTGGCGTTGTAGCCGCGGGCGCGGATCCAGTTTGCAAGTGCATAGGAAGACCGCGTGCCGCGCGCATATTGATCGCCGACGTCAACCACTCCGACGCCGTTCGTCTCGTCGGAGGGGACCTCCTTGAGCCGTTCATAATTATGCGCGAGCGCAAGGACGATCACCCACGGTTCGTTGATCGTATACCCCTCGAAGATGTAGAGCGGATCCATCGGCGCAATGCCGACCGCATCGGCCTCGTGGGCCAGTACGAAAGCAGTTGCTTCGGCGGCGAGTTGCTCGGCCGGGGTTTCGCTTCGCTCCGCAGCTACTGGAATAAGCTCAGGGTAGTCATAGGCCGCACGAAACGCTTCTTCTGAACCGGGGCAATTGCGCGAGCTTTGGCGCGCCACAATTTGCAGTTCTTCCCATGGGTGCAGATCGGGCGGATGCCAGAAGAATGGCGATGGCCGGCGGGGCGTCGACTCTCCCAGTCCGTTGATTGGATTCCCGGAAACTTTGAGTAGCGCAAGCGTCTCCGGTTTTGGGCGATAACTGTCTCGCCGGGGGCGTCGCGGATTGGGCTGGTCTTGACTGGGGCGTGCGGCAGCTTGAGTCGTCGACATCCTTTTTCCCTCCTGCAAATCTGGCCAGTTACGCTGCTAGAACTTCAACTTCAATGAAAGCTGGAACTGTCGCGCTGCGCCGGCAAACGTGGGACTTCCAAACGTGGGATTTGCCGGACTTGTCACGCCGTCTCCGTAACTTTTTGGAATCGCCCCAGCGAACTCCCCCGCGCCGTACACTTGATCCACGTCTTGCACGTTCACGCGATTCAAGAGATTCAGCGCTTCCGCACTGGCGTTGAGTTTGAATCGCTCCGTTACGTTGAAGAGTCTCTGCAGACGAATATCGGTGTCGTAGAACGATGCGCCGCGATAACTGTTTCGGCCAATGGTGCCGACACGATCATAGAACGGAAATCCATCGCCATTTACATCGGAGCCGGCGAGGATGCTGTAGTATTGCGGGCTCTGCAAGGTGTTGAGCATTGAGAATTCGAAGTTGCGCAGCGGCGCGGGCCAGTTCGCCGGCGACTCTCCCATGAGGGTCAAGACCAGCCGATGGCGAACGTCGTTGTCGCTGACTGCGCGGTCCAGTTGCGGCTCCAGATAGTTTTGTGGCTCGTCTTGCAGTTGAGCTTCGGTCGCAACATCGATGGATTTGCCATAAACATAATTGGCCAGCACGGAATATCGATGCGCGAGATCCTTGCGGAGAAGGAGGCTTCCGGCGTTGTAGATAGACCATCCTGAAGCTGTTGCATATAAAACGAATCCGAAGTTGGGATCGGCCGGCTGAAATTTCTGCCTGCCATCGGAGAGAGTGCCATCGGGGACGCCATTGATGGTGTTGGAGCTGAGCAGGCGCGACGCATGAAGATAGTGGTATCCGGCCGTGAGATGCCAGCCATTGCCGATCTCGTTTTCAATTTCCAGGCTTGCATGTTCGGAGTAGTTGGACGGAAGGTCTCGCTTCACAAAGCCCAGCGGAAACTGCTTCAGGATGGAAGGAGCCGGGTAAATGCCATTGTGCGTGAAGTTGGAGAAGGCCGCGCCAGCTAACACAGGCCCCGCGGTTCCCACCATGCCTGCCGGGCCAAAACCGGTCAAGTCATTCACCGGATCGGCGAATTCGCTGACCAGCGGCTGGTTCATGTGTGTGAAGGCGGACGCGCCGTGCCATCCGTTGACCAGGCTGCTGTATTCGACGGAGCCGGTGTACAAGCCGAAGCCCGAGCGCACCACGCCTTTCCCATTCCGAAATGCGTACGCCACACCGACGCGCGGCTGAACGTTGCCAAATTTGGTGGGATTCATTCTGCCGACGATCCTCAGGTCGTTAGCCGACGGTAGAAAATCGAGATCGTAACGAATGCCGAAGGAAAGCGCGAGATTGGGCCGCGCTCTCCACTGATCTTCAACATAGAAGCCCGCCAGTTTGTGCCAGAATGCGACAGCATCTGCGGCTTCGCGGGCGGGGCCATCGGGGCCGTCATAGAAGCCATTCTGAAAGGGCAACGACCGTTGCGGAACCTGGTTTCCAAAATCCGCCTGGGTTTGCTGGAAGAGGAATTCGACCGCGGTTCCGGGACCAAAGTGGCTGAACGGTCCGGCGCCGAAAAAGCTCTGTGGGCTGAAGATGCCGACGCCGGGAGTGAAGTACGGTGTTTGCGCAGAAAACCATATGGGCTCAAACTCCGCGCCGATCTTGATGGAATTGGAGTCGTGCGTGTAGGTCAGTGCTTCTCTCGATTGGAAATGATGCTCGCTGTAGAAATCGACGCCGCCCAGGAATCCGCCGCTATAGAGCGTGTCGGCAACATTGATGGTGGGCTCAAACCCTGCTCCCACCGGATCCATGTAAAAGATTCGCCGGCCAAAAGCGAGGGAACTCTCCGAGGCCCATCGACCACTGAAGAGGTGAAAGAGGTTCGCGTACGCCGTTTGATCGTGAATGCGATTGTCGCGATAGCTCGAAGGCAATCCCTGGCCGGGCGAGGCGGCTGCTGTATTGCCATTCCTTACATTGGTGAATAAGTAGCCGGCATTCAGAGTGCTACGGTCGCTCAACACATCGGTCGCTTTCCCGAAGGCGTTGTCATAGTCGCCGATCTGCAAAATCGATCCCAGGTTCTCGGGCGTCAGACCCAGATCAGCCTTGACTTCATTGATGCTCGGAGTGCCCGGCCCCAGGCAGCCCTCGGTGTCGATGCAGTGCAAAATGAAGTGCGAGTAGATGGGCGATTGCGCGCGGCGCTGACCCTCATACCCGGCAAAGTAGAACATCTTGTCCTTGCGCACCGGGCCGCCGACGGTCGCCCCGTACTGATTGAAACGCAGTGTGTCGAAGCCGGGCGCGGACAGCAGGTTGTTGGCATCCAACTTGTTGTTGCGCCCATAGTAATAAAGCGAGCCGTGCAGATCATTGGTCCCTGATTTGGTGATGGTGTTTACGGCCGCTCCGAGGTTGAGCCCGCCGCCGGCGGCATCCGGTCCATCCACAACGCGAAACTCCTGAACCCAATCGAGCGACGGGCTCACGCGCTGAACGCCGGAGACTGTCGTCGTGTAATTGATTCCGTCCAATCCATAAAAGACGCTGTGCGTCTCGCGCAATCCTCCGAAGCTGATTTCGAGAACCGTCTCCTGGAAAGCCGATTGAGCCGCGGTGCTCGAATCGCGCCCGACTGTGGCCGTCGGCGTGAGCAGCACAAAGTCAATGAAGTCGCGGTCCGAAATGGGCAGGTCGGATATCTGTGCGGGGTCGATGACCTGGCTGCCTTCCGTCTTTTCCGTTTCCACGCCTTGCGTCGTATCGTGCACTTCCACCTGCTCTGCCGCCGCGTGGATGCGGAGCGTAATTTGCAAAGAAGCGACTTGGCCGAGCGTCAGAGTCAGCGGCGCCTCGTAGGTGCTGAAGGCATCGGCGCCAACGGTGAGCGTATATTGTCCGGCCGGCAGACCTGGAATCACAGCCAGTCCGAGTTTGTCTGAAACTGCGGTCCGCAGAATTCCCGTATCGACGTTGCGGACGGATATTTTTGCTTGCGGAACGGTGCTCCCGGAAGGGTCATCGACGGTGAGAGTGAGCGTGGCATATTGCTGAGCCAGCAGGGGTGAGGCGATCAAGGAAAGGAGGGCGACAGCCACGCCGGCCCAAAGACCGGAGCGGCACTGGGACCGCACAAGCAGCAGGGAAGCATGCCGCAGGCGCTCGCACGCAGAGAGAACGTCAAGGTATGTCACGCGGGATACCCTCGGCAAGACCATGAATTGGAGACACAAATGGGGAAGCCAGTTGGTCAGGCCGGATTATCGGGGCTGGCAGTGAGCGGCACAACCTCCAAAAGTAGGAGGCGCGTCTCCTACTGGGGGTGGAGACGCGCGTTGGGCCGGTTGCGCCAACGCCCGGCCTCCGCTCTGCGTTTCGTCAGGATTCCAAGCATGAAAGCGGGTTCCGAAGACCCGCTTCTTCGCGCCGCCTGATTTCAACTTGAAAGCCTCGCAGAAAGCGGAAGCATATTCGCCGTTCCGCGTGTTTTCACTTATATAGGTTGAGGTGAAATGCGCGATGAAACCTATGGTAGGATATTCTGGAACGAATCTGCTTCAGGCTCCACGCGATCGCTCGATTGCCACGCTCCGAGGGGTGTTTACAGCGATACACGAATACTCGATATATTGACATTGGAATGGAAGGCACCATTATTCATGGAGGGAATCCCGATGAGGGTTAGCCGCATTCCCGAATTGTCAGCAACATGCGGAAGTAGCTTGGATTGCGGGCCCAAGCTGCCATACAGATCTGAAATTACAATGCGCGATGCACCGGGTTCTACGCGGGTCAGTCGCTCGCAGTCGATAACTGGTGAGGCAAGAACACCGCTGCTCAGTTCCATATTGATCTTTGCGCGTAGTCGATATTATTGGTCGCCAGCGCGCCTGGTGCGTCTTTTTCGCGGCGTTACAGCGGACATACCGCGGCAGATCGAACTCTTCAGACTCATGAGTCTACCCGCATTCTCGGATCTTCATCGAACGGAACCCAGGTTTCGCTTCAAGTTTCTGATTCGCGACTATCTCGTCCGCGGCTTCTCGATAACTCAGAGCACGGCTTGCTTCCTGCATCACTACAAGCGTCTTCATGCCACGATGTCTGAAGACCTGTTGCATCGGACGCTCCATCAAAGCGTTGTCCTTCTTGAAGCAACGCAAGACGGAATGCACCGTGCGATCAGTCTCTGCTACTCCCGCCCATTCGAAAAAGAGGGCGAATTGTCTCTCAACCTTCATGTCGACGGTGCAGTAGTCTTTGTGTTGTCTTTCACCATCGTGCCAGGGTGGGCAGTTCAATGCGAGGCTGAAGAGGCATTGTTAGTCTCCCGCCTTCAAGGCACAAACGGCTACTATCCTCATATTCGCGCGGCGACAAAGTCCATGCACAATGTAGGCCCCGCAGCGCTCCTGCTTGCCGCGCTTCAGGGCTTTGCGAAGGCTTTCGGAATCCGCTGGATGGCGGGCGTATCTGCAATCCACCAGAGCTCCTATACGGAAAGGTTGTCTCTTTTCTACAAGAACGCCTATGACGATTTCTTCTCTGAGATCGGTATCCCTTGCAACCCTGCCGGATTTTTCCTGAGCACTCTTCCACCGCAAGACAAACCAATGTCGCTCATTAAGCAGGGACACAAAATCAGGACAAAGGAAAAGCGGCAATTCAAGAGCCAGGTAGCAGAACATGTCTGCCGTTTGCTTCGACGAGAATTGAAAGTTAGGAATGCGGAAGCTTCGGCTGAAGAGGACACAGATCCCGTGGCCGAGGTCTTCCATTCATGAAGTCGCGGCTCCGCGCGGCCCTCTGCTACAAAATAAAACATCCTGCGAATGCCCTCGCCGGGCATTCGCAGGATGTTCAGTGGTGCCGAATTGGAAACATCGCTATGGGGTCTTGTATTCAATCAGCTCGGCGCGCGACCTTCTCATGGCATTCATCCAGTACTTGAGCTGGCCGAGCAAGATGGGGATCTGCTGAATATGGGAATGCAAGCCATACAGAATGAGAATCCACGGTGACGAAGACTTCCAGCGGAATCTGGTTGCAGTGCGGAGTATACGAATTGCGACAAGGGCACAAAAGACCACAAGGAAAATCCACGAGTGCGTGAGTGCCGTGCCGGCAATGGCGGCAACCACCCCGCCGCAGTACAACGAACCGTTGAGGACATTCCTGCGGGATTCAGCGAGCCATATGGGATGGTCCGTGTTCTTGTACAACGATGCGACTTCGGCGAAGGCGTGCCCGGTGCGAACGGCGCGCCGCCAGTATTGACGCCAGGTAAGGATCGCAAGATCATGTTCTGTCATGAGCGTATCGATTCTCAAGATCAAGCCTCCGGTAGACCGAATGCGACGACATAACTCGGGCTCTTCGCCGGCTATCAGCTCCGGATTGAACCCGCCCGCTATTTCCAGCGCCGAACGTCGAAAAAGAGCATCGCCTCCGCAGCTATCTTGCAGTCCCGGCGCGCCGATCCAATCAAGATTCATAATCCTGTTATAGACGGATGCATTGCAATCAAGCTCTCGCCGGTTGCCGTAGACAATCATCATCTGTGGATTCTCAAACTCGGGCAGGGCTCTGACTACAAAGCCAGACTCGAGAACCGTATCCCCATCGAGGAACAAGATGAACGGCGCTTTGGCAATTTGCCAGCCGGCATTGCGCGCACGCGCGGCACACATTCTCCCCGATCTGAGTTCGACAACTGTCGCTCCAAGAGCTGCCGCGCGGGCAGCCGAGCCATCGCTGGAGCACGAATCAACATAAATGACATCGAAGGAGCCGAACGGATGCGACATCGCTCGCACCGAACGAAGACATCGTTCGAGCCGATCGCCTTCATTGCGGCCAATGATAACTACCGAGAGAGCTGGGTCAGGCATAGTCAGTTACCACGGACAAGGCGGGTGCAGTCCGTCGCCTCGCCTTCCTTTCGATGTGGGAGCATGCGGAGCGCAGCACAGCGGGGACCTAAACTCCGTTGGCCCGGGTTGTGTCGCGTGAGCTGAGTGCTGGAGAAAATGCGACACTCCGTAATCATATAGATTGTTATTTCGCGCATTATCGGCTAGGCTATTTGCCATCGGCCCGCGTGATCGGTCGACCACTTCTCCCCAAGAGTTCTGGAGACAAAGATGAGTAACAGTCCAAAAGCATCCATCGTGATTGATAACTATAACTACGGCGCATATATCGGGGACGCCATCGAGAGCGCGCTTGCCCAGGACTACAACAACTATGAAGTGGTTGTTGTTGATGATGGATCGACGGATGATTCTCGCGCTATCATTCGTAAATTCGAAAAATATGTCAAGCCGGTGTTCAAGTCGAACGGCGGCCTGGCTTCGGCATTCAACGCGGGAGTGAAGAACAGCGACGGCGATCTGATTTTCTTCCTTGATTCCGATGACACTGCCGATCGCGGCCGGCTGCGAAGCGTAGTGCAGCAATTCCAATCGGACCGAGATGCTCAATGGGTGTTTCACCAACTGAGGCGTGTGGCAAAGGACGGACACACTCTGATCGAGCCGGAGCCAGTTCCTGAACTGCGGCGCTTCGATCTCCGCAACAAGGAATTCAAATTTCCTGCATTGTCAACTTCAGGTTTGTCCTTCAGACGGAGTTTTGCTTCACGCTTATTCCCATTGCCAGAAGCGCGCGCATGCCTGATTAGCGACAACTATCTGAAATTTGCCGCCGTGCTGCTGGCGCCGGGAATTTATATGGGAGCCGCCTTCGGCAGTTTGCGCATCCACGGACTGAATGATGGAAGTGCCGGCCAGCCTCTTCCCTATAAGCTTCACGCCGATATGCTCATGGCACTGGAGATGCATCGCCGGCTCCCGGAGTTGGCGCACTTCACGCATCGCCTGGCGGCCGGGACCGCCGCAAGCGCTCGAACCTGGGGGGACGGAGGCACGCCGGTAAAGCAATTGTTCGATGAATACCTGCGTGCCGTTCCATTCCTGGCCAGGTGGAAGATGCGGATGGGCGTAACACTGCGCACCGTCAGGAATCGCATCGTTGGCCCCACCCTCAATACTCATGGTCCCGCCGTCGCTCAGATCACGCGGTCTACTTAGCTTGTGGAGTTGTCGGCGAGAACATAAAGAAGGGCTAGCGTCAAGGCGCTGCCCATTTACCGCTCGTTACTGGTGGCTATTGATCCGGCCCTTCAAGAGTGTTGCGTCCTCCTATCCATTTCGCGATAAGACCTGCAAAATACATGCGCACGGTGCTTCTATGTGGAGGCCAGATCAATAAGGGTGGCCTTCCCTTGAGTTACCATGTCCCCGTCATCGGCACCTGGAAGATATACATGGATCCCGGCGGCATCGTGAACGTGTAGCGTGCGGTCACGCCACTGAGTGAGGCGTTGTTGATGGGAATATTCATCGCGTTGTTGTTATTGCTGCGCGGATTGCCGGTCAGCGTGTAGAGTTCGGCGGTGCCGGTGGGAATCGCAGGGAAGTTGAGCGTGACTGGCGTCTGGTTATTGAGATCGCGGGAAATGACCACCACATCCGCCTGGTTGGCCACGTTGGCGTCCTTGAATGTGTAGATCGCAATCAACGGATACGCGTTGCCATCGGTGGTTGTGGGAACGCCACTGGCATACGTCGCGACCATCGGCCCGGAGCAATAGAGATTCCGCATCTGGAATGCCTCCCAGACCGGATGCGGATAGAAGCCATTGGCAAAGTTGCTGTGGGAAGTGTAGGCACCGGTGCCGAGCTGATACATGTAGAGATTTTGCGGGCCGAAGCCGCGCAGCGATGCGTAGAGGTTTACGTCGATGGCGCCAATGGCGGCCGCCAGAGACGTGTCGCCGGGATACGCTGCCGTATCTGTTCCCGGTCCCTCTTCATAGGAGGCCAGGTCATACGCTAGTCCATTTTCAGCGTCATACGTTTGCTGCTCAACAATGGAATCGATCACCGGGCCGTTTGTAGCCGGCAACTGAAGCAGGTCTGACTGATAGTAAGCATCTGGGCTGAGTGACGTGTTACCGCTGCTATAAAGCGCGTAGTCGATGATCGACAGTTGCGGCGCGGCTTGGGCTGCGGCTGATCCGAAAGATGGATTCAGGAAGAATCCATTGCCAACAAATCTGATCTGGTTCGGATTGAAATAGGTCTTGCCGGACGTTGCCTGGTGAATCACGAAAGTCGCCCACGGTCCGTAGGCAATGTCCGCTGGAACCTGCTGGGTACCCCACTCCTCATTGCCGATTTCAAGATAGAGAGTGTTGAAGTCGTTGGTATACGGACCAGGATGATTCGATGGACGCATCGAGGCGTAACCCACGCCGGCCGGCGCCGCGAGGTAGTCAATCAGTTCTCCCCACTCGACCTCGGACAACGCCATGTTGACGATGAGCCATGGATTGGCTCCCACTGCTTTGACGTTCGCCAGCGCGTCCGGCAAATGCTCGAGTTCCGCGGGAACTTCGTTTTGGCCGCCAATCCCGGGTGTGTTGCGCGCCTTGATCTCCGGCGTGAGCCAGCTTTGGAGACTTAGGAACGAATAGGTTTGGCCGGCATTGCCAAAGTTGCTCCAAATGCGGATGGTGCCCGGATGGAAGTTGGTCCAGGCCTGCAGCACCTGCGGACTCAGCGTGTTTGGCGGCCAGGCTGCATCGTAGAGTTGGAAGTTGTCTACCCAAAGCGTGCCGGGCGCCTGGAAGTCCAGATGAACCGTCGGCTGAACGGAATTGGCGGGGAGTCCCGCGACCGCCGGGAAGGTCCAGGTAAAGCGTTGCCACTGTCCCGTGACCCCAGTAAACGT
>Ga0224531_1001150_pt1 | contig 12073 bp, 9 predicted proteins | sample CBST100metaG_FD_179876 | JGI IMG/M metagenome (GOLD analysis project Ga0224531, IMG submission 179876) | Peat soil microbial communities from Stordalen Mire, Sweden - C.B.S.T100 | ecosystem: Environmental > Terrestrial > Soil > Wetlands > Peat | place: Sweden: Norrbotten County, Stordalen Mire... | reverse complement strand
AACAGGGCGCGTGGCGGAGTCATAGACTTTGCAGTCTCCATGGCTTGATTGTAAGGAGGCCACCGAGGAGGCAAATTACTTGCGCATCGCAACCCAAGTTGCCGCCGCACCGGAGGCGTGGCTTTCGGTCTTGGGCCGATAGTTGTCGGCGATCGCTATTGAGCAGAAGTGGCCGCTCCGGCGGCGCGGGCAGCGGGCGCATTCACGGGGTCCGGACGCGCCTCCACGTTGCCGGGAAGAGCTACGACATAATGGCTCTCCCAGCGCGCCGGTTCGCTCGCCGGATAGTCGGTGCTCAGCATCTGGGCCCCGCTGGCCATCATGGCGTCGCGTTTGGCGGTCGAGTTGCCGCGCGCCTCCTTGGTGTCGGAGTCGGTGCGCGCGCGGACCAGGTAGCCTTGCCGGACCAGAGCCGTAATCTCGCTGGCGGGGCCGTCGTTGCGCTCTACAAATGCCGCGTCCGGCTCTCCAGGCTCGGCATTGGTAAAGAGAACCCGTCCGCGCAGCGCAGGATGACCGGCCAGATAAACGGGGCCGACCGGGCGCTGATCCATCAGGAAAATAACCTTGCCGCGTGCGCTGGCCAGCGTGGGCCAGTTCCCGGCCAGCACCGCCTGGTTCAGCGTCTCGTAGCTGCCGCGCACATCGTCCGGCGTGATCAGTTCCGCGGGCGCAAAGACGGAGCGAATCTCGGCGTCCAATGCGTCGAAAGTGCTTGCCGTGAAGGGCTCGGGATCGGTCAGCGGAACCGCGCCGGTGTCCTTGTCCTGCTTGGTCTCGACCAGAATGAAGACGGGAATGTGGCCGGGGTGGGCCAGCGACCATTGCCGCACCTCGCTGAGGCACGCGATGAAGGGCTGGCAGACGCTGCGATAGTCAATGTCCTGCACGTGCATCACTTTGAACCCGGGCTTGGCCATCACGCCGGCGGGGTCGAAGGCCGGGTCGGGAGGAAGATGCGCCTCGGCCACCATCGCCGGGCCGGAAGGATGCGCGTAACGGCCGCCCTTGCTGTCGGCAAAGATGTCCAGCTCGATCTGCCGAACGCCGCCGTCCAACTGCTGCGGAAGCGGCTGGTGCCGGTAGTCGAGGCCCTGGTAGGCTTCGGGGTTCTTCGCCTGCCAGATCTGGCTTTCGCTGGGCGCAATGCCGGCGTGGTAGCTGTTGTGTGTACCGATCACCTGGATCTGGTTGAGGCGGAGATTCGGATCCGCAAGAGTTTGTGCCTGGGCCAGCGGCAGAAAACCGCACAGCGCCGCGAAAAGGACGCAAAAAGAGTTCAGGCGATGCGGTCGAATCATGGCGTTGTCCTTACGCTGCGGAAAACGGTGTGACCTGCGCACAAGGCGCAGAAAACTCAGACGGCGCGATAAGGCTTGCTATAGTGCGTGGACCATTCCACCAGGTCCGCGTTGATGAAACGCCAACTCGCGCGGACCGTATCGACCTCGACCAGCATGTAGGCGTTGGGGTCGTAGCGTGTGGACGCCATCCCATAATGCTGCGGTCCATAGGTATGCGCAAAATCGATCCACCTGTGCAGGTGCCCGGTGACCACGAGCTGGATATCGCCGGAGTACTTGCGCAAGAGCGGATGCAATCCGAAATCGGCGAATTCTGTTGCGGCGGTCTGCAGCAGCGGGTAGTGGAGAAAGACAAACGTGGGTTTGTGCTGCTGAAGCTGCGCCTCAAACCAGTGCAGCTGCTCTTCGCCGAAGGAGCCGGTGTTGGGATTGAACTCGGCGGAAGCCTTGTCCTGGGTGCTGCCCAAAAAGTTGTTCAGGTGGACGAATTTGTGTCCCTTGTAATCCAGAACGGAGTAGGGCTCGGCGTTGAACTTGGCCTTGAAGAGGCGGTGGCTCATCTCGCGCGGAACGCGGTGCACATCGTAGTCGTGGTTCCCGAAGCCAATGTGGACCGGCATGCGGAAGCCTGCAGTGATGGCTTTAGCGTTGTCTAGGCGGGTGGTGTGGTTGAAGTAGAAGTCGTACTCGGTGGAGGGATAGTTATGGAAGTAATCGCCGAGGATGAAGACCTGCTCGATGGCCGGGTCGAGCGAGTTGATCAGATCGCGCGCGGCCGTCAGGCGCGGCGTGGTGACCAGGATGCTCTCATTGTCTTCCGCGCCATTCTCGCTGCCTTTGACGTAGAAGTCGTCGATGATGTGGGTGTCGGCGAGCAGGGCGAAGTGAAACTTGCCGGGAGCGGCCGTCGCCAGTGCCTTTTCGGCCCAAAGCTTGCGGGTGAGCAGGCTGCCCAGCGATGCGCCAGCCAGCGCGGAGAATTGTCTGCGGTCCATCATCGGGAGCTCCGTTTGCCTGTTCAGGCAAAAGACAATTCTAGACGGGCCACCGTTTTGCAATCGTTAAAAACTGTCCTCGGCCGAGGTTTTCATTTCCAGCCGGCGAGCGATCCCCATGCTTTCACTCGTCCGGCTGCGGCTCTACGGCGTATCGGTAATGGCGTCGGTGGACTTGCTCATCATGGCCGTGCGTTCCAGCTTGTCCCAGTTGAACGGCTTGCCGTCGATGGCGCGCTTCAGCGTCTTGAACAACACGATGGAGAAGACCTGCCGGTAGGCGAAGCGCTGCAGCCAGATGTGGAAGAGCAGCCAGCCGTCGCCCTTGTTGGCAGGATGGCGCCGCTCCAGGCTGAACGCCACCGACGAGGTGACGAAGTCGATCAGCAGGAACCCCAGGAAGTACAACAGCAGCCTTTGAAAGCTCGCCGACGAGGCCTGTTCGGGGTGGTAGTGACAATCGATGAAATAGTTCGCGACTCCACCCACAAACATCAGGTCGATGAAGGGCGAGACCAGAGGCAACAGCATCTGGAAGATGAGAATGTTGGGCAGCGCGAACAATCCCATGGCCTTGTTGCGGATGAAAGCCATGCGGTGCTTCCAGATGGCCTGCAGAATCCCGAAAGACCAGCGGAATCGCTGCCGCATCAGCCCCTTGGCGTCGATAGGCGCCTCCGTAAAGGCCAGGGCACGATCCTCGTACACCACCTTCAACTGCTGCTCCAGAAGGTTCATGGTGAGGTCTGCATCCTCTGCCACGGTGTTGATGGGGTAGCCGCCGGCGGCCTTCACCGGAGCGGTGCGCCAGGCTCCAATGGCCCCGGGAACCACAGTGACCACGTTGAACAGGTCCAGGGCGCGACGCTCGAAATTCTGGCTGGTGATGTACTCCAGGGCCTGCCAGCGCGTCCAGAGATTCACGCGGTTGCCGACCTTGGCGTTGCCTGCGACTGCTCCGATGAGCGGATCTTCGAAGTGAGGAATGAGCTTGCTGATGGCGTCGGGGGCAATGACGGTATCGGCGTCGATGCCCACGTACACATCTTCAGCCATGCGGTCGAGCGCGTAGTTGAGGGCCGCGGCCTTGCCGCCGTTGGCCTTGGTCAGCACCTGCACCCGGCCCGCGGCAATCTCCACCCGGTACGCCGCGCACGCCACCTCGGCGGTGCGATCGCTGGAGCCGTCGTCGATGACAATGATGTGCAGGTTCTTGTAGTCGGAGTTGAGCACCGAGCGCACGGTGCGCACAATCACCTTTTCCTCGTTGTAGGCGGGAATCAGCACAGCCACGCGGGGATTGAAGCCGGGAGAGGCTGGACGATGCGGCCGGCGCAAGCGGTCGATGATGGCGAACAGACCCACCAGCAGCAGCCGTCCACTCATCAGGATGTCGCCGAGGAAGAAGACCAGCGTGATGAAATGCCCGATGATGGCCAGGCTGGAGAAGGCCACCGAGTCGGGCAGAGCGCGCAGCCGCGGCCAGAAGCCGAGACGCGGCATCACGTCGGCCGTGGTTTTGCCCATCAGGGCTGAGGCCGAGACAATCGTGTAGCCATGGGCGCGCAGCGCGTCGATCAGGTAAGGCAGCGCCGCAACGGTGGCCGAGCGGTCTCCGCCGCCATCGTGCATCAGAATGATCGAACCGCGGAACTGCGGCTTGGTCTTCATGGTCTCCAGCTGGGTCAGGATCGACTGGACAATTTCGTTCGGCGACTTGCGCGGATGCTCATTCCAGTCGTCGGTATCGAGCTTGTTGCCGATGATCGTGAAGCCGTCCCGCTGGATGCGCACCACCGGGGCGGCCTGGTCGTCCGTATCCGGCTCCTCGTCGATATCGTAAGGAGGCCGGAAATAGAGCGGCTGAACCCCCAGCTTGCTGGCGAAGAGCCGCTCGGTGAGCTTGATTTCCAGGTCCAGTTGCCGCGTCGAAATTTCGCTGATGTCCGGATGTGACCAGGTGTGATTGCCGATCTCGTGGCCTTCGCGCTCCACGCGCTGCATCACGCCGATATTCTCGGCCGCCTCGGAGCCGATCATCAAAAACGTTCCCTTGACGCCCTTCTGCTTCAGAATGTCCAGAATCTTCGGCGTCCACTTGGGATCGGGCCCGTCGTCGAAAGAGAGCGCGACCTCTTTGGGGTGGTAGCCGTACTGCTGGATGGTGTAAGTGTGCGGATACACATCCATGTGCTCATCGATGATGAGCTTGCGCCGCGGGTCAGCCTCGTCCGTATCCACTGAAACGGTGCGCTTGCCGGATTGGGGCAAACCGACCACGCGGAGAATATCTCCCTCGCCTTCGGTGTCCACGTCATGGCCGGGCTGCACCGCTCCCAGAGCTTGCAGCGAGTCGGGATTCGAGGGCTTGTCCCAGATGCTCCACATGGAACTGTCCTCTTCGCCCAGCCGCCACAGGGCAAAAGTTTGCAGGCCCAGGGCGCGGGCCGCGCGCAATTCGTTCAACACCGTCACGCCATCCATGAACCAGACCACGTGGCGTACGTTGCTGTCCTCATCGATGTACTCGAAGTGGGGATTCAGCGAGTCGTAATCGAGGTCCAGATCGGCGTCTGCGTCCGATGCGCGCTGCCAGGCGTCGGAAACCGAAAGATCTTCGGTGTCGATCACCTTGGGCTTGGGATGCTTGCGCTCCTTCGGATTGGGAATCGACATCGTCCAGTCGTAGCCGTAGTTGGCGATGGCGCAGATCAGCTTTTCCTTGGGCACGATCTTCAGTACCCGCACCAGGTTGCCGACGAACCACTCCTGGCTGGCAATGGGTCCCGGCTGGCTTTCCACCGAGTGTTGGTCGTAGTTCATCAGCACCAGGCCGTCGGAGTTGGCAGCGATGACCTTCAACTCACTGTCGCTGGCCGCTACCGCGACGTTCACATAAAGCCGCAGATTGCGCGGATGCAGGTCGCCGTAGAGCTCCTGGATAAAACTCATATACGCCGGACTGGCCTCGTCGGGAAGGCTTTCAATATCCAGCGAGAGCCCGCGATAGACGGGAAGCGCGGTCAGGAAACGAACAATCTGCTGGCGCAGCGCGGCGCGCTTGCCGGGATCGGCCAGCACAGCCCCGAAGGCCGGGTCCCAACTCTGCGTGTGCGCGTTGTAGTTGTTCAGGTGGGGGAAGATTTCCGTGTCTTCCTTGCCCGCCTGGATCACCCGCTTGACCTTGTTCCCTTCGTCCGGATCGTGCACCGTAGCGCCATCCACGATCGCATAGTCGCGGTGGCTGTCATTATTCATCCCCAGCAGGGTTCCCTGCGGCGAAGTCACATGCAGCCACTCCGGGAAGAGCAGATCGATCTGGTGAACGTGCTCCTTGAACGAGGAGTAGCTGGCCGCGTCGTAGTCCACGTAGTAGGCCGCGCGCAAACCCTCGCCGGTGTTGAAGGGGATGTCGGAGGGGCGACGCCCGGTCTTGCGGCGCGCGGGGCGCGGAGTCTTGACGCCGCGCGGTACCAGCGGGCGGTCGGACAATGCCTTGTAATTGTGCTTCAGCGCGGGCAGCAACAGCTCTGGCAATTGCTGGTTGCGCAGCACGTTGAAGATAAAGCCCACCAGCACCAGCGTGAACACTACGGCCGTTACATCCAGGATGCGGCGCAGCCGCTTCCATCGCTTGCGTTGCGGGTCAAAAAAAATCTGTTTATCCGGCATGAACGGTCTCGCTCAGTGCGCTTCTCCAACTCACGTACTCTGGCCAACACCGCGCAAGGCGGCCTTTTCTTCATCCCGGCAGCATGAATCGTCACCGGGGATTCCGGAAATGGAAAAATCCACTCTAGAGTTCAGGGTATAGCAATTGGAGAAGCGCTGTATCCTTCGCGCGAAAACCGCACCCACGGTCTACGCTAGAAAGGGTCTGCTTTCTAATCTCAGGCGTCCCTTATGATGGAAGGACAGGCCCTAGTAAGAATCGTATGGAACCCGCCCCCGAGAGTCAATCGCCACCCTCGCGCCGCAGGATGGCACCAGCACTCCCCGCGTTGTCGATCGCCCTGGCCCTGGCCGCGGGCCTGCTCCTCCGCCTGTGGATGCTGGGAAAATTCTTCCAGGTCAATGGCGACTCGCTCATCTATGGCGGCATCGCGAAAAACCTCCTCCTCCATGGCCGCTATGCCCTCACCGCCGGCAGCGAAGTCTACCCCACACTGATCCGCCTGCCCGGCTACCCGCTCTTTCTGGCCGCCTGCTTCCGGCTCTTCGGAATGGAAAACTACGTCGCGGTCTGCTGGCTGGAAACTGCTCTGGAGCTGGCCGGCTGCTTGCTTCTGGCCGATTTTGCCCGCCGCATTGCCCCGGCTGCGCTCCGCACTGCCGCGGCCCACGCCACCCTTTGGCTCGCCGTGCTCTGCCCCTTCACGGCCTCGTATGCGGCCTCCCCGCTCACCGAGACGCCTACCCTCTTCGTCATTGCCCTGGCCCTCTGGTCGGCAGAGCGCTTCAAAGCTCGTCCGGGATGGGCCCCCGCCCTCTGCTTCACCTTCGCCGTAACTTATGCGGCCCTGCTCCGCCCCGACGGCGCTCTTCTCGCGGTAGCCTTGGCGCCGGCTCTGTTTTGGGGACTTCCGCGGCTGAAGGTTCCACCCAGCCACCGTCCTTCCCCCCGCGCGATCGCCCGCATGGCCCTGGTCTGCGCTTTCCTGGCCCTGCTTCCCTTTGCCGCCTGGACCGCCCGCAACTGGCGCACCTTCCAGGTCTTCGAGCCCCTGGCCCCGCGCCTGGCCACCGATCCCGGCGAAGACACCCATCCCGGCTGGGAACGCTGGGTCAAGACCTGGTGCCTGGATTTCGTTTCCACCTACGACATTTACTGGAACGTGCCCGATGGCCCGCTGGACATGGCCAAGCTCCCGGCCCGCGCCTTCGACTCCCCGGCCCAGTACGCCGAAACCGCAGCGCTGGCCGCGCAGTACAACGACGGCGGCCAAGTCCTGACCCACGAGCTCGACGCGCACTTTGCCCACCTGGCCGCCGAACGCATCGCCGCCCACCCGCTGCGCTTTTACCTCGGTCTACCCTTGGGCCGCATGGCCGACATGTGGCTCCGGCCCAGGGTTGAAAATCTCCCCATCGATCTCGACTGGTGGGTCTATGCGCATCACCACGTGGAGACGCGTTTCAGTTGGGCCTACGCCGGCCTGAATGCGCTTTTTCTGCTCCTGGGATTTGCCGGCCTCTGCCTGCGTCCGCGCTTCTGGCCGGCCATGCTAGCCTACTTCCTGCTCCGCAGCGCCCTGCTGACCACCGTGGAAGCTCCCGAGGCCCGCTACACGCTGGAGTGTTTCCCCATGCTCTTTGTCCTGGGAGGAATCGCGCTGGCGTGGGCAGTTCAAAAGGTTACTTCCCCGCGTTCCCGGTAAAGCACCCGCAGAACCCCCAACAACCGCTGTCATCCTGACGCGCAGCGGAAGGATCTGCAGTTGCTTTTCAAGCGTTCATTCGATCCAGCGCTCTCCGGTAGTCCGCGGGCTCAAGGTCGTACCAGTCACGGCTCAGATCGACCCATGCGGCATTGGCGGTCTCGATCAGTGCAATCTTCTTTGCGCGTCTCCACCCCTTCAGTTCTTTTTCCCGCGCGATTGCCCTTTGCACATCCCGATAGCGCTTGAACCACACCAGACGATCGAAGTTGTAACGCGCCGTGAAACCGTCGTACTCTTTCCATTTGTGTTCGAAGACTCGCTTCTGCAGGTTCCCGGTCACACCGATATACAGCGTGCGGCTGCGGCTCGCCATGATGTATGTGAAATAGCTGCCTTCGTGCATAGCGGCATCGTACACCTACCCACATGGGCGGCCGGTGGAGAACAAAAGCAACTGCAGATCCTTCCGCTACGCGTCAGGATGACACCCCTGAGGTGAGGAGATTTCGCGTTTCACCGTCAACGCCACGACCCGCCCGCACCCGCCGACATGCCTCATCCGGCCACATCCCCATAACCGCTGCCATCACCCTCGCAACCGCGGTCATGGAGAGACGCCTCCCCCTCACAACCTTTGTCATCCTGACGCGCAGCGGAAGGATCTGCAATTGCTTTTCGGGAGTCCATTCGATCCAGGGAGAGCGCTCTCTCGTCTCTGCAAGGCGGTAACTAAATTAACTTCCCGATTGGTGGCAATCTGGTCCGAGTGTTTCAAGTCACACATGGTGATTCCGAAGTAGATGACAACACACCGGCGAATCGTCTCTACTCCTTGAATATGATCGCCCGCTGGGAAATAAGATTTAAGCGCATTTGCATGTTTGGATGGCTTGCACTCGCAGGTCTACCCTTCATTGCCTTGGCAGCACTCACGGATAACTTCGTTCGGATTCTCGGAATCACCGCGGCGGTTTTCTTGATCATTCCCGGCTTTGTCTACATTTATGTTGTTGTCCTCTTGCATTGGAAGGACCGCTATCGAGGCCGCCACAGCGATTTGTGGGGGGCGCTCATCTTGATTGAGACAAGCGGATGGATGAAATTGGTCTATATTTTCCGCCACATTATCCCGGACATGCGCCACAGCGGGCGCTACCGGGTTGTCCATGAACAGCCGCCGTCTCTGCAGCTCCCATACCATCCATCTGACGCACCCCCGACCCAATAGCCGGGGTCCCGACCGAAGGCCTTCTTTCGCCGAGTCCCAACCTTTGGTTCGCCGGGTAAACTCTGCGGACTCCCGGCCCCTTGGGGCCTGGGAATCCAAGCCTTACTGCACCACGGTCTTTGTGTGGCTGGTGGTCTTGAAGGTGAAAGCGTCGGCCGGCAGCGGCTGATTCACCTTGATATTGAAGTACACGCAAACCCTGTATTCCGTGGCGCCAGAATTCAAAATCTGTTTCAGGCTCACGCCCCTTTCGGGGTCCACCCAGATGGTCGCCTTGGAAATGATCTTGCGCACCTCGGGGTCCTTGGCCACCAGTTCCAGCCGCTCGGTCTTCACGCCGTCCAGCGTTTCCGGTCCCAGGTACTTGATCTCCCACTTCTCCGCCAGGTCCTTGCCGCTGGCGCCGAAGCCCATCTGCAGATAGCTCTCGTATTTGGCGGCCTTGGTGGACGTGGTGAGCTGGTCGATGAGCGGCTCGTAGAGCTTGAAAACTCCGCTGGAGACGGTATAGACCTTTTCCACCTTCTTGCCGTTGACCTCGCGGATGTGCACGCCCATCTGGAAGGCCTTGCCCTTGCGCTCGTAGTAGACCACTCCCTTTTGAACGACCTTGTCCGGCACCGGGTCGGTGTCCACCAAATCGAACTCGAATTCAGCGGCGGTCGAGTGGAAGTTGGCCGCAGCGGCGTCAAGCTGGCGCAGAACTCTCTCTTTATCATCGGCGGCTTGCGCCGTCAGGGCCGGCATCAGAAACAGGGCCAGAGTCGCAATGAAAAACAGCTTTCTTCCCATATGCATAGTCTTCCTTATCTTGTTGGACGAACGAGGCCCGCCCAGGGGTGCGGGCCAAATAGGATTTAGCGGTGCGCCCAGACCTTCCAGGCAGAATTGCCTTCGGCGTCCGTCACGGTTTCCCAACGCTCCACAAAGACCGCGTCGCCGGTCACCGGCTCAATGGCCTGGCGGAGAATCTTTTTCACCGCCTTGTCGGAGGCGGTGGTGTGCAGGTCGAGATTCACGTCCGACGCATCCACCGTAATGAGCAGCCCACGTGAGCCGCTGCCCACCACCTGGATGGGATGACGCGGACCGGCGGTTTGGGCCGGCTTGTCGCCATAGTTCCACAACTGCGGCGTAACGAACAGAAACACCAGAATCAGCGTCACCAGAACGTCGTAGTGGAAACTGCCGCGCGGGTACGTCCAGTAGAAATAGCTCTTCAGAATCTTTTTCATACCACCCTTATCGCGTGATGCGCTCGAGGCCGCCCATGTAGGGCCGTAGAGCCTCGGGGATGACGACCGAACCGTCGGCCTGCTGATAATTCTCCAGGATGGCCAGCCACGTCCGGCCCACGGCCAAACCGCTGCCGTTGATGGTGTGGACAAACTCCGTCTTGGCCTTGGCGCCCGCCCCGGCCGGCCGGTAGCGGATGTTCGCCCGGCGCGCCTGGAAGGCGTCAAAGTTGGAGCAGGAGGAGATTTCGCGGTACAGCCCTTGCCCCGGAAGCCAAACTTCCAGGTCGAAGGTCTTGGCCGCCGAGAAACCCGTGTCGCCGGTGCAGAGCAATACCCGCCGGTACGGCAGTCCCAGGGTCTCCAGAACTTCTTCGGCGTCGCGGGTCAGGCTTTCGTGCTCGGCTTCCGACTCTTCCGGCCGCGTGAACTTCACCATCTCCACCTTTTGGAACTGATGCTGGCGAATGATGCCCCGCGTGTCTCTTCCCGCTGCCCCAGCCTCGGCGCGGAAGCAGGGCGTATAGGCTGTCAGCTTGATCGGCAGACGCGCGTCGTCCAGAATCTCGTCGCGGTAGAGATTGGTCACCGGGACTTCGGCCGTAGGAATCAACCAGTGGTCGTTGTCCTTGAATTCGCCGCGCGCCACCGCTTCGGCGTCCGCATCCGAGCACCGGAAAAGATCCTCGGTAAACTTGGGCAACTGCCCGGTCCCGAACAGCGACTTCGAATTCACCATGAACGGCGGCAGCACTTCCGTGTAGCCGTGCTTCTGCGTGTGCAGGTCGAGCATGAAGCTCACCAGCGCGCGTTCCAGCCGCGCTCCGGCTCCCATGTACACCGCAAACCGTGCGCCGCTCAGCTTGGTCGCGCGTTCCAAGTCCAGAATGCCCAGAGCTTCGCCCAGTTCCCAGTGCGGCTTGGGCTCAAAGTCGAACGCCGTCTTCTCGCCCCAGGTCTTCACCGTGGGGTTGTCGGCCTCGGACTTGCCCGTCGGCACTTCTTCGCGGGTCAGGTTCGGAATCCCCGCCAGCAAACGCCGCAGCCGGTCGTCGTAATCCGCCGCGGTGCGGTCCAGTTCGTCGAGCTTGTCTTTCAGCGCGCGGGTCTCGTCCATCACGGCCGTTGCATCCTGGCCGGACTTCTTCAGAGCGCCCACCTGCTGGCTCAACTCGTTGCGGCGTGCCTTGCATTGCTCGGCGAGTGTGATAGCCTCCCGCCGGCTTTGGTCCAGTACGCGAAATTCGCCCAGGAGCACAGCGGGGTCAGCTCCGCGGGCGCGCAGTTTATCTTCAACATATTCCAGGTTTCCCCGGACAAATCCCAGGTCGAGCATCGCAGTACTATTTTACTCGACAAAGCTCCGGCGGCCGGGCTTATTGCTGGTCCGCGGCCGGCGGCCCCGCGTCCACCTGGCTCTGCCAGCCGGGCAGCCTCTGGTCTCCTGTGATCAGCCGCGCCCCCCGCGTGAAGGTGAAATACGTCCACACCCACGCGGCCAGAACGGAAATGCGATTGCGGAAACCGATCAGGAAAAAGATGTGCACCGTCAGCCATGTCACCCAGGCGGGAAAGCCGCTCATGTGCGCCTTGAATGGCCATTCCACCTTGGCCACGGCGTCCATGCGCCCAATCGTGGCCATGTCTCCCTTGTCGAAATAGCGGAACGCCGGCCGGCTCTTTCCGGCCAGATCGGCAGCCAGCACTTTGCCCACATGGTCGCCCATCTGCATGGCCGGCTGCGCCACGCCCGGGACCTGCTGTCCGTCCTGCTCAAAATGAGCCAGGTCGCCCAGCACAAAAACCTCCGGCATTCCTGGCGGGTTGAGCCGGTCGTCCACAAAAACGCAGCCACGCCTGTCCAGAGGCGCGCCCAGCAGCCCGCCCAGCGGCGAGGCCGCCACCCCCGCCGCCCACAGCGTCACCACGG
>Ga0224531_1001149_pt1 | contig 12079 bp, 8 predicted proteins | sample CBST100metaG_FD_179876 | JGI IMG/M metagenome (GOLD analysis project Ga0224531, IMG submission 179876) | Peat soil microbial communities from Stordalen Mire, Sweden - C.B.S.T100 | ecosystem: Environmental > Terrestrial > Soil > Wetlands > Peat | place: Sweden: Norrbotten County, Stordalen Mire... | reverse complement strand
GCCGTCGCCGCCGCCGTCGCCGTGGTGATGTCATGGAGCTTGATCCCGACTTCATGGATTCTTCCCGGCGGCAATCGCAACAGCTCCTGCAGTGAAGCGAGCGGCATGAGCACCAGACCCCGGTCCATGGCGTCAAGCTCCGTGTGAAACAACCCGGCGACCGTGTACAGGTCGTTTCCCGTCGAACCATCGGCCGCCGGCGTCAACAGGACGATTTCCGACCCCACGGCGGCGCCGATCGTGCTGGCGAGTTCATCTCCCATCACGACACCTTTGGGCATCCGTCCGGTCAGATAGCTTCCTTTTACCATCCGGGTTTGCAACACGGTCAGCTTCTGTTCCAGATCGGGCACGACGCCGAGGAGTTGCACGCCAGCCGATTGATGGGTCGCGCTGATGAGGCCGGTGGCGTAGACGCGGGGACTCGCGGCCTGAACCCGGGGGTCGGCGGTGATGGCGGCAACCAGAGCGCCGACGTCAGTCCCGTTCCGCCCGCCCAGGGTCTGGTGAATGGGACGGTCCGGATAGTAATCCGGAGCATGCACCTGAATATCGGAGAGAACAAGATCGGTGCCGCTCTCAATCATCTGCTGCCTCAGCCCGGCCATAAGGCAAGCAACGAACAGCAGCATGGCGTAGCCCAGGCCGATCGCCGCCATCGCGATCAGCGTTCGCCCGGGATTGTACCAGAGATTGCGCCACGCGAGCCGCGGCAGCCATCCGATCATTGCTTCAGATTCCTCGGGGAAAATGTCTCCTCGCTGATCAGCGCGTCGAACGCGATATTTTCGTAGGTGATTGTCGTCTGCTCAACCGTTTGGCCCAGAGGTCGCATGACCAGGCGCGTCGGAACGAGCCTGCCGAATCGGCTGCTGGTGCTCACGGTCTTGTAATCGGAAAAATCCAGTTCGCGGACCGGCTTGCCGTCCTCGTCATAGTAGCGCTGCCATAAGGGCATCAGGTCCGCTTGGCGGACTTCCAAAGTAATTTTCCCCCACACCACCGCCGCTGCCGGCTTGGGTGTCAAGGTATATTCCGACACCGCGACCCCATCCCGCTGTCCTTCAAAAGTGGTCGCAATCACGTAGTCGTCGGTGAGGCGACGCTGGTTCACCAGGTCATTGAGGGTGAAGTGACTGCCCATCCACGGGGTCATCATCATCGAAGTCGGCATCTCGACCGTACGGTTTGCTTTCGGCAGATAAATCCAGGTTTTGTTGTCGACTTTCAGGATGGCCGTGCCCGCATCTTCCTGCGGTTGGCGAATGCGGACGAGGATGTTCGACTCGCCGAGCGACCACAACTGCATCGAGATCGTCCGTTGCCAGTCTGCCTTGGTGATCTGCATTTCCATGGTCGCGACGCAGGATTGGCTGACGAACAGCCGAGCCACTCGGTCCACGATTTCCCGCGCCTGTTGATCATCCGCGGCCTGAGCGACTTGTCCCAGGCTCAGCCATGTCAGCACCAGGCAGATCGCGACGCCTGCTTTTTGCCATCGCCCGAACGCAGCGCGAATGATTCGGACCCCTTCAGTAGCGAGCATTGCCAACAATCCTCCTACGGTGACTGAGTTGTAGAACAATAGCTGACAGGTTTCGTCTGGACAAGTTTTGGCTCTGGATAAGTGGAGCCTCTGTCGGTTGCCGTCGTGGTTTGCCGGTGTCGGGGCGTCGCCCGGAGTGATACCCCGACACCGGCGGCGAAATTCATGCTGCGGCAGGTGGTGGCAGATACCAGCCGCCGGGCCGCCGGACTATTCCCGCTGGTCCTTCCCCGCCGCCTGCGCCAACGGACGCCCCAGCGCTCCGGCTTCCTCCTCCTCCGCGCCCGGCAGGAACGACGGACGCGGAATCTCGTCGCCGCTGAGCGTCTCGTGCGCCAGCAGGCGGCTGGCGCCGTCGTCCAGCTCCGCCCGGTTGTGGCTCAGTATCCAAACCGCCCGCCGCAGTGCGCGCTGCAACAGTTGCTGTACCGAATCGTCGATGAGATGTGCCGTCTCCTCGCTGTAATGTCGTGGACTCCAGAAATTGCCCGGCTGGTCGAGGAACTGTCCGTGCTCCGTGTCCCAGGCAACCGGGCCGAGCGTGCCGTCCATGCCGAAACGCAGCACCATGCCGCGGGCGATGTCGGTCGCACGCGACAGGTCGTCGGCCGCGCCAGTGGAGATGTCCGGGCCAACCAGCAGCTCCGCCGCGCGCCCGCCCATCAGCACCGCCATTTTGTTCTCCAGCTCGCTGCGCCCCATCAGGAAGCGGTCCTCGGTCGGCCGCTGCATGGTGTAGCCCAGGGCGGCAATGCCGCGCGGAATGATCGACACCTTCTGCACCGGGTCTGCCCCCGGCAAGGCCAGCGCCACCAGGACATGCCCCATCTCGTGATACGCCACCGTACGCCGCTCGCGCGGGATCAACACACGCGAGCGCTTCTCCAGCCCGGCGACGATGCGCTCCACCGCACCGGCGAAGTCTTCCATCTCGACCGCCCCGGCGCCGCGCCGCGTGGCGCGAACGGCGGCTTCATTCACCAGATTGGCGAGATCGGCGCCGGTAAACCCCGGCGTCAGCGCGGCGATCTCGGCCAGGTCCACATGCTCGGCCAGCTTCACCTTCTTCAGGTGCGTCCGTAAAATGGCAATGCGGCCCAGCTTTTCGGGACGGTCCACCAGTACCTGCCGGTCGAACCGGCCGGAGCGCAGCAGCGCCGGGTCGAGGATCTCCGGCCGGTTGGTCGCCGCCAGAATGACGATCGCCGCCGATCGGTCGAAGCCGTCCATCTCCGCCAGCAACTGGTTCAGTGTCTGTTCCTTCTCGTCTTGCCCGGTCATCGGCGAGACGCCGCGGGCACGGCCGAGCGCATCCAACTCGTCGATGAAGATGATGCAGGGCGAGGTCTGGCGCGCGTGCTCGAACAGGTCGCGCACCCGCGCCGCGCCGACGCCCACGAACATCTCCACGAACTCGGCGCCATTGGTGGAGAAGAACGCCACCCCCGCCTCGCCGGCGACAGCGCGGGCGAGCAGCGTCTTGCCGGTGCCGGGCGGACCGACCAGCAGCACGCCGCGCGGCACGTGTGCCCCCAGCCGGGTGAACTCGCCCGGCCGGCGGAGGAAATCGACGATCTCGTGCAACTCCTCCTTGGCCTCGTCCACCCCGGCGACGTCGTCGAAGGTGGTCTTCACGTCGGTTTCGGCCACCAGCTTGGCCCGGCTGCGGCCCACCCCGAACAGGCCGCCGCCCAGACTGCCGCGCCCGCCACCCATGAAGCGCGCCGCCAGCACCCAGAGGCCGACGATCGCCACCATCGGCAGCAGCCAGCCGAGCACGCGCGCCATGCCGAACTCGCCGGTGGAACCGCTGTACTCCACGCCGTGTTTGGCCAAAGACGCCGCCAGATCCGGCGCCACTCGGACGGTGCTGAACGCGTTGGAGCCGTCCGGCTGCTTCTCCTTCAGTTCGCCGCGGATGCTGTCGCCGGCGACCGTGACGCTGGCGACCTTGCCCTGGTCGAGATAGTCGAGAAAGCGGCTGTACGGGATGGCGGACGGCGCGAGGCCGAAGCCGCCGCTCCACAAGCTCATCACGATCAGGCCGAGCCCGATCGCCCAAAGCAGCCCGGCCAGGCCCAGCTTCCGCATGCGGCCTCAGTGCGCCATCAGCACGGGCAGGTCGGCGGCCTTCAGGATGCGCTGGGTGAAACCGCCGAACACGGTCTCGCGCAACCGGCTGTGACCGTAGCCGCCCATGACCAGCAGGCCGGCTTGCTCCTCGCGCGCCGTCTGCAGCAGCACCTCCACCGCGTCGCGCCCGGACTGCACGACGTCACGCACCGAAACGGCGGGGTTGTGCCAGCGCAGCGCCCGCGCCAGGCGTTCGCTGGCCTCCTCGTGCGCAGCGCCACCCTCGTTCACGGTAACGATCAGCACGCGCTCGGCCGCCTCCAGGAAGGGCATGGCACCTGCCACCGCGCGCGCGGCCTCCGGCGTATCCTTCCAGGCGATCAGCGCGGTGCCGGTCAGCGCTGCTTGCGGCTGAGCCGGCGCGATCAGCAACGGCCGACCGGTATCCATCAGCGCCGCTTCCAGCACATCGAGCGCCACATCCTGCTGCTCGTGCCCGCGTCCGACCACCAGCAGATCGGCGAAGCGGCCATATTCGGCCACGAACTGGCTTTCGCTGCCGACCTCCAGGGCTAGTTCGGCCGACAGCCCGGCAGCGGTGGGCTCGGCCGGCCCAAGGCGAACCCCGCTACGGTGACAGAACGCTTCGATCGCGGTGCAGACGCCTGCCTCCTTCTGGCGCGCCTCGGCGTCCATCTGGTCCAGCACGCTCTGCACCGCCGTGCCGCCACCCGAGGTCATCGCCACCGCCATCTCGGTGATGTCCACGCGCACGTGCAGGAACACCAGATGGGCGGCGACCGGCGCGGCGGCAGCGAGTGCGGTGGCGAACACCGCCTCGTCCCCAGTGGAGCCAGGGGCAGCCACAAGAATGTATTTCAACATAGGGTCCTTGATCTCCTTCTGGCGAAGCCTGCCGCAACCGTGCGGCGGAACGTGATCTGGATCAATGCGAACGTGCCGAAACAACGTTTGCCTGTCATGCTAGATCCCGCAAAGGGACTAGAGGAGGCAACCATGAATGCAGGCGATGTGATGACCCGGGATGTGCTCACCGTCACCCCGGAAACGCCGGTTCCAGAGATTGTCAACCTCCTGCTGAGCCGAGGCATCAGCGGCGCGCCGGTGGTGGAGTCGGACGGTACCATGGTCGGGGTGGTCAGCGAGGGCGACCTGCTGCGCCGGGCGGAGATCGGCACCGAGAAGCGCCGCAGCTCCTGGCTGCAGTTCTTCACCGGTACCGCCTCGCTCGCCGGCGAGTATGTGCGCTCCCACGGCCGCGTGGCCAGGGACGTGATGACGCAGACGGTGGTCGCCGTGCAGCCGGACACCTCGGTGGCAGAGATCGCCAACCTGATGGAGCAGAAGCGCATCAAGCGCGTGCCGGTGGTGCAGGACGGCAAGCTCGTCGGCATCGTCAGCCGCTCCAACCTGCTGCGGGCCTTCGCCTCGGTGCGTTCGCCGGAGGCGCCAAGCAAGGTGGACGACGCCCGCATCCGCGAGGCCCTGCTCGCCGAGCTGGCGCAGCAACCCTGGAGCCGCCGGGCGGAGAACAGCGTGGTCGTGACCGACGCTATCGTCCATCTGTGGGGCTTGGTGTCCACCGAGGAGGAACTGCGGGCGCTGGAAGTGGCCGCCGAGACCACGCCGGGCGTGAAGGGCGTGAAGAATCACATGATCGTGCTGTCGGAGGAGCCATACCCGCTGTTCCCCGGTTCGTTCGCGGCCTGAGCGGAGCCGGAGCGATGCGCCTCTTGCCGTGAGCGCGCTGCTGGACTGGTTAGCACGGCAAGCGGCGGCGGCGATGCGGCCAGACCCGTCGGTGGTGATGGGGAGCACGGCGCTGGCCACGGTCGCCGCCGTGCTGCACCGCTCCGATACGCCGGCGGCGCTGGTGGTGGACGCAACCGGCCGCGCCGTCGGCCTGATCGACACGACCAGGCTGCTTGGCCGGGCCTTCGCGGCGGGCGGTGCGACGCCGGTCGAACAGGTGATGGACGGCCCCGACGCCCTTTGTCCGGCCGCGCTGCCGCTGCACCAGGCCGCGGCGAAGTTGCGCCAGGAGCGTCGCCGCTGGCTGGGTTTGGTGGATGGCGCCGGCCGCCCGGTCGGTTTGCTGAGCGGGGAAGACGCTCTGGCGCCGCTCGCCGACCCGCTCGCCGGGCTGCTCGCGGCCGGCGGCATCGGCACCGCCGCCGGCCGCGCCGCCCTCGCCGCGGCGCTGTTGCACGACGGCCAGGAGCCGGTTTCGCTGCAGGCCGGCATGGCGGCCCTGAACGACGAACTGATGCGCCGCGTCGTCAGCGACGCCGAGCGCGGGCTGGAAGCCGACGGCTGGGGACCGGCGCCGGTGTGCTTCACGTTCCTGCTGCTGGGCTCTGGCGGCCGGCGCGAGAGCTTTCTTTTTCCCGACCAGGACAACGGCCTGATCCTGGCGCCTTACCCGGACGAGCAACATACGGGGGTGGACCGCTGGTTCGTGGCACTCGCCGAACGGATCACGCAGGCGCTCGATGCGGCCGGGTTTCCGCTCTGTCCGGGCAACGTGATGGCCACCAACCCGGTGTGGCGCAAGTCGTTCAACCAGTGGGTGACGCAGATCGCCGGCTGGGCGGTGCGGCGCAGCCCGCAGGCGCTGCTGGCCGCCGATATCTTCCTCGATTTCCGCGCCCTCGGCGGGGCGGAGGAACTCGGCGCCGCGCTGCGCCGCGAGGTGCTGCGCATCTGTGCCGAGTACCCGCTGTTCCCCAGGCAGCTTTGCTGGGAGCACATCCAGCAGACCATGCCGCTCGGCCTGTTCGGGCAGTTGCAGGGCGAGCCCGGCACGGCGCACGCCGAGGCCATCGACCTCAAGCTGCGGGCGAGCCTGCCGATGGTGGGCATGATCCGCATGCTGGCGCTGCGCCACGGCATCGCCGCCACCGGCACGCTGGAGCGGCTGCATGCGCTGGTCGGCCAAGGCCGTATCGGCGCCGATCTGGGCGCGGCGCTGGAGGAGGATTTCCTGACGCTCACGTCACTGCGGCTGCGCCAGCAGGTGGCGGATGCCGAGGCCGGGCGTGCGGTGGGGAACTACCTGGCGCTGCGGGATCTGGGCGAGCGCGACCGGCACCGCCTGGTGGGGCTGTTCCGCACCCTGGACCTGCTGCGCCGGGCGGCGGCGCAGGAATTCGGGGGGCGAACGGGGTAACGAATCGCCACCTCCTCGATTTGTGCTCGGCCGGCTTGATCCAGATCAAGGCAAATCGGCGGAAAAATCTTGCATGTAAAATACACCTTATAACAAGGCGGAGAGACGCGACCATGTTCTGTTACCAGTGCGAACAGACCTCGGGTGGAACCGGCTGCGTGACCACGGGCATCTGCGGCAAGCGGCCCGAGGTCGCGGCGTTGCAGGATCTGTTGGTTCACCTCACCAAGACGATCGCTGCCTGCCCCGGCGTGCCGGACAGCACGGCCACCGCCACGTTCATCGAGAACGCCCTGTTCACCACCGTCACCAACGTCAGCTTCGACGCCGCGCGCGTCGAGGCGCTGATCCGCGAAGGCAACGCGATGCTGGCCGCCGCCGGCGCGCCCGGCGTCATCGCCGCCTCGGACACGCGCGAACAACTGCTGCAAGCCGCCGCCCTTGTCGCGATCCCGGTGCGCACCGGCAGCCTCGGCGCGGACCTCACCGGGCTGGAGGAGTTGCTGACCGGCGGGCTGAAGGGCATCGCCGCCTATGGCAGCCACGCCCGCGTGCTTGGGCGGAGTTCGGCCGCGGTCGATGGCTTCATGCGCGAGGCGCTGGCCTTCCTGGCTGGCCCGGCGCCGACGCTGGAAGCGGCGCTGGGCATGACCATGCGCTGCGGCGAGGCCGCGCTGCGGGTGCTGGAGCTGCTGGACGGCGCCAACACCGGCCGGTTCGGCCAGCCGGTGCCCACCCCCGTCGCCATCGGTCACCGCAAGGGCAAGGCGATTCTCGTTTCCGGGCACGATCTCGCCGACCTCGGCCATCTGCTGGAAATGACCGCCGGGCGCGGTGTGGACGTGTACACGCACGGCGAGATGCTGCCGGCGCACGGCTATCCGGGGCTGAAAAAGTACCCGCACCTGGTCGGCCACTTCGGCGGTGCGTGGCAGAACCAGATGAAGGATTTCGCGGCCTTCCAGGGCCCCATCCTGATGACCACCAACTGCCTGATGCCGCCGCTGGGCAGCTACCGCGACCGCGTGTTCACCACCGGCGTGGTCGGCTTCCCCGGCTTGCGGCACGTCCCCGACGGCGCGTTCGAGCCGGTGATCGAGGCGGCGCTGGCCGCGCCCGGCTTCACCGACGACGAGGAAGTGAGCCGTCACACCGTGGGCTTCGGCCACAACGCGGTGCTCGGCGTGGCCGACGTGGTGATCGAGGCGGTCAAGACAGGCGCGCTGAAGCGTTTTGTGCTCATCGGCGGCTGCGACGGCACGGAGGGCACGCGCAGCTACTACTCCGACCTCGCCGAGGCGCTGCCGGCCGACTGGGCGGTGCTGACGCTCGGCTGCGGCAAGTTCCGCGTGCTCGGCCATGCGCGTGGCACCATCGGCGCGCTGCCGCGGCTGATCGACATGGGCCAGTGCAACGACGCCTATTCCGCCATCAAGGTGGCGGGCGCGCTGGCGGAGGCGTTCGGCGTCGGCGTGAACGACCTGCCGCTGAATATCGTGCTGTCGTGGTTCGAGCAGAAGGCGGTGGCGGTATTGCTGGCGCTGCTGCATCTGGGCGTGAAGAACATCCGCATCGGGCCGAGGCTGCCGGCGTTCATCACCCCGGCGGTTCTCCAGGTGCTGGTGGAGAAGTTCGCCATCATGCCGATCACGGACGTGGCCGGCGACATCCGTGCCATGGCGGCGTGACGCTGCGGCCGGGCCGGTGGTGCGCCGGCCCGGCCCGCACGCGCGGCGGACAGCGCCCGAGTTGTGGGAGCCGGTTCCGACCCATTGCGGACTCTGGTTGCGCGGCTACCCTGGGCGGCAGATACCTGAGCTGGAAGCCATGATCGTTCAAGCTTGCCTCAATGGTGCACGACCTGCTGGATTCCATCCGGCTCTGCCACTTACGGCGGAGGCCATGGCGCGCGATGGCGCCTCCTGTGTCGATGCTGGCGCAGCAGAATTGCATCTGCATCCGCGCAACGCGGATGGGCGAGAGAGTCTCGAAGCCGTAGACGCGACGATCTTGGCTTGTCGTGGGGCCTGTCCTGGAACGTTGATCGGCGTATCCACGGGCGCTTGGATCGAGGGTGATGAGGCGCTAACCCGAGTTTCGATCGCTGGTTGGCACGAACTCCCAGACTATGCGTCGGTGAACCTGTCGGAACCGGACGCACCGGCTGTCATGGAACTGCTGACACATCGCGGAGTGGGCATCGAGGCGGGTCTCGCATCTGTCGCTGATGCAGAACGTCTTGTGGGCTTTCCTGGTGCTGAACGGCTGTTCCGCATCCTGGTGGAAATCGAGGAACAGGACATTAGCGCAGCGCGCGAACTCGCTTGTGCTATCGTCGCCATCCTTGAGTGCGCAATCCTGCGACGGCCGATCCTTTTGCACGGTTTCGATGCGACGGTGTGGCCTCTCGTTGAGCTTGCCCGTGAGCGAAGATGGTCAACGCGGGTCGGCCTGGAGGACGGCAGGCATCTCCCGGATGGTACAACGGCGGCTGACAATGCCGCCTTGGTCGCCTGCGCATCCGCAGTCCTGAGAAACCATCCGGTTTCATGATGACGAAGGTCGGCTAACCACCCAAAGCGGCCACCCAAAAAGGCGATGCGGTTCAGAACTGCAACCGGTTCTGTCGCAACCGCGGCATCATGTCGGTGGCGATGGTAAGCTGGCTATGGATTGCCGAGGTACACCGTGTGTCGCGGATCGTCCGGCCCGCCGCGCGCCGGCACCTCCGTGGCGGTCCAGCGCCAGCCGGCCGCCGTCAGGCACACCTCGAATGCCGCCGAACGGTCCGCCGACCATACCGCCAGCACCCCGCCGGGCCGCAGCGCCGCCCGCATCAGCGCCAGCCCCTCGGCACCATACAGCCCGCGATTGCCCGGCAGCATCACCGCCTCCGGGCCGTTGTCCACATCGAGCAGAACCGCATCGAACCCGCCGGGCTGCTCGCTCAGCACCGCCGCCACGTCACGGCACTCCACGCTCACCCGCACATCCGCCAGCGGCTGGCCAGCCATGAGCGCGAGCGGGCCGTGGTTCCAGGCCACCACCTCGGGCAGCAGTTCCGCCACCACCACCCGCGCCGACGCATCCAGGCCGTCCAGCGCCGCGCGCAGCGTATAGCCCATGCCCAGCCCGCCGATCAGCACCCGCGCCGCGCCCGTCCGTCCCGCGCAGGCCAGCCGCGCCAGCGCCGATTCGGAATGGTGCGCGCGGTTGCTCATCAGCTCCCAACCGTTGCAGCGGATTTCGAACACGCCGGCACGCTCGCGCAGCACCAGTTCGTCGCCGCCCGCCGTGCGCGTCCGCGCCAGCTCCGTCCATGCCTGCACGGCGCTAGTCGCCCACCAGTTCCTTCCCGTAGGCCGTGTCCAGCCGCTCCACGTCGTCCTCGCCCAGGTAGCTGCCCGATTGCACCTCGATCAGCGTCAGCGGGATGCGGCCCGGGTTCTCCACCCGGTGCGCCGAGCCGATCGGCAGGTAGATGCTCTCGTTCTCGCGCACCAGCCTAGTCTCGCCGTCGCACGTCGCCAGCGCCGTGCCCTGCACCACCACCCAGTGCTCGGCACGATGGTAGTGCTTTTGTGTCGCGAACTTGTGGCCCGGCCGCACCACGATCCGCCGCACCTGGAAGCGATCGCCGGCGATCAGGCCCTCGTGGAAGCCCCAGGGGCGATAGCAGCGGTTGTGCGCCACCGCCTCGTGCCTTCCCGCGGCACGCAGCCGGTCCACCACCTTCTTCACGTCCTGCGCCCGATCGCGGTGCATCGCCAGCACCGCGTCGTCGGTCACCACCACCACGGCGTCCTCTAGCCCCACCACGGCGGTGACGATGCCATCGCTGCGCACGTAGCAGTCCTTCGTCGCCTCCAGTAGCACGTCGCCCACGGTGACGTTGCCGGCGCCATCCTTGTGGCCCAGCTCCCACAGCGCACCCCAGCTGCCCACGTCGGACCAGCCGATATCGGCGGGCACCACCACCGCGCGGGCGGTGCGCTCGGCCACCGCGTAGTCGAGGCTGATGTTGGGGCAGGCGCGGAACGGCTCCGGCGCCAGGCGGATGAAATCCAGGTCCTGCACGCGCCGCGCCACCGCCAGCCGCACCGCCGCCAGCACGTCCGGCGCATACCGCTCCATCTCCGCCAGCAACGTTGCCGCAGTGAACACGAACATGCCGGAATTCCACAGGTGCCGCCCCGAGGCGACCAGCGCCGCCGCCGTGGCCGCGTCCGGCTTCTCGATGAAGCGGCTGAGCGCATGCACCCCCGGCAGGCCCGGCATCGGCTCGCCCACCTCGATGTAGCCGTAACCCGTCTCCGGCGCGGTCGGGCGCATGCCGAAGGTGACGATCGAGCCGGCCCGTGCCGCCACCACCGCGTTCGCCAGCAGCCGGTGCAGAGTGGCCACGTCGGTGATGGCCGCGTCCGCCGCCATCATCCACAGCACCGCGTCGGGCGTCTGCTCGGCCACCAGCAGCGCCGCCGCGGCGATCGCCGGAGCGCTGTTGCGGCCCACCGGCTCCAGCACGATGCGCGCGCCATCAAGCCCGGCCAGCCGGAGCTGCTCGGCCGCCAGGAAGCGGTGCTCCTGGTTGCACACGACGATCGGCGGCGCGAAGCCCTCGCCGCAGGCCCGCCGCGCCGTATCCTCGATCATCGAATGCTCGGACACCAGCGGCCAGAACTGCTTGGGGAAGCTTTCACGGGAAACCGGCCACAGTCTGGTGCCGGAACCACCGGAAAGGATCACCGGCACCACAGTGTCGGCGCCATCGGCCACGACCGTAGCCTGGATCGGACTGACACCCTTCATGCAAGCTCCGTGACGGTTATGTCTTTGTTCCATGGAGGCATAGGCGCACCGCCAGCGCGCTGTCGAGGCACGGCTTCTGCCAGCTTATGCCCCCGCAGCCGGCCGGACCATCATCGCACTCCCAGGCACACGGGAAGGACCGGCAGCGCCGTCTGGCCGAGTACCCAGCCTTCCCACCGGCGGAGCCAGGGATCATCGGGCACGCTGTCGGGGCGGTTGCCGGCCAATACGTTAAGGACGCAGAGCACGCCCAGCGTGCTGTCGAAACGGTCCTCGCCGGCGGCGTCCGCGCCGAAGCCGTCGGCGATCATTGCGTCCATGGCGGCGTCCGGCACCGCGTGCAGCGCCGCCATCGCCGCCAGCAACGGCGCCGCCACCGCCGCCCGGTCGGCCTGCCGCCGTTTGCTGCCGGTCAGTCGGATACCCAAATGGCGCAGCGCCTCGGCTGGATAGGTCTCCGC
>Ga0224531_1001141_pt1 | contig 12128 bp, 8 predicted proteins | sample CBST100metaG_FD_179876 | JGI IMG/M metagenome (GOLD analysis project Ga0224531, IMG submission 179876) | Peat soil microbial communities from Stordalen Mire, Sweden - C.B.S.T100 | ecosystem: Environmental > Terrestrial > Soil > Wetlands > Peat | place: Sweden: Norrbotten County, Stordalen Mire... | reverse complement strand
GATTACCGGAGACGTGAACACGCCGCGCCAGTTCCAGTTCGGATCGCGCTTCACGTTCTGAGGACTGCCGAGACTTCGGACCTCGGCTGGTCCAAAATTGGGATCCCACATCTCCAGAGGGACTTCGCCTGGAGATGTGGGATCCCTCGCGCAAGCGCGGCATTGGCTTGTCAAGTTTGGGGATTTTTGGCTTGGATTGGAGGCGTTATCAGGCAGAAATAGCCAAAAAAAGGCAGAAATAGGGCCAAAAACGGGGATTTATGGTTACTGTTTAATTAACAGAACGTTTTTGTAAGTTGCTCATTTTTATATGTTTACTACGATTTCACGGCCGAAAAAGTGCGAATAACACATAGGGGGGGTGGGGTAAAAAGCGATTTTGGCCGGCTTTTTGCCCGGAATTGAGCCCCAAAGATGTCCTTTTCCTTGCCTTCGATTGGCAGGAAATGCTCCTCCCAGCAGAGCGTGGACGAGGACGTCCACGCTACAGCCGACCGGGAGGTCGGCGTTACTCCCCGTTGGCGTTACTCCCCGTTGGCGTTACTCCCCTAAGAACATCATGCGCTTAGGGAGCTTAATTCTACGCAAGGAAAACCGCAATCAATGTCCTTGGTTTTCAGGATCAATGGTGGCGAGAATCGCTCTCAGGGAGACGAGAATCGCTCTCAGGGAGACAGGTTGGGTCAGTGGGCCGTGAATTGAACCGCTCCAGACACGTGGCGCGCTCACTGATCGCCAAGGGGTGCGGCTACGCTGGAGCCGCCTGGTTGCGCCGCAGTCTGCTCAGGAGCAGCACCCACACGTCCTTCAGACCGAAGACGAAATACGACTCGAGGGTAAGGATCAGCATCCCTACCATAGCCGCCACCCCGACCATGGTCAGAGAGATTTGCTGGCCGAAGTGGACCAAACCCATGCAGATAGGCAACGATACCGCCATCACCAGCCAGAGCTTCAAAATCGGGAGGAAGTTGATGGACGGATCGTTACGGAACAGCCTCTTGTTCTCGTGATAGATAAACACCATTTGCAGCACTTCCGACACCAACCAGGTAAACATGAAGCCATAGATGCCGTACTTGATGGTGAACGGAATGCTGACGGCAATCATCAGAATATTGCCGAAGAAGATGATGATTGAGAGACGCTTGTGGGTGTTGGTGGAGAGCTGAAAGAACTGCTTGTGATCCCGCATGCTCATAGCGGCCGAGATCAGCGCCATGAGTCCGTACACGTAAGGGTTGAAGAGCAGGGGCTTGTGCAGCCAGATCGAGAGCAGGATGGGCGAAGCAAGAAAGGCGCCCAGGTTCGCGATCGGAATCACGGAAAACACGACCTTCTCCGAATTGTGATAGATACTCAAGAGCTTCTTCATATCCCGGTCCGCGAAGGAGAAGGTAACTTCCGGAGCAATCGCATAGGTGATGGTCTGCAGCATCTGCCGCGCCGTGGATGAAATCGTGCGACAGATTGTGAAGAGGACAACAACTTCCGGCCCGAGAATCCAGTTGAGCATGATCACCGGGGCCTGGAAGAGGAGGAACTGCTGCGTGAAGATCATGGCGAACATGCCACTGGGCGCCAGCGACGCCTTGGCCGTCTTCCAATTGGCTCCTTTGAGTCCCAGCGGCAGTAGGCCCATCAGCCGCTTGAGGTCCCAGACAGTGAGCAGAGCTATAACCATCGAAGCGGAGAATTGGCCGATCGCTATAACTGAAAACGGAGCACGTAACATGGCCAGGGGAATACAGATCAGGGTGGAGATGCCCCACCGCGCCATGGACCATGTCAATCCTCTGTGCGCCTTCTCCATAACCATGAACAGATTGTTGTAATAACCCCCAAAGATGTTCGACATCGCCAGAAGGCCGAGGAAGAAGGCGGCCATCGTCGCTTCCGCGCGGCTCATCGTAGTCAAGTGCAACAGCGTCGTCAAAGGCAGAAAGAAGATACCCGAAATAAGAATTAACCCGATGCCGATCATGCAGAGAATCATGGCCAGAGTGCTGCCCTGCAGTCGGCGATATTCTCCCATCTCGCCGCGCTTGCGCAGCATCGTCAGTTGATTGCTGGCATAGGTCGTGACGCCAAAATTCAACGTGCTCAAATAGCTGACCGTAGCCGATAGCACCAGCCACTCGCCATATCTCCTGATCCCATAGTAATGAAGAAACGCCGGCGGCAACAGAAGCTGCACGATCAGGTTCAGGCCCATACCCGTCCCCTGCGCCGCGAGCATCTTCGCAATTCTTTTAATCATGGTCCCCTGCATACCTATCGGATTCGAGTGAGGCCGAGATTCATTGGCCTGATGCGACGGGCAGCCCACACGCTTGCTGCCCGTCCCGGATAACTTATTGGCCTTGCTCTTCCTTTCGCATTGCCGATCCTTGAATCCGGAGTGCGAACTGAACTCACACCGGGCTGCAAAAGCGGCTATCGAACCAGCAGCCAAATCGGCCGCTCCGCGACTAAGTGGAAGGCTTGCGTCCAGCGCCTGCCGGGCTGCCTTGTGCCAACTGCTCCACAATGGCCAGCACCTTCCTGGAAGTAGCATTGAAATCGAACAGCTCATTGAAGCATTTTCTGCTGCGTCCGCGCACCGCGGAAATCTCCTCCGGGCTAAGTTCCGACCAGCGCTTCAGCGAGGCTATAGTTCCTTCGACACTATCTTCGTTGATCAGGCCGGCCCAGTAACTTGCCACCTCTCGCCAGATATTGATTCTGCTGGAAAGAATCACTGGAACGCCGCAAGACTGGGCCTCCGCGACCACAATGCCGAAGTTCTCCTGATGAGAGGGCAACACAAACACTTCCGTAGCCGCAAAGGCGCCCCATTTGAACGTATCCCTCAGCATTCCTGTCCAGGTAATCCGGTCGGCGATGCCGAGCTTCGCCGCGAGAGCTTCGAGTTCCTTCTGCCAACCTATCTGGTCCGGACCGGCAAGAACCAGGTGCCATTGCGGATCTTTGGCCAGCGTGGCGGCAAATGCCTCGATGAGCATGTCGGTGCCCTTCTTGGGATGGATGCGCCCCAGAGAAATCGCCAATCGCTTTCCGGCCAACTCAGGCCATCGCGCGATAAACTCATTGGCTGCTGCGGCCAAGTCGCACTTGGGACCAAAACTCCCATACGGCACAACCGTCTCGCGCACCCGGTAACCCGGAAATGACTCCCTGGCTAGCAGTTTCTCTTCTTCGCTGGTAAAAAGAACGGTATTGGCGTTGCAAAGTATCTTCTTCAGAATAGCGTGCCAGTAGATGGTCTTTTTCAGGTGCTTGAGCGGAAAACTTCTCTTGAAGTAAGGATCGAGCATCCCGTGGGTAAAGACGGCATAAGGTATGCCGGTTCCCGCGAGAGCGCGATAGGCGGCAGCGGCATTATACTGCCAGACGCCGTTGATGATAGCCAGGTCGAAGCGCGAAAGATTCGCTTTCAACCAGGGAACCGCGCGGGACGAATATCCAAACACTCCCGAGCCTGGTCCCAGCCCGATGACCGGCGCGGGAAACGCGCACTTTTCCGCCACTTCGGGCGAGTCCAGCGAAGCCACCTCAACCTCATGGCCGCCTGCCTTATAGATATTGCAATACTGCTTGAGCCCTTCTGCCGGTCCGCCGGACGCTGCATCGACAGAACAGATGATATGCAGAATTCTCATGTATGCTCCTCGTTCGAGATAAGGCCCCATTTGAAATATTCAGAGCGGCGTTGCTTCACCGGCTCCGCATGTTCGCTCGGCACCAGTTTTCCTTTTGGGAGCTGGCTAGATCCATTGCCAGTAGCCGCCTCTAGGGTATAAGTGAGCGGCTAGGCAATATTACGATTCCTGACCTCGCTGGTCACGATCTCAACCCGGTCCGTCGTGACTTAGTCGGTTGAACATGGAGCCAGGTTCCGCGAGCTTCCCCGCTTCTGCCTGCAATTGCTCTGCTTGTTTCAATATTCTCGACAGTTGGGTGTCATTATCATAGCCGGATCGATTAGCCCGTACCCATCCTCGCATCGCAATTTCTTCTCTCTCTGCGGGATGGCCCAGGTAGTAGCGGATCTTCTCCGCGCACTCTTCCACACTGGAAAAGAATTCCGCTTCCTTGCCTTCTTCAAATGCTGCCTGATGGTCGGCAGAACGCTCCGCCAGCAAAAAGCTTCGGCACGCTGCAATTTCAAACGCCTTGTGAGCCACGTCGTCTTCGTTGGAATGCGTGATAAATGCGAGATTGATCTTCGACTTCCAAATGGCCTCGCGGTATTCCGCATCCCGGAGCATTCCGCCGCGAGTATAACTCGCCATTTCAGTCTTGCTGAACACCTTCTCCCAACTCGGGCCAGAGATCACCACGGGGAGTTTGTGCGTTTCAATAAGATCGCGAAGGAACCGGGACCTTTCATCATGGGGACTTCCAATGAACGAAACCTCGCGTGTCCGGTCTGCGTCGGACCAGTTTCCGGGAGGTGGAACATCTTGCTGCGGATCGTAACTGAACTGTGTCTTGATGTAATTCAAGCCCCATTCCTTGTAACGCAGAACATCAGAGTTCCGAAAAAGGCAGTTCAGGTCAAACTCGCGATAGACCTTGTTGAACTGGTACCAGCAACCATCGTTGCGAGGGCCAAAAGGGCTGTCCTGGTTGTAGCAAATCGTAAATGCACCCAATTCTTTCACGCGCCGAATCGTGGCCGGCGTGAACCGAATGGGCTTGTCGAACCAGACGATATCTGGGCTTTCCTTCTCGACCGCAGCAACCAGATCGGCGTTTACCCTGGAGACCAAGGGCCCCACTGGAAACCTGCCAACCAGCGAATTCATGATTCCAAATTTGTATTTGCACTGCTCCCATTCAAACGGGATGACTTCCTGCTGCAGGCGTTTCAGTGCGTGGTAACGGTAAGTGCTCGTCGCTCCACTGGCCAGCGATCCTACATATAGAATTTTGTGCGTCAAGACATCCTCCATTTCCATGCAAGACATTGGTGTTTCACAGTGGTAAGAGAGCGTGGTTTTTACCGTTTGGCAAGAGCTACCCATTGCGGCTCGATCGCCTGCGCAACCAAGAGAAGCACCCGGGCATTGAAATAAATATCGTCGGAGCGCATTCCATAATGGTTGATGCGCGTGTGCCCGAAGAAGCGAAAGACGTTCTGATCGGGCTTCAAAATGTAAGCACACGCCGGGTCAGGTGCAATCAGAATAGGGTTTCCCAGGCCAAGGCAAAAGCGCAATACAGCATTGCACACAGCGGCCAGAACGAGCAACAACGCCAGGAATCCCATAGCTCGGCGGCGAAGGGTGACCGCTGAAGCCGAGGTCACGGTTTTTCGCGCCGGTTTCACAGTGAGTTCTCTCCCAAGTCTGGTGATCCTAGGCGCAAACCAATTGCCCTCTCGCCTCTTATCGGGACCATCTTTACCAACCCCACAACCAGATAGGAGAGCAGAACGAGGTAAAGGGGAGTACGAAGAATGAGGATCAAAAGGCCTGTGAGACTGGTTTCCGTAAAGCTTAGCAGGAGGATTCCAAGCGCGACAGTTCCCCAAGGGCGGCTGAAATCAAAGATGCTTTCATAGACGATGAAAGCCATTGGGAATAAAAAGAGTGGAACCAAAACAACTCCAAGCCAACCAAATGCGCCATAGCTATCGGCTACAGCGGAAAACGTAGGGAAAAGCTGATTTGGATTATCTCCACCTCCTACTATGCCCTCAAGATAGTCCGCCGGGCCGGTATCGCGCCGCTTTCCCTTGTATAGAAAAGAGGGAATGTTCTGTAAGAGGCCAATTTCGATCGATGCGAAGCCGTAGTGCGATCCATTCGAGCAGGCTTCAATCAGATAGCTGTCCGGTTGGATCAAGGAAAGCCTGCTCAATACATATGTTCCGGGCCTGCTGTAGTATTCCTCGCGCGCGGCACCCTCTGTTTGGTATCCTTGGCTGGCGGCGTTGCGCAGTTCTGTGGGATCAAAATGAGTTGCCAAGGTGTGAAACACAATATAGATTCTTGCGCTTAGCGGCTGATCGTATATGAAACTGCGTGTAAAGAGCTCAAGTGGGGCGATAAAGTAGAAAAACAATACAATACCCGACGCGATGACCAGATAATGGCGCTTCCCGAGGCGATAACCACGGCAGTAACACGCGAAAAAATAAACGACTGTTGGCCGTATCATTCCTCCCCGCGAGGTATCGAAAAACCCGAACAAAACGAGAGCAATCGATGGAATGAGTACGGAAAGGTCAACACTGTGCTTCCCGCCAGTGAGTTTGATGCGGTTATCGATCGCGATGACCAACGAAAAAAGAAGCAGAGGCGCGAATGCGAGGCCGGCGCCCTGTGCGCTGTTGTAGTTTGAATGCGCGGAAGTCATCACGTAAGTCTCAAAAATAACTGTGGCGACCAGGCCTACCGAGAGAGAGACGCCATAGAGCAGGCTGGTTTGTGCTCCCGTAAGCGACTCGGCGGGCTTGGGCAGGCGCAATCGCACCTTGCCAAAGAGGAATGTCCCCACCATGGCGCTCAAATAAAAGACCGCGTAAAGCGAAATGGTCAGTTGCGGTACTTCGAGATTCTTATCCGCCGCTTCAAGAAGCAATACCTTTGCAAATTGCGAGATCACGATCGTGCAAAGGGCGAAGAAGGTAAAAATGATTCCGCTGAAAGATGAAAGACCGCCGAGCAGGTTATAAGTAACCCCTATGCTCAGCATGGCGATGGCCATCATGGCAGTGAAATACAGGGACGTTCCAACGACAAGCTCGCCGATCACCAGCAGGGAGACGCTGGTGCAGATCACAAAGGGCGAAAGCTTGAATGCACGAATCACTATTGTGAATCTCCAAGGTTACATGCCGATACCCTGCCGCAGACGATGTGAAGGTTTCAACGTACCGGCGGAGCCATGCTGCCCCGCTTTGGGTTACTTGATGGTTGCAGCTGCGTAAACCGATCCATAAAGCAGGCTGGATGCCACTCCGGCGCCTCCGGAGGAAATCACCGACTTGAACGTATTCGCCGGAATGAAGAGCACGTCGTCCGATACCAGAGCAATATCCTGTTGCTTGCCGTTCATCAGTTTGGCCAGGTCGAACCTGATTTCGACATGCTGGTTGTCGGCCGTGGTGCGAATAATCCTTGCCTTGGAAAGGGCTGCACTGTACTTCAGTCCGCCTGCCATGGAAATGGCGCGCATGACCGTGATCGGCGTGTTGGTGGATAGAGGGAAGGATTCTGCTGTCTTGACCTCGCCCACAACGAAGACATTGCCCACCTTGGGGACGATGACCGTGTCGCCAGGCAGCAGTGGGATATTGCTCACATAGGACATCTTCGGGTCGACGCCAAACTCGACCATAATGGGATCGGGTACGCCGCGCCGGCGAATGGTGATGGTGTGGCTGGCCAGCGGCGTGAACCCCCCGCAAGCAGAGATCGCATCCAGCAAGCGCAGTTGTCCAAAGACCGGGATCGGGGCGGGCCTCACCACCTCGCCGATCATGGTAACCACACGGCTTGGAGAATCCATCAGTTCGACGCTGACCTGCGGATCGACCAGAATGCCGCGCTCTTTCAGAGCATTGCTCAGATAGGCGGCAGCCTCGGACGGCGTGAGGCCGCCAAGCACCACCGTACCGAGGTACGGGAGTTCGACCTGCCCTTTGGGACCCACCTTGATGCCGGGGACAGAAGACATAGCCGTACCGGAAAGGGAACCGGAAGATGCAGCCGTGGTCGTGGTTAGCTCAGGGATGGCCACTGTTGAAATGGAAATAATATCGCCGGGGAGGATTTTGAAATCCGCGTACTCGACATTCATCGCAGAGTTCGGCGCACCCGCCGCAGGGGAAGACGATGTAATAGCCGGCCCCGCATACTGGGCAAGCGCTGCGCTCCCGCTGAAGCTCAGGGCGACAGCTGCCAGTGGGAGACTGACAAGAACGGATTTGAACTGAACACCCATATAACCTCCTCGTGCCTGATGTGGTCCCGGTCTGCTATCCCTTGGCTTTGTAGTCATAGGAGTAGTAGCCGAGGTATCCGTAGTATTCCGGCAAACTTGCGTCCACCCCATTGAGGACGAAACCGTAGACTTTGATTCCTACGTCTTGGAAAATTTCCGCCACGCGCGTTAACATCGCCCGAGTACAGACACCCTGTCGTATCACAAGGACCAGGCCATCGGCCAATGAAGAAACAATAAGAGGATCGGTAACTGACAACGCCGGCGGCGTGTCGAGGATGACATACTCGTAACGCTCCCGCAATTGCTCGACGAAATGCTTCATCTGGTCCGAGGCGAGGAGATCGGCAGGCAGCGGCGGCGCACTTCCTGATGGAATCATGTCCAGTGTGGTCAAGATTTTGTGTGTCTGGATGATTCCTTCCATGGTTTCCGCGCCGGTCAGATACTCGGACAACCCCCTCTTGCCGGTCAGCTTAAGCCGCCAAAGCAGACTCGGGCGCCGCATGTCCGTGTCCACGACAACAACTCTTTTGCCTCCCTGAGCAAGGGCCGCCGCCAGATTCGTCGATAGGGTGGACTTGCCTTCTCCCGGCTGACAACTGGTAACAGCGATCACTCGCGATTGCCGCGAAGTGCTCGACAACTGAATCGAGGTCCGGAAAACACGCATGGCTTCGGCAAAGGCCGACCGGGAATCCCATAGAATCTCCGGCCCGGCGGCTGTCTCGGGATCGAAGTCCTTGGTCTTTTCCCTGGCTTTCCAGTTGGTTTGCGGCACGACTGCGATGGCAGGCAAACCCAGCAGATCCTGAATCTGCCTTGAGTCGCGCAGCCGCGTGTCCAATCTCTCCAGCAGGAGAGCGAACGCAAGGCCACCCAACGCCCCAAAGAACAGGCCCAGCATGCCCATGGTCGCAGGCGGCATACTGGAAGGCGCAACGGGCAGGGAAGCCAGATCGACGATGCTGATATCGGCCGAGTCCAGACCAGCATCCACCGCCGCTTCACGAAGCCGGGCGAGAATGCTCTCGTACATATGCCGGTTGGATTCGTATTCCTGGCTCAGAAGTTCATATTGCACCAGATCGTCGCGCTGGCCATAGAGCTCATGAACTCTTGATCCAAGCATGCCCGTGGCCTTGCTCTCGGCGGCCTGAGCGATGCCGGTCGCATCTTTGGCTTGGTTGACGACCCTCTGTTCCTGCTTGGCGATCTCATGGTCGTAAGCCTGAATCTGGGCCGACAACTGCTTCACCTGCGGATAATTAGGCCCATAAACCGGCTGCAGCCTTGCCATTTCCGCGCTGGCGGACGCGCGCTGTGCGCGCAGGGTCGTCAGCAGACTCTGGCCGCCATCGGTGCCCAGGGGAGTTGGAGAATCTTGAATCTGGTCGGGAGGCAGGGACTGCAGCATGTGGTAGCGAGCTTCTTCCAGAACGCGCTGCTGAGTTGCATCCGACACGCCCTTTTCGAGGTTGGTGATCTCCTGCACGATCATGCTGTGTTGCGGATCGAGCGCGGAGATGCCGAGCTTCTTCTGCAAGTCCACCATCCGGTCCTGCGAATCCTGCACCACAGTGCGCAGACCCTCGATCTGGCTGGTGAGCCACTGGCTGACTTGCTTGGTGCTGCTATAGTGGGCTACAAAGTTGTTCTCGATATACTCGCTCTCCAGGGCATTGACCACGTTTGCAGATAACTGGGGAGACCTGCTCTTGTAAGAAATGGAGATCATCTGCGTGCGCGGCACGCGCGCGACCGTCATATTCGCCCGCAAGATCTGCACGATGACCGCGCGCACATGGGGATCGTCGAGATTGCCGTGCAGCAGCGGAATGACCTGCCCGCCGTACTGTGAGGTCTTGATCGCCTTCTGGCCGCTCAGAAAAACAGGGTCGTCCTGGAGCTTCAAGGTGCCAGCGACCTTCATCAGCAGCGTATCGCTTTGTAGAATTAAGATGTCGCTTTCAATTACGGTATCGAGCGAACTGGTCCCCGAACTCAATACCGAAGAGATCGATTGCTTCAGATCGGCTGCCGATCCAGGTTGAATCTCGATCTGTCCCGTGGCAGTATACCTGTCCCCGCGCTTGTAGCCGGCAGCAACTGCCAGGATCGCCAGCCCTACGGCCAGTACGGCAAGCAGGACGCGCCTCTTCCGGATCACGAGCCACATATCCGTCAGTGCAAGATCCTGTTTTGAAGGAGATAAGGAGACATCCGCGGCGCGAGTTGGTTGTTGCAATCGAACCTCACAATGTTCAAGATCGTTAAGTACAGTCGCCGCGACTGGAAACGGCGCAATCGCCTGAGCACGGGCGAGTTACCACGAACATCATTGCCGACTGTAACAGTATATCGAGCCATGCCTTCGGCGGACAATCGCAACACGGCATCAAAGAATCAAGGCGTAGACAGACTGGGGAAGAATCATAAGACTCGGCACAGTACTCGAATCGCCGTACCGGTAAATAGGGGAGAGCTTTAGCAAAGAGCGATTCTTGTTCATTGTATCCCAGCCTGCGCATCCCTCGCTCCGCCTCCGACAAATTCTCCGCGCCGGAAACACCCGTTGGAAATTCCGGACGATCAGACCGGAAGCTTGAACCCATTTCAGTAAAAACAAGGGATAGAACAAGGACATTCGCACAGCGAACCATCCCATGGTTGCCGTGCGCGCTACTTGCCCGCGCCCTTTTCAATCAGACGGGTCGTGGAGAAGCCCTCGATGGTGGGGACGATCTTGACCTGGCCGCCCCAGGACTGTACTTCCCTGGCGCCGACCACAGTATCGGGGTTGTAGTCTCCACCTTTGACAATTACATCCGGCTGCGCGGCCACAATCAATTCCAGCGGCGTGGGCTCGTCGAAGATCACCACCGCATCGACAGCCGCCAATGCCGCCAGCACGCGGCATCGTTCGCGCTCGCCCACGATGGGGCGGCTCGGCCCCTTCAGACGGTGCACCGAACTGTCGCTGTTGACCGCCACGATCAGCCGGTCGCCAAAACGGTGGGCCTGTTCGAGCACCGCGATGTGACCTACGTGGAGCAGGTCGAAGCAGCCGTTGGTAAAGACCACCCGTTCGCCGTTCGCCTTCCACATGGCAACGCGCCGCAGCAATTCGGGGCGGGCCAGCACCTTGTCCTCCGCGTGCAGAGCAAGTTCAGGTGCCAGGGCGGCCAGCAGTTCGTGCTTCTCCACCGGGACCGTGCCTACCTTGCCCACCACGATGCCCGCCGCCACGTTGGCCATTTCCACGCCCGCTTCGGGCGACAACCCTGATGCCAGGCACAAAGCCAGTACTGCAATGACGGTGTCGCCGGCGCCCGACACATCGAAGACCTGGCGGGCCATCGCCGGCGCCATGAAACAGTTGCCGGGCCGGACCAGCGCAATGCCCTTTTCGCTCAAAGTCGCCGTGAGAAACTCGATGGCGAAGGCCGGAACCATGGCCTCGGCCGCCTTCAGCAAGGCTTTCAGATCGCCCGTGTCGAGATCCGGCGAGATCAGCCGGGCCGCCGAGGACAATTCTCCGAGATTGGGACAGATGGTCGTGGCGCCACGGTAGCGCGTGAAATCGGCGCTCTTGGGGTCCACCAGCACGGGGATCTTCTCGCGGCGCGCAGCCTCAATCACTCGCTGGCAGACCTCGGGCGTCAACACTCCCTTGGCGTAGTCCGAAAGTACCACCGCGTGGCAGCCGGGAAGATGCGCCAGCACGTTCTCCACCAGTGCTTCATAATCGCCCTGCTCCCGCTCGCCCAGCCGCTCGCTGTCCAGGCGCAACATCTGTTGCCGTCCGCCCAGAATGCGCAACTTGGTGATGGTGGGGAATCCCTTGCTGACAGTCAACAGGGGAGTGATTCCGTTGGCGGTCAGGCTCGACTCCAGGAGCTTCCCGTTTTCGTCGTCGCCGCTGAAACCGGCCACCATCGTCTCGGCGCCTAGCCGGGCCATGTTCATGGCCACATTCGCTGCGCCGCCTGGCTGTTCGCTCTGGTGCGTGGCGCGGACCACGGGAACCGGCGCCTCCGGCGAAATACGGCCAACCTCGCCCCAGATATATTTGTCCAGCATCACGTCGCCAACCACCAGCAGCCGCCGATGGCGCCACTCCTGTTCGATCTCCCGGATGACCTGATGCAGTTGTGCGATCACCGCGCCTC
>Ga0224531_1001140_pt1 | contig 12130 bp, 9 predicted proteins | sample CBST100metaG_FD_179876 | JGI IMG/M metagenome (GOLD analysis project Ga0224531, IMG submission 179876) | Peat soil microbial communities from Stordalen Mire, Sweden - C.B.S.T100 | ecosystem: Environmental > Terrestrial > Soil > Wetlands > Peat | place: Sweden: Norrbotten County, Stordalen Mire... | reverse complement strand
GGATCATGAACGCTTATCGTTTTGGAGCTTTGGGTTTGACAGTAGCTTTGGCGGTGGCTGGCGCAACCGGTTGCGCAACCAAAAAGTATGTACACAACCAGACCGCGCCCTTGATCGAACACACCAATCAACTGGACGAAAAAACGGCGGCCAACAATCGCCAGATTCACGATGTAGACGACCGTTCCCAGGCCGGTATCGGGCAGGCGCAGGGCGCAGCAGACTCCGCCAGCCAGAAGGCTCTGAACGCCGCCAAACTGGCGGGCGATGCTGACCTCTCTGCCAGCAACGCCGTGCATCGCGCCGACTCGCTCGAGGGCGTTCTCAAGGGTCTCGATGATTACAAGCCGCTCGCCGATGTTTCTGTGACCTTTGGCTTCGACAAAGCTGTTCTAACCAAGGAAGATAAGGCGCAACTGGATACCTTTGCCGCACAGCTTACTTCGGCCAAGAGCTACATCCTTGAAGTTACCGGCGGAACCGATTCAGTAGGATCGGCTCAGTACAACTACGACCTAAGCCAGCGCCGCGCTGATGCGGTGGTGCAATATCTGGCCTCTAAATACGCAGTTCCCGCGCGCCGCTTCTATCTCATTGGCATCGGTAAAGATAAGCAAGTAGCGCCTAACACCACAGCGGAAGGCCGCAAGCAGAACCGTCGTGTAGAAGTGCGGTTGCTGTCGAATGCCGGTGCGGTTTCTGAACCTGCTCCGACGCCGACTGGCCTGTAATTTAAGCGGAAAATGAGCTGAGCCATTAAGCTCAGACCTCAAGGTGTAAACGGCGTTTCAATCATTACTGTCATGCGTGCATTATCTCTCCCACCCGTGCCGCATAATCCAACACGTTGTACGGGTGGGGCACTCATGGCGTTACATATACATTATCCCTATTATATATAGGCATATCGAGCCGGTCCGGCACAGGATCGGCCCGATATGCGTAAGTGGACTCTCTGAGAGACCACCCAGAGAACTCCCACATGTTACTTCTGGCGTAAGTGCTCCGCCCTCACGTCGTTAGCGGTGAACAAACGCAGGAAAGGTGCGCCCTCGGCTGCAACTTCCACGGCGGGCCGCCCATTGGCCTCTTCCCGTTCCACAATGCAGACCACAGCCGCAACTATCATACTCGCTTCGCGGACAGCTTGGATCGCATTAATCGTTGAGGCGCCGGTCGTGCAAACGTCGTCCACAATCACCACCCGCGCGCCGGGCCGGTTGAAGCCCTCGATGCGCCGCCCAGTCCCGTGCGCCTTCTCCGCCTTCCGCACCAGAAAGCCCTGTAAAACCGGCGGTTCGGGCTTGCCCTGTTGGATCGCTTGCAAAGCGCGCCCTCCGGTGGCGATCGCAACTGCCGAGACAATCGGATCCGCGCCCATGGTGAGTCCGCCCACCGCTTCGGCCTGAATGCCGTTTTCTTCCAACAGTTCAAGAATCGCGTGGCCTGTGAACCAGGCGCCTTTGGCGTCGAGCGTGGTCGTGCGGCAGTCCACGTAGTAGTCGCTGGTCCCGCCCGAGGACAGCTTGAACTGGCCAAGGCGGAAACTGATGCGCGCAAGAATCGAGAGCAACTGCTGAGCGTTCGTCGAAGTAGTCATCACGTTTGATTGTAAAGGGAAGCAAGGAACAGGGAATAGGGAACAGGCCCGCACCTGTTTTTCCGGCCCACGTGGATAAAACTGGGTGCCCCATCCAGCCGCGTTTTTTGCGGATGGGTGGGAAAGCAATAAAGCTCGAACGATACGAATTTGTCTTTATTGACCTTGCATACTTGTTTGTCATTAGGGAACAGGGAATAGCGAGCAAGCAGCCCGGCGCAGTGTTTTCTAACCCCTGACCCCTAACCACTAATCCCTGCTCTTACATGTTGTCCAAATGCCGGAACCCGCCCGTCCCCAACAGCATCAGCACAAACAGCATGAAGTTGTACGACGCATGAACCAGCACGCTGGCGGCCAGCGAGCGATTGCTCAGCCGCGCCCAACACAGCACCAGGCTCACGCAAATCAGCAGCAGAAACGGCCCCACCGCGTGCGACGTCTGCTCCGCGTGCATCAGCGCAAAGCCGACGCTGGTCAGCACTGAGGCCACGCCCATCGCGGTCAGCGACCACTGCGGATGCCCGTTTTCGCCAAGCGGCCGCACCGGCTTGCTGTAGGCTTGCTCGGCCACCCAGTCGCAGGCCGTGCATGCAGCGGGCAGCAGAAAGCCGCGGAAGATCATCTCTTCAAAAAATGGCGCAAACGTCACCCCGAAGCCGAACAGCAGCCACGCCGCTCCGGGAGAGCGAAAAATCTTGTCGATGGGCGTATCGGCTGGCCCCGGCAGCAGCACTCCGTTCACGATGGCCAGCACAAAACATACCGCCGCCGCGCTCAACAGGCGCTTGCGCTGCCGCAGCGCCGTGCCGCCGTTCCATTGCATCCCGGCAAAAAATCCCTTGTGCCACATCAGCGGAAAAAACACCACACTACCCAGCAGTGTGAACAGATACATCATCGCCTGGCTGCCCAGCGTGTAGTGAATGTCGCTCATCGCCTGCTGCGCCGTCGATACGCCAAACAGATGAAAGTAGAGCGCCGAGCGCGTCAGCAGGGTGGCAGCCAGCAGTCCGAAAACGGCCATCACGCCCAGCAGGCACACGTGTCCCAGGTGCGGAATCCGCTCCGGAACGGCGATCTCTGGCAGAGACCATCTCTGAAAAAGCAGCGGTTCAGGCTCTGTCGGCTCAGCAGCCGCGTGTTCGATCTGCGCGTCCTCTCTCGCGGGCAAAGGGCTCGCGGGCAAGGGAACCAGCTCCGCTTCGGGCGCGGCTTCCTCCGCGCCAAGCTCCGCTGGCACAATGCGTCCTTCCGGTTGCAAGGGCTCTTGCTCGGGCAATCCGGTCATGCGGTCCCCGTCTTCTTCTTGCGCACAGTAGCCTTCTTGGCTGCGGTCTTTTTTGCTGCCGGAGCCTTCGCTTTGGTGGGCGAATCGGCAGCCTTTTTGGTTGCCCTGGTCTTCTTTGCGGGTTTCGGTTCGACGCTGATCCCCGCCTCCGGCACCCCAGTCTTCTTCTTGCGCGGGACAAACGGCTTGGCCGCTTCCTTGGCTTCGGCGGCGGGTGCGTCCGGTTCGCTGACTGCTTCGGCAACAGCCGCTTCGTCTTCCACATCCACGGGCTGCAGTTGTCCGTTGGCAGACGTGTAGTAGTGCCTCAGAAATTGCCCGGTAAACGATCCCGGCGTGTCGGCAATCTTGGCCGGACGTCCCTCGCCCACCACGTAGCCGCCTTCCTCGCCGCCCTCGGGCCCCAAGTCCAGAATCCAGTCCGCGTTGCGGATCACATCCAGGTTGTGCTCGATGATGATGACCGAATTGCCCAGGTCCACCAGCCGGTGCAGCACTTCCAGCAGCTTGCGCACATCGTCGAAGTGCAGTCCCGTCGTGGGCTCGTCCAGCAGATAAAGCGTGCGCCCGGTCTGGCGTTTACTCAGCTCCCTCGCCAGCTTCATGCGCTGCGCTTCACCGCCAGAAAGAGTCGTTGCGCTCTGCCCCAGCTTCACGTAGCCCAGGCCCACATCCACCAGCGTTTGCAGCTTCTGGTGTACCGATGGCACATCGGTCAGCACCGGCAGCGCGTCCTCAATGGTCAGTTCCAGAATGTCGGCAATCGAGTGCCCATGGAACTTCACCGACAGCGTCTCCTGGTTGTAGCGGCGTCCGTTGCACACATCGCACTGCACAAACACGTCGGGCATGAAGTTCATCTCAATGCGCCGCTGTCCGTCGCCCTGACAGGCTTCGCAACGGCCTCCGGAAACGTTGAAGCTAAACCGTCCCGGCTTATACCCGCGCTCGCGCGACTCCGGCAGCATGGCAAACAGATCGCGAATTGGCGAGAACACCTGGGTATACGTCGCCGGATTCGACCGCGGCGTCCGTCCAATCGGCGATTGGTCGATGCGCACCACCTTGTCGATCTGCTCCGCGCCGGTCAGCCCGTCAAACACGCCCGGATCCTCGTGCGAACCGTAAATGGTCTTGGCCAGCGAGCGATACAGAATCCCGTTGATCAGCGTGCTCTTGCCGCTGCCGCTCACGCCGGTCACCACCGTCATCACGCCCAGCGGAATGCGCACGGTAATGTCCTGCAGGTTGTGCTCGCGCGCGCCTTTCACGGTGATCCATTTGCCGGTCAACGGACGCGGCTTGGCGCGATGCAGCATGGTGCTGCTGCCGGAAAGATAACGCCCGGTCAGCGATTCGGGGCAGGCCATGATCTCTTCCGGAGTACCCTGGGCCACCACATAGCCGCCCAGCCGTCCCGCGCCGGGACCCAGGTCCAGCACGTAGTCGGCGTGCCTGATGGTTTCTTCGTCGTGCTCCACCACCAGCACCGTATTGCCCAGGTCGCGCAGGTTCTCCAGAGCCTCAATCAGCCGCATGTTGTCGCGCTGGTGCAGGCCGATGGAGGGCTCGTCCAACACATACAGCACGCCGCGCAGCCGCGAGCCGATCTGTGTCGCCAGGCGGATGCGCTGGCCCTCGCCGCCAGAGAGCGTGTCGGCGTTGCGATCCAGCGCCAGATAGTTCAATCCTACCGCGCAAAGAAATTCCAGCCGCTCCACAATTTCGTGCCGGATGCGTTCTGCCAGCAGCGCCTCGCGCGCTGTGAAGCTCATGTTGATGGCGGCAGAGAGAGCGCGGTTCAGCGGCAGCGCCGTGAAATCCGCAATCGACAGGCCGCCGATCTTCACCGCCAACGACTCCGGGCGCAGCCGCTGGCCCCGGCAAACCGGGCAGGGCGTCGCCGACATGTAGCTCAGCATGTAATCGCGATAGCCGTCGCTGTTGGCTTCGTCGATCGAGTCCCGCAGGTAGGTCAAAATGCCATGGAATCCGGTGCGCGGCGCTTCGCCCTTGGGGGGGCCATAGACCAGAATGTGCTGCTGCCTGGGCGGCAAATCCTCAAAGGGAAGCTTGAGGTTGATCTCGTACCGGTCGGCGGCCAGGTGGATGAGCTTGAGCAGGTATTGCGATGAGGAGCCCGGTCCCAGTCCGCCGTCCAGCAACGGCTTTGACCAGTCGGTAATCACCTTGGCGGGGTCCAGATCGTACAGCGAGCCCAGCCCGTGGCACTCCGGACAGGCGCCGAAGGCAGAATTGAAGCTGAAACTGCGCGGCTCCAGCTTGGGCACGTCCAGGCCGCAGTCCGGGCAGGCCATCGAGGACGAGAACAATTGCTCCTCGCCTCCGGCAATCACCACCAGCACCAGCCCATTGGCCATTTGCAGCGCCTTGGCCACGGCCAGGTCCAGCCGCTTCTCCACCGAAGGCTTTCCGGCCGGCAACGGTGGCGCGTCGGCCGCCGGCATCTTCAGCAGAATGCGATCGATGACCGCTTCCACCGTGTGGTTCTTGCGCCTGTCCAGCGGCACCGGTTCGGCAAGGTCATACATCTCGCCGTCGATGCGGGCGCGGAATCCCTGCTGGTCCAGCTGATCCAGCAGATCCCTGAATTCGCCTTTGCGGCCGCGCACTATCGGCGCCATTACCGTAACCCGCTCACCCATGCCCAGTTGCAAAATACGCTGCACGATCTGCTCCGCGGTCTGGCGCGCAATCGACCTGCCGCAGTTGGGGCAGTGCGGCGTCCCCACCGACGCGTAGAGCAAACGCAGGTAGTCGTAAATCTCGGTGATGGTTCCCACCGTCGATCGCGGACTGCGGCTGGTGGTCTTCTGCTCAATCGAGATGGCCGGACTCAAGCCCTCGATCGAATCCACGTCCGGCCGCTCAATCTGGTCCAGAAACTGCCTCGCGTAGGCGGACAGCGTCTCCACGTAGCGCCGCTGTCCCTCGGCATAGATCGTGTCGAAGGCCAGCGAGCTCTTGCCCGACCCAGAGAGGCCAGTGACCACCGTGAGCGAGTTCCGGGGGATGCGCACATTGATGTCGCGCAAGTTGTGCTGGCGCGCCCCGCGTACCGAAATGTGAGTAATTGTCATCGGGTAATGGGTGAAGGTGGGCTGTTCAGATCGTAATCCCGGCCGGTTACCGGATTGCAACACCCTAGAGGTATTCTATTGGTCAATAGAAATCTGGGTCAACGCGGCGTGTACTTCTGCGACAATCGCAGCTAGTATTTGTGTAGGCGTTTCCGATCAACCTTCCGGTGGACGGAACGCGAACGTTGCAAGTCCCAGGGAAGTCAATCAAGAAGGGTGCAATGTCTGATTTACTGAATTTGACGATGTTGATTTGCGCTTGTGTGGGTTCAATGGCTTTCGGCATCCTGGTGGCCTATGGCATCCTGCGTGCCGGTTTTGCCCTCATGCGCCCGCAGTCCCAACCTGTTGTGGTGAAAACCCGTCCTCAAATTGCGCCTGGGCTCTAAACCGACTCTTCAGTGTTCAAAGATCAGTCTGCTCGCCCGCAGCGCGATTCCAAACAAATCTCCGATATTTTGGCAATCAACTCCGAACGCCACCCACCTCTAGCTGACAACTGTCAGCTATTTCATCTCGGCGGCATCTGCGGAGGCCGCTGTTGCCCTCCTGGCGCAAAGCCGGGCCGTATCTGTGGGGCCTGAGCTGGTGTTGGCGGCTCTTCGGGATCGCTATCGGCTGCATCATCTTCGTCGGCGTCGGTCGCGCTCTTGGTGACGGCAGTCTGCATGTCGCCGCTGTGCCGCGAACTGAGCACAATCTGCCGCGGCGCTCCCTGTCCCTGGTCGCCGATCATGATCACGTTGTAGCCGGACCCATGCAGCAGCTTGGAAAGCACGTCGCGCGCCTGCCCAGGGCCAAATTCGCCAAACACCCGCTCGTCCGCTCCCAATCCATCCACCTTGGCGCCGGTGGCTGTTGAAACGTCCTTCAGAATCTGCTGCAGGCTAGAGTTTGTGGCCTCGATGCGCAATCCGTGGCTATCCCAGGTGACCGTAGCCACTCCCGCGTGGTCGTTGACAGGCCAATGGGGCGCTTCGGGCGCCTTGGGCTGCTCCGGCGTGGGAGCAGCCTGTGTCGCTGTTTGTGCCGCTGCTGCTGCTGCCGGATGGGCTTTACCCTTGTGCGTATGCGCCTTGACGGCCTTGTGCGCCGCTGCTGTGGGCTTCGTCGCAGCGTTTGCTGCGGCAGCTTGCCCGGCCACCATCTGTGCGCCGCACAGGGCCACCGCCAGCGCCGCCACAATCAGCGCGCAAGACGATGTTCTTGAAGCCGGCGAGTCAAACAGAATGGGCATGCGCATGGAATTTTGCTCCCCAGAGCCGGCACTTTGGCCGATCCCTTTGCTTACGCAAGGACAGGCTTCCGGACTCGGCAACTCGTTGCCGCTCTGTGTGTACTAGACTAACAGTGGCCTGCGGACGCTCGAAAACAGTTTCCCCGGGCAGAGAGGAAATCCCCTAAGATGCGCCTCTGCTTCAAGAATTGGGCCGCGTTGCTTCTGCTTTCCGTCCCGCTCGCCGGCCACGCCGTAACGTGCACCACCCAGGCCGCCATGCTGCCCCTCGACCGCGACGCGCTGGCCTCTGCCGCGGGTCGCCTGTCCGTAGCCGTCCTGCAGCAGGATATGACCCAGCTCCAGGCCGCTTTGCTGCCCGCCGTAGCCTCGGATTGGGATGGGATTCGTGGCGCAGTCGAGCAAGCAGCGCCGCTGGTCAAAGGCGGTCAGGTTCAACTTCGCAGCCTCTATCTGCTCGATGCCAGCAACCTCAAGGCCACTGCCGACACGCAGTTCTTCTGCTCCAACCAGAGCGGATCCCTCACCGTCACCATCACCATGCATGCCCTCCCTCCAGGCCGCTATGCCGTGGTCCTGGCCGATGCCGCCGGAGCTCCCTTGGGAGGCCAGTTAGGCCTCATCCTGGCCTGGGACACCGCGTCCTCCTCTCCTGCATGGCGGCTGGGCGGCTTGTCCGTTCGCCAGGGCAGTTTCGATGGCCATGACGGCGTCTGGTTCTGGTCCCGCGCTCGCGAACTGGCTCACGCCGATCTTCCCTGGGCGGCCTGGTACTGCTACGAAGCCGCCCGCTCTCTGCTCGTCCCGGTCGATTTCCTCTCTTCGCCCAATCTTGAAAAGCTAGGCCAGGAGCAGGCGCTGTTGAAGAACTCGCCCTCCGAGGCCTTCCCCTACTCGCTCCCCGACGGCTCCCGCACCTGGAAGATCGACGCCATCCATCTCGATACTTCGCTGCATCAGGCCGACCTGGGCGTGGTCTACGAGTCCGCCGGCGTCACCGATCCGGCCGCTTTGCGTACCGAGGCAACCGCCGTGCTCAGCGCCGTCCTCAAGGCCCAGCCCACTTTCCGTGAGACTTTCCACGGACTTTGGGCCTACGCCGTCAAGGATGGCAAGCCCACCCCGGTCATCGAACTTCCCATGGCGCAGATACCGTAAATGCAGCGAAGTTCGCGGAGTGAGCAGGACCAGCGGAGCTGGTCCTACGTCCAGATCTGAATTCTGAGAGCAGGGAAGCGACAAGAGCTTGCCGAAGCTGACTCCGCAAACTCCGCTCGCACCGCTAACCCCGCTTCCTCGCTAATCTCGCTTTCCTGAAAGGAGCAACACTTGGCAAACCTCATCGATCTGCGTTCCGATACCGTAACCCGTCCCACCGCGGAGATGCGCACGGCCATGGCCGCCGCCGAAGTGGGCGACGACGTCTACGGTGAAGACCCCACGATCAACCAGTTGGAACGCCGCGCCGCCGAGGTCTTTGGTCGCGAAGCCGCGCTGTTCGTGCCTTCCGGCACCATGGGCAACCAGATCGCCATCCGCCTGCACACCCAGCCGGGCCAGGAGATCATTTGCGAGGCCCGCTCCCACATCCTCGATTGGGAAATGGCTACCGCCGCCGTCTTTTCCGGCTGCCTCGTCCGCGCCGTTCCCACCGCCGACGGCATCCTCACTTGGAAGCACATTGAGCCAGCCATCCGCCCCGCCGGCGGACTGCGCGCTGCTACTGGTCTGATCGAAATCGAGAACTCGCACAACATGGCTGGCGGTGTGGTCACGCCCTTGCCGGTGCTGGAAGAGATCTGGGCCAACGCCAAGCAATGCAATCTCCCCGTCCACCTCGACGGCGCGCGCATCTTCAACGCCTCCACGGCTCTCGGTGTCGACGTAAAGACCCTCACCCGCGGCTTTGACACCGTCATGTTCTGCCTGTCCAAGGGTTTGGGCGCTCCGGTCGGCTCCATGCTCACCGGCTCGGCGGATCTCATCGCCCGCGCGCGCATCTTCCGCAAGGCTCTGGGCGGCGGCATGAGGCAGGCGGGCATTCTGGCCGCGGCAGGACTCATCGCGCTTGAGCAGATGCCGGCCCGTCTCCACGAGGACCACGCCAATGCGCGCCTGCTGGCTGAGGCGCTCTTCCACATGGATGGCGTCGCCATCGATCTGGAATCGGTCGTGACCAACATCGTGATCTTCCGCCTCACCGGACGCCTCACCGCGCCGGATTTGGTGGCCCGGCTCAAGGCCCGCGGCATCCTGGCCAGCGCGCTCAGTCCGGATACGGTCCGCCTGGTCACTCACTACGATGTGGACCGCGCCGCCTGCGTCACCACGGCCGAAGCGCTCACCGAAGAGACCGAAGCCGCCAAGCTGTAGCAGCATGAACGCGGAACCATAAGGCGCCCGGGAGGCCGATTCGATTTCGACTCAGCCTCCCGCCACCGGCTTTCTGCGGCGGGCGTCAATTCTTGTCGAAGATTGCGCTCGATTCCTGGAAATCCGCATACGCGAATCCCTCCCGATGGACGACCTCTCCCGCCTCCAGATTCACTGCGGCAGTAAACATGGGCCCGTCGTAGACGCAGGTGTGAAATTCGCCGCGCTCTCCGCAAGGGTCGGTTGTCGGCGGCAAATCGTGCAGCAATGCGGCGTCGAACTCGCGGCCGGCAAAAGATCCAGGCAATTGCTTGGTATCCACGCAAACTAGCTTTGCCCCGCAGGCCGCCAGACAGCATGTCGCGCGCCAGTGCGTCCGTTGGAATCTCCCAGAGCGGAAACAAAGGTTCCAGCCCGGTCGGCTTCAATTGAGCCTCGCGATAGGCGCGGATATCCGGCAAAAACAAATCGCCAAAGGCAATCGCATCAATCTGTTCATGGACCGCACGATCGCAGACTTCTGTCATCCGCCGTTCGTAGATTTCGTTCGAGCATGGCCACGGCAGCGGCACAACCCACAGCGGCAACTGAGCAGCTGCGGCCTGCGCTTTCAGTACCGAATGGCGCGTCCCGTGCATCGCGACGCGCTGAAACTCGGTATTCAGGGTGGTCAACAAACCGGCTAATTCGATGCCGGGCTGTTGGCGCAAAACGTGGAGTGCCCATGCACTGTCTTTACCGCTGCTCCATGACAATAAAACGCGCTTCATCCGACTATCGTAACCTACACATCGAGTGCCAATCGTGGCGTGGGTGTCGTCTTCGAATGCAGGTCTCTTGGGGTGCGCAACTTTTTTCGCCGCAGCACGTTGATATCGACAACTCACCGAATCGCGTTGAGCGATCCGGAAACACTCAAACCGTGGAGGAGTTGATTCCCGTGAAGAAAATTGCATTGGCAGTCCTCTTTGCTCTCACCCTGTGTCCTGTGGCTTCGCTTGCGCAGGTCGCAATTCGCATCGGTCCCCCTGCCCCCGTGTACGAGCGCCCCGGCCCGCCTCCGGATCGCGGCTTCGTGTGGATTGCCGGTTATCACCGCTGGGAAGGCGATCGCTACGTCTGGACGCCCGGCCGCTGGGAACGTCCGCCCCATCCGCATGCGCATTGGGTCGCGCATCGCTGGGAACATCGTCATGGCCAGTGGGTATTGATTGAAGGCCACTGGCGCTAACGTGCGTCTCGCAAAATAGGAAGCGCGCCATAAGAAAGAGAGAGCGAGGCCTGTGCCTCGCTCTCTCTTTCTTGTCTCTGCGCCTCGGCGGGTCAGCCCCACCGCAGGTGGCCAGAATGCGGGCAGAGCAATCCGGTACAGCGCGACAAATCCCGGGATGCTACAAGTTGCAGGAGTGCAGTTTGCGTTGAGGTGAAACGATTCCCATCGCACAGCGCTGTCCTCATCGGCAACGGAACGCACGAGGCAGTCTGGAAAAGCCCCGGAAATGCACCCCTTGGAGGACTCGGTTCATGGTCAAGAAGGTAGCACTGGCAATACTGTTTGCTCTCACCCTGTGCCCTGTCGCTTCAATCGCGCAGGTTGCAATTCGCATCGGGCCGCCGCCACCCGTTTACGAACGCCGCGGTCCGCCCCCGGAACGGGGATATGTGTGGATTAACGGCTATCACCGCTACGAAGGCGGCCAGTATATCTGGACCCCCGGCCGCTATGAGCGTCCACCCCACGAGCACGCGCGTTGGGCTCCCCACCATTGGCAGCATCGTCATGGCGAATGGGTCATGACGGAAGGCCACTGGCGCTAAATTGCAGTTCATAAGATTCAGTGTTCAACAAGAAAGAGAGAGCGGGGCGTCAGCCTCGCTCTCTCTTTCTTGTTCAATGGAACAGAATCGCTGGGTGCCCCAGGTCCCGCTTTTGGGACATGGGAAAGCACCAACCCAATCCGTCTGTTTCTTCCTCTATACCATCAGGAAAAAATGCTCTGGCCCCACCGCAGGTGGTGCTAGCTGATTTCGATCACGTCCGTAGCCGCGGCTGCCGCGGCTTCGGCGCGTTCCATCAGCTTTTCCGCCACCGCGTAGAACTCTGCCGCCTGCGGGCTCTTCGGTCCCGCCAGCGCCACCGGCAGGCCGCGGTCTCCGCCTTCGCGGATGGCTGGCACCAGTTCGATCGATCCCAGGAAAGGAACATTGAACTGCTTGGCCGTGCGCTCCGCGCCGCCCCTGGAAAAGATGTCGATCTCCTGGTGGCAATGCGGGCAGGTAAAGTGGCTCATGTTCTCCACGATTCCCAGCACTTCCACATTCACCTGGGCAAACATCTCCAGCGCTTTGCGCGCATCCTGCAGGGCCACGTCGCTGGGCGTTGACACCACCACTGCGCCGGTCAGCGGCACGGTCTGCACCAGCGAAATCACCACGTCGCCCGTGCCCGGAGGCAGATCGACAATCAGGTAGTCCAGCTCGCCCCACTCCACCTGCTGCAAAAACTGCTTGATGATCTGGTGCAGCAT
>Ga0224531_1001131_pt1 | contig 12211 bp, 9 predicted proteins | sample CBST100metaG_FD_179876 | JGI IMG/M metagenome (GOLD analysis project Ga0224531, IMG submission 179876) | Peat soil microbial communities from Stordalen Mire, Sweden - C.B.S.T100 | ecosystem: Environmental > Terrestrial > Soil > Wetlands > Peat | place: Sweden: Norrbotten County, Stordalen Mire... | reverse complement strand
GTATCTCCAGTGAGTCTTTCGGAACCCGGCCTAGTATAGGGCCAATCGGCTTCGGCGGATCAAACGAATTCAGAAATATTTTCGGGGCTCCTGACTTGTCCAACCCGGAATGCAGAGTGCCGGTTTTTAGAAGGCCATTCTCTGCGGAGATTGTCCCAGGTCGGCACTGTTTATGCAGATTCCAGAAATATAGTGCAAGAAAAACTTGGGCGGGGCGCTTTTCCGCGCGCTGGACACATACAATCGTTAAGGATTTTTACGCGGGTTTGGGTCATGCAAGTGCTGCCGCTGGGGCGCCGTCTTTTCGGCCTGTTTTTCGGGTTTCTTCTTCTACAGTCCGGCTATGCCGAGCCGGTCGCCCCTCCGCACCAGCCGCCCCTCTCCATCTACATTGTGCGCACCGGCGAGCAGTTGCAGGCGCCGCACGTGCTGACCTACCACATGGTCGAGTATGCCCAGCAGCGTGGCCGGTGGATCTATCCAGACGTGGGCTACTACGACGAGGGCCACGGCGACGTGCGGCAGTGGTTTGTGGGTGTGGGCGCTGAGATCTACCACGGCGAGCACTCCACCTGGACCCAGGAACTCTATTTCACGCAAGGAACCGGCTCGGCGGCGCACCATCTGCGCGGCCTGTGGGTTTGGCCGGTGCTGGACTTGCGTTTTACGCCGCGGCTGACCAGCCAGACGGTCGTAGTGCCCACGGTGCCGCTGAACCGGGCCGAGCCGTGGGGCTTCGACGTGGACCGCTCCAAGGTGGAATACGCCCTGCGGCCGCACCTGACGGCGGGCGCGGGCTACAGTTCCTCAAAATCCGGCGAAAACCCGTGGCAGAACAAGCCCTTTGTGACGGCCACCGTGAGCCGCTGGACCGGGGACTGGGAGTTCTGGGTGCAGCGGGTGCCGGGCGGCGCGCAAATCCAGTTGCGGTACCAGAGGGTACATCCGGGGTTTTGAAGCGGTGTCTCAGGTTTTGGGCATTGAGTTTTATGTTTTCCCAGGTCCGAAAATCCGGACCTGGGACACACAAATTCATCCCAGCACGGCGGATAAAAGCAGCGTCATGCCTAACCCAGCCACGGAGAGAATCGTCTCCAGCACCGTCCAGGTGGACAGGGTCTCCTTCAAATCTAGCTTGAAGAAGGACTGGATCATCCAGAAGCCGGGATCGTTGACGTGCGACAGGATGATGGAGCCGGTGCCAGTGGCCAGCACCAGCAGCTCGGGACGCACGCCCATCGGTCCCACCATGGGCGCCAGCACAGCCGAGGCTACGGCCATGGCTACGGTGGACGAGCCCATGGCGACGCGGACCACGGCGGCCAGCAGCCAGGCCAGCAGCAGCGGAGGCATGTGCGCTCCCAGGGCCAGGCTGACCGTGGACTGAGCGGCTCCCGAGTCGCGCAGAATGCCACTCAGGCCTCCGGCGGCAGCCAGAATCACCAGCACTCCGGCGATGGGCTCAAAGGACTCTCCGGTGAGCTTGCGCAGGCCCTCCGGGCCCTTGATCTTTCCTGTTTGCATATGACTGCCCAACGACACCAGCGCGACCAGCACTCCGATCAGCAGGGCAACCTCGGCGCTGCCGGTGAAGTGCAGAATCTGGTTCAAGATGCTGCCCGGAAAGGAGAGCGAATCGGCCCAACTGCCCAGAAAGATCAGCACGACAGGAAGCAGAATGGCCGACGCGGCGCGAAAAGGGCCGGCGGGCGTTGGAACAGGGAGAGCGGGTTCATTCCCCGGTCTCAAAGGCGAGACCGGGGGCACTCTCGCGTAAGTCTCTGCTTTCCCAGGTCTCAAAAGCGAGACCTGGGGCACCCGAGCTTTATTTCCGGCATGAGAAACGGAATCGGAGGTGCTTGCGGCTTCCACCGCCTCGGCCGCCACTTCAGCGTCTGCGAACAGGATTGAGCCTTCGTCGGTGGCCTCGCCCCGGGCTTTGCACTTGCGCCACTGGCGGGTCAGGAACCAACTCAGGGCCGGTCCGGCGAGGGCGGCGGCGGGCAGGCCAGCCATCATGCCCCACAGCATGGTGCGGCCCAGGTCGGCATGGAACTGGGTGGCGGCCAGCATGGCGGCCGGATGGGGCGGAAAGACGGCATGGACGATGGAAAGGCCGGCCAGCACCGGCAGGGCGACAAAAATGGGCGGACGCCCGCTACGCAGCGCGGCGGCGGCCACAATGGGCAGCAGCAGCACCAGTCCCACCTCAAAGAAGACCGGCATGCCGACCAGTATCCCTAGCGCCATCAGAGCCCAAGGCAAGCCCTTGGGGCCGCAGTTGTCCACCAGGATCTTGCCCAGCGCCGTTGCGCCGCCGGAGGCGGAAACCAACCTGCCCAGCACCGCGCCCAGCCCCAGCACAATGGCGATGTGCCCCATCAGGTTGCCGACGCCGCCGGTAAACGACAGCGGAACCTGCTTGAGCGGCATGCCCGAAGCCACGCCCAGCCCCAACGCGGCCACGGACAAAGCCAGCGCCGGGTGCAGTTTAACCTTTGCAATCAACAGCAGGAGCAGCAATACCGTTCCCGCGGCACAGACCAGCAGGAACCAATCATGGGGAGTTGCGGGGGCTAGGATCACGCGCAAATTATTCCACAGTAGAGCTAGCCCGTGCCGTGAGCCCTTGCTGTGCGCGACGGCACACTTTTCGCTTGCGAGTCTCTGCTACCATAAGGACGATTGCAGTTCCTGCCGCCCGCAAGGCTGAATTCCAGCCCCTTGGGGCCAGAGCGCACAGGCGGCCGGAGTACATCCAGAAGGAGAAACTTCTATGCCTCTAGTCTCCACGCGGCAACTACTCGACGAGGCCGCCAAAGGCGGTTACGGCGTCGGCGCATTCAACGTAAACGATATGGAACAGATCCAGGCCATCATGGAGGCCGCGAAGGAAACCAATTCGCCGGTCATCATCCAGGCCAGCCGCGGCGCTCGCGCGTTCGCGCAGGACAATTACCTCTATCACCTGATGCTGGCCGCAGCCGAGCTCTATCCTCAGATTCCGCTGGCCATGCACCTGGATCACGGAAACAGCTTTGAGACCTGCGAAAGCGCCATCAAGCTGGGCTTTACCTCGGTCATGATGGACGGCTCGCTGAAGCCGGACGGCAAAACCCCGGCCACCTTTGAAGAGAACGTCGCCGTCACCAAGAAGGTTGTGGATTACGCGCACGAGCGCGGCATCTCGGTCGAAGGCGAAATCGGCGTTCTGGGCGGCATTGAAGACGGCCACGGAGCCGGCGGTTCGGGCCTGGATCACGTCACCGATCCCGACCAGGCTGTGGAGTTTGCGGAGCTGACCGGCGTTGACTCGCTGGCCATCGCCATCGGCACCAGCCACGGCGCCTACAAGTTCACCAAGAAGCCGGATGGTTCGGTTCTCAAGATGGACCTGCTCATCGCCATCCACAAGCGCCTGCCCAACACTCACTTGGTCATGCACGGCTCCTCCTCGGTTCCCAAGGACCTGCAGGACATCATCAACCAGTACGGCGGCAAGCTGAAGGAAACCTGGGGCGTGCCGGTCGAAGAGATCCAGCTGGGCATCAAGAATGGCGTCCGCAAGGTCAACGTGGACACCGACAACCGCCTGGCCATCACCGGCGCCATCCGCAAGGTTTTTGTGGAGAGCCCGGAGAAGTTCGATCCCCGCGACTACATGAAGCCGGCTCGTGCGGCCATGCAGAAGGTTGTTGCCACGCGCATGGTGCAGTTCGGCCAGGCCGGTCACGCCGGCGACTATACCGCGATCTCGATTGCGGATATGGCCAAGGGCTATGCCAATGGCACACTCGTCACCAAGCCGCTGGTCGGCGCCAAGTAACTCGCGTCAACGCATCAGGCACTTAGGCAAAGGGCCACTCCGCACTCGCGGAGTGGCCCTTTTTGCAATGGAACCGGATAACCCACCGTGACCGGGAGTCCACAGTTTAACAGGTAAAATCGCGAAAACACGAGACTCCAGAATGGCACATTAACGAAAGAGGAGCAACAGGCTACATTGATTTTGCGCATAGCTTCTCCGGTCGAAGAGGTGTATCGCTCCCTCGCCTGTTCTCTACCAGTGTGGCCAAGAACGGCATGGTTGAGCTAATTCAGGTATGAATGTCATCGCTTCTTGACGCGAGTGCGCGTTAGCAGTAAAGTTCATCTATTCCAGTAGCATGGTGCAATTTTGCACGGTACCCTAAAATCGATGGATTAACTCATTTTTTACAAGGAGAGATTCCGATGAACAGTACCCACTCCCCATCTCTGTCATATGGAAGGGCATCTCTCATCGCAGCTTTTTTTGCTGTAATTTTGACTGGCTGCCAAACAGTGTACAATAACAACCTCCAAGTGAACACATCCCTCGGTAAAGTAGTTACTGGCGGAAGCGTCCTTACGCCTCTCGGTTCACAGCCCGTTGCTGGCCAATGGGTAGCAGACATCCCTAAGTCCTCCGCGGCAAACACAGTCGGAATTGCGCCTTATGGATTAACATATGATTTTACTGGTGTTACATCAGCATATACTAGTTCTAACGTGTTAGCGGGCACTCTAACTAACTCTTGGCCCACGCAGCTTCTGGTAAGCAATGCGCGGATGCCTGCGTATTGGAATTTTCAATGGGAACATCCTTCATATTGTATTAATGTTGACACGCCGCCATATCCGCTATTATCTAACCCCGCTACCTATACTAATTTGGTTGAGCTGCCAACTACAAAGGTCTTTTGGACCCCTGCAAACCCCCAACGAAATTTCAACTGCTATATAAATAGCCCTGCTAATCCGGATTTTGCTTCGAGTGAAGTGAGCCCTCAGTTTGCCCTTGACGATGCCTTGCCATCGACTCTTCTGGTTCATGCATTCTCTCCTATAAATGCGGCTCCAGCTGTCACAAACCTGCGACTCTTCTCCATGTCTCTCACTAATCCAACGAATGTGACAGCTATATCCGTTGCTTCGGATGGTAGCAGCGCGATTTTCCCATACCCCAAGGCTTCCAATGGGAATGCGCTTCCGGCAGGGCCCTACGTCACCACCATTACGACCGACCCAGTTGGGGCGAGTCAGACGACTAACGGAATGGAGCCGATCTACATAGCTCATGACGACACGTCGTACACCTCAGCGTTCGGAGTAGCTGTTGCGAATCCTAAGTATACGACCATCTATAGTGGGGCGCCAGATACGTATGGGGATGGGACATGCGCCGGACAGTACTACTCTCACACCTACATTTCGGGCGGGGATCAGATACCATTGGTAACCCTACCGACACTTGGAAAGCTTGCTCTTGGAAGTGCCTCGCAGACGGTTTCTGTAGGTTCGAATCCTACGGTTGTGGTGCCGTACAACGATCAGACTGTATCTACCAACACACAAATCGATCAGTGCAATTTCGAATACGATGAATACACTGGGGCCCAGTCAGCGCTTGTAGTTAACACGGGAAGTAACACCGTCTCACTTGTAAGTATCGGAAGCTATAACTACCCAAGTGGAACCGTAAATGTCGGGACATCGCCTGTAGCGGCAGTTATTGACCCCAGCGAGTCATTAGCATATATCGCTAACTACGGTGATAGTACGATATCCGAAGTCGATCTCGGCAATGTCCATTTAACGCGCACTCTAGGCGTCATGACACATCCGACCTCCGTTGCTTTCGATTCTAATGGGAATCTTTGGGTAGGAGGACAGGGGAACTTACAGATGATAGATAGAACCAATTGGGCTGTATGGACGACGTTTCCAATTGATGGTACTGTGACTGGTATGAGCTATGATACAGCCCAAGGAGCATTCGTCAGTGCCGTCCTCAAAAATGGCACGGCCTCCTCGCCGAGTAGCGGATTGACCCTGCACAACGCTGTAGCATTCAGCACATCGGGGGGAGTTTCCTATTCGACAACGAGTCTTGTCAACGTTGCCACAGGCAATTCAACAACTTCGTCGATTGCCGCAGATACAGCTCCTTATGCACAGTCGAGCATGGCTTCCTATCTTGCCTTCCCAGGGCAGACGGCATTCAATCCACCAATTTACACATCTTCTAGTGGAGATTTAATTGCGACCGCGAATGGGGACACATTTACCGTCTCTGTGCTTTCGACCGGAAAAGTTCTGGTTAGCGGTACGACTCCGCATCCAATCAGAGGCATTGCGCTTACTCCAACCAAGCTCTACCTCACAATGCCAGAAAGTAACTCGCTGGTAACACTTCCGATACAGTTGCCGTAAAAACGACCGACAGGGACACGGAGGGGATATCTGGGTCCAGAGGATGATTGAATGATGAAGGCGGCGATTGCGTTATTTCTACTGTCTGAGGTCGTATGCTTTTCAGCCTCAGGGCAAGGTATTCCGATGTTTGGAGGCAAACAAAGCATTGGAGTGACGGCGAGCTATTCTCCAACGTCGAGCCACATTCTGATAGGTACTTCGGAGCAGCGAAGGACATTCACGGCAGGCGTGGAGTATACAAGACGCCTATGGGAGGGCAAGCGAGCACGGCTGGATTACAGCGGCGAGTTCAGCCCATTCTATCGGGAGAGCGACCCTACGATGGTCGCCACGGAAACTACAATTGCAGGTTATCCGTATGTGACACCCATAACGCCTGTGCGCGTGATTGCAGTAAGTCATATATCCCTTGGGGATTCCTGCGTCAGCATCTGTTATCCAATTTACCCGGTCTATGGTAGCGATGAAACGACTTATGCCGTCTCCATTTCCCCGTTGGGGGCAAGGTTGGTATTTCGCCCCCGGCGTCGTGTGCAACCTACATTTGAGACAAATCTTGGAGCTGTGATTTCAACGCGTGATATTCCGATAGATAACTCATCCCTATTCAATTATCAGTTTACTTTTGGGCCGGGCGTGCAGATGTTTGCCTTGCGAAACACCGCCGTCCGGATGGAATATGTCTTTCGGCATATCTCCAATGCCGGGACAGGCACAATGAATCCTGGAATTGACCAAGGCGTCTTCCGACTGACGTTGAGCCGCTACCGTTGATGCATCTCGACCTCAAATGAGTTGCGCCGTATACTCCCATGTCTCAAAGTAACTAGTTGACCGGGAATGTAATCACACCATGTCTCGCTTTTTGATCCCAAGGATTGACTTCCAACCTGATCCTTGGCTTCCAGCGCCGCCAACTGCACTTCGTCCTGCTCCGGGTCGCTTTCCTCGGCCGCCCGGCTGGCCTTGTCTCCCTTGCGGTTGCTGATCCTGTCCAGCGCGCAGCGCACCGCGATCCGATAGATCCAGGTGCCAAAATTCGACCGGGACTCAAAGCTCTCCAGCTTCTGATACCCGCGCAACAGGGCTTCCTGCACCACGTCTTCCGCGTCGGCCTCATTGCCGGTGATGCGGAAGGCGACCCGGAAGAGACTTGGGCTGTGGCGCACCACCAGCGCACCGTAGGCCTCTTTGTCTCCCGAGAGAATTTCCCGGATCGCCACCTGGTCGTCCTTGCCCATGCGGAACATTAGACACGAGTTTTCTGGGTGCGGTTAGGAGAGATTGTTGGCGGGGCATTCCGCGAGGCTGCAATCCACAATTTCTGTTCTATTCGCAAGGAACCAGTGTCTTGCATTGCATGGCATGGCGAACGGATGCGAAGCAGGGCATTTCGCCAAGCAACTTTGGTCCCGCCGCAAGTGGCTGGCTCAACAAAACTTAATAGTCCGCGCAGAATGCCCATTGATAGTATGGGAGCGGTTGACAAAAACGTTTTACAACGAGGTATTCATGACCTGTCTTCTTCGCCGCGCCAAACTCGGGCTTCCGGCATTGGCACTCTTTTCCCTGTTCTGTTTTGCTGTTTCGGGCTTCGCACAAGGGCATAAATCCGCAGCCCCGCCCAGTGGGCCATGGATGAACCAGAGCCTGACGCCCGACGAACGCGCCAATCTGGTGCTGAAAGAGATGACCCTCGACGAGAAGGTCGCCCTGCTGCATGGCGTGGGCATGCCGACGGACGACCCGGTCACACCCGAAAATGCCCCGTCGAATCGCGGCGTGGGCTATGCGGTCGGCGTGCCGCGCCTGGGCATTCCGGGCATCGATATGAGCGACGCGGCCTATGGCGTCCGGTCCAGCGGCGTGAATGGCCGCTACTCCACCGCGCTGCCTGCCAACGTGGCGGCGGCGGCAAGTTGGGACCCCGAAGCGGCCTATGAATACGGCGCTCTGATTGGCCGCGAACTGCGCGCGCAGGGCTTCAACATGAGCCTGGGCGGCGGCACTAACCTGACCCGCGAGCCGCGCAACGGGCGCACCTTCGAGTACCTGGGCGAAGACCCGGTGCTGGCCGGAACCCTGGTGGGCAAGCTCATTGAGGGAACTCAATCGCAACACGTGATTGGCGACATCAAGCACTATGCCTTCAACGATCAGGAGAGCGGACGCAACTCGGTCAACATCCACATCGGCAAGCGGGCAGCGCGGGAAAGCGACCTGCTGGCCTTTGAGATTGGCGTCGCCACCGGCCACCCCGCCGCCGTCATGTGCTCCTATAACCGCGTGAACGGCAACTTTGCCTGCGAAAACCAGTACCTGCTCAACGAGGTGCTGAAGAAAGATTGGCAGTTCCCCGGATTCGTTCTGTCGGACTGGGGCGGAACCCACAGCACCGAGAAAGCCTCTGCAGCGGGCCTCGATAACGAGCAGCCGGGTAGTTTCTTCTTTGGCGACCGCTACAAGGCCGCCGTGGAAGCAGGCAAGATTCCCGTCACTGAACTGGACGACCACGTGCGCCGCATCCTGCGCTCCATGTTTGCCGTCGGCGTCATCGATTATCCCCGCCAGCGCTCTGTCATCGATCCCTTCGCGGGCTTTGAGACTGCACGCAAAATCGAGGAAGCCGGCATCGTTCTGCTCAAGAACAACAAGGCCGCGCTGCCGCTAGACGCCGCAAAGATTCGCACCATTGCGGTCATCGGCGCGCACTCCGATGTAGGCATGATTTCCGGCGGCGGCTCGGCGCAGGTCGATCCCATCGGAGGCAACGCCATTGCTGCTCCCGGCAAGGGCGCAACGCACTGGCAGGAGCCGATCTGGTTTCCCACTTCGCCCTTGAAAGCGATCCAGGCACGCGCTCCGAAGGCGACGGTCAAGTACGACTCCGGCGCGGATCCGGTGGCTGCCGCAGCCGCTGCCAAGGGCACCGATGTAGTCATCGTCTTTGCCTACCAGTGGGAAAGCGAAGGCACTGACCTGGAGAGCCTTTCCCTGCCCTTCCACCAGGACGAGTTGATCGCCAAGGTGGCGGCGGCCAATCCGCACACCATCGTGGTGCTTGAGACCGGCAGCCCGGTGACCATGCCCTGGGTCGACGCTCCGGCGGCGATTCTTGAAGCCTGGTACGCGGGCAGCGACGGCGCCAACGCTGTGGGCAATGTGCTGTTCGGCTCAGTGAACCCCAGCGGCAAGCTGCCCAACACCTTCCCCCTCAGCGAGGCCGATCTGCCTCATCCCACCGTCACCAAGCCCGGACCGGAGTCCGAGCACTTCTCCGGCCCGGCTTCGCCCGAGCAATGGGCCGCGGGCCTGCCGCCCTTCGAGGTCACTTACGATGAGGGCGTCAAGGTTGGCTACAAGTGGTACGACGCGGAGAAGAAGCCCGTTCTGTTCCCCTTCGGCTTCGGACTGTCTTATACGAGTTACAAGTACTCAGGGCTGCAAGTAACTTCAGATAAGTCCGTCAAGGCGACCTTTACCGTGACCAACACCGGCGCGCGCGCAGGCGTGGAGACGGCGCAAATTTATGCCTCGCTGCCGGCCAGCACGCAAGAACCGCCCAAGCGTCTGGTGGGCTTTACCCGCGTCAAGCTCAATGCCGGAGAAAAGAAGACCGTGACCTTGGACATCGACCCCAAGTATCTGTCGATTTTCGACGAGCAAAAGGATGGGTGGGCGCTGCTTCCGGGAGACTACACCATTTTGGTGGGCGGCTCCTCGCAGAGCCTTCCGCTCAAGGCTGCGGTTAGCCTCAAGTAACTTGTCACTTAGTCCGAAAACGTAGAAGCTTCCACGGCATGACGCTGCGGAAGCTTCTACATTTTATGCCGCGCGCCGGGGCAGCAGCAGCCATGTCGCTATGACAGCGAATACCGGCAGCTCAACGGCTAGGTCGCTGCCATGCAGACTAAAAATTTGCACCGCAATCACCGTTGCCAGGATGAAGCATCCGCCCCAGATACAAAAGCAGGCCAAGCCGCGCAGCAGCCGCCGCACCCAGATGTATTTCAATACCCACCGCGTCGAGCTTACGAAGTAACTGCCAGGGCCGGTGTAAAGGTTGCGCCCCATATAAATAACATAACTTCCCAGCACGACGCGCAGCGCCATCGTGACCAGAGGATTGGATAACATCTGTGCCGCGCCGGTCATAACTTTCCTTGATTACTCGGGATTCTCCAACAGCCAATAATGGAAGCCATCCACGATAGCCACCAAGGCCGCTTGGTCCAGATCGCTGCTGACTCCGGCCGTGGTCCACGGTTCGTGACCGTCGGCCTGGAAGCTTACCGTAACGCGCACATGCGCCGCCGTGTCGTGAGCTGAAACATCGATGGCCGTCACGCTGAACTTGCCTAACTTCACCTTGGTCAAGGCCGGGTACCACTTTTCAAGTTCCAGCCTCATGGCCTTGGTCAGAGCATCCACTGGGCCAGCGCCAGTGGCGCGGGTGGTAGCGATTTTAGAGTCGCCAATCGACAGCGACATAAAGGCCTGCACGAACCGGCTCCCGGTTTCGTCGGTCTCGTCCAACACGCGCCAGCTCCGGACGCTGAAGCGTTCCTGCAACGTGCCTAGCACCTTCATGCAAGCCAGCCGGAACGAAACTTCGCTGGCCGTGAATCCGCCGCCTTCAATCATCGGCATGTTATCGTCCATCAGCGTCTGGGCCTGCGCGGAGTTGAGCGCCGCGCCCAGTTCCTGCGACAGCATGATAATGTTGGCCCGCCCCGATTGCGCGTTGACACCGATGACCGGCGCTGCGCCCACGCGGTCCGGATCGCACCAGAGGTACGCGCCCGGATTTTTGCGCTCGCTGCTGCCGTGCATGCCCGCCCAAGTGCCAAACGCTCCGGGGCCAACAATGGGCGCTCCGTGCGGCGCTTCCAGACCGAACGCCGTATAGGTTGCGCGTGCCAGCCGGGTCAGCCCCGGCAACGACGCGGGCGGCACAAACTCAGCTTCTCCGCGCAGTTGCATACTGCCAATCACCGTCGTCAGATTCACGTTGCCGCAGCGTTCGCCCGTTCCCACCAAGGTGCCCTGAATCTGCGCCGCGCCGGCCAAAATGGCTGCTCGCGTGTTGGCAACGCCCAGGCCACGATCGGTGTGGCCATGGAATCCAAAATTGGCTTCGGGATAATCTCGCGTCAGCTCACCAATCACCCCAGAAACTTCTTCCGGGCTGGCCCCACCGGTGGTGTCGCAGATCACGATGCGGCTCACCTGCTGGCGCGCGCATTGCTCCGTCATCTTGCAGAAATAGTCCAGGGTTTGCTGCCTGAAATCGGCCTCGCACTCGTTGCCGTTCTCGCGCCGCCCGCAACTGGCATCCATGGCGTGCTCAAAGTCCACAATCACTTCCAGACCCCGGTCTTGCAGGCAGGCAATGGTCTCGTAGGCCATCAGCAGATTTTCTTCCGGCGTGGTTTCCAGGGATTTCATCACGTCCAGCAGCCGCGATTTAATCACCAGCACCGCCACCGGCACACGCTTTTTGTGGCTGCTGATGAATTGCACGTCGGGCCAGTCCTGCACCTTGGTTCCGCGGCCGCGGGTCCGTCCGAACAACGCCAGTTTCATGGCTCCGGTGTCCACATCGCGTAGGGCGTGGGTCAGGTCGCCCACAAACTGGTTTGCGCCGGCAAAACCGATCTCGGCATACTGCACGCCAAAAGCGCCCATCCGCTGCAGCAGACTGACCGCGCCAGGCACGGAAATATCGATATTCGGCTGCTGAATCCCGTCGCGAAGACTCGTTTCAAACAGCTCGACTTTTCTCGTCCCCGTCTCCGTCATCGGCCCCGCTCCCAAAAGTAAAATTCAGCACAGCTTGCCCAACAACCCTGCGCCCAACTTTTCATCATACCTGTGTTGAATTGTTCAGGGACCTTGGGTATGTCATAGGATGGAGAAGAACAACCTTCAAAAGGCCTTCCACTTGAAATCATCTACCCCGCGCGCGCACGGT
>Ga0224531_1001130_pt1 | contig 12215 bp, 10 predicted proteins | sample CBST100metaG_FD_179876 | JGI IMG/M metagenome (GOLD analysis project Ga0224531, IMG submission 179876) | Peat soil microbial communities from Stordalen Mire, Sweden - C.B.S.T100 | ecosystem: Environmental > Terrestrial > Soil > Wetlands > Peat | place: Sweden: Norrbotten County, Stordalen Mire... | reverse complement strand
AGGGATTTGAAAAGCTGGAACGGCTCGGCGCGGTGCATGAGGTTTCCTTTGCAGAGCGTGGCCGGGCTGTCGCTGATCTCTATCGCGAAATGACAGCAGATCCATCCCGGAAGATTCTGGTTGTAGCGCCCACACATGAGGAGATCAGCCGGGTTACACACGCTATTCGCGACGACCTTTCTGAACGAGGCCACCTCGGCCAAAGCGCTGTGACTGATCGGCACGTTCCGCTGCAATGGACGGAAGCGCAGAAGCGCGATTTGTCGAACTACCGCGAAGGGCATGTACTCCTGGTTCACCGGGCAGCAAGGGGCATGGATAAGCATGAAGCTCTGACTGTCAGTGAGGTCAGGGCCGATGTGCTGGTAGCTCGCAATGCTCGCGGCGAAGAGAGAACCTTCACTCCCGCGCAGACGCGATCTTTTTCCGTCCAGGAGCTGCGGCCTATTGAAGTGGCTGCTGGGGATCGCCTGTTGTTGACTGGCAATCGCCGAGATGCGGATTTTCGGGCCACCAATGGCGAACTGGTACAGGTGCACAATGTGGTGAACGGGCGCATTGAATTGGAGGATGGCCGCGCGATACCGGAGAATTATCGCCAGTTCGATCATGGCTACGCCGTTACTGCGCATCGCAGCCAGGGCAAGACGGTGGACGGCGTGATTCTCTCCGCAGATGCGATGAAACAGGAATTGTTCTACGTCGGCGCATCACGCGGCAGGAGTGAAATCGCCATCGTGACAAGTGACCGCGAACAGTTGCGAGAATCCCTGGGCGTTTCCTCCGCGCGCCCTTCGGCGATGGAACTGGCGAAGGAGCAGGCACTCTCTCTCGGGCTGGAGCACGGTATTCAGCAAACTCCAGTCAAAACTATTGAACTTTCAGCCCTAAGCGAGGAAATCGGCATTGCATTCGAACTTGGAATCGGCTTGTAGTTGGAAAGCTCACAAGATAGTCATTGCAAACTGTACCCAGCGTGGGTACATGTGTTGGCGAGATCAATGAAGACTCAGCGCGGACAGCATTGTTCCAGTTCGTTGAAGCACTATCCAAATCGATGAAGGTTGGTTTCCCTTGTGATTGGGGGGCGACGTGTTGGTTTGCTACGAGCCCGCAGACGGTTGCTCTCTCGCCAATATGGTTCTTGGCGTCTGCGGAAGAAATTGTCTGAGCGATTGCCGGGATGAGTGCAACTGAAAGCAGGAAACCTGCCCCTGATGTTCGGAACGATTTCATTCTTGCCTCCCAAACGCACCAAGTGTACAACTGGGCCATAAGCGCATGGAGTCGCCGGGGAGACGGCAACTTGACGATGAGGCGCTTGGGCATCACCGTGGCGCGGGCATATCCAGTTCCAGAGGGCTCGTCTATGGGCCTCTAGACTCCGATTGCGGGCTTCTTGGATGAAGTCTTTGCACTATCGACATAGCTGGCTAGGTGTTCCTTTTTGCTTTTCGCCTCAAATCAAAATCCGCTCAACCTCGTCGGGGCTCATCTCGTCGCTGCGCCGGTCGTAGAGTTGGGTGGTGCGGGTGCTGGCGTGGTTGGCCATAGCGGCAGCCTTCCCCAGGGTGCCCCCGTTCTTGAGATATGCGGTAATCCCCGTCGCCCGGAAACTGTGATTCCCTATCTTCGTCTTGATGCCAGCCGCCGCAGCGCGCCGCCGGATCATCGCGTGGGCGTTGGCCTGGGGCAGGGAAGTGCGGGTGAGCTGCCCAGTGCCACGGCCGATCGTCCGGAAGAGCGGCCCCTTGGGGTCGTCCGCGAGCCCGGCGCCTTCGATATATATGGTCAGCGCCTGCTCCAGGTTATGGTGGCACGGCATCGCGTGTTCCTTGCCGCCTTTTTCATGTAGCCGCACCCAGAACCGCCGGTTCTGGGTAAAGACATCCTCGACCTTCATGCCCACAGCTGCCCCAATGCGGGCGAAGCTGTAGACCATCAGCGAGATTAGCGCCCGGTCGCGCAGGCCAGCCGGCGTCGAGGCGTCGATCGAGTCCAGCAGTGCCCGCGCCTCGGCCGGCTCCAGCACCGCGGTCTTGCCCGCGCGCATGATATGACGTGGGCCGCGCACCGAGGCCGCCGGATTCACCGGCACCACCTGGCCAACGACCAGCCAGTCGAAGAGATGGCGCACGGCGGCGAGCCGCTGCTTCACGCTCGGCGCGGAAACCTCCCGCCCCTCGAGCTCGATCCAGCTCGCCACATGGAGGGGGTGAACCGCTGCCAGCGACTCCACGCCCCTGGTCTCGCACCAAGCCAGGAATTCGCCCACGGCCCGCGCGTAGGCGCGCCTGGTGTGGGGATTGCGGATCTGGGCGGTGAAGAATTCCAGAAAGCGAGTGCCGGCGCGATCACCGGCGGCCGCGACAAGAACCGGAATAGCTGGCGAAGTACTGCTCGCGACAAGAGCATTGGTCATTTGCTCTGCTCCATTGCGGGTTTCAGGACAAACGTCAGGAATTCGACACCCATGTTGGTGATGGCCTGAGAGCCTCCTTGGGGAAAGACATCTTCTGGTTTGCTGAGGTTCGTCAGACCCCAATTGTGAAGATCGGCCATGATGTACCGAAGAAGATTGTCCTGATCGGCCAGTTCAGGGTGCAGAGTCTTGATGGCTTTGCCGTAGTCGTGAATACCATGAGGGCTCGAAGCACTCCAGAGACCTCGCTGCGTCAAATTCCCAGCAGCATTCCACAGTACGTCTAGCACCTTCACGTGGGATGCAGTGAATGTATCGATAGCACTTATGAAGACGTGCTGAAGCTCTTCGCCAGGTCCTTTGCCGATCGCTATCTTGAGAAGGATGTTACGCAGGTACTCCCGTTTCTCCTGCTGATGGGTCGCGGCGGCGGCTCTAGTTGCCTGGATGACGCCGGATACGAATACCTCGTTGCCGACCAGATTCTCCACTTTGAACCCTTCGACTTTAGCCTCTAGCTGGTCCAGGCCATCCGCAAGCTCCTTGAACCACTCGTCCCGCCTGCGGTTCACTGAAGGGGCAAGCACCATCGAAAGCACCTCGGTGACGGTTCCGCCGATCAAGGGAATCGCGGCCAAGGCCGCGCGGGCACCTCCCTGGATCGCGTCTACTTCGGTCGGCTGAGGGTAACGTTCCGCCCGCGTGGCGAACAGCTTGATCGGATCTTCGGCCATCATTCCCAATCCTCTTAAATGTCTGATAAAGGACATTGTCACATATACGGTAGTCAATTCTATTCCAAAAGGGAGATCCCCCGGCTTTGCCGGGGTGGCAGTAGAACTTTGAGAATTCCGGGAGTATGTCTTCTCTCGAATTGGGTGTGCTGTGGCAGTGAAGACAGCAGTGCGAGGCTTTTGTTTTTGTTCTTGCTTTTGCTTCGGACGGTTGCGAAAAGGCCCCTTTGAGGGGCCAGCAACCGTAAAGCCACCGGCTTTGCCGGTGGATACTTACTTGGAAAGTAGTCATCTCGGCTGTCGAGCTGCACTCAACTTGTAGACGCGCAGCCGAAAATACTGCACAGAACCTGTAGACTGCCCACGGATTCGGCGCGGCTGGATTCAGTATTGCCGAAGGCTTAGGCGAGTGCTGGAAGATATTTTAGTGCCCATTCCTTGAAAGCTGCTGGCCACCTCCCGACTCTTTCAACAATCTCGCGATGGGTGTCGTCCCTGGAGAATCGCCTGATCGATGAGAAAGGGTAGGCATCCAGTTCGCCGGCGGGCATTTCGTGGGGAGGAACTTTCGTCATCTCGCGCCTTAAACGTTTCGCTGTCTACAGGTTGTGTGCAGAATAATCAGCGCGATAAAGTCTTCAGGTTGAGTACAGCAGTCTACAAGTTCAGTGCAGCGTCTACAGGTTCTATGTAAGCCGCAACGCAATGAAAATAAACAATGTCCTGTCTACAGGTTGAGTGCAGCTCGACAGTAGGAGTTACTACCTCCGGTGCGAGGGAAGCGAAGTTCGATCTGGCAACGGAGCAAGTTGGAGACAGATTGCCCTTCGTGACACCGATGTCAGGTCTACCCCTAGTCACGAGCACGAGGAAACGCACAGCCAGAAGGTATGTATCTACGCAGCGGGAAGACAGCACCTGTAGGTACGCCAGTGGCTGAGCTAACAGCCTTAACGTCTTGAGGGTTGTGCCAGCATATGTTGAGTATTACTGTACGAAGCGTGTTTATTACTTTACAAATAACTCGTCGATTCTCGTGCATCATTTCATGTTCATCGCAAATAAGTTCGTGTTTTAATGGAGTGTTATTTTTAACCTGCGACAATTTCACCACTGCGGATATGGACTTCGTCATGATCCGACGCATAAGAGTAGTTGTTCTGTTTGCTGACGCGGAGCTGAAATGGATGCAGATGTCTAACCGGGTAACTGACGCAACACGTACAACCATCCTCGCTACGATAGGATTGGTCTTTGTTTTGTACGACATTAATGCCATCACACCGTTATTTCACTGCAATGCTCTTTCAAAGGTCCGAAAGGAAAGCAAGATGACCCTAAGAAGCACTCTCCGTTCTTTTTCTGGCTCGATTTGGCTCGTCAGTGCAGTTGCATCCGTGTTTGTTACACTCCCAGCCTACGCACAACAATCACTTCAGGTCTTGCATAACCATGTCCGCCCTGTAGTTTCCAGTGGGCGGGCGGCCTTGATGGGTTCTCTACCCTCAGAACAAGTCTTACCGCTCTCCATAGTTCTTCCACTGCACAATGAAACCGATCTCGACAACTTTCTAAGCAGACTCTACGACCCATCTAGTCCTGACTATCACAATTTTCTTACCGTCGATCAATTCACGCAACGATTCGGCCCCACTTCGGAAGACTATCAATCCGTCGTAGATTTCGCCAAGACAAATGGCTTCACGGTAGCTGAAACATCGCCAAATCGACTGGTAGTTAACATCCGTGGTTCTGTAGCACAAATCGAAAGATCGTTCAACATATCGATGAAGATGTATCAACATCCCACCGAAAGCCGGACTTTCTTCTCTCCGGATCGAGAACCTACAATCAATCTAAGAGTTCCTGTCGCTCACATTGCCGGCTTGAATAATTTTGATGCTCCACATTCTTTGGCGATAAGAGCATCCGATGTTCAGCCTCTAGATACTCCCAGCTCTAGCGGTTCTGGACCGAATCTTTCGTACCTTCCAAGCGATATGCGCGCAGCCTATTACGGAGGTACATCTCTTACAGGAAGTGGTCAAGCGGTAGGGCTCGTTGAGTTTGATGGGTACAATATCGGCGATGTCGTCTCGAGCTTTTACGGATCTGCTTCGTCTAGCCAAAGCGGCAACAACTACACCCTGCACTACACCACCGATGGAGAGCAATACAACATCCCTATTAATAATGTATTGCTCGGCGGCGCGACGTTAACTCCAGCCCAGGGGTACTCTGAGGCTGAAGTTGTGTTGGACATAGCACAACCAATTGGCATGGCCCCAGGTTTGAGCCAAGTACTCGTGTACATAGCTCCGTTTGGATCGCTGCCGTCTTTAGGTGGTAACGGAGACGTCCTCATATTTAACCGAATGGCCAGCGATAATATCGCAAAGCAGCTTAGTTGCTCATGGTACTGGAATCCGGATGACCCTTCGACAGACGACGTATTTTTCAAAGAATTTGCCGCACAAGGTCAAAGCCTTTTTGTGGCTTCGGGAGATTCTGGCGCATACACGTCCGGAAGTACTTGGTTCCCTATGGAGGACACATATGTGACTGCGGTTGGCGGAACTAATTTGAATACGAACCTTCCTGGCGGTCCGTGGTCGTCCGAGACAGCATGGAGCCAAAGCGGAGGCGGACCCAGTCCCAATGGATTCCTAATTCCGAGTTGGCAGCTAGGAGTTGCTAATTCCTCCAATGGTGCCTCCTCCACATTGCGGAATGCGCCGGACGTGGCGATGGAAGCTAATAATGATAACTATTATTGCGAGATGGGAGTGTGCGAATCAGGCGGGGGTGGGACGAGTTATGCAGCTCCGCGCTGGGCTGCATTTATGGCCCTAGTCAATGAGCAGGCAGTTGCAGCGGGACAATCGACTGTAGGCTTTGTAAACCCAGCGCTCTATTCGCTCGGTGAAGGGTCGAACTTTAGCAGCGACTATCATGACATCGCCAGCGGAAGTAACGGCACGTATTCAGCAGTCTCCGGATATGATTTGGTAACTGGCTGGGGAAGCCCGAAAGGGCAAAGTCTAATAGATGCGCTGATGCCGCAGCTGCAGCCCGCCTGCAAACCGCCGACGAATGGGTGTCCTAAGCTTATGATTTGGGATCGTCAAGACTGTGAGTGCGAATACATATGAGCAAGACAGGGTGTGCAGCAGTCTAAGCCGCACGCCCTTCGTTATTGCTATGCCTCGAAAGGTCAATTGGGCACAGGCGGGGTTCATCTTGCAGAACCCCGTCCCCTACCTGCGAGAGGAGCAGGGCTAGCCAAGCAACTCGGCAAACGCGTCCCCCCAGGGAACCGAGGTATGTGCAGTCTCAGTTGCAGATAATCCCGTTCTGAGGGAGGCGGCAGTCGCAGTTAATTCGCGCCTGAAATCGCGTCCATTGCGGTCCCAGACATTTTCGATTGTAGTCCGCTATATTTATGATTCAAAAAAGGAATCTTGTATGGAATACATGATCAAGCCATGCGCAGCGTTTTTATCAATAATGGCGTCGCTCTTTATGAGCGGGTGCGGTGGAGTGGGGTCGGCCCGTACGTCTCCTATCCCTACCATTCATAACGAATGGACGTGGATGGGCGGCGCGAGCGTGGTGAACCAGAAGGGAACATACGGAACACAGGGGACTGGCGCTTCGAGTGATGCGCCAGGTGCGCGATCTTACGCTTGCTCTTGGACTGATTCATCTGGAGACCTCTGGCTATTCGGCGGGTACGGTTACGATTCGACCGGCGCGTCGGGAGATCTGAACGATCTGTGGAAATACAGTGGGGGCAAATGGACGTGGGTGAGCGGGTCAAACTTGATTGAGCAAGCAGGGATGTATGGAATCAAAGGTACGGCCGTCCCCAACAATGTACCCGGCGCTCGATACCAGGCTGTTAGTTGGACCGATCCATCTGGAAACCTCTGGCTATTTGGTGGACTCGGTATTGATTCGAACGGCACGCGAGGAGACCTGAACGACCTCTGGAAGTATAGCGGGGGGCAATGGACATGGATGAGTGGCTCGAACACTTCCGCAGATCGTCGGCCAGGCGTGTATGGGACCCTGGGAACAGCAGATTCCGGTAACATTCCGGGACAGCGAGTTGATGCGACGTCATGGATGGATGCAAGCGGAAATCTCTGGCTCTTTGGTGGTTCTGGTAATGACTCGAATGGAAACGTTGGGATTCTCAACGATTTATGGAAGTACAGCAATGGTCAGTGGACATGGATGAGCGGATCGAAGACCGTCAATCAGCTGGGAACATATGGGATCCAGGGAACGGCAGCTCCTGGTAATACCCCCGGCGCACGAACCAATGCTTCTAGTTGGACCGATGCGGAGGGGAACCTCTGGCTTTTCGGTGGAGCAGGTAACGACTCGACCGGAGTTCTTTGCAAAAGTGGCGCTGGATCCCTCTGCAACCTCAATGATTTATGGAAATATGCTGGAGGCCAGTGGACATGGATGGAAGGGTCAAACTTGGTAGACCAGCATGGGACATACGGAACGCAGGGAACTGCGGCCTCCGGCAACGTTCCAGGGGCGCGGTGGGGCGCGGTGAGTTGGGCCGATGCCGCCGGAAATCTTTGGCTCTTCGGCGGATTCGGCTTCGACTCTACGACAGGATCCTATACCGTTTACGGAGACCTCAATGATCTGTGGAAGTACGGTGGCGGTCAATGGACATGGATGAGCGGGTCGAACCTTGCTGCCCAACCGGGGACATACGGGACGCAAGGGATGGTTGCAGTAAGCAATGTTCCAGGGGCACGCAACAGCGCTGTGAGTTGGACCGATGCGGGCGGAAATCTTTGGCTCTTCAGCGGGGATGACTCTCTTTCAATCGCGAACGGCGGAAAGGTAAATGACCTTTGGAAGTACCAACCGTAGTGTGTGTGGGTCCCTTCAGAAAAGGGAAAAAATCGTAGTGCGCCGGGAGACCGGCAAGGAGTAGATGGTGCAAGTCCATTGCGGTGAAGGAGTAGCGAACCACACCGACCCCGAGTCATGCGCAGTATACCGTGAGGTGTGCGGCGAAGCGTTGACAGGGGAGCGTGCAGGCCAGCCATTGAGCCGCGAAAGTTTTCTCATCCAGGACGCCGACGCCTTTACGATTGCGGAAGGCAAAACGAACGGGTGCGGCATCGCGAGTGCCCGAACGGTCCTGCGTGGTCGTAGACCCTGGCATGTACGGACGCTCTTTGTTTGGGAACCGGGAGATCTCCAGTTTGGCCACCTGCACTCAAGGGGTGGCCCGCGTCGGGAAGGCGAGGAGCCGTAGCCGATGATGAACGAACGGGAGAAGTCAGACCCTTCCATAGTAGCTGTGAAGTCGGCGAACAAGTCCGGGCAACCGGATGCGGAGTCGATGGAGCCAAGGGGAGGGGCCAAGGGGAACACGGTCGAGCCGCACATGCGCCGGACACAGAGCCGGGAGAGCGTGTCACAGGGGCTTGAGCGTGTACGAGAGCGAGCAAGGCAAGGGAAGAAGGAACGGTTCACCGCTCTGCTACATCACGTGACTGTTGATCTGCTGCGAATGGCGTATCTCAAGCTCAAGCGAGATGCGGCACCAGGAGTGGATGGCATCACATGGCGCGAGTACGGGCAAGACCTAGAAGTTAAGCTTGCGGATTTGCATAGACGCGTTCAGTGTGGTGCCTATCGGGCGCTGCCCTCGCGGCGTAAGTTCATCCAAAAAGAGGATGGGCGAGAAAGGCCGCTTGGGATTGCTGCGCTGGAAGATAAGATTGTCCAGCGAGCCGTAGTGGAGGTGCTCAATGCGATTTACGAACAAGACTTTCTCGGCTTTTCATACGGATTTCGACCAGGACGCGGCCAGCACAATGCGTTGGACGCACTCGCGGTTGGGATTACGTACACGAAGGTGAGCTGGATAGTAGACGCCGATGTACGATCATTTTTGGATCGTACTTCATACTGCCCCCTTATTCATGAAGTAGTTGCAAACAGGTGGGGTTGATCGTCTACGACTTTGATTCTTAAGCCTTTGCGCCGACCACAGGTAACGAGCTTGGCTTGGAGTTCGCCGCGCTTTACACGCTGCAACACCGTCTGCCGCGATACGCCGAGTTTCATGGTCGTTTCCAGCATGGGCAGATACTCCGGCGGGGCCTGCTCGACGATGCGCGCTCGCAGTTCTTCAGTGATGCGGATTTGCCACGGCGCGCCTGGAGTGACCTGTTCACCGGCGATGAAGCCTTCGGCTAGCCAACGGTGGATGGTGGAGGTGTTCATGCCGAAGATCTTGGCGGCCTGACAGATCGATACGACCTCGCCCTGTGTAGGTTGCGCCGAGGGCTGGAATCGCGGTATACCGCGATAACGGCGCAGACTACCGACCTGATTGGCCGTGAAGCGTTCTCCGGTCGCTGTTTTGCGCCCCTGACGATTCAGGATACCGGCGATAACATCGTCGGGATAGAGAGCGGCAAGGCGAGGTAACAACGAGATCGTATCTTCGTCGGTGCGTTGACCACGTGGCTGGGAGCGCGGCAGAGGTAGATCGATCTCTGTGAGCTTGCCACCGCGCCAGCGGATTGTCAGATGGGCCTGATGCGCTGGGCGATCAACCGTTACGATTACCTCTTCCAGCAGAGTGTGCAAAAGTTCTTTGCGGTCGCGATCCGTGGTGGTAGGAGCCGCCCAGACGTTGCGCAGATCAGAACCCAGGTCGCGCATCCGATTTTTCTCTTCCTGGCTCAACGTGCGCGGGCGTAACTGCTGTCGGCGCACGAGTTCTGCCTCTGCGGCAGCCAGGTCGCGCAGCCGTTTCTCCCATTGGGTTTCTAGGCCACGCGCCACCATCCTGTTCTCAGGCTCTACCGCACGGTACTGGCGCTCGGCGCGGTCCGCCTCGTAGCGCGCCCTTTCTACAGCTAGTCGCCACTGCTCCAGCGCGGCATCGTGATCAGTTTCCAGTCGCCGTATCGCCTGCTCGGTAATTTCCACCGAAGCCGGAGTTATTGCTTTCAGAAACGCATCACTGACGGCCTGGTCGATTTGAATGCCCCCGACGGTGAGGCAGTAAACGCCTCGGCCTTGAACGATGTCTTTGCCGGAGCAGTGATAGCCAGGAGAAGCGTTTCGTCCACTATAGTGCGTATGCAGGTGGCGACCACACTTGCCGCAGATAGCCAGACCTTGCAGCAATGCGGCTCCTTCTCTCACCGCGCCACCTGCCTGATGAGGTTGGGGGTGAACATTGGCATCGATGCGGGATTGATTGGCCTGATAAGTTGCCCAGTCGATGAAGCCTTGGTGGTGATCGGGAAGAAGCACCGCCCATTCGGCTTGCGCTAAATGACGGGTTCGTTTGCGCAATCGGCCTTGCTCATCGACATAACGTTCATGACGGCACTTGCCATACGCATATGCGCCAGCATACACCGGATTGGTGAGCACGTGGTGGAGAGCGGTATACGTTGGAGCAACCCAGCGGATCTCGCTCTTCATGTGGGCGCGCAGCGGAAAGCTGAGATTTTCGCTGCGAAACCATAGCCAGACCTTTCGGACCGAACCTAACTCGGCAAACTTCGCAAACACCGTGCGAATGGCGCTGACCACGGCTTCGTTAGAATCGAAGCATACTTCGCCATCTTCTTCGCCCCATACAAAACCTACCGGCAGACCACGACGCAGTTCACCACGCGCAGCCTTGTTACGGATTCCGCCATCAAGCCGGGCGCGCAAGACATGAAGTTCCACTTCCGACATCGTGCCTTTCAATCCGAGGATCAAGCGATCGTTAAAAACAGCCGGATGATAGATTCCATCGCTATCTCCGATCAGTGTATCGGTCATGCCGCACAGATCGAGGAGATGATACCAAGCGGCGTTGTTGCGCGCCAAGCGCGAGACTTCGAGTCCCAGCACAATTCCGACGTGTCCCAGAGCTACTTCCCCCGTCATGCGGGCAAATCCGGAGCGGTCAACCGAGCCGGAACCAGACAGGCCAAGATCTTCGTCGACTACAATTACCTGCTCTCTGGGCCATCCCAGTTCGCAGGCTCTCTCCACCAAAGCATACTGCCGCGCGGTTGACTCGCGATTGTTCTCTACCTGCTGCGGGGTGGATTGGCGAATGTAGACGAATGCGGGGCGCCGCGTGTGACTGAGTTTTACCTTGTCGGAGTCATTCATCGTTCTTCTCCTCGTCTTGGGGCTGGGCTGCGTTGGCCATCGGCCGCGCCAGCATGTCGATGGCTAGAGACTTCTGTTCGATCTCGATCGCTTCCCAAGGAAAGCTCTCGTCGAGAAGCAGATCGAAGAGACTCGGATAGTTTTCCCGCACAGTGACCCTCCTTCTCAACCGCCTCGCTTGTTGAGGCCGCAAAACGGTTGAGAAGAGCGTCTGTGATTGCGCGTGCATGAAGCAAGTCTTCGATCGAACCCAGCATTTCAGTAGGTTGCACAGAGATGGGGTGTTGCGGCTGAGTTGCCGAGACAAAGTCTGTCCAATCAGCGGGAATCATGGACTTGCTTCCATCGGGCAGGATCAGGACAAGGTACAGTTGGCCCTTGCGATGGATTGTTCCGAGGACCTCAAGCGCTTTAGTTTCGAATGGGTGGTGGCTGCGAGTAATCGTGACCCGCTTGGGAAGGTCCTGATGATGGGTAGTGTGTGGTGTCTTCCTTCGATGCGATTTCGCACGAGTGGCTTGTCAAGTTCATCAAGCATCGCATCGCGGACCGGCGCGTCATGCGGCTCATCCAGAAGTGGCTGAACGCAGGCGTGCTGGAGGATGGAAAACGAATACGAATGGAGGCAGGGACGCCTCAGGGCGGCAGTGCATCGCCGCTGCTGGCGAATATCTATCTCCATTACGTCTTCGATCTGTGGGCTCAGGCATGGCGTCGAAAGCAGGCGCACGGCGATGTAATCGTCGTGCGGTACGCGGACGACAGTGCGCCACGAAAGCGCGAAGGAGGATTTGTGTAAATAGAAAACCTCTTCAAGCTGTGCTGCACGAGAGATGAGAGATGGCCTCTCGAACTCGCATTACAGGATGTGGGTTCAAACCACC
>Ga0224531_1001125_pt1 | contig 12244 bp, 9 predicted proteins | sample CBST100metaG_FD_179876 | JGI IMG/M metagenome (GOLD analysis project Ga0224531, IMG submission 179876) | Peat soil microbial communities from Stordalen Mire, Sweden - C.B.S.T100 | ecosystem: Environmental > Terrestrial > Soil > Wetlands > Peat | place: Sweden: Norrbotten County, Stordalen Mire... | reverse complement strand
TGTTGTTGTTTCCATGACAACAGTTCAATGCCTGCCGGGCTGTTCTGAAAAGTACCTCGCTTGAGACCGAATCTGCTCCGTCAACACCCACACCGGCAGGACCGAATTCTGGGTAATTGAAAGGGCTCTGCCGGGGTGGCAGTAGAACTTTGAGAATTCCGGGAGTATGTTTTCTCTCGAATTGCCTGTGCTGTGGCAGTGAAGACCGCAGTACGAGGCTTTTGTTTTTGTTCTTGCTTTTGCTTCGGACGGTTGCGGTCAGGCCCCTTTGAGGGGCCAGCAACCGTAAAGCCACCGGCTCTGCCGGTGGATACTTACTCCGGTCTTTGGCAAATAAACCAAGCTGAATGAGCGCAATGGCTGTTGGCAATAGTTGACGGTCGAACAGCCGAACTTGGATCAACCACTTGTGCCATGGCGAGGGTCTTGTTCTAGCAGGTGATGCCGTATTCTACGGAACGAAAGGTACAATCAGACCCACGAGAGAAAATCATGCACAAGCTTGCGTCAGATGCCATAGCAATCGGGGTTGAACAGACCTGCAAGGTCGAGATGCGAGACTACGGACCACATCTTTCCGGGAATCCCTGTGGTCGACCGATCTACAGCGCGCCAGAGTACGACGCCCAGCCGGTATGTATCATGCATTCGAAGGACCCAAGCAAGAGCGGCGGAGAATTTGAGAAGGAGTTTGAACGGATTCTCGATGAGGCTGAGAAAACAGAAACTGAGGCAAACTTCACCGGCTTTGTCTTTGTGAATTCAGATTTTCACGGTAGAACATTTAATTCGGCCTGTTCATTCTTTCGCGCCGAGTTCTCAAATCAATCCAATTTTATCAAGGTCACGTTCAATGGGGATGCCAACTTCGCGCTGGCTAAGTTCGCGTGCGCTGTTAGTTTTGTCGGAGCAAAATTCGAGCGGGAAGCTGTTTTTCTTGGAACGGAATTTAGTGGCCGTTCAGAGTTCGGGCTGGCGACATTTGCTGGAAATGTGTATTTCGCTGCGTCGAAATTCAACCAAAACGCCGACTTTGGGAGCGGCGTGTTCCACCAGAGTGCAGGCTTTGGAGAAGCTATTTTTGGCCAAGGGGCCGATTTTGGCGGCGCACAATTCAGTCAGACAGCCGACTTTCAGGCAGCGATATTCGCCAAAAATGCTAGCTTTCGCAACGTATTTTTCGTCGGGGATGCTCACTTTTCTCGTGCGGTCTTCTCGCAGACAACTCTTTTTAGAACTGCTAGGTTTTCCGGTGCGGCGGTTTTTCGAGACACACGCTTCCGGCATGATCTTTCTACTGAGCCGGGGCTAGACTTCACAGATGTCAAAATCGAGCATCCAGAAAAGGTTGAGTTCTATAGGACGGATCTGGGGCAAGCGCTTTTTCACAATACTGACCTCACGAAAGTGGATTTCACGCTGGTGCAATGGCGCGACCGAGGACGGGTAAAGCACTATCGCTGGAGACGTCGGTGGTACTGCTTACGGCGATTTGGTGCCATCCGGGGACGCAGGGTGTGGCTAAAACGATGGGAATTACTCTCGCGTCTTGTGCGCCCGCGCGAATATCGTCTCTGTCTCTTCGACGAGGATGTGGCTCTGGCGGGGATACCTGCACTTAGACTTCCTGAAAGACGGCTCGCTAAACACTGCCTTTCGGATCATCTAGCCAGTACATATCGTCAAGTAAAGCAAGACTATGACGTTGCCGCTGATTTCAGGACCACGAACGACTGGCGACAGCTCAATACACGGATGAGACGGTTTTATGGCCGTTTCGGCTGGGCCTGGGCGAAGCTAGCGTGGACCTTACGGTCGCCCAACATGATGAGCAAGCGAAATTACAGCCTGATCGCCGAGACCTATCAGCAGTTGAAGAGAAATTACGATGCAAAGGGCGATTACTGGACTGGAGGTTACTGGCACTATGGCGAGATGGAGATGAAGAGGCTTAACAGCCGCTGGCGTTGGAGGCCGCTCCGATGGCTAGGTCATCACTTCAGCCTAGTTGCGCTCTACAAGTACGCCAGTGCCTACGGGGAGAGCTACATAATGCCGCTGCTCTGGCTGGTTTTCTTCCTGGCCGCATTTGCATTTCTATATCCCATTCCCGGCATCGAGTTCAACCCCCCTGGCAACATTCCCGGCTGGCTCGGATATGTGGACTGGACGACATTCTTCCATGCCCATCCAGCCGAGTATCCATCCGGTTTTTGGGGAATGATTCTCGACAGCCTCATGACCTCGCTCTCTGTTGCGGGCTTCCAGCGCGAACTCCGCTATGTTCCAAGTTACCCGTGGGGCCGTATGTTGGCTCTTTGCGAACTGCTGCTGACCACTACGCTTGGCGGCCTGTTTCTGCTTGCGATTCGTAGACATTTCAAGCGCTCGTGATCCTGCTGAGCGCCAAATCGCCAACTCACTCACTGGCAGAAAATTGGTCTGCTGAATGTCGCCTTCCCGCAAGTTTCCTTTGGTCACGGCGCGGATTGGGGCGATTGCCAGCAACTCGTCCCCGACACATTCGGAGATCGACCGACCGCCATCACCGCACTTGGGGGCGTTTACTGCTTTGCTCCATACGCTCTCGCCGAGGTAGTCACCGCCAAAGATAAAGGCCCTGAGGTCGATAGCCTCGGGGCCTTTATGTGTGTATGTGTGGAAGCGGGTTACTCTGCAACGGGGACGGCCAAAGCTGCTTTAGCCGCCTTGGCTGCCTTGTTCTTTGCCCGCTTGACCTTGGCCCAGCGTTTTTGCTGAGCAGCGGCGATCTTGGCTCGGCCCTCATCGCTCATGCCACCCCGGGCTGCCTTTTTTGCTGGCGCCTTTGTTACCTTGGTTGCCTTGGCCTTCGGTGCAACAGCCTCACCTTTCAAACACAGGACACGCGCCTTCTGCAAGGCATTGATGCCGCGATCGATTTCAGCCAGTAGTTGTTTCGTGCTCATTCAAAATCCTCCTTCATAAGTCTACACGAGGTACAAATATGAGTCGCTAGAGATATTAGTTACCTGACTGTCTGGCGTCAACTATTCTTTCCCCTCAACGACAACCATAATTCCCGATAGATGTTGGAACTTCTATCTCTCCTCTCCTTGCTGAGATGTCGTTGTTGCTGGCAGGGCCGGAGCGAAGCCCCGAAGGGGCGAAGCGGAGGACCTGCCAGCAACAACGGTGGCCAGATCTCCGCCCTGTCAGTTCGTTTCGCTATTCTCCAGTGCCGGATCCCTCGTCTTCTTGGCCTGCTCCATCCGGTAGCTGGGGATGTTCAACTCCAGAATGACCGAGTGGTGAACCTGACACCATTTGCGCCAATCGCCGGGTGGAATGTCCGGTGTATAGCTCATCGTAGTCAATTGCGCGGAAGCGAGGCGTCATGCGCAGAAGCGTCGAACAAGGAACGATAAAGCGCGGACCGCACATAGAGAACTTCATGGTTGCCCGTTTCGACAATCCTACCGCGGCCCAGCAGCACCAAGCGATCCACCCATGTAAGCGAGCTGATGCGGTGCGAGATGAGAATCAGCGTCTGCCCCTCACAGAACTTGGAAACGGAAGACAATACGGTGGACTCTGTCGGCGCATCGAGCGCAGAAGTTGATTCATCGAGAACGAGCACGGAGGAATTTCTCAGCAGAGAACGAGCGAGCGCCAATCGCTGACGCTCACCTCCCGACAAGCCGCCAGCCCCAGGGCCGAGAGGTGTATCGATGCCTTGCGGCAGTTGGTTCACCACGGAAGTAAGCTGTGCCGTGGCCAGCGCTTGCTGCAAATCGGCTTCGGTCGCCGCGGGGTTCCCATAGAGAAGATTCTCGCGGATGCTTCCCTGGAAGAGCAGCGGCTGCTGCGGAACATATCCCACCGTGCGCCGCAAGGAGGCGAGCGTAAACTCCTTGATCGGGCGATTTTCCAGTTGTATCTCGCCTGACTGCGGGTCCGCGGCACGCACGAGAAGACGCGCCAAGGTGCTTTTGCCTGAACCGCTCACGCCAATCAACGCGATGCGCTCACCCGCTTGAATTTTCAATGAAATGTGATCGAGAACAGAATTGTCCGCATAGGAAAAACAGACATTCTGAATCTCAAAGCCGAACTTCAATGCGCCAGCCGGGAGACGGCGCGTTCCCGTATCCTGCACCGTCGGTTCAAGGGCGAGCAATTGCCGCACCCGGCGAATGCTCGCTCCCACCGACTGCGTGCGCGCATAAAGGTCCATTGCCGAACTGACGGGTTCGAACACGCGCGTGATGTAGGCGGAGAACGCAACCAGTCCACCGATGGTCAAGGCGCCATGAAACACCTTATAGGCGCCGGTGATGAAAACGTCGAGGATGGCAAGTGCGAGTATTGCGCTCATCGACAAGCTGAAACCCATCTGCGTGCGCCGCTGAACCCATTGTGCGCGGAGCATTCCATCCCACACTGCCACAGCCCGCTGCGTAGTCGCCTCTTCCGCTCCCAAAAACTGTATCTGAGGAACCGCGCTCAAATGTTCATTGAGAATGCTGGCCGCTGATCCAATCTCGGAACGGGCTTCATCGGCGCGCTCTTTGAGCTGCGTGCGGTAGTGCCGTTGCACGAATGCGAATAAGGGAAAAAGCGGCAACAGAGTCAGTGTCATGGAGAGATTCAGCTTTGCCATCATCCCCAGGTAAAGCGCGAAGAACAGAATGGCGCGGATACTCTGATTGGCAGTGTCCGCTCCGAGGTTTGCAATCTCATCGACATCATGCTCCATGCGGGCCAGCTTCTCGCCGGTGGGCGTCTGCTGGTGATAATCCTCCGAAAGGCGGTTCATCTGGTCAAGCAGTTCGATGCGCAACTCACGGATGCAGCGCTGCGAGATCGAGAAATTGATGAGTGAACCTGCGCTGTAGAGAACGGAACGCGCGAAAAAGCAAAGGCCGATGCCGAAAGCGAGTTCCAGCATCAGGGGTGCATTGCGCTGCGGCCATGCCCGATCGATCAGCAACTGGAGAAACAGCGGATCGGCGGTGGCGGCGAGTCCGGCAAGCGAGACACAGAGCAGGCCGAGAACGATCCGCCACCGTGACGAGCCGAGGCGCTGCAACAGCCAACTGAAATCGCTCATGGTCCGCATGGGCAGACTCTCCGTAAACGCAGGACAAAACTTGCCGCAACTTTAGCGCGATACGCCTTCTCAATCAAGGCGCGCGCGCTTTGCAAATCGACGCGAGATGTATGAATGCCGCGCCAGATGCGTGCAAAAGCCGTTTAGAGTAAGTTTGGCCAAATGCAAAACTTTTGTTGCATCCTTCAATTCCAAGTGGCAAGATTTCCACAAGCGGAGGCATCGCAAGTCTCGTTCTCAGTTCAATCGGCATCGCCTCCTTAGTTGCGCAGGAGGGCAATGTACGACTGGGCGGAGTTTCGTCATTTCCGGTACTTACTCACGATCCTCGAACGAGGAGGATTTCGCATTGCAGCGGATGAACTCCATACATCCCAGCCCAATCTTACGGTTCAAGCCCGGCAGTTTCAGGAAAACGCCGCCATTCGTCTCTTCCGCAAATCCAAAAGCGGACGCATCTGCCCAACCAGAACCGGCCAAGCTTTTCTAACGCTGGCACCAATGCTGCTTGAAGTTCGCGACGAAATTATCGACACACTTATCGCAATCGAACGAGGCGAAATTAGCTCCGTGCGGTTCGGATCAACGCCACTCGTCGATCAGAGGCTGTTTCACATCTTCTGTGAGTTGCATAAGGAACTGATGCCGAAATGCTCCATACGGCCGACACTGGGCGATACTGCCCAATTGGCCGAAGAGATTGCGGACGGCATGGTCGATGCCGCTATCGTAACCCTTCCCTTGAAGCATCCAGCGCTTCACGTTGAAGAAATCCGCCATGACAGACTTGTCGTGTGCCTGCGCAAGGATCATGTGCTTGCATCCAAAGCCGCTTTGGATGCAACAGATTTACAAAGCAATCTCGCTATTTTTTATCATCCGCAGCAGCATCCTGACGCTCACCAGAGATTGATGAAACGTCTCGCCGGGATCGGAGTTTCTGTTGAAGAGTATTCACGCGCTTCTCATCCTTCCGAAGTGCAGACGCTCGTCAAGGAAGGGTACGGCTTCGCCTTGATCCGCGAAGGGACTCCGCTGGAGAAAGAGTTGACGACACGTCCGGTTGCCGGAGTTGACTGGACCGTAGACACTGCCGTTGCTTACCACAAAGAACGTCATCCCAAGACCGTTCCCATACTGGTGAAGAAGCTCCAAAGGCAGATTCAGAAAAGCCTGTCTCCAGGCGTTTCCACCCCTCTTCTGAACATCCGGAAGCCTGTTGCAAGCTGCAAACAACCCGCTGCATTAACGAATAATCCGCCGATCCAGTTATCGCTTCATCTGTGAATGTTACTGAATCCACACCAGATAACGGAGGCCGATAACTGCGAGCTATCGGCCGATAAATAAAACGTATTGGACGAAGAATTATTCTCAGCCAATCATTACGGCATATTCCAGCCCGAGCAGGGCCACCGGAGGTGCCGATGTTTTCTCGCAGCAAAATCATTTCTCTCCACACGACAACCCGCTTTGCCAAGCGATTGGCTCAACCTCTCTCCAAACACAATCTTCGCCACGCAGCACATACGCTGTGGCCGACTCTTCTTGCGCTCTCAGTTACCGGTGTAGCCCACGCCCAGGGGACGATGGACTTCTCCGGAGCGACTACGCTGATGACAACTTTCAAAACCTTCGCTATCTATGCGGGCGCTGTCATCTGTTTCGGCGGTTTGATCTTCGCCGGGATCCGGATGATGAGCGGTCGCTTTGCGGACGCCATTCCGGGCCTCTTCGGTGCGCTGTTTGGCGCTGGAGTCCTCGGATGGGGCGCCGGCTGGATTGGCTCGCTCACCGGTCAGACGATGCAGTAGGCGACGGCCATGACCAAGCGAGGAGAACCGTTACCAATCAACCAAGCGCTGAATCGACCGAGGGCCAAGCTGGGCCTCGACCTCACAGCATGGATGGCGATCGTATTCGTCTGCGTAACGGTTTTCCTCGTCGGGTTCCGCGTAGTCGCATTGATCGCCTTTCCAGCACTTGCCATCAGTGCATGGCTAATCGTCCGTAAACATCCCAAAATGTTCGAGCTTTGGGGCTTGAGTTTAATCCAGAGGTCCTACTATGACCCGCGTAAACACTGAGCAATTGAAATACACGCCGTGGTTCGCCAAGGCCGGAGCCGCGTGCAGCATCGTTCCGATTGCACGCTTCGTCAATCACCGGATCTTTTCGTTGAAGGGCGGCGGCTACGGCTGCCTCTTCTCTCTAGCTGGACTCGACGAGGAAGGTCTGACCGATCAGGAACTTGAAGCCCAGATGCGGTCGATTGAAGGCGCGCTTCGCGGACTGCCCGAAGGGGCGTGCCTCTATCAATACACGCGCGTTATGTCCGGCTTCGATCTACCCCGGAAAGAGCATTACGCCAATCCGGTCACGCAGGTATTCGTGGACGACCGGCTGGCGTTTCTCGAAAAGACGGCTGGATTCCGCCGCATCGACCTTCACTGGTGCTTGACGCTGGAGCCGCCGAAGGCCAAGGCCTTCGCACGTCAGCCGAAAGAACACACCGCCGACACCACGCGGATGCTGGCCGATCTTGAAAAGACAGCCACGCTGCTTGAGGGGCATCTTGGTAGTTCACTCGGATTGAAATTGCTTGAAAATAATGCCGTCTACCAATTCTTCAGCTACCTGTTCAATCTCGAAGAGTGGGCCAGTGCCGATACGTTGTCCGCCGATGATGGTATGGACCAGCAGATTGTAAAGAGTCCCGTCGAGTGGCACAGCGACCACCTCACCATCGGCCGCAGATATGTTCAGATGTTTTCGCTGAAGACAACACCGGAGGCGTCCAGGCCGTGCCTGTTCTCAGGCCTGATGACGCTCGATTGCGACAGCGTCCTGTGCTCGACATGGCGGTCGAAGTCCACCACTGCGGCGCGCAACGAAATCGACGCTCAGGAAAAGTTCATCTCGTTTTTCAAAGTCGGCGTGCTGACGCGCGTCATGAGCGGACACGATACGGCTTCGCTCGAAACCGGGGCCGGAGCCAGAGCCGCGAACAACCAGGTCGATGACTTGGGCGAAGTGATCCGCTCGCTCGACAAGAAAGCGCAGGGCGAATACTCGCTGCGCTTGCTTGTGGCCGCGCGCAGCGTGGACGAACTGCGCGGCATCGCACCCGCTGTGCATCGTGTCTTCGTCGATGCGCGGGCGCAGGTCATGGAAGAAACGCTTGGGAACCTCTCGGCCTTTTATGCGCTGTTTCCCGGCAACCAGAAGTTCAACGTCTTCCCCTTGTGGCTGGCGGAAGACCATCACGCGCGGCTGTCTTCGATCTTCGCGCCGAATCCCGGTCATCCGTATTCCGAAGACTTGGACAACGAGTATTTAAACATCTTCGAGACGCGCACGCGGACGCCGTTCTTTCAGGACGTTTATGTAGACGGTGTGCGCGTCATGCTCATCCTCGGGCCAACAGGAACCGGGAAATCCGTGCATGGCAACATGGCCATCGCCCACGAACAGAAATATGGCGGTTTCACTTACATCTTTGACATCGGCGGCAGCTACGAGAGCGTCGTCGAGTTGTACGGTGGCCGTGTTGACCGTATCGGTAAGGACGGCCCACGCGTCAATCCGTTTGCGCTGGAGCCGACGGAAAGCAACATCACGTTTCTCTATTCGTTCGTAAAGCTGTTGCTCATGAACGGCGGCGCAGAGCTGGAACCGGAAGACGATGACGTAATTCACAAGGCTGTGCGGGATATGTACCTGCTCGACGCCGAGAATCGCCGCCTGTCGAACCTCTTCCTGCCCAAGAAGCTCGACCGTTACTTGTCCAAGTGGGTTGGCAACGGCGTCTATCACGCGGTTTTCGACAACGTGGAAGACAGTCTCTCGTTGTCGCGTCTCCAGTGCTTCGACTTCCAGGGCGTCAACAACGAGCAGTGCGCCGACCTGATCGAGCCGGTGATGGTTTGGCTGCTCAGGCGAATCAACGACGTTCTCTACAACCCAGCCAATCTGGGCGTGCCCAAACACATTCTGATCGAAGAAATCTTTTCTTCGATGAAGAATAAGCAGCTATTGGATGGCGCACTCGCCTCCATCAAGACAGTGCGCAAGAACCTGGGTGGAGTAACCATGATCGGCCAGTCCGCCGAGGACCTGGGCGCGAACGCAGATAGCATTGTCAATTCCTGCACGTCGTTCCTGTTTCTGAAAGACGCGACCTTCAACCGCAAGCGGTACGCGGAGCTTTTCAAGATGAACGAGCAGCAGCTTGCTCTCTTCGAGAGCTTGCAGGATCGCGAAGGTCTCTATATGCGCCGTGATGGGTTGACCAAGGTCGTCAAGCTCAATCTCGATAACCGCAGCTACGCAGCCTTTTCGACCAAGCCGAAAGACCGCGTGCGCCGCAACAAACTCATTGCCAAATACGGACTCGCCGAGGGCATCACACGGTTTGCCCAGGGCGAGACCGAGTAACCCAACTCAATCCACGAAAGGAGTCATGTCATGCACCCACCAATTCCCGTTGCTGTCCTTTTCAGCATCGCTCTGGCCGCGTCCTCGGCTCACGCCGCGACCGACCCGCATCCACTCCAGCCCAGCGCCCCGCGCACGGTGATAGTCACTGAGGCAGAAACTCCGCCTCAAGTCCGTGCCGGTGTACTGCAATCAACGCTCATTGTATTGCCAACAGAAGAGAAGGTCGCCAACGTCTTCGCCGGCGACACGGTGAACTGGATCTATGACGGCGGTCATGTGGCTTCGCGCTTCATCAGCGTTAAGCCGAAGACCGCAAACGCCGCCACGGATATTCATATCGTTTCCGATCACGGCAACGAATACACACTTCAGTTGCGCGAGATATCGAATGACCCCGATTCGCATTTCGATTCCAAGGTCTTTATCAATCCCGGCGATCAGGCTGCCAAGGACCGTCTGGCGCAGCTTCCCGTATTTGTGCCCGCAGCGGAGCTGGATAAGGCGAAACAGGAAGCTGTTACCGCGAAGGCCGCTCAGGCCGCGGAACTCAAAGCGGAACAGACCAAGGCGGAACAGTACCGCAGTGAATACCCAGGCACTCTGCATTTTGACTACGCGTGGGACGAGAAGAAGGGCAAGGAGCTTGGCCTCCAGCAAATCTGGCACGATGACAAATTCACCTACCTGCGCGGCCAGTTCCAGGAAACGCCCGCTCTCTACGAGATGAAGGACAAGAAGCCATCGCTTATCAACTTCGATTTCAACGGCGGACTCTATACCGTGCCCAAGCTCTTGGGCAACGGGTATCTCGCCATCGGCAAGCAAAAGGTTCAATTCCATCGCGTGGGAGGTACGAAGTAGCCATGACCGAACAGAACCTCAACACTCCCGCAACGATTCCAGAGCAGCCCGAAGCAAAGCTGCCACTCAAAAAGGGGATGCCCGTGGTCATCGCCCTTGTGGCGATCCTCGCCATCCTCGGGATCGCCAATGTGTCGAGCCTGCTGCGCGGCAACAAGAAGGTGGCTCCGGCGAGTGCCTTACAGATGCGCCCTGTCTCGCCGAACGCGCAGCAGGTATCAAGTTTCGAGACGCAACAACAACTCCAGGCACAGCACGACGCTGAGGAAAAACAAAAGCAGCAGGAGCTGATTGCGGCAATGCAACAACTCCAGACCGCCGAAACGCCCGGCCCGGAGTCCGCCAACGCCGCGCCAATGACGGCGGCGCAGCGTGACACGATCTACGGCGGCAGCCAAAATGCACCGCAGCATACCTCGAACGTTTCGGAGGTTCACGCCGAGGCCAAACAACGGGCCTTGGCGCGTGAAAAACAGAAGCAGGATGCCGTCAACAGCGGAACCGTGGCGATTGACTTCGCCCATTCTGGCGAAGCCGCCACTCCTTCCGCTGTGGTCCCGCCCGCGACGGGTGCGCCGCAAAGCCCGGCCACTACAGGCGTGACCGGCGGCAGCGCGGCCTCCGAACAGTCCACCACTGCGCAAGCAAAAGCAACCGCCAAGACCGATCCGATGGGATCGTATGAGTTCGACCAGTACCAGGGACGGCTCTATCGGATCTTCGAGGGAACTGTCCTCGAAGGTGTTGTTACCAACCACATCGACGGCGGCTTCAGCGGACCGATCCTGGTCATGCTCACCACTGACTACTACTCGCATGACCATCAACAGTTGCTCATGCCGCAAGGGACGCGCCTGATCGGCACCGTGCAGAGCGTAGGCAACAGCCAGCAGCGCAAGATGTTCGTCACCTTCCACCGCGCGGTCTGCCCGGATGGCTTCTCGCTCGACTTCGATAAGTATGTCGGACTCGATCCGATTGGGACAACAGGCCTTGCCACCAAAGTCGATCACGGATATTTGATGGCTTTCGGCGCGGCGGCGGCCATTGGCGGTTTGGGAGGTCTCGCCCAGATCGGCAACAACAGCAGCGTCCTTGATTCATCAACGCAGATTCGCAATGGCATCTCTGAGCAAACAGCGGCGGAAGGTGAGCAGGTATTGAATCACTTTCTCAATCGTCTGCCCATCATCACGCTCAAGGAAGGCTCGCGCGCACGTGTCTATGTGGGGCGCGACATCCTCATCCCGTCCTATGCGGAACATCGCATGGACCCAACACTCTGACCGGAGGATTCAAAGGCTTGCCGCAAACTCGTTACCGGAATCGACCTCTGCGCGCTGGCGACTGCTGCGCTCGCCACGCTTGTCAGTGTCGCCGAGGTCGGCACAAAGGTTCTGCGGCTCCCTTGCTGGATCGTGGACCACAGCAAGTGCTTTTCCATGGACAGGATGGACCCGACCTGTCCACCGCATCTGTAACTGTTTACCGCACCCAAGGAGGTTTTATGCCAATGCAACTCAAGAAACATCGCAAATGGTTTATCGTCGGCGCCGCTGTTGTCCTGACCGCGACGCCCAGCTTCGCCCTGTTTGGCATGGGGGATATTGTCTTTGACCCCACCAGCTACGCCAGTCTTGTCTCCCAACTCACCACGCTGGAGACGCAGTACAAGATGCTTAAGAACAACGTTACCCATTTCTCGCTCAAACAGCAGTGGAAGACGACGCTTCACGCTCTTGAGAATGTGAATGTCGCCAATATGTTTGGCGAGACAGCGGGCATCAAGATTGCGCTCAGCAGCAACTCGCCTACTACATCGGCAACGGCTTGGAAGACGGCCACGGTTTC
>Ga0224531_1001122_pt1 | contig 12259 bp, 9 predicted proteins | sample CBST100metaG_FD_179876 | JGI IMG/M metagenome (GOLD analysis project Ga0224531, IMG submission 179876) | Peat soil microbial communities from Stordalen Mire, Sweden - C.B.S.T100 | ecosystem: Environmental > Terrestrial > Soil > Wetlands > Peat | place: Sweden: Norrbotten County, Stordalen Mire... | reverse complement strand
CAAGGTCGACGCTTGATCCTGCAGGATGGTTCCCGGGCAATCGAAGTGATTCCTGCAGATTCTCAATCTCTGCGAATTGGCGATAGCATTGAAACGGTAGGTTTCCCCACGCCCGAGGCGGCCGGTCCCGTCTTACGCGATGCGGTAACGCGACGTCTCGCGCAGGGCCCCCCGCTCGAACCGGTGTCCATTACCTTGCAGGAGGCTCTTGCAAGCAGATACCGGTCATGTCTCGTCTCGCTTCATCTCCGACTGGTGCGTATTATTAGCGAGCCCACGCGAACACTTCTCTTGCTCGAATCTGGCCACGATTTAACCACCGCTGAGTTGGACGCCAACATTGCAATACCAACTTGGCTGCGGCCCGGAAGCGATCTGCGACTGAATGGCATTAACATGCTCACGGTTGAAGGAGGGATCGGGTATCTCAATTATCGTGACACCACGGTCCATTCGGTCTTGCTGCTTCAATCGCTCAACGATATCTCTCTCATTTCTCCTGCAACATGGTGGAACCAGACGCGCCTTCTTTCTCTTATCGTCGTCCTTGGGATCCTCTTGACCTCCTTCCTTGTTCTCCTCATGTATGTTCAGCTAAAACGCTGGAAGGTAGAATCGACGTTGCGCGAACGAGAACGGCTTGCCCGCGACGTTCACGACACTTTGGCGCAAAGTTTTGCTGGAGTCGGATTTCAACTCCAAGTCATTCGCCGGGCCATAACAACCGGCGATGAGAATCTGTTGCATCACGTTGACACGGCAAGAGACCTGGTGCAGTTTAGCCATAGAGAGGCGCGCAGGAGCCTGGTACCCTCTATCTCCGAAGAAACGGTTGGCACTGACTTATTATCCTCTCTGAATGAAAAAGCGCAGGCGCTGGTGAAGAATGGACCGATTCAGATCGAAGCACACTCGACGGGTTCGATGCGCGCTCTCCCCAGCGACGTTAAGATGCAACTGTTTCGCATCGGCCAGGAAGCAATTGCCAATGCAATTCGACACGCAGATCCTACGCGGCTCGCTATCAGTGTCGAATATCAAGATAGGCTGGTGAGACTTAAGGTTGTCGATGATGGGCGTGGCTTTCTGATAAGGGGGGATCTGTTAGGTTTTGGTATTCGCGGAATGCGAAAGAGAGCCTCTGAGATCAACGCAGATTTTGATCTCGTGAGCGTGCCCGGCGTCGGAACCACCATCGTAGTCAGTGTTCCAGTCCGGAAGCGAAAGAGCCTTCTTGCCAGGTTCAATCCCGCAAACACGTTTTGGAAATCAATTGGAGAGAGCTGATCTTATGGAACCAGGCAGCACCAGTCCAGTTCGCATTTTGATTGTTGACGATCACCCGGTCATGTGCTCTGGGTTGTCGAATATGTTAGGAATGCACGAGGACATCGCAGTGGTCGGAAGCGCTGGAAGCGGCGCGGAGGCCTTGAAGATCGTCGAGCGTGAGAAACCTGATTTGATGCTCCTGGATCTCCGCATGCCCGGAATCGACGGAATAACAGTTCTGCAGAAACTGCAGAAGATCCCTGAATCCCCGAGAGTAGTTGTGTTGACTAGCTACGCGCAAGACGAATTGATCTATCAGGCCATCAAAGCCGGCGCGTGGGGATATTTACTGAAGGATACATCGGAAGACGAATTGATTGCCGCAATTACCGCTGTCCATGCCGGAAGACGGTACATTCCTGTTGGCATCTCCTCGAGGCTAGCGGAGAGGATGACGAGGTCGGATTTGACCCCTCGCGAGTTGCAAACCCTGGAACTCCTGGCGGAGGGTTACACCAACAAGCAAATCGCGGTTGCTCTCAAACTGAGCGACTATACGATTCGACACTACGTAAACAACATCATGGAAAAGCTACAGGCCGCGGATCGAACTGGTGCGGTTGCGGCGGCCTTTCGAACCGGACTTCTTCAGCGTCTTGACCGTTAATGGGGTCCGCGCTGCTGTGTCGATCGGCTAATGCGATGGTGTGTTGGCCCTTTCGCAGCAACTCTTGAGCTCATATGGTGCCAGTGCGCATATTTCATGCTGTGAGCGCCAAAAGCTCCTTCAGAGTCATTGCCGAATTACTTTCCACCCCTCGCGGCAAGTCAGTCCTAACGAGCAGGGCCTGGCCATAGCCTTCGTGCCAAACCAGAAGGCTGGCGCGTTCCGCATCGGGAAGTCGCATCAGGTTCACATAGCTCAGGTAGGCTCCCATTTCGGCGTCTATCAGAGATCCAGGACCGTCTGGCGCCTGCTCGCGATCGGGGTGGGAAATGCGCCAGTCCATCGATGTTGCCTCACAACGCGGGGTAAACCATGCGAGCAGAGACTCGGGTTGCGCTCTTCTGAGAGCTTCACGAACTGTCCACTGGACGAAACTTGTGGCATACAACTGCGTGCCCGATCCCTGCGTGAAAATATCCAGAGCAAATGTGCGCACGACAGGATCTGAAATCGCGCTCATGCCGATCTGTTCGGGGCTTAGGTGTTGAAGCACCTTCTGCAGACCTTCAGGGCCCTGTGAAGCCGCGGAGTTCCGCACGGTATTGAAGAGCGCCAGCAGCTTTTCGCGCTCGGCAAACATACCATTGTAAGAGAGCGATACCACCGGCGCAGCTGCCGGCTCTTTCCATATGTCGCCGGAGATCTGCCAATGCGCGTAGGGTTCCGGGTGAGCGCTCGTCCTGGCAGCCAGCCAACTTGCGAACGTCGCGGCTCCCTTCTCATCATTGACGTGAGTAAAGAATGTGCCATACGGTCGCAGCTTACGGAAGAGAACCGGCGTCTTTCCAACGACAGACAGGCGTTTATCGAAAACAATCGCTACAAGTCGCGGCCTCGACACCTGTGCGCACTGTTCAGCCTTAGTTACCGATGGCACGAGTAGCTCCGCAGCTTCTCGAAATGTCCCTATCTGACCGGTGCTCCACAGCTCCGCCGTCATCTTGTCCACGAATCCAGCCGCATCCGAACGCCAGTCCATACGTCCTAGCTCCGGGGACAGACGAAGCGCCGCGAACATTTGAACAGCCTTTTCAACTTTCTGCGGACGCGGCAACGCAAGGCTCTGCAATGTGTAGTCAAGTTCACGCCGTTCCGCTGGAAACAGCCTGCCGGCGCGTGCAATCTGCTGCATCATCACCGCTGCCAAGGGCACCGGAAGGCTCTCCAGCAGCCTCTGTTGAGCGGCGGTCAGCTCAGTGCTGAATACGGTGTTCACAGCCCCAACTCCCCAATTAGCTTGCCGTGCGCCATGGGCGCATCGCATCCCAGCAGGGCGGCAACACTTGGCGTTAGATCGATCGATTCAATCCGTCGATTCACGATCGTATTCTGCTTGATATCCGGACCCATTGCGATCATCCAGGTGGTGCGCGAAAGAGCATCTCCGGTGCGATGATGTTGAAATCCGTTTCCCCCTGCATCCAGGTCCGAGTCGCGGCCGAAGTCCGGCAAAATCAACAGATTCGTCTTGTCTTTGTATTCGGGATCGCTTTGGATCGTTCGCCACAGCTCCGCGCAAATCGTATCCGAGCGATGAATACCATCAAGGTAAAGTGAGAACGCTCCGCTGTGCGCCACATCGATGTCGTGTAGAGTTACCCACAATAGACCAGGTGCGAACTCGCGCATGATTCTTTTGGCAATGAAGAGCGACAGTTCGTCAGGACTCCGCAGCGTGCTTGCGTGCGTAGCAAAATCCGCCAGCGACAGCTTCAACATGGAAGCCACCTGTTCCGCAGGCAGCTCCTCCGCCAGAGCTATCGGCGCCTGAATCGGAGACTCGTAGTTGTCGATCAGCAAATGCTCCAATCCCGCGAATGCAGGTGTGCCGTCGGGCCGTGCCAGCAACCTCTTCGGGAGCACAACGGTCGCTCCGAGTCCGTAGAATTGTGCATGAGAGCTCTGACCGATGCGGTTGAATCCGTTGCTCGGCGCAACCACCCACGCGTCGGTGGCCGGGCACCGCCTGGTCTTCCGGAAGTACTCGAATACGGTGGGATGCGCAGGGGAGACATCGGCAAAATTATCGAAGGTCTCGTAACTCCCGGTGGCGAGCGACGCTGTTGCCACGTAGTGGCCGAGGATCCCTTGGTTGACCACCTGCGTAAAAAAGCTTGCTTGAGGAATCAGTTCATGCAGTAAACCGGGTATATTCTGCTGGCCCTCGGGCGAAAAAGTTTCCTCATCTCTCGCTCCTCCGCCAAAGGTCACCACCACCACCTTGCGCCGGTCGGAAGCGCGTGCCCAGGCTCGTTGCGGAAGCATGCTCGAAACGGTTGTCGCCAGGGCAGAGCCGCACAATCCCTGCACAAACTCGCGCCTGTTCAAGCTTCGCATCGCTGCTCTGCGGTTGAAGTCGATTCTTTTACCCATGGTTGACCGTCCAGCCTAAAGATAAAAGAGCCGCCCCATCCGTGTAAGGATGAGGCGGCTCAAGGTGAAAGCGATTCTAGAAAGTCAGTCGGCCTGCAACCTGAATGACGCGTGCATTGGGCAATATCCCGCTGAACCTCGTCGAATTGATGCTACCCGCACTTCCCCCGGTAATACCGGTGTTGGGATCGCCGAAGGAAGGAGTGTTCATGACATTGATTCCATCTGCACGCAACTCAAATGCAGACTCGCGGAACGGGATCTTGAAGCTTTTAAAGAGAGACATGTCAAGGCGGTTGAAGCCCGGTCCCCCCACAGTGATACGGCCTGGCTGACCGTATGGCAGCGTTCCCGCCTTGCTTAGCAGGACCGCATTGCCACCTGCAGCGACGGCCGCGTTGTAGTCCGCCTCAGTTGCGTATGCAGTCGGTGCCTGGGCAAAGGCACAAGGGTTGAACCAGTGCGCAAGGCTTTTGACCCGCGTTGCGCACTCCTGGTTGGGTTGCGTGACGGGGTTGGGAGTGCCGCCGGTGCCAAACGGGTCGCCAACGCGGAACCGCTGCGGAAGGGCGATCGGCGCGCCGGTCTGGACCTGGAAGATGGCGGCGGCCTTCCATCCGCCTAACACTTCGTCCACAACGCCGCCATGATTAAGGAACTGCTTCCCTCGGCCAAAGGGCAGATCGTATTGCGGCGAGAAGGTGAAGCGGCTGCGCACGTCGGTGTTACTGGAGCCGTACTCGAACATCAAACCGAGAAATGCGGGGTTGCCGGCCTGGCCGCCGTCGGTCCCCTGGATCGGCTGTACGGCATCGTCGAGGCTGTGCGACCAGGTGTAGCCGCCCAGGAAAGACAGGCCATTCGAATATTTCTTTTCAATCTTGGCCTGCAGCGAGTTGTAATTGGCAATGCCTTCGTTGGTAACGCGAACGATGTTGCCGAAGTCGTAGAACGGCTGATAAAGCTGGCTATTCCCTTCGGCGGGAATGACGCCCGGATATTGATTCGCGCCATAGCTGACCCGCAGGTGCCGGGAGACATTCCCCTGGTAGCCGAGGCTGTAGGAGATGGTAGGCGTAATCTCGTGCTGCACAGACAGGTTGTACGCTTCAGTGTAGCTGCTCGCCGCATTCTTGTCCTGCTGGTACAGCGTGGGTAACTGCGCATTGGCTCCCAGGGCGGCATTGGAAGTGGCCGCAGTCCCAAATCCGGTTTCGAGCGTTTGCCCGTTGGTGGGACATACGACGCCGGTGTCAGCAGTGTTGTAACACTGGTTTGGAGTCGGCTGATAGTAGCTGCTCAGAAAGAACGGCGGGTTGTTATACAGATTCAAACCCAACCCGATGTTTTCCTGGCCGCCGTAGAAGAATCCGAAGCCTCCACGAATAACGAGCGTAGGCCTGACTTGATAGGCAAACCCGATGCGCGGCGCAAACTCATGGTAGTCCGGGTTCATCAGGGAACGATTGGAGGTGTACTTGACGGCGATGTTGTCATTGGCAAAGTCGGTCGCTATGGAACTGGGGATTGGATAACTGCTCTTCGACTTGGGAATAAGGAAGGTTCCACTTCCTTGATTCATGCCGAGGTAGTTGCCATCGAAGTTCGCCTGTTCGTCGTTGAGTGAGACGAACGGCTGGGTGTATTCCCAGCGCAGCCCGAGATTCAGTGTAAGGTTCGGCCGGATCTTCCAGTCGTCCTGAATATAGGCCGCATCGTACCAGCGGAGATCGGTAACTGGCAGAGTGCTGTTCAGGCCGGCGTAATTCTCGAGGTTCAGGGCAAAGTCGGCCAGGCCTGCACCGGTGATGGCGCCGCTGGTGTCTCCAGGATCGCTCGTGTAAGTGCCTTTGAATCCCTGGTACCCGGTAGAGTTAGGCGACTGCAAGCCGTAGAAGCGCACGTGCTGGATGTTGACGCCAATGGTCAATGTGTGCTGGCGCCAGACTTTCGAGACGTTATCGATAAATTCAATTACGTCCTGCTTTTCATCGGAGGGCTCGTAGCCCGGGATGCCAATGCCGAAGTTGGATCCACCGCCGTTGAAGTCGAGGTCAGGAAAACCGCCCAGCGAGGGGCCAAATGGGATTCCGCCCAAACCATACTTCGCCGCCAGGTTCTCCTGTGCCCCTGCCGACAAATAGGACGCATGCAAAAAGTTGTACCCGACTCGGAACGCGTTAGAGAGGTTAGGGGAAAAGAAATGGGTCTCGCTGAACAGGCCGCTCTTGGTGTAGTTGGTATCGTGACCGTCAGAACCGTAACCGCCGCCATTTAGTACGCCCAGCGGCGGGGTATAGGCCGACGGATTGTTGGCATAACTGAAACGCCCGAATGCCTGGTCCTTGGGACTGAAGTTGTAGTCCACCCGGGCGTCGTACTGAGCCGTATTGTTGTGTGACGCGGTAGCTGGGGCGGTATAGTTCTGCACCACTTGGCCAGTCACGCCCTGATTGGGAAGCGGAAACAGACTCATGACAGTCTTGGCAACGGGATCGACATTGCCCGGGCAGATGACATTTTGCCCCGCAATAGAGGTTGCATAAGTAGGAGTCGCCGAAGGGCACGTGAGGTAACGGGTCGGGTCCTTGCCGGACTCGGTACCGCCAATGCCGGGCGTCACATTGCCGCCAACCTTATACAAGGTGATTGCATTGTTGCCGTTGGTGAGCGCCGGATCGAGCATTTGCGAGAAATCTCCGATACGCTCAGCCGCCGTTGGTACCGTCAGGTTTGTCTGCTGAGGTTGGTAAATATTGATGCGGGTTCCCTGGGCGTCGGCAAAGAAGAAGAGCTTGTTCTTGAAGAAGGGGCCGCCCACAGTGAGACCGAAGATATTCTGATGATAGGAGGTTTTGGGCTCCGGCGCGGGAGCGGCGAAGTTGTAGTTGAGCGCAGCCATGCGGTCATTGCGAAGATACTCCCAAAGAGAGCCGTGGACGGTGTTAGTTCCAGATTTGATCGAAGCGTTGACGGCGGCTCCGGTCCCGCGGCCCAGTTCGGCGCTGTAGTTGCTGCTTTCGACCTTGAACTCTGCCAGCGCGTCAGGAGGCGGTGCGGCAGCGTAGGTTGCGCCATTTAGGAAGTCCTGCATGTTGGAGTTGTTGTCGACCCCGTCGAGAATGAAGTTGTTTTGCGAGACGCGGCTGCCATTCGATGAAAATCCACCCGTCCCGGAGGTCTGCGAATTGCCCTGGTTCGGGGGGTTGACGCCGGTCGTAAGCTGCGCCAGAAAAAGATAATTGCGGTTCAAGAGCGGAAGGCCTTCGAGTTGGGCGGTGCTGAAGACCTGCCCCGTGGAAGCCTCCTCTGTCTGGAGTTCCGTCGAAGACGTAACTGTGACGGATTCCGTGACACTGCCTGGTTTGAGGGCAAGATTCAGGCCCACCGTCTGGCTTACGTCAACGCGAATGTTCTCCTGTCTCTGTGCTTCAAACCCTGCTGCAGTAACCGTCAGGCTGTAAAGTCCGATCTTGACGGGTGAGAACCTGTAGGAGCCGTCGTTGTTCGTCGTGCCTTGGAAAGAGAGATTTGTCTCCTGGTTGACCAGGGTCACCGATGCTCTTGAGATGACCTTGCCCTGGCTATCGGTGATGGTGCCGGTGATCGCACCTTGATCGATTTGCGCCAACGCCGTGCCCAAGCCCACGAGGCAATAAAGTCCGATGAACACTAGCCAGGTAAACACTTTCAACCGTAATCGAAGCACGCCGGTGTTGATCGAAAACCTGAACCTAAGTCTCTGGTGGTTGTCGTCGCAAACCGACCGCGGAAAGGTCTCGAATTGCCGTTGTTTCACTGTATCCTCCTAGAGTCACTCTGCTCTCTTCGCTCATCTTCTGGCGTCACCAGTTTGAAAACGAAATCAGCCGCCCGATTCATGAGGGTTAAACGTTACCGCTTTAATGAGCAAACAGTGAATCCGACATTTGAGCACAAAAGACAGGTCCGTTCTATCCAGCGACACATGAGCCTTATTGGCCTGTCTCCCATGGCACATATGTGCCATGGGGAAAAAGCGCTCCCGAAAGAGCAGGATAATCAAAAATATCACTTACTCTGGTTCCGCTCTGCAAAACAAAATCTTGGTCGCGAGCAGCCTTTTTGCAGATCATTTGCCCCACCCCGCGCACAATCAAGATAAGCGGATCAAGATGCCAGGGTGGGAGCTGTCCGTACCCCTCGAAGGGCACCCCGCGAAAGGGAAAATTATTGGGGGAAAATTCACCTTTTGTTCGCTTTTTTCATTGCAAACTATACATAAAAAACGACATACGCGATCACGCGTGAAAGATTTCCACAGCCAGAACGGTATCAAAACCGGAGATTCCGGTATAAAACACGGTGAAAAATGAGGGAAAATGATCCGAAAATGGACCAAAATCGAGTTTTTTGACGCTTCATTGGCCTTGCCTAGGGTACAGCAATCGTGGAACCGCTATAAGGAACAGATATTGCCAAAACCTGAAACCCAGCACGACATTCACGAGACTAATTGCCCTCTGAGCCAGTTGTAAACTTCTTCCGGCGTCATGGAACGTTCCGCACTCCAACTCAAACTACTGCCCGCGGGCGGAATCACATAAGCGGAATGATTGTGCTCCACGACGCAGAGGCCAAAAGTCTGTTCCCCTTCCGGATAACGCAATGCGGCTTGCCAGATATATCGGGCTAGAACAACCGCATCGATTGCGCTGCCTTCCGGATCGTCCACATCGGGAAGGGGGCTGATCGTCTGCTGGTTCTCAAAAATTGCGATGCCGGTGAAGAGCTTGGGTTTGTTGCGCATGCCGAAGCGCGTAACGATCACCCTGGGACGGGCGCGGCGAAGAGCCTCGGAAGCCGCCCATTCGACGAAGGCATTGGAGAAGATGATGGCTCCGTTGCCGGAGAGAAAGAGGTCGATTAAGAAGTTGCGCAGTTTTGGCTGACTGGCAAATTCCGCCGGCCACCAGCGATCCCAATTCTCTTTTCGGAGCTCTCCCATGATCTCATCGCTCGCCTGAGTGTCTCGTGGGATGGTATTTAACTCCGCCAGGAATCGATCGCAGAACGGCTTGAGCGCCGCGTAACTCAACGATGTCCGGGCCATCGACGACTGAGCAACACTCAGGCTGCTCATTTCCTCCCCTGCATCGATGAACCACAGTTCTGAACTGTCGACGCCGCCTGATTGTCCCAGTGAGGCAGCGATTCCCGGCAGTCCCGGCCGGCCTTGCATCACCAGTTCGTAGAGCCTCCGCGAGTCGCCCGAGATGGCAATCTCGCGCCCACGCGGATCCCAATCCTTCCAGGCAGTCAGTGGGTCGACTGGCAAGTTACAGGGAACAAACTGGATAACGAATCGCATAGGTGAAGGGCGAGCAGGCGCAGAGCTACGCTCCGCTGCACCCACGGCTTCGAAGAGGCGTTCCACCTCTTTGCGCCACTCTGCATAGTATTCTGACCGGGCCAGCAACGAGGCGTTTTCCATGGTGTCTCTTGCCTCAGAGAAACTCCAGCCCGGAACTCCCATCTTCCTTTCCAACTCCAACAACGGCGCGGTGAGCGCCTGAAAATCCGATGGTGAGAGCGATCCGACGGCATTCAAGAAATCTGACGTGCGGCGTTGTTCGAATGGAAAGAGCATCTCCCACGCACTCAATTGCTGGTTCAGTGAGGGATGTAGCGTCACAGGCAAGCGATTGATTAAACGGCGATATGCAGCTAGATCAGGCTCCGTCCCTTTTTGCTGCTTTCCATTCGTCAGCTCGTTCATCGAGGCTCCAGATTATCTTTCCAGGCCCGGCAAGGGCTTTCCCGGCAAGTCCAGACCGCTAAGTCCGAATAGCCCGGCGATGGTTGGACAAATGTCGATTTGCTGTACCGTACGTTCGACGGCCTGGATATGCTGCGCTGCTTCTCCCAGGCACATCATCCACGTGAGACGAGTGGAGTCGTCATTTAACCGATGATTGAAGAAGCCGTTGGTATTCGAACCATCGAGATCCCGCCCAAATTCGGGAAGCACAAAGAGCGTTGTCTTTCCGCGATAGGCCGGGAGCGCCTGGACCTGACTCCAGAGTTCACTGGCCAGGCGGTCGACCGTGCGGATGCCGGTTACATACAGCGAGTACGACCCAAAGTGTGCAACTTCCATATCTGAGAAGGTCATCACCAGAAAGGAGGGCGCAAAGCGCCGCATCACTTCCAAGCTGACCAGAAAAGTAAACTCGTCCCCGGTCACGGGCACATTGGTTCGCACCAGATCGTCGATGGCCTTTTGGATTGTGATCTGCGTGGAAGCGTCGAGGGACGATGCGTCTCCTGACACCGACCAGCCGAGGCCCTCATAGTTGTTCGCATGTAGCATGGCCTCAATTTCTGGCTGCATCCTGGTCCGCTCAGCGCTGTGACTTGCATTCCCTTGTTCAGCCGCGCGGACCACAGCGTCAATGAGCAACTGCTTCGGAAAGACAACATTTGCGCCATAACGTGGACCGAAGTCGCGCATGGAACTGGCGCCAATCCGATTCGTGAGCGCCTTATTGCTGGAGATCAGCCAGGTTTGGTCTTGTGGCATCCCCGTCTGTTTGCGCAGATACTCAAAAAGAGTGGGGCTGGCAGGCGGTGTCTTGCCCCAATCGTCCAGCCGTTGCCACTTCCCGGTTATAACACTGGAGATCGTGTTGTAATGCGAAGTCACACCCTCATTGCGCACCGCAGGATAAAACACACTCTGCGGAAGCAGTTCACCGTAAAGATGAGGAATGTTTTTGAGACCGGTTTCCTGGAATGTTTCGGCGCGGCGCATTCCCCCGCAAGTGAGAACGATCACCTTCCTTCCGGTGTCCCGCCAACCGTCGGAAGATCCTGCTGCGAAAGCGCGACGATGCGAACTGGCCCATTGATCCACCAGCAGGATTGCAGCGGTCTCCAGGAGATTTCGCCGGGTGACATTCATCGTGCGCCAGATTCTCCCAGTGAATCCGTGATCTCCGCCGAAAGCAAATTCCGTTAAGTTCCGGCTGCTCACAATCAGCTCTTGCGGTCTGCTGTCCATGAGGCGCGGGTGCGGTTCACTGCCGCGCTAACTTATAGCACTGGGAATGACCGCAAAGCGTGATCGCGGTCACAAACGCGAACCGCGCGGCGATTGCGGCGCCAGAGGCGCGGCGATGCACACGAAAATCGGGGGGCCCAGCAGCGCTTCGTCGCTGAGATGACAGCGCTGGACTATCTTCCTGCGCCGCACGAGATGCTCGTGGTAACCGGAGACGCTGACGCCGAGCACGCGGCACTGCACCCGGATCGGCCAGACCCGCTTGTGGCGTTGAATAAAGGCATACTTCACTTCTTGCCCTTTGCGAAGAATGCCGTCGCTTTTCCCCGGATGCCGCGCTCCATCGTTACCCCCGCCAACTCGGCCCGAAGGCGGCTGATCTCCATCTGCTCGGCCGTCATCTGCAGCTTGCCGCTGGCCCTCTTCAATGTTCCGGCGCGATGCAACTTCATTCAGTTGCACAAGGTCTGCACGACCACTCCCAGGCTGCGCGCTGCCGCTGCCATCGGCTGGCCCGACTCTACTAGCCGGACTGCCTCCTGCTTGAACTCAAGCGTGTACCGTCCCCGCTTCGCCTGCGTCATCTTCCTGTCCCTTTCGCTATTAAAACAGCTGGCTAAGGGATAAGTTTTACGGGTGCAAGGTCACCGCCAGGTCCCTCAATTGCGGTAGAGCAATTGTGACAATGCGCGCGAGTAGAGAAGAGATAAACGTATCTTTCCGAGCGTTTTCGCTGTGGAAATCTTTTCACTTCTTCTTGGTAATATGTTTAATTTTATTGTTTTACAAGAACGAAAGCGAAGAAAAAGTGAATTTACCCCCCCCCCCCCGGGGTAGGGGGGTGCCCC